>Ga0070708_100003299_pt1 | contig 12608 bp, 10 predicted proteins | sample KBSK5503metaG_FD_65469 | JGI IMG/M metagenome (GOLD analysis project Ga0070708, IMG submission 65469) | Corn, switchgrass and miscanthus rhizosphere microbial communities from Kellogg Biological Station, Michigan, USA - KBS K5-50-3 metaG | ecosystem: Host-associated > Plants > Roots >...
GCGATGGAAGATGCCGAAGAAGTGTCAATTCTGCGGCTCGGAGATCGTGCGCCAGGAGGGCGAAGCCGTCGCGTACTGCACCGGCATCAACTGCCCTTCCCAACGGCTGGAACGCCTCGCGCACTGGTCCGGCCGAGGTGCGATGGACATCGAGGGACTCGGCTACCGGACGTTGATGGAGCTGATCGACGCCGGCTGGGTCGAGGATCCTGCCGACATCTACTTCCTTTCCGACGAGCAGCTTGCAACCCTCGAGGGCTTCAAAGAGCGCCGTATCGCCAACCTGCGCCGGTCGATCGAGGCATCGAAGGGCCGGCCGCTCACGCGCCTTCTGACCGCACTGGGGATCCGTCACGTCGGCTCCACCGTCGCGCGCGTGATCGCGCGGCGCCTTCCGTCTATCGACTCGATCATGTCTGCGACGCCGGAGGAAATCGGGAAGATCGAAGGGGTCGGAGAGGTGATCGCGCGCTCCGTCCACGACTTCTTCGAGCAGCCGGGGAACCGTACGGTGCTCGACAAGCTGCGAAAGGCCGGTGTGCAGATGGCGGACGAAGGCGTCGCGCCGCCGGCGGAAGGACCGCTCACGGGGAAGACGTTTGTGCTGACGGGGACGTTGCCATCGCTGACACGTGAAGCGGCGACGGAATTGATCGAGCAGGCGGGCGGCAAGGTCACGAGCAGCGTCAGCAAGAAGACGAGCTACGTGGTCGCGGGGGAGAGTCCCGGGAGCAAGTACGACAAGGCCCTCGAGTTGGGCGTGCCCATGATCGGCGAGGACGAGCTCCGCGCGCTCGTCCTTTGATTTGCGAGTTCGGGTTGCGGCGTCCCCGCTAGACTGACCGCCTGATGGCCCTGACGAGAGAGCAAGTCGCACACGTCGCGCGTCTCGCGCGCCTGTCGTTCACCGACGAGGAGCTCGACCGCTTCGCGCACCAGCTTTCCGACATCCTCGCCTACGCGGATCAAGTCACCGCGCTGGCCACCGAGGACGTGCCACCGACTTCTCATGCGCTGCCGTTGAAGAACGTGTTCCGACCCGACGAGATCGGTCCGTGCCTCCCCCAGGAAAAAGCGCTGTCCACGGCTCCTGAGATCGAACAAGGCCGCTTCAGAGTGCCACGGATCATGGAAGCGCCGTGAGTGAGCTCTGGGAGCTTTCCGCCGCTGAGATCGGCTTCATGATCGCGCGCAAAGAGACGAGCGCGCGCGCAGTTGTCGACGCGCACCTTTCTCGCATCGAATCACTCGATGAGGCCGTGAACGCGTTCTTGACGCTGACGCCCGACCTCGCGCGCGCGACTGCGGACGACGTCGACGCAAAGATCGCCGCGGGAGAGAAGCTCGGGCCTCTGGCCGGTGTTCCACTCGCGCTGAAAGACATCTTGTGCATCGACGGTGTCCGGACGACGGCGGGCTCGAAGATCCTCGAGAACTATCGGCCTCCGTACGACGCGACCGTGGTGCAGAAGCTACGCGAAGCAGGCGTTCCCATCGTCGGCAAGGCCAACCTGGACGAGTTCGCGATGGGCTCATCGACAGAGAACTCTGCCTACGGCCCCAGCCACAACCCCTGGGACCTCGCGCGCGTCCCGGGCGGCTCGAGCGGCGGCAGCGCCGCAGCGGTGTCGGCCGGCTTCGCGCCGCTCGGTATCGGAACGGATACGGGTGGTTCCATCCGCCAGCCGGCCAGCCTTTGCGGGGTGGTCGGCGTGAAGCCGACGTACGGTCTCGTGTCTCGGTACGGCGTGCTCGCGTTCGCGTCGAGCCTGGATCAGGTAGGTCCGTTCGCGCGCACGGTAAAGGACGCAGCGCTCCTGCTTGAGGCGATCGCGGGTCACGACCGGATGGACGCAACGAGCATCCCCGACGACGTCCCCGGATATGCAGAGGGACTCGAGAGTGGTGTGAAAGGACTGCGGATCGGCGTCGTGAGCGATTGGATCGCCGGCGAAGGGGTGCAATCGGGCGTCACCGAGCGCGTGCGCACGGCGATCGAGGCGCTGAGCGGTCTGGGCGCCGAGATCGGTGAGATCAGCCTCCCGTCCTTCCGGTACGCGCTGTCCGCCTACTACCTGATCGCGCCGGCCGAATGTTCCAGCAACCTCGCGCGCTACGACGGCGTTCGGTGGGGCCTGCGCGCGCGCGATGCGAAGGACGTTGTCGAGATGAACGTGCGATCCCGCACGGAGGGGTTCGGCGACGAGGTGAAGCGCCGGATCATGCTTGGGACGTATGCCTTGTCGGCCGGTTACTACGACGCGTATTACGGAAAGGCGCAGCAGGTTCGAACGCTGGTGATCCGGGACTTCGAGAAAGCGTACGAGCGGTTCGACGTGCTGCTCGGGCCGACAAGCCCGACGACCGCGTTCAAGATCGGCGAGAAGGCCGACGACCCACTCGCCATGTACCTGAACGACGTCTTCACCATCCCGAGCAACCTTGCCGGCGCCGCGGCGATCAGCCTGCCGTGCGGCCTCGCCGACGACGGGCTTCCCGTCGGGTTGCAGCTGCTCGGGCCGCCGCAGTCCGAGCGGCTGCTCTTCAGAGCGGCGTACGCGTACGAGCAGGCGCGCGGCCCGGTGCCGGCGCCGCCTTTGTGGGTGACCTCATGAGCCCGTACGAGACGGTCATCGGGCTCGAGGTCCACGTGGAACTCGCCACGCGTTCGAAGATGTTCTGCGACAGTCCAACCACGTTCGGCGCGGAGCCCAATACTCAGACGTGCCCGGTGTGCCTTGGCGAACCCGGATCCTTGCCGGTCCCGAATAAGCAAGCGATCGAACACTTGATGCTGATCGGTCTTGCGCTCGACTGCAGGATCGCGCCGCATTCGCTGTTCCACCGGAAGAACTACTTCTATCCCGACATGCCGAAGAACTATCAGATCTCGCAGTATGACCTGCCGCTGTGCGTCGACGGGCACCTCGACGTCGACGTCGACGGGGAAAGCCGCCGCGTCGGGATCACGCGCGCGCACATGGAGGAGGACACGGGCAAGAGCCTGCACGTTGGGGCGACCGGCCGCATCGCAGAGGCGAAGTACTCACTCATCGACTACAACCGCGCGGGGATCCCACTCGTCGAGGTCGTGAGCGAGCCGGACATCCGTTCGCCGATCGAGGCGCAGCGCTACCTTGCCGAGCTCCGAGCGATCCTCCTGACTCTCGGTGTCAGCGACGTCCGGATGGAGGAAGGTTCGATGCGGTGCGATGCCAACGTCTCATTGCGCGCGCCGGGCGACGGGGCGTTCGGCACCAAGGTCGAGATCAAGAACCTCAACTCGATCCGATCTGTCGCGCGCGCGCTCACCTACGAGATCGATCGTCAGGAGAAGGCACTGGATGCCGGTGACACGGTGGTTCAAGAAACGCGCCACTTCGACGAGAACACGGGCAAGACGCACTCACTCCGTTCCAAGGAAGAAGCGTTCGACTACCGCTACTTCCCCGAACCGGACCTCGTTCCCATCGAGGCGGGCCAGAGCTGGATCGACGAGGTGCGTGCCCAGCTTCCCGAGCTGCCCCGTGCGCGGCGTGCGCGCATCGCGGCCGAACACGATCTGACGCCGGAGCAAGCCACCTTCGTCACCGCCTCGCCGGCGTCGGTTGAATACTTCGAAGCTCTCCTCGCGGAGGGGGCTCCGGCGCGCGACGCTGCCGTGTGGATGGCGGGCGAGCTTGCGCGCGCGCTGAACACAGCGGGAGAAAATATCGAGCAGAGCCGCGTCGCACCGAAGGATCTCGCGCAGCTGATCCAAGCCGTGGAGGAGGTCCGCGTCACGCTCAACTCAGCGAAGAAGGCGTTCCAGGATGCATATGCGTCGGGGAAGACGCCGCTCGAGATCGTCGAAGAGAAAGGCTTGCAACAAGTCAGTGACGATAATGCGATCATCGCGATCGTCGACCAGGTTCTCGCAGCGAACCAAGCTGAAGTGGAACGCTTCAGGGCGGGGGAAGAGAAGGTCTTCAAGTTCCTCGTCGGGCAAGTCATGAAGGCCACGAAGGGCCAAGCCTCACCTCAGGTCGTCGACCAGACCCTGCGCGCGCGTCTTTCTTGATGGCGTTCTGCGCGTACTGCGGGAGAGCGATCTCGGACCAGGCCTTGGCGTGTCCCAACTGTGGTCATCCCAACGAGAACAGGACGGCGATCCCCGAGGTCGAGTTCACACCGGCGGACCCCAGCGCGGTGAGAGAGTACGCGGGCTTCTGGATCCGCTTCGGATCTCTCTTTATCGACCTCATAATCATCGGGTTGATCTCGAGGCTGCTCGACGTCGTGCATGTGGGCAGCGTGCACACGGCTCCTGTGCATATCGGCGACAGAGACGTCATCTTCGTTTTGAACCCATTCCGGATCGTTGTCCCGTTCCTCTACGCGTGGCTGATGATCGCTCTCGCGCGCGGACAAACGCTTGCCATGATGATGCTTGGTTTGCAGATCACGCGCCCGAACGGTGAACGTGTCGATCTTGGCCGCTCGGCTGCGCGCGCGGCGATGTCCTATGTGTCGGGCCTTGTGTTCCTGCTCGGTTACCTCTGGCCGCTCTGGGATCCAGAGAAACGGACATGGCACGACATGATCGCGGATACTCGCGTTCATAAGTTGCGTCGATAGCAGAGGTCCTTGTCCGAGGCTTTGGCTACCCCTAGACTCCGGCCTCGATGGACGAACAAGGCTCGCCTTCCGACCCGCCGCCATCCGACGGCGGTATGCCGCTACCTCCGCGCGAGACGCCGCCGTTTCCGTACGAGCCGACACCGGCGGCTTATGAGCCCGTAGCCTCACCCGCGCGCGCGAGCCGCGTTCGTGTCACGGCATTGGTCGTCGCAGTCTTGCTCGTCCTTACCGGCGCCGGCACGGCGCTTCTTCTGCGCGCATCCAACTCGGAGCAGTCGGTCGACAAGCTCATACCCGAGAGCGTCGCTGCGTATGTGAAGTTCTCGCTGCATCCTTCGATGCAGCAACAGCAAGCGGTCCAAGACCTGCTCTCGCGTTTCCCCGCGTCCGTACGCGGGCAAGTCGGCACAAAGATCGACGACGCACTCGAGTCGGCTCTCAAGGATCTCGGCATCTCATACAAGAACGACGTTAAGCCGTGGGTCGGAGGGCAGATCGCGCTGGCGGTGCTGACTCCGGGCGGCACCACCTCCGACGCGCCCTCGACGACACCCAATGTGATCGGCGTGCTCCCAGTTAAGGATGCGTCGGCTGCCCAAAAGGCGCTCTCGAAGATCAAGGCGGGCCCCAACGTACCTGCGTACGAGGTTATGGGAGGCGTCGTCTACCTCGGCAAGACGCAGGGAGATATCGATACGTTCCGGAACGCCGTGACCGCCGGTCACACGCTCGCCGACAACGCCTCCTACAAACGCGAGCACGACCGAGCCGGCGGCGACGGGCTGCTCTTCGCGTACGCGGATCTATCCAAGCTGGCCGGCGTCGCTCCATCGCTTCGTGGGGACATCCTTGGCGGCTCGGCGCTGACCGGTGGTACGGGTGTCGTTGCTGCGGCCTTGCGCGCCGAACCCGAAGGTCTCGTTCTCAAAGCCCACTCGTCCGTTCCGACGTCGGCGAAGTCGCCGAAGGGCGGGACGTTCAAGCTCCTCCCGCAGACGCCGGACGACCTCCTGGGCTCCGTGAGCTTCTTCGATCTTGGCGACCTCGTCGGTAACCTGCTGAAGGCGTTGAGCGGCGGGTTCGGCATCAGTCCTGCTTCCATCAACGGTCAGCAGGTTCCCGGGCTCCCCGAAGTCGCCTCGGCGTTGCAACAGTTCGAGCAGGCCCTCGGTCTCAACCTTCAGAAGGATCTGCTCCCGTGGCTGCGCGGCGAGTTCTCGGTTGTCGTCGGGCCGGTTACGACTCCGCCGATCCCCGACATCGGGATCCTGATCGAGCCGACGGATCAAGCGGCGCTCGGTCGCACGATGAGCGCATTGCGCACGCACCTCGGCCGGCTGGTTTCGTCGCTCGGCGGCAAAGTGACGACGGAAAGCAATGGACTCACGATACGGATCCCGCAAGGGCCGGCGATCGTCGTCCGCACGGCGCCGGGTCGCGTGATCATCGCGACCGAGGCCTATGCGAACCGGCTGCTGCACGCGTCGGGCTCGACCCTCGCCGGGGACACCGTCTATAAGTCGGCCGTTGACCCGTCCAAGCCGACGGCTTTCCAGCTGTTCGTCCGGCTCGATCGCGTCCGCATATTGGCGGAAGGCTTCCTCAAGCTCAGCAACCCCAGCAGGTACTCGGAGTATGAGACCAAGATTCAGCCGCTGCTCAAACCCCTTCAAGCCCTCGGGATCCAGACAACGATCAGCGGGTCGGACCAAGAATTCGACCTCATCATCACGATCGCAAAGCCGTAACGCCGCCTGGTTCAAGCGGGTATCCTTCCGCCCATGCCCGACACGAAGCACGATCTTCGCCATCGCAGCCGTGACGTAACCGAAGGCCCGGAGCGCGCGCCCGCGCGCGCGATGCTGCGCGCGGTGGGCTTCACGGAAGACGACTTCCAAAAGCCGCAGATCGGTGTGGCGTCGTCGTGGAACGAGGTCACCCCGTGCAACGTGCACCTGCACCGCCTCGCAGTCGCAGCGAAGGAAGGCGCGCGCGAGGCGGGCGCCGTTCCCATCGAGTACACGACGATCGCGGTGTCGGACGGTATCTCGATGGGCCACGAGGGGATGCGCGCGTCGCTCGTCAGCCGGGAGGTCATCGCCGACTCGGTCGAGCTCGTCGCGCACGCCGAGCGCTTCGACGGACTGGTCACGATCGCCGGCTGCGACAAATCGCTTCCCGGCATGGTGATGGGGGCCTGCCGCCTGAACATCCCAAGCGTCTTCCTCTATGGGGGAACGATCCTGCCGGGGCAGTTCCAGGGTCACGACGTCACCATCCAGGATGTCTTCGAAGCCGTCGGCGCGCACGCAGCGGGCTCGATGACAGACGAGCAGCTGCTCGAGCTAGAACGCAATGCGTGCCCAGGCGCCGGCTCCTGCGGCGGCATGTTTACGGCGAACACGATGGCTGCAGCGATCGAAGCGCTCGGTCTCTCCTTGCCGGGTTCCGCGACGCCCGCGGCGATCGATCCCCGGCGAGATGAGTTCGCGCGCGCCAGCGGTGGTGCCGTGCTGAAGCTGCTCGAATCAGGTATCCGTCCGTCGGACATCCTCACCCGCGAAGCGTTCGAGAACGCGATCGCCGTTGTCGTCGCGTGTGGTGGATCCACGAATGCCGTGCTGCACCTGCTGGCGATCGCGCATTCGATCGACGGTGAGCTCTCCATCGACGACTTCGACCGGATCTCGCGACGCACGCCGATCATCGCCGATATGAAGCCGTGGGGCCGGTTCGTGATGCTGGATCTCGACCGCATCGGCGGGATCCCCGCCATCATGCGCGAGATGCTGGACGCAGGGCTGCTCCACGGGGACGCGCTCACCGTGACCGGCAAGACGGTGGCTGAGAACCTCGAGGATGTTCCAGCACCGAGGAATCCTGATGTGGTTAAGCCGGTCGACCAACCCATCAACGCGACGGGCGGACTCGCGATCGTGCGAGGGTCGCTTGCCCCCGAGGGGGCAGTGGCGAAGATCGCCGGTATGGAGGGCACGGTGTTCCGCGGACCGGCGCGTGTCTTCGACGACGAGCAGGCCGCATTCGACGCAGTCACGCATGGGAAGATCAATCACGGCGACGTGATCATCATCCGGTACGAAGGGCCGCGAGGCGGTCCCGGCATGCGCGAGATGCTGGCGGTGACGGCGGCGGTGTCCGGCGCCGGCCTCGGCCACGACGTGTGCTTGATCACCGACGGGCGCTTCAGCGGCGCGACCCACGGCTTCATGGTCGCGCACGTTGCGCCCGAGGCGGCCGACGGAGGACCGATCGCCTTCGTTCGTGAAGGCGACACCATCGTGCTGGATGTCCCGAACCGGCGGCTCGATGTTGAGGTTTCGGAAGCGATCCTCGCCGAGCGGCGCAGCGGCTGGACCCCGCCGGCTCCTCGCTACACCCACGGTGCGCTGGCCAAGTACGCTCGCCTGGTGTCGAGCGCCTCCAAGGGCGCCGTCTGCGACTAGCTTGTTGACACCCCCGGGAGGGGCTGGCAGACTCTCGGAACCATGAAAACGAGGACCGGCACCCACGCGTCGCTGGTAGTTCTCGTTTAGCGCGCGCCGGCCGGGCCGGGCGCGCTCACCTCTCGCCTCGCGGGAGGTTTTTTGTTAGCAGGACCCACGACGTAACAATGGGGCGCAAATGATGGAGAACGGATGACACGAACAGGCTTGCTGATCATCGACATGCAGAACGATGTCGCGCACCCCGACGGGCGGATGTTCATCCGCGATGCCGCACACCGGGCGGAGACGATGGGGCATGTCCTGACGGCTTTCCGCGAGGTGCGCGCGCCGGTCATCCATGCCGTCCGCTCGCACCGCTCCGATGGATGGGATGCCGAGCGATTCCGGCTCCCCAGCTATCACGCAGACCGCGGCGCGTTCGTCGAAGGGTCGTGGGGTCGTCAGGTCATCGACCGCCTGACGCCGGAGCCCGGTGAACCCATCGTCATCAAGCGGCGCTTCAGCGCGTTCATGGGAACCGAGCTCGACTTGCTCCTTCGTCGCGCGCAGATCACCAGGCTGGCGATCATGGGCGCGTCGCTCCCGAACAGCCCGCGCGCGACCATGTTCGACGCCGTATCTCTGGACTACGACGTGATCGGTGTCGAGGACGGTTTGGCAACGATGAACGAAGACACGCGCATCTCGAACCTCCGTGACGTCGAAGCGATCGGGGTCCGGATCGCGACCGCGAACGAAATCATCCAAGAGATCCATCGAGCAGCCGACCGCGCGTCGACCGAGGAGCGCAGATGAAGATCACCGGAGCACAAGCAACCATCAAGAGCCTCGAGCAGGAAGGGGTCGAGGTCATGTTCGGGATCCCCGGCGGCGCGATCTTGCCGCTCTACGACCCCATCCTCGACTCGCCGATCCGCCACATCCTCTGCCGTCACGAGCAGGGGGCGGCGCACGCAGCCGACGGCTATGCGCAAGCGACCGGCGAACCCGGTGTGTGCGTCGCGACGAGCGGCCCCGGTGTGACCAACCTCGTCACGGGGCTCGCGAGCGCGTACATGGACTCGATCCCGATGGTTGCGATCACCGGACAGGTCCCGCGATGGGCGGTGGGCGGTGACGCGTTCCAGGAGTGCGACTCCACCGGCATCACGATGCCCATCACGAAGCACAACTACTTGGTGATGGATCCGCAGGAGCTGCCGCGCGTGATCAACGAGGCATTCCACATCGCCAAGACCGGACGTCCCGGTCCGGTGCTGGTCGACATCCCGAAGGACGTGCTCCAAGCGGAGATGGCGTGGTGGTACCCCGACGCGCCCGAGCTTCCGGGCTATCACCCGGTGACGCGCGGGAACCAGAAGCAGATCCGCGAAGCCGCGCGACTGCTGCTCGCCGCGCGCCAACCGGTGCTGTACGTCGGCGGTGGCGTGATCCGCGCCGGGGCCTCCGACGAGCTCAGGCGACTGGTCGAAGTGACCGGCGCGCCGGTCGTCACGACGCTAATGGCGCGCGGTGCGCTGCCCGACGACCATCCCCAATGCCTCGGGATGCCGGGGATGCACGGGAATTACACGGCGGTCACGGCGATGCAAAAGTCGGACCTTTTGGTTGCGCTGGGCGCGCGCTTCGACGATCGGGTGACGGGGAAACTCGACTCCTTCGCACCCGGTGCGAAGATCATCCACGCCGACATCGATCCCGCCGAGATCGGCAAGAACCGCGCGGTCGACGTGCCAATCGTGGGCGATGCGAAATCTGTGATTCACGATTTGAGTGAGGCGGTCGAGGAGATCATCGCGGAACGCGGCATGCCCGACTACGCGGCGTGGACGGCGACGCTGGACGGGTGGAAGGCGAAGTACCCGTACCGCTATAACCAGCCCGCGGATGGATTGCTCAAACCCGAGTACGTGATCGAGCAGATCGGCAAGGCCACGGGCGGAGACGCGATCTTCGTCGGTGGCGTTGGACAGCATCAGATGTGGGCGAGCCAACACATCCGCTTCAAGCGACCGAACACGTGGATCAACTCCGGTGGGCTCGGCACGATGGGCTACGCGGTGCCTGCGGCGATGGGGGCCAAGGTCGGCCGTCCCGACCAGACGGTGTGGGCGATCGACGGCGACGGGTGCTTCCAGATGACCTGCCAAGAGCTGGCGACGATGACGTACGAGAAGATCCCGATCAAGGTCGCGATCATCAACAACGCATTCCTCGGCATGGTCCGCCAGTGGCAGGAGCTGTTCTACGACAGCCGCTTCAGCCAGGTGGAGTTCGGGTACGACACGCCGGACTACGTGAAGCTCGCCGATGCATACGGCGCCGTCGGGCTCCGTTGCGAATCGGCAGACGAAGTCGAGACGACGATCGCAAAGGCGATGGACATCAACGACCGCACGGTCGTGATCGACTTCCGCGTCGACCCGGCCGAGAAGTGCTACCCGATGGTGCCCGCCGGTGCGTCGAACGACGACATCATCCTCGGCCCCGAATTCGAGAAGGATCATGCAGACGTGCTCCACGACACCCCGGAGGCGATCATCTGATGGCAAGGCACACGCTCAGCGTCCTCGTCGAGAACAAGCCGGGTGTGCTCGCGCGCATCTCGGGGATGTTCAGCCGGCGCGGGTTCAACATCCACTCCCTCGCGGTCGGACCGACGGAGCAGGACGAGGTCAGCCGCATGACGATCGTCGTCAACGTCGAGACGAAGCCGCTCGAACAAGTCGTGAAGCAGCTGAACAAGCTGATCAACGTGCTCAAGATCGTCGAGCTCGAGAAGGACGCATCGGTCGAACGAGAGCTCCTTCTCATCAAGGTGAAGGCCGACGCGGAGACGCGCGCCGGCATCGTCGAGATCGCCGACATCTTCCGATCGAAGATCGTCGACGTCTCGGCGAACGCACTAACGATCGAAGCGACCGGCTCGCCGGACAAGCTGCAAGCGTTGACCGATCTGCTTCACCAGTACGGGGTGCGGGAGCTCGTCCGCACCGGGCTCGTCGCGCTCGGCCGCGGCGACAAGGCGATCAGCGAACGGCCGCTCAAGCTTGCGGAAAGGACGGGGTAGGGGATGGCAACCATCTATTACGACAAAGACGCCGACCTTTCGGCGCTTGAAGGCCGCAAGGTCGCGATCATCGGGTACGGGAGCCAGGGACACGCGCACGCGCTGAACCTGAAGGACTCGGGGATCGACGTGCGCGTTGGGCTGTACGACGGATCGCCGTCGCGCGCGAAGGCGGAAACGGCCGGCTTGACGGTGAAGTCGGTCGCGGAAGCGGCCGACGAAGCCGACGTCATCATGATCTTGCTGCCGGACACGAAGCAGAAGTCTGTGTACGAGGCCGAGATCCTGCCAGGCCTTCGCGACGGCAAGGCGTTGTTCTTCGCCCACGGCTTCAATATCCATTTCGGCCAGATCAAGCCGCCCGCTGGCGTCGACGTCTGTATGGTCGCGCCGAAGGGACCGGGTCACCTCGTCCGGCGCACGTACGAGGAGAAGATCGGGACCCCAGCGCTGATCGCCATCCAGCAGGACGCGACCGGCAAGGCGCACGACATCGCCTTGGCGTACGCGAAGGGGATCGGTGCAACGCGCGCGGGCGTGCTCGAAACGACGTTCAAGGAAGAGACCGAGACTGATCTTTTCGGCGAGCAGGCCGTCCTCTGCGGCGGGGTCAGCGAGCTCATCAAGGCGGGCTTCGAGACGCTGACTCGCGCGGGGTACCAGCCTGAGGTCGCGTACTTCGAATGCATGCATGAGCTGAAGCTGATCGTCGATCTTCTCTATGAGGGCGGCTTCAAGTACATGCGGTACTCGGTATCGGACACCGCCGAGTACGGCGACTACACGCGCGGGAAGCGCGTGATCGGTGACGCCGCGCGCGCCGAGATGGAGCGGATACTTGCCGAGATCCAGTCGGGTCAGTTCGCCAAGGAATGGATCGAGGAGAACGAGCACGGAGCACTGAAATTCCTGGAGGAACGTGAGCGCCAGCAGGATCACAAGATCGAAGTGGTGGGCGCGCAGCTGCGCTCGATGATGCCCTGGCTCCCCAAGCATCAGTAACTCCAAAACGCGCGAACCGGCTCCCGGCCGCGGGGTAGGATGGGGGCACTTCCCCGTCGTACCCGTCAGAAGGGGCTGTTGACGTGCGCAAACCCGAGATCTTGATGACGCCGGGCCCGACCCCGGTGCCCCCCGAAGTCCTGCTCGCGCAGGGCTCGCCGATCGTATATCACCGCGGCCCCGGTTTCGGGAACGTGCTTCGCGAAGTAACCGAGGGCCTCCAGTGGGTCTTCCAGACGCACAACGACGTCCTGACGTTCACGTCCTCGGGCTCCGGTGGGATGGAATCCGCGGTCGTGAACTGCTTCTCCCCGGGCGACAAAGTGCTCGTCGTATCCGTCGGGAACTTCGGCGCGCGGTTCAAGAAGATCTGCGACGCCTACGGTCTGGACGTGAAGCTCCTCGAGTACGAGTGGGGCAAGGTCGCCAAGGCCGAAGACGTCAAGGCT
>Ga0070708_100003306_pt1 | contig 12599 bp, 14 predicted proteins | sample KBSK5503metaG_FD_65469 | JGI IMG/M metagenome (GOLD analysis project Ga0070708, IMG submission 65469) | Corn, switchgrass and miscanthus rhizosphere microbial communities from Kellogg Biological Station, Michigan, USA - KBS K5-50-3 metaG | ecosystem: Host-associated > Plants > Roots >...
GGTAAAGTAGACGTTCTATTACTCGACCGCAACCCCGAGGCTGAGGTCGGAAAGAAGACTACGCTCGGATGGGTCTGCGGAGACGCTGTCGGGGAGCATCATATCAAATTCCTCAACGAACATCTAGGCGTCACTTACGGCAAGCCCGAGATGGAGAACCGAGTAACAGCGGTTTATGTTTACTCACCTGACATGAAGGTCAGAGTTCCCTTTGAAGGACCGGGCTATGTTTTGGATCGGCCGAAGTTTGGCAAGCGACTTCTTGATGATGCTCTGAAGGCCGGGGTGGAATTTCGTGGGGGCGTACAGGCACTAGACCTAGTCGAGGAGTCAGGCAGGATCGTCGGGCTCAAGGGACAGACGGTGGGCGGGAGTGTTAACCAGCCTTTCGAGATGCGAACCAAGCTCGTGATCGATACTTCTGGAATGTCTACGAAGCTGCGGAGGAATCTTCCGATCCCGAGCCACATCGAGAAAGAGATCGATAAGGACGATATCGAGCCGACAGCGAGGCTTAACGCGAAACTCAGGGACGGCGTCGAAGTCGAGCCGTTCCACTGTGACATCTACCTTGACCAGGAGAAGGCTCCGGGAGGATACCTCTGGCTATTCCCGAAGAGCGAAGACAAAGTGAACATCGGGCTCGGGATTCAACAGAAGAGAAGCCAGAAACCATTGAGTGCGTTGTTGAAGGACTGGCTGGCGACTGATGATCGTTTCAAAGAGATGACTCCTCTGAGCGATGATAGCAATCTGACGGGAAGCTGGCAGGTCTCCGTGAGACATCAGAACGATTGCTTGGTGGCTAACGGCTACATGATCTGTGGCGACACCGCCTGGTTTCCGAATCCAATCAGCGCTGGGGGCATCGGTCCGGGACTAATTGGCGGGGTCTTGGCGGGAGAAACCGCCGTGCGTGCTGTAGAACAGAACGATTTCAGTGAGAAGAATCTCTGGCAATACAATATAGACTTCGTAAGACACTACGGCAGCAAGACTGCCGGGCTGGAGGCATTCAGAATGTATCTGCAAACACTGAACAATCAAGAGATCAACTACGGCATGCGCCACTTCTTGTCCGGGAAGGAGGCTACTGAGATTTCGCTGGGGGAGATGCCACACCTCTCAGCTTTCGGGAAGATCGTGAAACTATTCCTGGGACTCGGATCATACAAAGCATTCCGGGGACTGGTATACACGATGAAACAGATGGAGACTCTCAACAATCTCTACCAGAACTATCCCAAGGACCCGTCACAGTTCCAGGCGTGGAAACACCAGGTAGATTCGATTCTCGCAGAGACTCGGACACGATTCAGCTAGGAATCTAAGCACAAGAATCACGAATGGCGAAAGCCGGATTACCTCAAGACGTCCCAGAACCAAATCGCTGAAGAGACAGTCAATATATATTCCCGAATGGTCCCGCTCATCTTGAAGCAGTTGTCTTCTCCAGACGTCATTCCATTCGAGTCCAGACGAGTCGACGATCAGGCACTCGTTATGGAAATGTTGTCCAAGGAGACAGATGCAACCTACACTTTTCAGGGTCTCAAGAGACGGCTGGGACTGCACCAAGAGAAGCTGACGAGAATCCTCAGACGACTAGAAGACGACAATCTGGTCGCGAAGACTGAGGAGGGCTATCGGACCCTCAAACACTCATCCAAGACCGCCCAACATCTGGTTGAGGGAGAGCCGGTTATTCGAGGCCAGCTCCCACCTGGAATAGATTCGCACGCACTGTTGGGAAAGATCAAGGGACGATGGTTCAAGAACTTCCGCTGGGTAGGATACGCTAACGGGACAGATGAGCTATCGCTATATTGGATTACCGAAGACAACAAGTTCCAAGTCAGGATTCAACTATCACCAATCGAGATCCTCGTATGGTCGAAACCCACAGACCCCAAGGAGACTAGTTCTCCGGTGGCTTCTGCCTACGAACTATTCGACCGTATCAGTCGGATGCTACCGGAACTCGGCGAAAACAGCTAGACTTCAAGAACCCTAGCACAGTTCAGAACAGACACGAATGTTTCATGCCATGGTCATTCCGAATAACTCTTGCAGATCAGGATGACATCATGAAGCAGAAGCCAAAAGATGCTCATCGCTCCATTGACTCTTGAAAGCCTTGAACCTTCTGCGGTAGATGACGACTAGGGGATCCCGATGGCCGGGGGCACCAGAATCGCGAACAGCAAGAGGAGACCACTCAACAGTGGGGCTCCAAGAACGGACAATAGTGCTGAAACTACCAGCCCGACACCGATCACCTGGTATGGCCTACTCCATCGCAAATAGTCGGGATGGTAGGTCCGAAGATGGACCAGAAACTCTCGTTGAAGAACATCAGCCGCAGTCTGTCCTCTTCGAGCGGTGAATGATATGCGAGGCATGTCAGTAGAGATCCACTGACCGCAAATAGGACACTTTTTCCCCGCAGTAGAAGTCCCCAGGGGTCTTCCAGCAGCTCATTACGGTCGGCCCAATATAACCCGTGATTCGGGCCGAAACATGTTACTTTTGAGACAGCTTTACTTGAAAAGCCACAACGCTTGGTAGAGCGGGAGGGACGTTGGAGGCGTCTACCAGCGAGCCAGAGCCTGTTGTGAGCTGGAGGACGGTCATTGGCCTCCTCGGATGGCTGACGGTTCTCACTGGAATTTTCCTCCTAGTTTTCGGCTGCAGCTCCTTACATCAGAGATCCTGCACAACAAACCTGACCCTATCTTCGACGGTGACAACAATCGCTGGTGCACTTCTTCTGGCTACGGCATGGTTGACCGGAGAGAAGGGAGACAAGACTCCCCTAAGGATAAGTGTCAAGATGGTCGCGAAGTACCTCCTTATACTCCCTGGCTTGGCGGCCGTTATTGTCGTAGTTCTCTTTCTGGTTTTTCTCGGCGGGTATCCAGGATAGAAGCGCGGGATTGACTGGGTAGGCATTTCCCCAGTCAATATGGGTCGCCCTCTACCACCCTAGGATGAGGAAGAATGGAATGATTGGAGAATCTATCCAATTCGACTACGATTTCGACGTAGTGAGACTGGACTGGCAACCGATCGAACGGCATCCGAGGCCTTTCCGGAAGAAAAACCCGAACGATTTTGGGCGAAGCGCCTTCAGGTTTAGCCTAAGCCTCTCGTTCATGTTCTAGGCAGCTAGTCGGTATCCGCAACCGCAGTGCCAAGAAATTTCGCGGCCCTTCTAGAAGACTGGCAAGCGGTACGATGAATTAATGGCCGCACTGTCTCGACGCTAAGGCGAATTAGACGGCCCATGCACTTCCGTAATATCCGACTCAATTAGTGAGATCGCTTTAGAAAAGAACAGGTCGTCACATCTGTCGACATCTTAGCAGATGTGAGACCTTATGGAGATTCTTCCTTGACTCGGGCAGGCGGGCTAGAGACTGGTGGGTGCGAGTGTTAGTCCCGAGCTCGCATTCGAGCTACCTGAGATGGTCCCTGCTGCTTGATTGATCAGGTCCCCTACGGCCTCGGGGTGGGAGATCATTACCAAGTGTGATCCTCTAACTTGGACGATGGTGGCGCCGGCGCGTTGAGCCATGAAGAGCTGCGCGAAAGGCGGAATCGCTCTGTCGATTGTCCCGACGAGGTAGAAGGACGGAATAGTCTTCCATGCAGGCACGCCTGACAGCTGAGGTAGAGCGCTGAGAGCGAACGCACGCTGGGTCGAGGCTAGCACTGCGCCCTCATTGGGCGGAAGATCGTTGGCGAAGCATGAAGGAAAAAGGCTTGGTTTGACGTACAGATCAGTATCTCCACCCGTCAATGGTACGAAGTTGAAGACAGTGGTAGGGTCTCCTGAGAGGCAGGACGGTGACTGGCCGGGTGGCGGTGGGACGCTGGAGAGGGATGCTAGTGATTCTCCTTGGTCGGGTGCGAACGCGTCGATGTAGACGAGGGCTTTCACGTTCGGGTTTCCTGTTGCGGCGTTGGTGATGACCGCGCCTCCGTAAGAGTGTCCGACGAGGATGATTGGTCCGCTGATGCTCTGGAGGAAGCTGGCTATGTAGGCAGAGTCAGAAGTCAAGCCGCGTAGCGGATTGGCAGGCGCGTATACCGTGTAGCCTTGTTGTTGAAGGCGTTTGATAACGCTACTCCAGCTGGATCCGTCAGCCCATGCGCCGTGGACTAGAACGATGGAGGGTTTGGGTCCGGATCCAGTGTCGGATCTCGCGGCTACCACATAAGCTGGAACGATGAGAAGAGCGAGGATTGCTAACGGGATGAACTTTTTCATATCTATAATTTCACCTCTTTTGATGGTACTTCGTCTTCACACGGTTTGGTCTGATAAGCCTGCGAGGAAGTCAGAGCATAGCTGACATACTAATCGGATTGAGATCAGAGTTGCTTACTGGCTGGCCAACTGTGCGATCCGAGTAGGACCTAGGCACCGCCCAGAGTTACAATCAGATCAGCAAGAAATCCTGCTAATAGTCCGATGAACAGCCCGACCATCAGCAGATCGTTTCGGGATTCTCTTCTCGCAGTATTGTACAACAGAAGCGTGACATAGATCAGAGCTCCCCCTGCCAGCGACAGGAACAAAATGTAAGTCAGCTGGGACACCCAGACACTCCCGACAATAGTCCCAAGGAATGTGGGGCTACCGCCGATTATACCCATCTTAATGAGAAATGAGACCTCGGGCTTTTTGGCGATGCCCGTCAGAGGCCCAGCGATTCCGAAGCCTTCTGTCGCATTGTGGGCTCCGAACCCGACTATGAGGACTACCGCGAGCGCGACCGCGCCTGACACATAAGCCTGGCCGATAGCGAGGCCCTCGCTAAAGTTGTGCAGCCCGATGCCCACAGCTATCATAGTCGCAAGATGGTGAGGACTACTGAAAAGCTCAGAACCATGCGGCTGCGTCACACTCTCACGGGCGACAGAAAAAGTTGATTTTCCCGGGTCGTTGATCTGCTCTAGTTTCTTCTTGGTTGAGATGATTCTTCTCAGGTATCTTTGCTCGTAGAGGGCGAGTCCCAGTAGTCCTAGACCTAGGCCACCGAACAATGCAAGAAGATCTATGGCAGCGTCCGCAACAGGACCTTTACCCGTGAAGCCGGCGACTGCCGCTATCTTAGTTGGATCCCAGGCGTGGGACAATACGTCGGTGATCAGGAATACGAGGATTCCCATTGCGAGTGCGTTGAGGAATCCCTTCTTCATGCGGCTCACATTCGGGAGTAGGGCCATGGGTAGGCCTAGGAATATGGTCAGCCCGGCGACCGCGCCTAGCAGTAGGAGCTGCGCGTAGTCTATCAAGCCGCAACGCAACCCTAGGTTATGACATACGTCATTTAAGCCAATCGACGTTAACGAAATCCGTTAACACCGTTAATAACAGCAGTTGCCTGTGCCAACGCCATGCGAAATATCGCTGGAAACGTGCGGAGCGAAAACATGATTCCAGTTGTTCGCGCTCGCCTCGCACTAGCCCTCCAACGTGAGGGACTGAGGGTGACGGAGATCGCCGCCGCCCTCAACACTACTCCTTCTGCCGTGGTCCAGTATCTGAAAGGGAAGCGGGGTAAACTCGTTGGGCGACCTGCTCAAGTCGACCGGACGATCGAGGCACTGGCAGAGAGGATCTTGCAACGGGTCCGGAGTGGCGTGAGAGAAGGGGTCAGGATGCCAGAATTGATGGAAGCAGCTGACCAACTAATAATCGCCAGCAAAGGCAGCAAGATGCTTGAAGAGACAACGCCGAAGAACAACAGGCAAGTCGTTGACGTTCTTCGACAAAGACTGGAACTAGAATTGAAGGCATCGGAAAGGTGCCTTGAATCCGCGGTAAAGTTTGACGATCAATATTCCAAACTGCTTCTTAGAATGATCGCCGCGGACAGCATGAGGCATGCCGATGTCGTTTCTCAGATCATCTCATGGACCGAACTACCTCACGAACCCACACTGAACGTTCCAAAGAAAGAATTCCTCGACGCGATCCTGCAAATAGAAGACAAAGCAGGGGAGCAGTCACTCAGAGACACAGTGAAAATATCACATCCAGTAGCAAGACTACTTCTCGAATGGATCGACGCCGACGAAAAGAAACATGAACGCATTATCGGCAAAATGGTGCATCTAATCCAAAGCTCGACCTAGAGTATCGTTCCGGCTCACAAGCCACCAACATCACTTGTGTGGTGTGTTGTAAAGGTGGTGTGTCAGGCACTTTCTACAATGTACCCATTTTCCGCACTTCAAGCATTTCACCCAGGAACTCTCCCAACCAGTTCGAGTCTGAGCGCTACACGCGCACACTGATGGAATGCCATTCGCCAGGAACGATGTAAGTCCGGAAATGCGGATCTCTTACAAGACGTGTTAGGTAGGATCGAATTGCTGGTTTTCCTAGCAATCTTCCACCCCAGCCGCCGAAGAGTGGGTTGAGATTGGCAGTTACAATAATGCTGCCGGGACGTGTGAGACGGCGGAGATGCGGAATATATCTTGGATATTCCTTCCAGTCACCGTCCAGAAACACAACGTCGTAGTGACCCTTCAGTCTGGGAATGATGTTTTGTCCGCGCCCCCGAAGGACATTGATGCGCCTAGAGAGCTCTCGCTCCTTGAACGCCTGCTCCGCGAGGGCCGCATGCTGCGGATTCTCCTCGATCGTGTCCACACGACAATCGGGTCCTGCCGCGGAAGCCATCACGGCAGCCGTGTATCCATGGCCGCATCCGACCTCTAACATTCGTCGCGCACGGGTCAACGATGCGACCACTGTCCAAAGAGGCGCCTGCAATGGGTCGCTAGGATACAGGTCGCAATCTCGCCCGTGCTTACGCCGATGCTGGTTCGACAATTGATACAGGTCGAGATGAACATCCGCCCGACCACCGTAAATTTTCATCAGCAGTTGCTCAGTGCTCTTCTTCAAGATCTCATATGCACTCGCTTAGCGTAAGAGAACGCGAATTACTGCCCCTAAGCTGGGAGAAAACTGAGCAGAGTCCAGAAACAATCCCAGCCGGTGTTTCAACTCCCAAAAAATCCTGATAACTTAGTTCCTAGATAGTATTATGGTTAACCCGGAACGTAAACCCCGTGGATTCTCGGCCCGGAAACAATATCTAATACTGGGAGAGACGCCACGCGCATCCTTAGTCCTTAGTCCTTAGTAGAAACGAATTTGGCAACCTTGCGCATTATCGTGATGTGATTGTTGGGCCGAACGCTTGCTTCAAAGTCTTGATGTCGAGTTTATCCATCTTGAGCATTGCTTCCATGGCTCTCTTCGACTTCTCTGGATCCTTGTCCTTCAACATCACACCCAAGACGGACGGCACTATCTGCCATGATACGCCAAACTTGTCTTTGAGCCAGCCGCACCGTCCCTTTTCTCCTCCTTGAGAAAGCTTCTCCCACAGTCTGTCGATCTCTTCTTGAGTCTCACAGTCAACATAGAGCGAGATCCCTTCCGCGAAATTGAAGTGTGGGCCACCATTGTACGCCATGAATTCCTGTCCGTCAAGTTGGAACGTAGCGCCGGCCGCCGACCCTTTCCTACCTAGCGTTCCCTTTCCAGAACCAACTAGGCTGGTGATCTTCGAGTTTGGGAAGATCGAGACGTAGAACTTCGCAGCCTCTTCGGCCTTATCCTTGTACATGAGAAAGGTCGTAATCTTCTGCCTGTTTCCTGCCAAGTTGATCTGAAAGTCTCTAGGCCCCCAGATGCGGGCTTTCAGCTTTTCTGCTCTCAGGAGAACTGTCTAGGCTTTGGAATCAGCACGGAACATACGCGCGCCGTCACAGTCCTAGCCGGAAATAATCCTAGCTGGGAGAACACTGCGAAAAATCTGGAACGCATCCATGGCGTAATCGCTCAGGATCGCCTCCCTAGTCTGAGTTTGTCTTCTCGGTTTGAAGTACGCACCTAGGGGCACCGCATAGAATCTGATCTTGTTCTCCTGATTCTCGTTGTCCACGTAATTCATCTCAAAGTCGTACACGTGGAACTTGTGCCCTTGCCTTCTCATCGTCAGCCAGACGAAAAAGTCCTGTAACCGGAATTTCGGCTCTCCCTCATTCATCACGAGTAAAGTCATCGAATCATGCGGAATGACAACATTCGAAGCATCAGCAACCAAAGACTCGATATCGGATTCTTCGTAATCCTCGAGGGTTTTGGGCTGCACATCCGTCACCAGTGCGGTCCCATACCTCATCTCTCCACGAAGAACAAAGCTGCTCCTAGTCTTCTTCTGATGGATGAAGATCGACCGACGGTCAGTCACCAAGACTGCGTACTCCTTTGGATAGTCTGTGTCTGGCACGATGACTCTGTGGACAAGCGCTAGCCGCCTTTCAGGCAGCGTATAGGACCCCTCGCCAGTTTCGTACAAGATTGACATGTTCAAACCGGTCTCCAATTCTGAATAGTGCCCGACTCTCCCTATAACTGCCGCTCACAGTCGGTACACTCGCAAAGAGACTAACTATCGTAACTACATCCGATTCGAACAGGTCCTGTAGACTACCGAGTTATTAGACAGAACGTTGGATGAGGAGACAAGCATGTTTGTCGGCCACTTTGCTGTAGCGTTTCTCCTCTGGAAACTATTCCCACAAATCCCCTTGCCGGTCATCCTGATCGCCGTCAGCTTCCCAGACCTACTCTGGTCAATCCTAGTTCCAGCTGGAATCGAGAAGGTGAGAATCAACCCGGACAGCCCTCTTCAGAAGTTTGTCGTCTTCGAGAAGTTTCCCTATTCCCATTCCCTCGTCCTCGGGAGCGTCTTGTCGCTTCCGGTCGGACTTCTCATCGCCGGGCTCTTGAATAATCCGCTCGTCGTTCCTGTATTCGTTGCAGGTTCAGCCTCTCACTGGTTACTTGATACGGTTGTTCATCTGAAGGATCTGCCCGTTCTAGGCTTCGATGGAGACCGGAAGGTGGGCGCCGGACTGTGGAAGAGAGGCCCCCTCGCGTTCGTCGTAGAATACGGCTTCTACGCGATCGTCACTCTGTTTGTCCTATCCGGACTCCCGTTAGTATACGCGCTGATTATGGGAGGAGTCTTTCATGCCATCAATCTCCCATCGTTCTTTGGGTCCAACAGAAAGAACAGCGTCAAATCGTCAAACGCCTACGCAGCCCTTGCTCTAGTCGGATTCGGATCATTCACTCTGATAGCCTCACTAATTATCTGACGGGGCCACGGATGGTTGCATCAGAGCTTTTGACAGAGTATTCTTTGACTAAGTCTTGAAACGACGGAAGCGGCTTCAGCCTCGTGGCTGCTAGCGACAGTGCGTGATACTTCAATCCGTATCGCAAAAATGCCAACAGTACGTAAGCTGCGTCTTCTCCACGAGGAGTCAACACGTATGTGATTCGGTCCGACCTTACTGTCCTTTCAATCAAGCCTTCCTTCTGCATGTTTCGGAGACGCCGCGAGAGCACTCGAGGTGTAAGCCCGGGATTATTCCGCAAGATCTGACCAAACCTCTCCAGTCTGAGAAATCCAATATCCCTCAGAATTAGCAGGGTCCACTTCGAACCTAGCGCCTTGACACTTCCTCGCACGGGATCCTGCTGATACAGAAGCTTGGGACCCATCTTCACTTCTCTAGGTCTGGACCGAGCCAAAACAATTCAGTATCCTTCTAGACCCTACCAGACATATTAGTATCCTTTGGATACTATATCCCGATGAGGAAAAGTTGGTACAAACAACCGAGTCACAGAGTGATGTCGCTCTGAAATACTTCGATCACTGGTCGAAGAAAGAGTACGACGCTAGCGCACGATACCTTGACGAACACCTAACCTTCACGGGTCCCATAGACAAGTTCAACAACGCTCACGACTACGTTGAATCGATCCGACGCCTCGCCCAGATAGTCACTGGCGTACACAAGAGGAAAACATTTGTCGATAGAAACGATGTCTGTGTCGTGTACGACCTGGCGACAAACACACCTGCCGGGACTGTCCCCTGCGCCGAATGGATTCACGCGGAGAATGGGAAGGTCAAGTCGATACAGGTGTTCTTTGACGCAAGACCGTTCGCGGCTATGTTCGCCCACAAATAGCTAACCGAAAAACAAGTTAATCCTCTACCTCCCTTTTGGACGTGTCACGACCGATGAGCAGCGTAAACGATTCTAGGAGAACTAGAACTCCAGGGGCGATGGCGTTCACCGAACTCGCGAGCACGAACCTAGGCGAGACAAGAAAATTCCTCGAAGAAACCTTCGGTTGGAAGTTCGACTCTGTCCAGATGCCTACCGGCGAGTACCTTACATTCCAGAACCGCGCCGGGACGACCGTCGGCATAAGAACTGCTCATAAATCGGAGATTCCTGGAAGCACAAACTACGTTCTCGTCAAAGATCTCGATGAGGCTGAGAGGGACGTTCGAAGGAAGGGCGGCCAGATAGTTCTTCCGCGAACCGACATCCCTGGCATGGGCAGCTTCTTCTGGTTCAAGATCCCGTCGGGACCAATAATGGCCTGCTGGCAGGATGCGGAATAACCTCAGTATATTGGGCGATAAGCCTTGATCAGGCAGTCGTCAAGGTGCAGACCTGATTCGACAAATGAAAAAAAAAAGGAGGGAGTTGATCTCTCGCTTGGCTGTGCTTTGTTCTAATGTGAGAGCTGTACGCAGCGTCCCAGCAGGAAGCTGTCTGACACGACGTTGCCCTTGCCGTCAGTGAACTGGAGGAATATCCATGGGTTCCCGCCAACACCGCCGAGAGATGGTTGCTTAGCGAAGGTTATTGTTTGGCCTGCAGGGATGAGGACAACGCTGACAGTGGTAGACTGTGTATTCTCGTGGACCAGATTTACTGAATTGGCGAAGATGAGGTTGGCTTTGATTCCTGATAATGCGAGCTGTCCCGAGAGGCTGATGTGGGAGCCGGTGTTGCTGCAGTCTACTGCTGAGACTTGAGCAATTGCTGTAGTTGGAACGGTAAAGTCTGCGCTGTTAGTGAAGAGCCCTTGCACGCATCTTCCGAGGAAGGTCGTGCCGGAGAGCGGGTTATTGTTGGCATCCACGAGTTGTATCCAGATGTACGGGTTACCGCCGACACCGCCAAGGACAGGCTGCTTGGGAATCTGAATGCTCTGGCCCTGAGGAATGACGGTTGCGCTAGCAGTCGACTCTACTGTGAACGTGTGTGTTCCGATAACGTTGTTCTCGAATAGGAGTTTGACACCCACGCCGCCTAGAGACAGCGCTCCTTGCAGCGTAATTGTCGGACCCGGAGAATTACTGCAGCCAGAAGTGGATATCGACGTCTGGACGCTGACTGGGGTCTGGAAGGTCGCGCTGACAGTCGTTGTGGCGTGAGCTACCGAAAGCAAGCCGAGGCAAAGGAGGACTATCGAAGCTCCGAATACTTTCTTCATGAGATTTTCGTCCCACTAGCATCCAACCGCTTTATTTCATCCAACGTCTTTGAACGTCAGTCGCGGGAACACAAGAGTCACCGTACAAAATAGGAAAGAACACAACTGAAGCCCCTCGAGATAGATCAGATCATATCGATAGATAGCCCCGGATCACCTAGGGCGAATCTCTGGCGACTTTTCTTGAGTATAGCTAGATGCTTCTAATTTTGAGTCTGGGCTGGAAGCCCGGGATACGTAATTTGTTCTCCATCGACCTTAGCCCATTTCGTCATAGAGTGTTCTGTACGTTTCTTCGGCGTCATTATGTGCTCGACCTTGATTCCCCGGGCAACCAGCGCGTCAGCAATGAGGGACCGATGGCATCGCCACGGCAGAGCCTCTGCGCACATGATGGCGACAGTACGATCTCGAGCGAGCGTGGTCAGCTCGTTGATGCCAGCCTCGAAATCCGGGGTCTGCATGTAGTCAGCAAATCCTCGAAAGGACTCGTTCCTCCAGCCCATGTTCTGGGAATCCTTCCTTGGATGACGTAGGCCTCCGAGCTCCTTCAATCGAACGTAGTCTATTCCCGACTCTTTCAGGCTCGCAGCCAACGTCTCCTCGTTGAACTGCGGGTTACGTCTAGAACGGGGAACTGTCCGAACGTCAACTACGAGCTGGACCCCGTGAGCCCGTAGGAGATCAGTAAAATCCTCGATAGTTCGCGTAGAATGCCCTATCGTGAATATCCGGACGGTCACGACTATCTCTCACACCATGAGTCCACCATCTATCATCATATCCGATCGTCCTTCCGGACCCATTAACCAGCGGAATCTTGTATCGTTCCATGATCCAGTTCTGAGTAGACTGTCTTTCAGAAAGGAGCTAGTGTGCCAGCGTCCTGATAGGTCTACTTCTCAGCGGCCACGAACGACTTTTCGCATCACCATCACCCGGTTGCTTGTGCCGAAAGAACCGAGAGGGCGGAATCCTAAATCATGGTACATTGACTCGGTTCCGCCCCAGATAAATGAGCTGGAATATTTCTTACCTTTTGGAAGAGCGATTGGGTATCCGTCTACCGTCCCGCCTCCCTTGGCCGCGATGAAGCCGAGTGCGCCTTCCAGCGCGGCCCTCGCAACCCCCTCGCGTCTATGGTCACGGTCAACGAAGAAGCATGTAGTCCTCCAGTCCGGCATAGCGACGT
>Ga0070708_100003310_pt1 | contig 12595 bp, 9 predicted proteins | sample KBSK5503metaG_FD_65469 | JGI IMG/M metagenome (GOLD analysis project Ga0070708, IMG submission 65469) | Corn, switchgrass and miscanthus rhizosphere microbial communities from Kellogg Biological Station, Michigan, USA - KBS K5-50-3 metaG | ecosystem: Host-associated > Plants > Roots >...
TGGCGGGCGGCAGTAACAAGAATTTTTATGACCTGCAAATAAACAGTGGTGCAACTATCACACATACCTCCGGGAATATGACGATTGCGCATGACTTCACTAATAACGGAACGCTTAACTTTTCAGGAAGTCGAACAGCAACCTTTAATGGGGGCGTAACTCAGTCACTATCAGGAAGCGGAAGTACAACTTTCAATAATCTCACTATTTCAAGTTCCAGCATGGTGAATGCAGGTTCACATAACATCACGGTTGCCGGAACCTCACTCGACTCTAACACTGGATCGACCTTTAATGGCGGCCCGAGTACCGCGACGTTTTCAAATGCCGGAACATTAACCATTGGAGGTGGCGGAACCTACAATTTCGGCTCAGTTACGATCAATAACGGAACTAATCTAGCGAATCCCTCGAACAGAAATTTATCAGTAAGCGGTAGCTGGACGAACAATGGATCTTACTCGCAGGGTACTGAAACCATTACCTTCAATGGCAGCTCCCCGCAGATCATTGGCGGAACCACTTCAACGACTTTTCAAAACCTGAAAATCAACGGCACGTCGACCGTGACGCTCAACACAAATGCTACGGTGCCCGGTTTGTTGACGCTCAACTCCGATCTGACGACCGGGGCCGCAATAGTTTTGACGATGCCTAATACCGGCACGTCCTCCGGTACTGCCGACGTGGTTGGCAATGTGAAGCGTACGGGGGCGTTCGGTTTGACGAGTTACTCGTACGGCAATCCTAATACGACGATCACATTTACCACTCCCGGTACCAGTCCCTCGGATATCACCGTCAAACTGGACAAAGTGCGCCCGGCTGACTTCAATAACGCCATTGATCGCACATATACGGTCAATCCCAACGGCGGCTCAGCTTACGTTGCGACGTTACGGCTGCACTACAGAGCTGATAACCTGGTTGATGATTTGAACGGTAATACGGAAACCAGTCTTACACTGTGGCGAAAAGATGGCGCTACCTGGAACAATCAGTCAAAGACCGGACAGAACACAACCGATCCGAATAACTGGACAGAGACAAGCGGCGTGACGACATTCTCGCCGTGGACGCTCGCCGCCGCCGCGCCCACCGCGGTCAAGTTGCGCAGCTTCACTGCGACGCAGAATAGCAAGAGCGAAGTCGCGCTTCACTGGCAGACCGGGCACGAGGTGCGCAACCTGGGTTACTACGTCTATCGCGAACAGAACGGTCAACGCACGCGCATTACTCCTTCAATCGTCGCCGGCTCAGCGCTGATCGCGGGACGCAATACGGTGATGAGGGCCGGGATGAGCTACACCTGGTACGATCAACTACCGCCCGATCAATCGGGTTCGGCTACCTACTGGCTGGAAGATGTCGATTTGGACGGCACGCGCACGCTGCACGGTCCCATCGCGCCGGCGCTGAGTTACGACTTGCCCGGTGCTGCGGCGGTCACTTACGGATCGGGCGTGGCCCCGTCGACTACCGGCCAGACGCCGCAAGGCAGACAAACGCGGTCGGAGTTGCTGAGCGAAGTGCAGAAACACGGGCCCGCGTCGGGTAGTTACTTCCGCGAGTGGCCGACGGTATTTGCGAGTCAGCAGGCTGCGTTAGTAAAAGCTCCACAGTCCGGTAGTAATCGGAAAGGGGGAGCCGACGCAGCCCAGACGCAGGCACAGACGACGCAGCAAACAATCGGTGGGATGTCGGGCATAAAGATCGCAGTCAGCCGATCAGGCTGGCAGCGCATCACCCAACCTGAGTTGGTCGCCGCGGGCCTTGATCCCAATGTGAGCGGGCAGAGGTTGCAGCTCTATGACAACGGCAGCCCGGTGCCCATCAGACTATCCGGCAACGGCATCAGCTTGACCGCCGCAGATCACCTCGAGTTTTACGGGCACGGACTGGAGTCGCCGACTGATCTGGATCAAACTTACTATCTGGTAGTCGGCAAGGAAACCGGATCGCGAATCATCGACGTTAAGAAGGCGCCGACGCTGCTGCCGCCGTCAGGGCCTTCCAGCTTTGATTACACGGTGGAGCGCAAGGACAAGTATCTCTATTACGCCGCGCTGCTCAACGGCGACAAAGAGAATATCTTTGGTCACATTGTAACCAGCTCGCCAGTGGACGAGACGGTGCCGGTCAGTAATCGCGATCCGGCGGCGGCGGCTGCCGGGGCGCAGGCGCACCTCGACGTTTCTCTGGTAGGTGTATCGCTGGAGGGTCACCACGTGCGCGTGAGCGTTAACGGTACGGACGTGGGCACGATCGATTTCGACGGCGCAGAGAACCCGGTGCGCACCTTTGCGCTGCCGGCGGGGTTACTGGTTGACGGCGACAACACGGTGCGATTTGCCTCCGTAAGCACCGACCGGGATGTCAGCCTGGTCGAAACCGTACGTTTGACTTATCCACACAGCTTCAAGGCGGACAATAACTCTCTGGCGATCGGCGTTAACAGCTCCGCGCCAACGCGCGTCAGCGGCTTTACCAGCGCAAACATTCGGGTGATAGACATCACCAATCAGTCGAACATGTCTGAGCTGACTCAGACGATCAACGTTAAGCCGCAACCCGATGGCACGTTCGCCGCGGACATTCAAGTGCCGACCGCCATGCTCGGCAGCCCGCACACGCTGCTGCTGTTCGCTGGCGGACAGGCCCTGCATCCCGATCTGGTGAGACGCAACGATCCGTCATCCTGGGCCATGCAAAAGGCGGGCTTTGATTACTTGATCATTACCAGCCGCGACCTTAAGACAAATGTGGAGCCGCTGGCCCAGTTGCGCCGCATCCAGGGTCTAACGGTTGGAGTCGTCGACGTAGAGGACCTCTACGACGAGTTCAGCTTTGGACTGCACTCGCCGCAGGCCATTCATGACTTCCTGCAGTCGGCGATAAATAACTGGAAGCGCAAGCCGCGTTATGTGCTGCTGGCCGGCGATGCCAGTTACGACCCGAAGAACTATCTGGGTCAGGGCTCGACGGATTTCGTGCCGACGAAGTTGTTCGACAGCGCACTGATGGAGACGGCGAGCGATGATTGGCTGGCCGACTTTGACGGTGACGGCATCGCGGACATCGCAATTGGCCGGCTGCCGCTGCGCACGACGGCAGATGCCGACCTGATGGTAAACAAGATCGTCAGCTATGAGGCCATGGCGCCCGATCCGACGCGCAACGTGATGCTGGTGGCGGACTACAGCTTTGAAGGTGCGAGCAGTGCCCTCCAGAGCCTGGTGCCGGCGGCTGTACCCGTGCAGGTAATCAACCGCAGCAGCAGCGACGACGGCACTATTCACACACAGATCGTCAACGGGATCAACCAGGGGCCGCGGTTGGTGAACTATGTCGGTCACGGCTCGATCGGCGTGTGGACAGGAGCGCCGGTGTTATCGAATGACGATGCGCCCTCGTTGACGAACACCAACCGGTTGTCGGTGTTTGTGACGATGACCTGTCTGAACGGTTACTTCCAGAACGCCTATGACGACAGTTTGTCCGAAGCGTTGCTGCGGACCCAAGGGGGCGCGGTGGCAGTGTGGGCCTCGACGGGTCTAACTGATCCGCCGGGCCAGAATCTGATCGACCAGGAGTTGTACCGGCAACTGTTCGGTGGGACGCAGCCCACGCTGGGCGACGCGGTGCTGAACGCGAAACATGCCACCGCCGACTCAGATGTTCGACGCACCTGGATCTTGTTCGGTGATCCGGCGATGAAGTTGAGGTAAACGGAAACAGATCGTCGCCCAAGACCAAGGGGAACTCCACGACCGGGCGGTCCGCTCAGGGCGTGACCGATGAAAAGGCCTCGAGCGGGGGCGCCAACCTCGCCGGGAACGTCGGGTGTTCCCCAGGTCCGAGAATGTCTGAGGTCAATCCGAAGAACTTGATCCAGTGGAACCAGTAATCCCTCCGAGTGCTTAACCGCTCGAATACGGGCGCGAGATTCTGGGCCGACATGCGCCCAGGCTCTCTTGCTCAGCGTTGTGAACCCGGCGCAATCGGTTTTCTCTCGAAACAACGCAACCCTCTCAGATCGAATCCAGCTCCCAGCATCACGCATGCCTAAAACCGCAGCCGTCGTGAAACAAAAGGTCCGCAGGGTTATGGGCCAGTTGCCCTGGCTGGCGCGCGGGTTGCTGCTCGCCTGGCAAGCCTCGCGGCCATGGACGATCACCTGGGTGGTGCTGCTGGTGTTTGAGGGAGTCATTCCCGTGGGGCTCGTCTATCTTGCAAAGCTGCTGGTCGACGCCCTGGTGGTGGCGGTGAAAAGCGGCTCGACGTGGCCGCAGGTGCGCAGCGTTCTGATCGTAGTTGTAGCACTCGCCGGCCTTACTTTGTTGGGCGAGGTGGTGCGAAGAGCTATCGTCTGGATCCGCGCGGTGCAGGCGGAACTCGTCCAGATCACATTAACGATTTGATCCATACGAAGTCGATCGATGCCGATCTGGCCTTCTATGAATTTCCCGACTACTACGATCATCTGCACCGGGCGCGCTCAGAAGCGACTTTCAGACCCGTCGCGTTGCTGGAAAATGTGGGGAGCTTGCTGCAAAACAGCGTCACGTTGCTGGCCATGGGTGCGTTGCTGGTCCTGCTCGGGCCGTGGCTGGCCGCAGCTCTATTCGTCAGCGTAATTCCGGCGTTGTGGGTGGTGGTGCATTTCAACATCGTGAATTATCAGTGGCGGCAGCGGATCACTGAGGACGAGCGCCGCGCATGGTATTACGATTCATTGTTAACGCAGGGACAGAGCGCTGCGGAACTGCGCTTATTTGCGCTCGGCGATCATTTTCGCGCAACCTATCGAGCGTTGCGCGCGCGCCTGCGCAACGAACGGGCGGCGCTCTTACGCCGTGAAAGCATTGCAGAGCTGGGCGCCACCATCCTGGCGATGGTGATTACCGGAGCAGCGCTCACCTGGATCGTTTGGCGCGCGGCCCGCGGGTTGGTCACGCTGGGCGAGTTGGCGTTGATCTATGGGGCCTTCAACCAGGGCCAGCGCCTGCTGCGATCATTGTTGGAAAGCGTGGGACAGCTCTATTCGAACAGCTTGTTCCTGGGAAATCTGTTTGAGTTTCTCGCCCTTGAGCCGAAGGTCGTCGAGCCTGCGGCGGCACAAGCCCGGGTCGTTGACGATCTGCGGCGCGAAATTAGTTTCGCCGCGGTCACGTTCCGCTATCCCGAGAGCGAGCGCAAAGCGTTGGATAACTTTGATCTGAAGATTCGCGCGGGCCAGATCGCCGCAATCGTCGGCCCAAACGGCGCCGGCAAGACCACTCTAATCAAGTTGCTCTGTCGCTTCTATGATCCTGAGAGCGGGCGGATCGAAATCGACGGCGTTGATCTCAAACACATTGAGACCCAAAAGCTTCGGCGTCTGATCACGGTGCTGTTCCAGGAGCCTGTTCATTACAACGTGAGTATCAGCGCGAATGTCGCATACGGCGATCTCGACAGCGATCCGACGAGTAGTGCAATTCGGGCCGCGGTTGAAGCAGCCGGCGCCGAAGAGATCGTGGAGCGTCTTCCCAAAGGCTACCGCAGTTTGTTGGGCAGATGGTTTGTCGGGGGCAGCGAGCTAAGCGTGGGTGAATGGCAGCGCATCGCGCTGGCCAGAGCGTTTTTACGACGGGCGCCGATCATTATTCTCGACGAACCCACCAGCGCGCTCGATCCCTGGGCCGAAGCTGACTGGTTGCGGCGATTCCGAGGACTTGCCGCCGGTCGTACCGCGATTATTATCACGCACCGTTTTACTACCGCGATGCATGCCGACATAATACATGTGTTGGAACATGGACACATCGTTGAATCGGGAAATCATTATGAATTGTTGCAGCGAAACGGCCGTTACGCTGAATCCTGGTCTACGCAAATAGACGTGGCCGAGACTTTCAATCCTATTGGCGCCTGATGCTGCGCGCGCGCTCGCGGAGAAGCAATTTCTGACAGAGTTCGAGAATGCTGAAGTGCTAATCGTGAGAAAGCTCTTGCAACTGTCGAAGCTGGAAGCATGGCTGCTGTTTCAGGCGGTGGTGTTGCTGCCGACAGTTCGTCTGGCCCTCAATTTTATTACGGTGTCGCGATTGAAAGACCTCGGAACTAGGACGGTCCGTGAACTTCGAGATCCTCGTTTGCCACCGCAAACCACCGCACGCATGGTGCGCGTCGCGGCGCAGCGCGGTTTGTACCGGGCTAAATGCCTCGACCAATCGTTAGTGCTGTGTTGGCTTTTACGGCGGCAGGGAATTGATGCTCAGATCGTTTTCGGAGCGCGAAAGGAAGATGAGCAAATGGAGGCCCACGCCTGGATCGAAGTGGATGGTATCTCACTCGATGAGGACGACAATCCGCATCGCCGGTTCTCAACTTTCGAAGGTCTGGCCGTCGCTCAGTTTCCCAATCGCTTCGCGGATCACGACGATGCCAAAACGACAGTAGCTGACATCTCAGAGAAGTATAGTGAATAAATGGGTCTGATTCGGATTGGAAAATCAGGGGCTGCTTTCCGCGGTCTGGATGAGGGTCTGGAGGATTTACGCATACAGTTCGACCGCGAGCACTATGTAAGATTACCGGAGCTTTTCGAGCCCGAGCTTTTGCGTTTCCTTCAAACGGAGATTGAACGCGGTGAATTCTACGAAAGGATTCACCAGGGCATTAAGTCGAACAAAGAACTCTGTATGAAACAGAACGGCGCCTTTGGGGCCTTGCTCCTCTCCATGAACGACGAAAAACTGTTCCGGATGATTGAGAGCATAACCCGGTGCGATCGTATCGGTTGCTTTGAAGGCCGGGTATATCGGTTCGTTCCTGGTCAAGGGCATCACGATGCCTGGCACAGCGACATGGCGGAGGACCGCCTGGTTGCCCTGAGCATTAATCTAGGCAGAGAGGTCTATGAAGGCGGCACCCTTCAGATCCGAGACTCTGTGTCGGAAAGGATTATCAGCGAAGTGCGTAATGTAGGCAGCGGAGACGGCATAATTTTCGGCCTCTCGCCGAGGTTGCAGCACCGAATCACTGAAGTAAGAGGAACAGCGCTGAAGACAGCCTTCGCCGGCTGGTTCCGAGCCCGGCCGGACTTTCTGTCCTTGCTCAAGGGTGTTAGTGAGCCAAACGAACGAGTCAATTGAAAGGAAGGTGCGGAAGCCTCATTGCGGCAACAACAACAGCGTTCGTCCAGGTCTTCCGAGACGATTGATCCAACCGGGCAAGAAGGGGAACGACAAATCGTCCTGGCATAGAGGTGGTATTCCGCATTTCATAAGGTTATAGGTTGAGTCCAATGTATGTTTTCGGCTCGAATAGCGTCAGAGGAAATGGCTACAACGTCGTTGTTCGCTTATTTATGAATCCTACGACAGAGACCCTTGTTGGGTGGTGAGGTTAAAGAGTCTCCGGGGCATTAGCCCGACCGTCAGGGAGGGCTCCGATACGCATTAATTGAGCCCTCCCTGACGGTCGGGCTAGTGCCCCGCTTCACGACCCGATTGGTAGCAACACACAATTACCCCGGCACCTTTTGTTGATAAGTCTCGCCAGTCGTAACAGCTTTTTGATACACTGCACCAGCTCCACGATTCCCTTATGTCCATTAAATCGAAGCGCCCCCAACCCTTGTTGTCAGCGAAACCGAACCCGAATGTAATCTTCCGGCGGCTCGGCGACGAAATGGTGCTGTTCCACCTGGAGACTGATCGCTTCTATGAGTTGAACGGCACGGCCGCCAGATTCTGGGAATTGCTCTGTGAGCCCGAGGGCGCCGCCGGAATTCACGAGCAGTTGATCGCAGAGTTCGCGGTGGATCCGGAAGAACTCGCCAACGAAACCGAAGCCTTGCTTACTTCTTTAAGAAAAGAGGACCTCGTCAGTCTCGATGAATAGACAGGTTCACGAAGAGAGGCAAAATGAAGTGCTTCGCGAACCGGGTGCGCGTTGGTTTGCCGCGCTCAGTACTGCCGTGCCTGCTGAATTGCCTGGCTATGATTGCCGGAGCGTCGCAGGGAACGGGCGGCAGCGACATTTGTACTTAAGTGGCGAAATTGGATCTGCCCTGCCGATTGTCGCTGAGCATGCAGGCCGCGGAGTCATCTTTGATGGGGCTTTATACAATCGCCTGGACCTGCAAACCGAGCTGCGGGACTTCATGGCGCCGGCCGGCAGCAATGACGCGGAAACGATTCTCGCCGGTTATTTGCGGTGGGGTGAGGATCTTTTTGGGCGTTTGCGAGGCTCGTTCGCGCTGATCATCTGGGACACCGTGCGCGAGGTCTTTCTGTGCCTGCGCGATCCACTGGGAAGCTGTCCGATGTTCTATGCGAAGCTTGACGACGGCTTGCTGGTCTCTACTTCGATTGACGTACTCCTCGCACAACCCCGCGTCTCAAGTAGTTTGAATCGCGCCGCGCTGGCTGACTTTTTGCTGGATCGTTTCCCAATAAACGAAGAGACATATTTTAACGCTATCAAGCGGGTGACGCGTGGTGACGTGCTACGCATTAACGGCGCTCGACAGGACAGCTACTGTTATTGGGATCCCGCACCGGATGGAACTGTGAATTGGATCAAGCCCGAGGAACTCGATCGGTTTGACGAATTATTCGATCGAGCCGTTAGCCGATGCCTAAGCTTCGGACCCGCGGCGATCTTCCTCAGTGGCGGGCTTGATTCGGGATCAGTGGCGGCGGTTGCCGCTGACCGAAGCCGGGCTGAAGGGTTGCCGAAACCTGTGGCTCTGTCGCTTGTTTTTCCGGATCCTAAAATCAGCGAAGAGGTTGTTCAGCGAACCGTGGCCACGCAACTTGGACTGCCCCTGATCGTGAAACCGTTCTATGAAGCCGTCGGCGCGAAGGGATTACTGCAGCCGGCGCTGGAGCTGAGCGCTTCTTTGCCGTCTCCACTCCTGAACACCTGGTGGCCGGCTTATTATGGATTGGCGCAAGAGGGCGCCAAGCGTGGATGCCGGGTCATTCTTACCGGAAATGGCGGAGATGAGTGGCTCACGACCTCACCTTTACTCGCGGCCGATTACTTGCACGATTTTGACTTCGCGGCTGTGTACAGACTGTGGAAGAGCATCCGGCGATCCTATCACGAGCCGACGTTCGCGCTCTTTCGTAATCTGATTTGGCGATGGGGGATACAACCGCTGCTGCTCCCGCCAGCTCACAGAATCGTCAAGCGGGTTGCGCCGTGGGCAATCACGCTTCGTCATCGCGTCGTGCAAACCGTGCCGAAATGGCTGGCGCCCGACTCCGCACTGCGAAAGGAACTTGAACAGCGACGTCACAGACCAGTTCCCGATAAGCGCCAGGCGCCGGACAGTTTCTACCTTCGATCGGCGCGCACCGCGCTTGATATCCCGCTGATATCCATGGTGGCTGAGGAAGCCTTTAATGTGGGTCAGCGACTCGGAGCGCGCGAACTTCATCCGTTTTGGGATGCCGATCTCGTTGATCTATTATATCGAACGCCGCCTGTTCTACTGAACAACGGCGGGCGTAATAAGGGTTTGGTGCGTTCCACTCTGGCCCGAAGGTTTCCCCAAGTAGGTTTTAATGAACAGCGGAAGATGGGAGCCAGCAGTTTTTACGCGTCTTCAATTTATCGCGAGGGCGCCGAGGCCTTGCGACAATTGGGCGAAATTCGGATACTTGCTGACTTGGGAGTTGTAGACAGACTTGGTTTGCGCACCATGCTTGAGGGGATCCTGGCGCGACAACCTGAAGGACAGGCATATCACATTTGGAAAGTCCTGAATCTGGAATCGTGGGCTCGAGCCCATGCTTCATGACAAGGAGGATCGATCAGTGAAGACAGATAATAATGAGGCCTCGAAGCCGGCGGAATCGAAACGCTCGAAAAAACGCTGGCAGCCCATGAAACTGACTCACGTCGGAGAAGCAAAGGACGTGGTGCGAGCGGGCGGCGGAAAGACCAGCCCAAATCCCGCTGACCCTGGCGAAGTATTTAAGCCACCCGGTACAAAGGCATAACCGCGCCGGTAGACCTCGTCTTGAACTGTGTCAGATGATCTATTGACAGGCGAGATGCTGAAACTGAGCATCAGGCGGGTCGGCGCGCTAGCGCTGCCTCGCGATCCATTGCAAAACCCTGACGTCGAGGTTTGGCGGGATACTCACGGGGGCGTCTCTGCGTATGCAGAGATACTCGGGGATGAGTACCGGATGCATCTGCCGGGACTCGCGAGTTTCAGCTTCTCGGCCTGCGGGAAAGAGGTCGCTGCCGCGGTACCACTTTCCGTCAGAGAAGACCAGGTTGTTGATGCATACCGCCGAAAGGTTTTGCCGATGGCGCTGCAGGTGTGCGGCCGCGAGGTCCTGCACTCCAGCGCGGTTCGTTCGCCGGCCGGTGTCACAGCCCTGTGCGGAGTGTCGGAGGTTGGAAAATCCACGATAGCCTACGGCCTCAGTCGCCGTGGCTATTTTTTGTGGGCTGATGACAACGTCGCTTTTGAAATTTCCGAGAGCGGCGGTTCTTCCATTTTGCTTCCTTTCAATGTGCGGCTGCGCCCGGCCTCTGCCGCACATTTCGACGTCGACGAATCGCGCCCCGCGGATGGCCTAGCCCATTATGATTTCCCGATCGCGCGGGAAACTGCTCCCCTGACAACAGTGTGTATATTGCGGCGGGCCGATAGCACACAGTCCCCCGTGGCAGTACGCCGGCTTTCGTTGGCTGAAGCTTTTTCTGCCGCGCTGGACCACGCATGCTGTTTTATCCCGCAAAGCGACGAGCGCAAGCGGCGCATGATTCATAATTATTTGGACCTTGCGGCGCAGACGCCATTCTTCGACATTTGCTTCCAACCGGGTTTAGAGAACGTGCCTGCTGTCCTTGACGCAATCGAACAGGTGCTCAAAGAAACGGCTGCTCAAGCCTAGTTCATTCCCCGTATTGCTACCCGCCTCCCGGCGATCGGCGTTCCCAAAGAGAATCATGGAACAGTTTGCGAAACTCGGCGCACTCATAGGGGGCCGTTGGCGTGACGAAAACTACGACGAGAATCTGTTTCCGGGAATTGCGGCTCGAGCTCTTTCCGAGTTCAACTTACTCGAACGCATTGATCCCTGGCAGATCGTTCGCTGGCTTTTCACCACAGCTAATGTGCCCGAGCAGATGGATCCAGATGCTGTCTTTGGCGATCCTCCGATTACTCTCTACGTAGGGTCCAGGTTTTACATCGACGCGTATTACTGGCTGGACGGCACCACCAGCATTCATCAACACTCGTTTTCGGGCGCGTTTCAACTCTTGCTGGGAAGCAGCGTCCATTCTAGGTATCGTTTCGAAAACCCGCAGGAGATCAATCCTCGCTTTCTGGTGGGCGACATTCTGCTCGACGATGTGTCGTTGTTGAGGAAGGGCGACATTCGAGAGATTGTAGCCGGCCCCCAGCTGATCCATTCGCTCTTTCATCTCGAGCGACCGTCGGTGACCATTACAGTTCGAACCCACAAGGCGCCGAGCGCGCCGGTGCAATACACGTACAGGAAACCCTTCATTGCCTACGATCCTTTCTTCAAGGATCAGTTAGTGGCGAGACAAGTTCAGACGGTGGGATTGCTTCTGGGCATGAAGCATCCTGAGGCCGATGACATCATAGGTTCGCTACTCGATACTGCGGACTTTCAGACTACGTATGCAATTCTCGAAATCGCATTCGCGTCTCTGTGCCACCGTGACTTGGAAACTCTCTTTGGCCTCTCAAGGAGCAATGAAAGATTTCAGGCTTTGCTTGGCCGCGCACGCGCCCGGCATGGCGAGCTTGCGGATCGGCTGTTGCCGGTGTTGGAAGAAAAATGGCGGCAGAACGACGTCGCTCGGCGGCGCGACCAGATAAAAGGCGAAGACCATCGATTCTTTCTGGCTCTGCTTTTGAACGTCCCCGAAAGACAAGCAATCCTGAAACTAATCAGGGAAAGATTTCCCGACCGTGATGCGATCGAACTGGTGGTTGGTTGGGTCAGCGAACTGGCCGCGACTAAGATTTTTGGCTCTCACGAGCCGAACGTTCTCGGGATTGGTGAATTTGACGAGCGCCATTTGTTTGTTTTGAAGGAACTCCTGACGGGAAACACCTCAGAACAGATAGAGGCTCGGCTGGCGACGGAACCGTCTCGGGCGGCAAAATTTCAGCCGAGTGTGTCCGCCTTAGCAAACCACATCAAGGCTATGACGCTATTCAAGTCCATCCTTAACTAGCGGCGCCGGAGGCTCTCTGCCGCAAGCTTCCTAGTTAATGTTCGGTCGGTCGTCATACCAATTTCCGCGATCATTCAAACGGAATTGACTTCGTATCCTGGGGGCGGTTGAATGGAATCCGGGGGCGCTTATCGTATTTCCACTCCGCGCACGGACCGTTCTGATCGACATAGTGCAAGAACGCCTGCGCCGCCCGCTCACCGTCCATAGGCTCACGCCAATGTGTGCATTCAATCCCCCGATAAAACAAAGCGTCACCGGGAGTTAATTCGATGGACGACACTCCGTCGGGACCGTCGAGTAGAATCGGCCAGGGACGCTCTGCGTCGTACCCCAAACACAACGACACACTAATCTCGCAGGA
>Ga0070708_100003311_pt1 | contig 12595 bp, 9 predicted proteins | sample KBSK5503metaG_FD_65469 | JGI IMG/M metagenome (GOLD analysis project Ga0070708, IMG submission 65469) | Corn, switchgrass and miscanthus rhizosphere microbial communities from Kellogg Biological Station, Michigan, USA - KBS K5-50-3 metaG | ecosystem: Host-associated > Plants > Roots >...
GTGATGATCCCCTGGGCGACGGCCATGCCGTGGAAGTCGTCGGGCGACGTCTCGATGCGGACGAGGATGACCTTCTCCCCGCGGTTCACCCAGACGACGGCGTCGTCCGCGTCGAAGACGGCTCGTCCGACCGCGGCGCCCGGCGACGCGTTGAGGCCCTTCACGACCCGCTTTGCGGCTTTCAGCGCGTTCGGGTCGAAGGTTGCCCGGAGGAGCTGGTCGACCTGGGCCGGCTCGATCCGGCCGACGGCCTCGGCCTCGGTGATCAGGCCCTCGCCGACCATGTCGACGGCGATCTTCACGGCCGCCGCGGCGGTCCGCTTCGCGTCGCGGGTCTGGAGCATGTACAGGCGACCGCGCTCGATCGTGAACTCGAGGTCCTGGACGTTCCGATAGTGGCGCTCCAGCTGCTCGCCGATGCGCCGGAACTCGCGGTACGCCTCGGGCATGTCCCGTTCGAGCTGGCTGATCTTCGCGGGCGTCCGGATGCCGGCGACGACGTCCTCGCCCTGGGCGTTCGTCAGGTACTCGCCGTACAGCTCGTTCTCACCAGTGTTCGGGTCGCGGGTGAAGGCGACGCCCGTCCCGGAGTCGTCGCCCATGTTGCCGAAGACCATCGTGACGACGTTTACGGCCGTCCCGAGGTCGTGGGCGATCTTCTGGCTGTTCCGGTAGTCGTTGGCCCGCTTGCCGAACCACGAGGCGAAGACCGCCTTGATCGCGAGGTCGAGCTGCTCGTACGGATCCGTCGGGAACTCTCGCCCGGTGTCGGCGCGGACGATCGTCTTGTACTCGGCGACGAGGGCCTGCAGGTCGTCGACCGTGAGATCGGTGTCGCGGGCATCCGCTCCGTGGGCGTGCTTGCTCGCCTCGAGTGGCTCGTCGAACCGCTCCGCCTTCACGTCCATCACGATCCGGCCGAACATCGCGATGAAGCGGCGGTAGGCGTCCCAGCCGAACCGTTCGTTCTTCGTGAGGGCGATGAGCCCGTGGAGGGTCTCGTCGTTGAGGCCGAGGTTGAGGACCGTGTCCATCATCCCGGGCATCGAGAATTTCGCGCCGGAGCGGACGCTGACGAGCAGCGGGTTCTTCGGGTCGCCGAAGCCTTTGCCCGTCCGCCGCTCAACCTCGCGCATGGCCTCGAGGACGTCGTCCCACAGGCCATCGGGCAGCTTCCCGCCGGCCCTGAAGTAGTCGTTGCAGGCCTCGGTCGTAATCGTGAAGCCCGGCGGCGTCGGGAGGCCCGCGAGCGTCATCTCGGCCAGGCCCGCGCCCTTCCCGCCGAGAAGGTCCTTCATCCGGCCGTGGCCCTCGGCCGCGCCGTCACCCCACGCGTAGATGTAGCGCTTGGCGGCGCGGTGGGCGCGCTCGGGAGCCGTCGGCTCGATCGTCTGGGTCATGGGCCTCGAATTGTACCCGGGCGACCCTCCCCGCCCGATCGGGCACCGAAGGCGGTCTACCATCGGCGCACCCTCACCACGTTCATCACCCCTCGCGGAGACCGCGCCATGCTCGCCGACTTCATGCTCGTGACCACCGTCGCCGTCGCCGACCTCGATGCCGGCGTCGCCTTCTTCCGCGACCGGCTCGGACTGCCCGTGCTCGAGACGACGCCGTTCGCGGTCCGGTTCGGCTGTGGCCAGGGCCAGCTCTCGGTCCGCCGCGGCCAGCCGAACGTCGGGCAGACGGTCGGCCACTTCGAGGTCGAGGACCTCGACGCCGTCATGCGCGACCTGCGCGGCCGGGGGGTCGTGTTCGAGGAGTACGAGACCCCGAAGACCGTCGACGGCGTGGCCCAGGTCGGACCCGCACGAGCTGCCTGGTTCGCGGATCCTGACGGCAATGTCTTCGGCCTGCGCGAGGGCCCCGTACCATTCCGCCCGTGACCGACATCGCCGCGCCCGAGCGGGTGATCCTCGACGAGGCGCCCCAGTACAACGCCAGCCTCGTCGCCCGCGTCGACGAGACCGAGAGCCTCGGCTACTTCACGGTCCGGTTCGACGGCGACGCGACCCCGTTCGAGGCGGGCCAGTACATGACAATTGGCGTTTTCGTCGAGGACCCGACGAGCCCGACCGGGACCCGGATCGTCCAGCGACCCTACTCCGTGGCCTCGGATCCGGGTGTCGCGGGGTCCGACGGCTATGAGATGTACGTCCGCCTTGTCCATGGCGGGCAGTTCACGCCGCTCCTGTGGCGGTTGCCGGTCGGCCACCGGATGCGGATGATCGGGCCGAAAGGCAAGTTCACCCTCGAGCCGGACGACGATCGGACCCATCTCTTCATCTCGTCGGGCACCGGCAACGCGCCATTCGTGGCGATGATGAAGCGGCTGCTCCGGGAGGGCCGGCCGCGGCGGGCCGTCTTCCTGAACGGTGTCTCGTTCGCGGGCGACCTCGGCTATCGGTCGCTCTTGGAGGACTGGGCCGCGAGTGGTGCCTACCCCGTGACCTACATCCCGACGGTCTCGCGACCGCAGGCGACCGAGAATGCCGGCTGGGGCGGTCGGTGGGGCCGGGTCGAGGCGATCGTGAACCCGGTCTGCGACGAGCTCGGGCTGACGCCCGACAACTCGATCGCCTACATCTGCGGGAACCCGGACATGATCATCGCGGCGGAGGAGACGCTCCTCGGCCGCGGCTTCCCCGAGGCCCAGGTCAAGAAGGAGCTGTACTGGCCGAAGGGCAAGGAGCCCCAGGGCGCGCTCGAGGACTGATCAGCCAAACAGCGATTGCTGGCCATAGCCCGGAGCACCCTCGATCTCGAGCATCCGACGCTTCGTGGCCAGGCCCCCTGGCGCCGAGAACCCGGTGAGCCTGCCATTCGCGCCGATGACGCGGTGGCACGGGACGATGATGGGAAACGGGTTCCGGGCGAGCGCGGCGCCAACATCCCGAGCCGCGCCGGGGGCTCCGACCATGAGCGCGACTTCGCCGTATGTGGCGATTGCGCCGGGTCGGATGGTTCTCGTCGCGGCGTAGACGGATCGGCGGAACTCGTCGATCCCCTCGTCGTCCAGGCGCACGAAGCCCAGGTCGACGGGCGACCCATCCAACACGGCGACGATTCCGTCGATAGCCAGCAGTGCCGGATCCGGCACCGGGACAGCACCGACCCGCGGCAGGGAGTCGGTCCGCGCGCTCGGCAGGCGGACGCTCGCGATCCCGCCCGGGGTCCAGCGAACCGCGCAGGTTCCGAGGGCGGTGGGGAAAGCCACGATTCCGTTCGACATCTGCATCACCTGTATCAACACGCCGAGCGGCTGCGACGTTGCATGCAGCTTCAGACTCGCGGGTCGAAGATGCTGGAAGGTTGGGATTCGCCGCCGAGGAGCCGGGCGACCTTCTCGCCGCCGTGGATCGACGGCAGGAATCCGACGCCGTTGCAACCGAGGTTGTAGAGGAGCTCCGCGTGGCGCGGATGCGCGCCGATCACCCGGATCCGGCCGTCCATGTAGCCCATCAGCCCGTGCCACGCGAAGTCGTACGGGCGACCGGGAGGTCGGGCGGGCTGGGCGAACGGCCGGACCTCGGCATCCATCGTCCCGAGGAGCGAGCCCGGGAACGGCGCCGCGGCGTCCCAGGGCGGCTCGATCGGCCATTCCGGGCCGCCCATCGCGGTGAGGGTCGGGGCCGTGCCGTCGAGCTGGTCGTAGGTGCGGCGGGTCACGTAGACGTACGGCGCCTCGCCACTGCCGACCTTGACGTTCCGGATGTAGCTGAATGCGCCGGGCGGGCGCGGCTGGTCCTCGATGAAGGCGGCCATGAAGCCGATCGTGCCGACGACCTGCTGCTCGGGGTGCAGCTCGATTGGATGGTGTGCGCCGTCCTCGACGACGTGGTCGACGAACCCGTTCGTGCAGAGCACGACCCGGGCCGCATCGACATGGTGGCGAGCGGTCTCGAGCCGCGCCCGGCCGCTCCCGATCGTGACGCGCTCCACCGGGGTGTGGTCGCGGTAGCGAAAGCGATCGGGGTACCGATCGAGCAGGTAACCGAGGACCTCCTGGACGAGCAAGCCGCTGTTCGCGCACCCCTTCTGCTCCGAGAGGACCGCGCGGTAGCGGTCGTCGTCGATCTCGAGGAGGCCGCGAAGCCTGGACTGGGGCACGACCGAGTAGAGAGACGCGAGCTCGGGCGGGATCTCGTCGAGGAACTCGGCGTCCTCGGACACGAGGCAGGCATCCGTTCGGAGGCCACCCTGCAATCGGACGAGGTTGTTCCGCAGGTGGACGACGACGTGGTTCAGGTTGCGCAAACCCAGGTGCCCATCGAACCGCTCGATGCGAACGCTCGCGCCACTCTCCTCGACGATGTCGTCGAGGAGGTCATGGGCGCCATCGAATGCCCGTTGTGCTGCGACCGCCAGATCGAGCCCGAACGCCCCGGCGATCGAGGCGAGCGGCCGCTCGAAATAGGTCGTCAGCTGGCCGGCGTTTCGGCCGGTCGCGCCGCCGTGAGCGACGCGGTCCCGCTCGAGCAGCAAGACCGAGCGATCGGTCGACCGGAGCGTGAAGAACGCGGTTGCGATCCCGGCGATCCCGGCCCCCACGATCGCGACATCGGCCGTCGTATCACCGGCGAGTGGGTTCGGCGGCTCCAGGGGCGCGCACTGGGCAATCCAGGGCGAGCGACTCGGCTGGTCAGGGTATGGCGATCCGCCCACCCGATCAGCCGCGAGCCGCGTCCATTCGATCGAGGATCACCCGCTTGACGGTCTCGACCGGGACGCGCTCCTGGGTCATCGAATCGCGATCCCGGATCGTGACGGCGCGGTCCTCGAGCGAATCGACGTCCACGGTGACGCACCACGGCGTCCCGATCTCGTCCTGGCGGCGATAGAGCTTGCCGATCGCCGCGGTGTCATCGTAGACGGCCATGAGATCGCGCTTCAGGTCGGCCAGGATAGCGTGGCACAGCTCGACGATCTCGGGCCGCTTCTTCAGGAGCGGCAGGACCGCGACCTTGTACGGGGCCAGATCCGGGTGGAGCGCGAGCGAGACCCGCCGCTCCCCCTTCACCTCGTCTTCGCGGTAGCTGTCGATCAGGAACGTGAACGCCGCTCGATCGGCGCCGCCCGCGGTCTCGACGATCCAGGGGACGAAGTGCTCCTCGGTCGCCGGGTCGAAGTACTCGAGGTTCTCACCCGATGCCTCGGCATGGCGCGACAGGTCGAAGTCGCCGCGATTGTGGACGCCTTCGAGCTCCTTCCAGCCGAACGGGAAGCGGTACTCGACGTCGACAGCCTTCTTCGCGTAGTGGGCGAGCTCGTCTGGAGCGTGCTCGCGGGTGCGGAGCCGCTGGGGGGCGACGCCGTATTGTTCGTACCAAGCCCGGCGCCGCGGGAGCCACTCCTCGAACGTCGCGGCCGCCGCATCCGGGCGGACGAAGTACTGCATCTCCATCTGCTCGAACTCGCGCATCCGGAAGACGAAGTTCCCCGGGCTGATCTCGTTCCGGAAGCTCTTGCCGACCTGGGCGATGCCGAACGGCAGCTTCTTGCGGCTCGACTGCTGGACGTTCTTGAAGTTGACGTAGCTCCCCTGTGCGGTCTCGGGCCGGAGGTAGATGACCGAGGCGTCATCCTCGACCGGCCCCATGTGCGTCTGGAACATGAGGTTGAAGCGACGCGGCGCGGAGAGTGGGCCGCCGTCGACCGGGCACTTGAGGCCAAGCTTCTCGACGATCTTCGGGTCGGCGAGCTCGGTCGCGGTCAGGTTCTCGGCGCCCGGCAGCTCGTCGAGGCGGAAGCGGCGGTGATCGGTGGCGCATTCCACGAGCGGGTCACTGAAGCTGCCGACGTGGCCCGACGTCACCCAGACCTGGGGGTGCATGAGGATCCCCGCATCGAGCCCGACGATGTCGTCTCGCTCCTGGACCATCGCCTTCCACCAGGCCCGCTTGACGTTGTTCTTCAGCTCGACGCCGAGCGGCCCGTAGTCCCAGACCGCGTTGATTCCGCCATAGATCTCGGACGAGGGAAACACGAACCCGCGCCGCTTCGAGAGCGAGACGATCGTCTCGAGCTCGGGTACGGCGGGCGCGATGTCACGATCGTCGGTCGTCACGGTCCCGTGATGCTAGCAGGGGCCAGCTGGGCGTCAGAGCAACCCTGCGAGGGGTTCGGCCACGTGCTCCGCGAGCATGATCGTGATGATGTGCGGGAAGCCCGACGGCGGCTCCGGGATGATCGAGGCGTCCACGACCGCGAGACCCGCCACGCCGTGAACGCGGCCGATCGCGTCGACGACCGCCCCGGCGTCCGGCGACGGGCCCATCGCGCAGGTGCCGACGACATGCGGGATCGAATACAACCCGGCTCGCACGGCCGCCCGAGTGGCGCCACGATCGCCCGGATCGACCGGCCCTCCCCCGCCCAGGCCGCGTCGGAACACCGGATGGTTCGCCAGCTCCAGGGCGAGACCGAACCCGTCGACCAGGCGCTCGAGGTCGGCCGTCTCCCTCAGGCCCGGGAGGTCGATCTGGGGCGGCTCGGCCGGATCCACCGATCGGAGGCGGACCGAGCCGCGGGACTGCGGTCGCAGGAGGATCGGGTCGACGTAGACCGCCGGATCGTCGGCGCTCGGATCGATGATCCAGAACATCATGTCCTGGCCATCGCTCGGCCCAGCCTGCACGCTTCGGAAGGTCGCGATCGATTGCGTGACCGGGTTCGCGACTGCGTCTCCTTGCCAGCCGGAGTCGAGGTCGACGGCAGGATGGTCGGCGAGGTTCGAGCCGACCCCCGGCAGGTCGCGCACGACCTCGATGCCGAACGAGTGAAGGTGATCGGCCGGGCCGATGCCCGAGCGCATGAGGATCGCCGGGCTGCCATAGGTGCCACCGCAGAGGATCACCCCGCCCGCCGCGATGACCGACCCGTCGACGAGGATGACGCCGGTCGCCCGGTCGCCATCGAGCCGGATGCGGTCCACCGGGGCGTCGGTCCGGATCGTCAGGTGGCGCACGGCATGATCAAGACCCAGGTAGGCGTCGACGGTCGTCGAGCGGCGGCCGTCCCGCGAGCTCATGGGCATCCGGCCGACGCCGACCGCTCCGGGCGCGTTGTGGTCGTCGACCGCCGGGAAGCCGATAGTCGCCAGCGCTTCGATGGCGGCTCGGTGGACGGCCGACGGCTGGATCCCGAGATACCGGGTGATCGGGATGGGGCCCTCGGAACCGTGCCATTCGCGATCGCCAAAGTCCAGGTCGGCTTCGAGGCGGCGGAACGCCGGGAGCACGTCGGCAAACGCCCAGCCCGGATTACCTGCGGCCGCCCACGCGTCGAAGTCCGAGGTCGCACCGCGCACCGCGAATCGGGTCAGCCAGGATGTCCCGCCGAGGAGACGCCCACGCCGGAGCTTGCCGGTCGCCCCGCTCGCATCCGGCCCCCATGTGTAGCCCCAATCGGGCGGCGTCGGCAACGTCCAGCCGTCGAGCAGCTCCGGCGGCGTGGCGCCGCGCAGATCGGGGCCCGCTTCGATGAGGACGATCCGTCGATCCCCGTCCTCGGACAGGCGCCGCGCGAGCACGCATCCGGCGGCCCCCCCACCGACGATCGCGAGGTCGAAGGACTCAGCCCGGGATCGGGACGCCACGGCCGTCACGGTCCCGTGATGCTAGCGATATACGCAATCAGGAACACACTAAAGGTGCACGTGGTCCGGAATACACTCGCTGTCCGACAACGTCGGAGGGTCGAGGCGAGGAGGAACGGGTGTCCAGACGACCGCGGCGGGTAGCCCCCGTCCGATTTCGAATGTGGCTCATCGGGGCCTGCGTCGCTGCCCCTGGCCATGGCGGCCCCCGTCGCGGCAACATCGACGAACCCTGGCGGGATCAACTTCGTCCTGCCCACCGGCTTCCGCGTGTCGGGAAAGATCACGGACGCGACGAATGCCGGCGTTCCCAATATCGCTGTCGGAATTTGCACGGATGATCCGGGCTTCTGCGGGGGATCGGTCGAAACGGCCTCAGACGGTTCGTTCACCATCCACGGCGTCCAGCCGGGCACGTACTTTGCCCTAGCTGTAGAAGAGAGCGCTCGCAACTACCTGAATACGTACTACGCGGGCGCGACGAGCACGACCGATCCGGGTCTCGCCACCTCGTTCACCGTGGCAGCCAACGTGACCGGCATCAACATTAAGCTTGCAAGCGGATTGACGGTCTCGGGCACGGTTCTGGATGATTCGAGTCAGCCAGCTGCGAACGTCGAGGTCGACGTGAGCGGCGGCTCGAGCCCTGGTCAGGCCATCACCGACGCTTCCGGGCACTACACAGCAGGTGGCCTGGTCCCAGGTTTCTACAGCCTGTTCGTGCGACCGCCGAGGACGTCGGCCTACATGCCAGGCCCGGTTGCGGGTGGAACCGTGATCGAGGGCTTCGATGGCGAAACCTTCCAGGTGGCGGCCAACGTGTCGGGCAAGGATGTCGCTCTCGTAGCGGGCAACACGATCTCCGGCAATGTGAGCGGCCTAGTCCGACCGGCCACAATTACGGCGTTCGGGTCCGCCGCCGGCTACTCAATGTCCATCGCCGCGAACGGTGACTTCGCGATACCTGCCCTCTGGCCCGACCAGCTCGTCCAGCTGACTGTCCAGGAAGACGACACGTCCGGCTTCGACGAGCAGTTTCCGGTCGGGGTCTACGACGGAACATCGACGCTGAATATCGACCAGTCGACCGCGGTCAACGTCGACATGAGTGGGGGCGACATCACGGGACTCAATGTCGCAGCTCCGAACACCCCATCGCTTCAAGGTCACATCACCGGGACTGACGCCGTTGCAGTCCACGGATTCGTGGTCCTGTGCAGCTCCAACGGCTGCGCGAGTTCCTCGATCAGGTCCGCGGGTGCTTTTGCGTTCTGGAACCTCCCGGCCGACACCTACACGTTGAAGGTCATCGCGTTCGAGCACGAAGGCGGGTACGTAACGGCTTCGGGTGTTTCGAGCAATCAGGCCGACGCGGACCCGATCGTCATCACGAGCAGCGATGTCGTCCGCGACGTCTCGATTCCAGCCGGCTTCAGCATCTCCGGCCACGTTTCGGGCACGGCGGGCGAGCCGGTTGCCGGGGCCAGCATCAACGCTGAGAAGACAGACTTCAGCGCCAACGGCGCTGCCACCACTGACGCGCTCGGCAACTACACGATTCGGGGTCTGAGGGACGGGGACTACCTCGTTTCGGCGCAAGGGCCCTACGGGAGCGATTACATCGGCGTCTTCTGGTGGAACGCGAACGGGAACACGACGGACGACTCGCAGGCCGGCGCCATCACTGTCCCGGCGACGACGACCTTCATCACGGGCACAAACCCTGAAAACGGCTCGACCAACGTGCCACGGACGGCTTCGATGTCTGTCACGTTCTCCGATTCCGTCCTCGGCGTCTCAGGGGCAACGATCTGGCTGCATGAGCTCGGATCGACCAAGCACATCGGCGCGTCGATCGCCTATGACGCGACCACGCACACCGCCGTGCTCACCCCGAAATCAGGCTGCGGGGCAAGCTGACCTTCGTGCTCGAGATCTCGGGCGTGACCGCCGCCGATCTGACGCCGATCGCGCTTCTCGCTGTTCAGTTCACGACGAGGCGCTGATTCCCCTAGCGCCGGCTCGGACTTCATCGAGGAACGCGAGCGAGCGGGGGGCGCGATCGAGCGAGTAGGCCAGGAACTCGCGCATCGCGGCCTCGATCTCCTTCTCGACCGCGGGACGGACCCGCATCTCGGCGAGCGCCTCGACGTCCATGCGCTGGTAGGCCTTGAGGAGCTTCAGGCCCTCGAGCGTGAGCCCAACGCGCTCGTAGGGCGGCCCCGGGCAGCGCTCGCAGAGCACGCCGCCGAGCGGCGGGACCCAGCGATAGCGCTCGTCCGCCTCGAGGAGCCGGCCGCACTCGACGCACCGGTCGACCTCCGGCCGGACCCCGAGCTCCTCGGCGAGATGCATCTCGAACCAGCGGGCGACCCGGGACGGCGCCATGCCCGCATCGAGGAGCTCGTAGCCGCGCTTCAGGAGGAGGTAGACCGTCTCGCTGGCGTGCCGCTCTTCGAGCGTTCCGTTCGCGAGCTCCGCGAGGTAGGAGGCCGTACCGAACGAGACGAGATCGTCGCGGAGGTTCAGCCAAGGGTGGATGACGGCGACCTCGGTGACGACATCGAAGGTCCGCCCGTGAGCCAGCACGAGGCGCAGCTCGGCGAAGGGTTCGACGCTCCCGCCGAGGCGCGACTTCTGCCGCCGGACGCCCTTGGCGATCGCCTTGAGCTTGCCGCTCCCGGGCGTGATCAGGGTCAAGATCCGATCCGCCTCGCCATAGTCGAAGCGGGACAGGACGATCGCCTCGGTGGCGTAGCGGCGGGGCGCGGGCACGGCGTGACGGTACCACCGGACTACCGCGACGACGCTCGCGCCGGGGTCCGGCCCAAGCTGCATGAGATGCACGCTGTGGTGCGCGTCAGGCGAGGCCGAGGGCGAGATCGTTCGCGTGTGTGCATCTCGTGGTCGACCTGGGATCGATCCCCTATCAGCGGCACGCTTTTGCCGACACCTGGTGCAGCCCCCGGGTCATCTGCGTTCTCTCGTCCGTGGTTGCGTGCATCGCATGCACGACGACATCGTCGAATTGCAGCTCGTGTCGGTTCAACGTCCGAAACGATCGATGGGTGGCTCGCGAGAGCCTGGGAAGCCAGCGTCGGGCCGCGTCATTGCCCGCGTCCCGAGCGAGCGACGGATGAACCCGCTACTTCGATAGCGCACGTTTGGCCGTCGGCCGGTACACTCGCCCCGATGGCCCTCTCGACCGGTCCCGACATCGCCGCGCTGATCGCGGACACCGAGGCGGAGATCCTGCGCCTCGTCAAGAACGACGATCCGGCCACCGCCGGCGTCTACGAGATGTGCCGGTACCACCTCGGCTTCGACGGGTCCGGGCCGGCCGGCAAGCGGATGCGCCCGCTCCTCGGGCTACTCTCGTACGCCTCGATCACCGGGGACTACCACCGGGCGCTGCCCGGAGCGGCGGCGGTCGAGCTCGGCCACAACTTCAGCCTCGTCCACGACGACATCGAGGACCACGATCGCGAGCGGCGCCACCGGCCTGCCCTGTGGACGGTCCACGGGATCCCCCAGGCGATCAACACCGGCGACATGCTCTTCAGCCTCAGCCGGGTCGCGCTCCACCGCCTGACCGACCTCGGCTTCTCGGACCACACGGTCCTGCGCCTGATGCGCCTGTACGACGACACGTGCGTCGCGCTCTGCGAGGGCCAGTACATCGACATCTGGATGAGCGAGCACGACGACGCGCTGTCCGTGGACCTCTATTTCGACATGATCGGTCGCAAGACCGCCGCCCTGATCGCGGCGTCGATCGAGGCCGGCGCGGTGCTCGCCACCGAGGACGAGGCGATCATCTCCCGCTACCGGGCCTTCGGCTGGGATCTCGGCATCGCGTTCCAGCTGAACGACGACCTCCTCGGGATCTGGGGCCACGAGATCGCGACGGGCAAAGAGCCCACCGACCTGGCCCGCCGGAAGAAGACCCTGCCGCTCATCTACGCGTTCGAGCACGCCGACCCGGCAGCTGCGAGCCGGCTCCGAGAGCTCTATGCCCGCGACGCGTTCGACGAGGCCGACGTCGTCGAGATCCTCCGGATCGTCGAGGCCTCCGGGGCCCGCGAGTACACCCGCGACCAGGCCCGCCTGCATCGCGACCGGGCGCTCGCCGAGCTCGACGCCGCGGGGGTGATCGACGGCGCGGCGCGCGAGCAGCTGGAGGCGATCATCGTCTCGGTGATCGCCGCCTGATTCCGGCTAGCCCTCGTCCTCCGAGGCCTGGTCCTTCGTCGCGGTTCGGACGACGAGGACCTTGCCGACCCGCCGGCCGTCCGTTGACTCGACGGTGAGGGTGATGCCGTCGAGCTCGACCTGGTCGCCGGGCGACGGGACGCCGCCGACGCGGTGGTACACGAGCCCCCCGACCGTGTCGTACTCCTCTTCGTCCTCGAGATCGAGGTGGATGTCGAAGAGCTCCATGAGCGCGTCGACGTCCGCCCGGCCATCGACGCGGGCCTCGTTGTCCGACAGCCGGACGACGAGCGGCTCCTCGACGTCGTACTCATCCTGGATCTCGCCGACGATCTCTTCGAGCAGGTCCTCGATCGTGACCAGGCCGGCGGTTCCGCCGTACTCGTCGAGCACGATCGCAAGGTGGACGCGACGCCGCTGCAGCTCGTGGAGCAGGTCGTCGATCGTCATCGACTCGGGGACGAGCACCGGCGGACGGAGGAGCTTCCGCAGCGAGGGTCGGGGCCCGGCATCGGACTTCACGTACGGCAGGAGGTCCTTCGCGTAGAGGATCCCGACGATCTCGTCGATGGAGTCCTCGTAGATCGGGATCCGGGAGTGGCCGACCTCGACGACGAGGTCGATCGCGTCCTCGAACGAGGCGTCCGAGGCGAGGGCCGAGATCGACACCCGCGGGACCATGACCTCGTGGACGCGGCGCTCGCCGAGCTCGATGACCGCATTGATCATCTGCTCCTCCTCGGCCTCGAGGACGCCCTGCTCGCCGCCGCGCTCGACGATCAGGCG
>Ga0070708_100003313_pt1 | contig 12592 bp, 11 predicted proteins | sample KBSK5503metaG_FD_65469 | JGI IMG/M metagenome (GOLD analysis project Ga0070708, IMG submission 65469) | Corn, switchgrass and miscanthus rhizosphere microbial communities from Kellogg Biological Station, Michigan, USA - KBS K5-50-3 metaG | ecosystem: Host-associated > Plants > Roots >...
CGCCAGCCGGAAAAGGAGAAAGAAACCAGCGAGGTCAGCGTGACAATTGAGGCCATTGGTGCTTAAATAGAAAGTGATCGCGAGGTGGTCATCTCATACACCACCCGCCTGGACGTGGCCGAGAGCCGCGACTCCTTCGCCCTCTTCTAGCGCCAGGAGTAGGACTTGAAAGACTGGCTGCCGCGGCGACAGCTACGGCAGGCGGAGTGATACCCCGAGGCTTTTCGATCTCCACTGAGCCTCCTGCATCGTTCGGTTTCACCCTGCCGGCAAATATAATAACCCGCCTATCTGGATAGGTCGTCATAGTAACTTTTGGATAGGAGTCCTCAGACAGACTGGAACTCGCAGGATTCACGCGAGATGGCTTTTCCGGAGGCAAACATAGTGAATTGTTAATACAGTGTCGTATGCCAGCGGCCATAGTGCGACGGAAGACATCGTGGACAAATGCCTTGACACTGGCGGAAGTCATCATGGGTAGTCCAACTGCCATGCCTACGAAAATTCCAGTGATCTCTATGAAGAGACGAGCAGAGCCAAGGCTCCGATCAACACTGCCAATCGGAATATGTTCGGCGACAAAGCAGATCGCAGTGCCATCTGGAATATCCAGGGAGGATGCAGCCGCTTCCGCCGGTGCTCCCACGAGAATATTATGAAAGCTCTCTTGAAATCCGTTCACTCCCTCAGCCAAGGCTCCAAAGCTGCCCGGGTCTTGTACCCCCGACAGCGAAATTGCGCGATCCAGACTTTCTGACATTATGGAGTCGAGCCTATGCGCAATGTAATCTGCTATTGCTTCACTGCTCTTGTCGCCGATCTTTTCAGAAAGCTTCTGGGCATCAAGGGACCGTTCAGGCGGAACCTCGCGCTGGATTACAAGCCGCACTACCAGAGGAGGAGAGTCACTAGTGCAAAAAATGATGTTATCCACTTCTGCCTGAGAGAACACTCCGACCCTCTCAGCATCCTCAAGCTGTGTAATTTTACAAACGAAGGCGTCAGCCTCGAAGTCCAACATGCTAACCTGACCTTATATCCAGATTTCCCATTTACTGATTGGCGTGCGAGCATCAGCAGCTGATGGGCAAGAACGACCCACGACCACCTCTACACGTACTCTTCATAGGCGGTATACCCAGAAATCTCCTGATGTCACCTAGGCGCGAGCTACCGCATGTCGAGCTGGAGCAACTCCAGCTCCGAGCATCGCGAGGTTGCAATCAGGGTTGCAGGTCACTCCGTGCGGCCCAGTTCATTGGTCTCCTCGATCGGCACTCTCGCCCGGCGTGGGGCCACCCGTCGCATGCTGGGGCTCGTACGGTCGAGCGCGACGACCCCTCGATGGTTTAGAGGCAAACAGCCGAACACGCGACAACACGCCTCAGGGCTGGTTCGCGTCGAGATGGCCAACGACGACCAGGCCGTCGCCCTGGCCAGCAACCTGCCGCACCAGACCGGGCCCTGTTCCGTCTCTGTTCCGGCTGATGCCGATCAACAGCGCGAAACGACACCAACCAACAAGCATTAAGTTCCCAGCTCAGGGACATCGCTGCAGGTACAGAGGTCACCGCCGGAAGTTCGAGCTCTACTTCGACGCCTACCGTTCGAGGAAGCTCGCCACGCGTCAGGAGACGAAAGCTAAGCCGAGCTCCTCCTGCACCAGCTCGGCTCTCTCGGCGTGCGGCCGGGCTACATACGTCCCGCCCAGGGTTGCCGCGCGCCTTCTCCCAGCAGCTCTTGCCAGGCTCGGCACCGCAGCGCGGGCAGGCATGCTCACGCTGGGCTATCCGGTCCTGCTGCGCGATGTTCACTTCATCCCCACTCCTGCCAGCAAGGATGATGACATTACCCGATGTCGCGGCTTTGCGCTTGTCCCGGCAGGCTCCGGTCTGCGAGGGCCCCATCGCATGCGAGCCCGCCAGACGCTACTGTCGGCACGCGAGCGGGGACAGGATGGAGCGCGCGATGAGTCTAAGCGCCGTGCCCGATGACGGCGAGATGCGCATTCTCGGAATGTGGCATGCCGGGCGGCAGCTCCGTGCTGCGACTGGAGTCCCGGTCGTCTGGGTTAGCGATCGAGCCCTTGGCAGCGGCCTGCTCTGGGCTAGCTTGGCGCAAAAGTCCGCCAAGTCGGGCCTGCAGCCCTTCTTGCTGTACGGCGTGGGCTTCGACGTTGCAGGGCCACTGAGCGAGCAGTTCGCCGAACAGGTCAGCGAGCCCGAGGACACCACGGCCATAGATGGGATGGACGTCGCCCACGTGCTGGAAGGCTGGTGGTGGGCTCCGGACGAGGCCGAGCTCGCGCAGGACCAGGAGCTGCGGGACAGGTTCGCGCCGTTCGACGGGCGATTTCCCGGCCTGGCGCCCGCCGTCGAGGAGGAACTGGACCCGGAGCTGATGCGGCGGGCACTGGTCCAGTACACGCGGCACGCGCAAATCGGGCTGGTGCCCGCGGGCCGCCCGGCCGATATCTTGCCGCGCATCGGCTGGGCGGGTGCTAGTAACCACCGATCGGCGTCGGAACTGGCCGCGGTGCTCCGGTCGTGGGAGGACAGGTTCGGCGCGCGGCTGCTCGAGGTGGGCTACGAGGACATCCGGCTGCTGGTCAGCAGGCCGCCGCAGAACCTGGAGGCTGCGCAGCGGATCGCCGCCGAGCACTTCGCGTTCGCCGACGAGGCCCACAAGGGCCCGCGCTGGATCGGCGAGATCGCGCGCGTCATCGTGAACAACCCGTTCTGGGATTTCTGGTGGGACTAAGGGTCGCTGCTCCCCTAGCAGGTGGCCCTTGACAATTAGTGGCCCTTGACAATTAAGTCTCAGACGACGCGAGCGGCAGCAGCAAACGGCAGCAACCGCACCGACCACATGTGACCGCCATCGTCCTGGGTTGGCCTCCTGACCTGCGCGAATGACCTCCATAGACCTTCCTGCCACTAGTTCGCATCGAGGAGGTCACGAGGCCGACTCCCGCTCGATGATTGTCAGCCGCTGCGTAGCGGCTGACGCTGGGGAACGCTTCTAGGCGTCCGTAGCGGGGCGGAACTGCGGGAGCGAGGACACCGCGGTCGTGAGCCAGCCGTCGGGTGCGTTCTGGAGTATCTCGGCGAGCCCGTCAAGCTTGGCTAGCTCGTCCTGAATGGCTGACCTTATGGCTTCGTCGCCCTGGTCTTGGACCTGAAGCATGCGGTTGAGGAACTCCTGAACCGGGGGTGGCACGTTATCTGTCATCCAGTCCGAGAGCGCAGCGTCGATGACGGGCCCGCCGTTGTCCAGCACATCCCGGGCGGCCGCCACCGTGGTCCTCGCCTGCTCTTCGCTGACATGCGACGGTTCCCAAACGGCGCCGTCGCGGTAGTCGGCGTAAAGGCCGAGTTTCTTTCCCTCGTTGTCTTCGCGGGCCAGGTCTTCGAGTGCCGTGAGAGCTTCGGCTGCGGTCGGCGGGGAGTTGTCGCCGCCCCGAAAGTAGGCGAGTAGCGCGCGGATGGAGTGCCCTGCGCTGAGCTTGCCGAGGTGGTCTCGGCGGAGATCGCCGAACGGGAATTGCTGCCTCATCTCGTCGGGCGCGAGCATCGCCGTAGTACACAGCACTGCCTTGCCCGCTTCCTCCAGGGCAAGCACTGCCAGTGCGCGCGCCTGCGGCCAGCAGCCGCCGTCGATCAGGATCTCGGCTGCTGTGAGGTGACTGCGTGCGGTCCGCGACGCCGCCATGGCGAGGTCACCGAGGACCTCAACGTCAGGCACCGGGATACTCGCCTTGCTCATGGACAAGAGCGTAGGCGCGGCCTAGTGGCCAGGCATCTTGTTTAAGCCCGCATCGGAGTAGCAGAAGACCCGTCCTACAGATCCTGTCTGGATTGCCAACAGCACTCACCGCTGACACTGAATTAAGCGTCAAGTCTCCGTGAAGTGACCTTGCCGGTCGACAGCCGCAGCTGACAGCTACCCTGACCACAACGCGATCGGATCGCAACCAACATGGAGAGCTGTTGTCCCCGCTTTAGGAATATTTAGCCTTACTTACCGAACCATCGCGTGAAGATCCCGAAGATCCTGGGGAGGTCTTCAGGCCGAGCCTTGATGACGACCACGAGGCCGAAGACCAGCAGGCATCCCCATGGCGACGATCGCAACGATGGGGCTCATTGACACGACGCGGCTCCGTGTCAAACATGCCCGTCTGAGCATGACAGGCGAATAGTCGGTGCGTCCAAGCGTCCGGTCAGGCCAAGAGCCTAGCGGGGTCAGTCTGGTCCAGAAGATCCCAGACACGCAGAGTGCCGGTTCTTGTAGAAAACGGCAACCCGCGGCTGGTCCTCAACCAGGTCGCGAACTCGGACATCAACACGGCGGACGGATACGACCTATCAGATCACCAACGGCATGGCCACCGGGGCATGCGCAGGGACCGGGCCCGAGATCACCTGCGAGCCCGACACCGAGCATGTGAGGGCTCGTCACGCGCAAGATCAGGCTCATGCGGCCCGCCGCAGTGATCGCCCGCGGCGCCCTCCTGGTAGGAGTGAAGCTGCGTTCACCCGCCATCGGGGGCCAGGCGTGCTATCGGGTCACGAAGGTTCCGCGGCCGGGTACGGTCTCCACCAGGTGTTCTTGCGCAAGGATGTCGATGGCGCGGCGCACAGTACCGACGGCCAGCCCGGTCTGGGCGGTCAGGGTAGTGATGGAGGGCAGCCGGGAGGTGATCTGGCCGTGCTGAATCTGCCCGCGCAGCTGGGCGGCTAGCTGGCGGTAGGGATGCTCGGGTGAGCGGGGGTCGATGTCCACGGGGAGAAGCCTAGCAGTACCTGCCATGGTTAAACATGGCTCAAACCGATACCCCGCCTCCGGTGGGTTCGGCGGGGGTGGGTCAGCCTGTGACCTATTGGTGTTGTCCGATGGTATCGCCGAGCACACAGCCGGGATTCGCAGGTGTGTTCTAATGTGGAGCCGTGGGCTACCCGCCGCCACCCGCATCGGGGGCAGAACTGCCGATGCTGACCAGAAGAGATCCGCCGCGCACGGGGACGGTGATGGAGCCGAGGTGTACCAACGCCGAGCTGCTCTACGCGGACAGCAGGTGGCGGCCAGCGACGGGTGCTCGGCTGGTACCGGCTCGACGTCGCCCACCGGCAGCTGATCACCAAACGGTGGATCTTCTGGCTGGTGCGGCTTCGGCTCGCGGATGGACAGGAAGCGTGGTTTGAGTACGACAGCCTGAACCTGCGGCCTGTTAAGGCTTCCTCCAGGTCGGCCAGCTGGACGTAGCGCTCCAAGGCCTCGGGGCTGCGGACATCGGCGACGAAGAAGCCATGGTGCGTTAGCCGGATCCAGCTGCCGTCGTGGTGGTTCTGGGTGCATGTCAGCTGCACGATCTTGACTGCCCAGCCGTTCCTGGTCCGGTACCTCGGCAATGCGGCGTCCTGACCCACCCGTCTCATCCTGCACAGGTGTCGCATCAGGCACAAGAGAACCGCAACGGCCGGATGCGGCAGGCATGCGCCCGGCCCCGCAGAACATGCGGGTTAGTTCTGCGGCGCTTTCGGGTCAGGACGGTTCGCCCAGGCCTGGTCAGTGAGTCTGTCGCAGGATGGCGCTCAGGTCGTTCTCCAGCTGCGCGAACGCCAGGAGCACGTCCGGGTGATCGTCTACCTGTTCGTAGGCGTGGCGGAGCCGATGGACGCGCTCGACCGAGCCCCCGAGCTGCTGACGGATGTGCTCGCGCCCGGCTGCGCAGAGCACGGGTTCGGCGGCCTCTAGCATGCGGTGCACCTCGGCCCGCTCCGAGCGGCCGAGGCGGATGCGCCGGTCGGGCATCGCTGCCATGGCCAGGTCGACGGCTTCGTCGGTGACGGTCATATGACAACTTCCCCCGGCTATCATCCTGCCCCGTCCAGCCACAAACGCCGGCCCGGGTCATCGCGTCAGATCGCAGTCGCTGTTTGCATGCCCCTCGCCGGGCAGCGACGTAGCCTGCTGCCCATGGTCGATCCTGCCGACGTGCTGGAAGGTTCCACAGCGAGGCAAACGGAGCGCGGTCAGTTGCAACGGGACTGGATCATCTCGTCTGACGAGTGCGGCCACCGGGCCAGGGAGGCTCTCGCCAAGGCCGTCGAGGTACTCGCTGAAGATGTCCCCGGTCGGCGCCCGGATGCCGAGGTGGCTCAGGCCTGGGCCGCGGTGGGCCAGGGGTGGGCCACCCTTTCCTTTCCCACGCCGAGGCGGCCCGCAGCGTAGCGGCTGCCGCTTTCACTGTGGACCAGGCGGGCATAAGCATCTCGTCCTAGCGTGTGCCTGCTGCCCGGACCGGTGAGCTGTGGAGCGGGGATCTGCGCCAGGATCCGGGCGCCGTTATCGGGGGGCCGGACCTCGGCTCACTGGCTGTTGGCTGGCCGGTCGGTGTGAACGCGCCGCGGCAGGGGCCCGGCCGGCGTAGCTGGGTTATCCGTGAGCGCGACCGTGATCCCGGTCAGCGGATAAAGGCGTGGGACGCGAACCTGCGGGGTAGGACTAGATCAAGATCGTCCGCCGTCTGCGTGGCTCTCAGGGCGTTCTGCGGCCCTCTGCTCCCGGGCCCTCTCCCGGGCTTCGCCGGTTGGCAGCAGCAGGACGGCGCGGTGTATGACCGTCCAGCCCCAGCTCTCGATCTCTTCGACGCGGTAGCGGCTCCGGCCTCTGGGTGCGGTCCAAACAGGCGAGCATTCGCGGTCAGTTCCCGCGAACGAAATCACGCGGGCCTTGAGGAAAACCATCAGGTCAGCCCCAGGCGGCCGTCCTGCTGACCCCCAGGTTCATCGACAACCAGCGGGGGGGGACCTTACAAGCTGATCCCCGGAGCCCAACCGCCGGGGGATCCTCACGCCGGGGTTAGGCGGCGAAGGGCTGGCCACACACCTCGCAGGTGATCAGGCCCTTGTCCAGCACCGAGGGGACGATCTGGAGCTTGCGGGGATTCGGGGTGCACTGGCAGTGCACCGTGACGCGGTGGGAGGTCTGCCGCTCGGGCACCTCCCAGTGCTCCCGGGCGCTCTCCAGCTGGCGCAGCTGCGGCGCGTAGATCACCTGTACCTCGGCCGTGAGTGAGGTCCTGGCCCAGCCGTTGCCGCCGGGCTGTCCGCCCTTGGGTCCCACGTACTCCACGGCGAGCCCCAGGCGTTCAGCTGCGGTCTTATAGGCCACGCTGTGATAGCGGCCCTGTGAGCCTGTGGGAACTTCTGAGACGAGATCGTGGGCGGCCTGGTGCAGGAGGAAGTGGAGGATCTCCGGGGCTCCCGCGTTCACCGTGGACTCCGCGACGTGGACCACGCGCTGATCGGGCCTCCAGTGCGGAGATCCCTTGCCCCGGACTATCGACACCTGGGCCCTGGGAACATCCGGATCCTGGTGGCGTATGGCCTCCCAGGTGGCATTCAGCGTGTCCGTCATGTCCACGCCGACCAGGCTAGTGGCCGGCCAGCTCGCAAGTGCGAGTGACGTGGTCATTGCCCGATCTCCTCATTGCCAAGCCATATGATGCGCTGAGCAAATCTCCCGCGCTCGGCCGCCTTGGCCTTGCGGACGCGCTCTAGCTCGTCACGAGATACGCCAATCGCGTCAGCGATGGCGTAGACCACTTCGAGCGTGTCCGCCAGTTCCTCCGCCCGGTGGGAGTCGTCGGCGTCGCGGACTTCTGCTGCCTCCTCGGCGAGCTTCTCGATCAGCCTGGCCAGGTACTCGGTGTTGTCAGCGATGCGGGTAATCGGACGGCCGCCGCGAGCGCGGATGATATCCGGGATCTTGTCACGTACCAGTTTGCTCATTACGCTGCTTCACCACCCAGCGCGGCCGGGGCAGACATGTCAAAGTCCGGGTTGATCAGCTCGGCCTGCCACCCGCGAGCTGAGAGAGCCTCGTCGAGCGCGGTCACCTGGTCGAAGTAGGCGCGGGCGGCCCGCGGTCAGTTCGCGCACGTGGACGGCTCGCCGACGTACTTGCCTCGGACGCGCATATGGGTGCAGCCCTCCATCCGCGGTTCCCGCCGCGCGGCAGCCGACCAGCCCTGCGAGTCGTGACTGGTGATGTGTGGCCAGATCAGCGGCGGCCCGGCGAGCTTCACGCCGAACCAGTGCAACGGCAGGCCCAGCGGGGCCAGGGCACGGGCCAGGCGCCCGATCGCCGGGGTGTCCTGGATGCGGCACACCGAGCCGACACCTACCACCGGATAGTCATGCAGCCGCACGCCCGCGTCGGCATACATCTGGGCGCACCGCAAGTGGCTGGCCGGATGGCCGGGATCACCTTGCAGGACCGGCATGAACGGGCTGTCACCCTCGCACTCGCCCTGACGTCGGTACTCCTGCCACAAGGCGGTCAGCTCGCGGAAGTTTGCGACGGTGTCACGCTCCTGGATCTCCGTGATCTGCTCGTAGGTGAGCGTGCCGGACGGGTCGATGAACTGGCGGGTCCCGGCGAAATGCGTGCCTCCCCAGACGCCGCCCTCGATGATCGGCCGCTCGCACATCCGGTCTTGCGGCGCGGCCCACTCCAGGTGCCCGATCTGCCGGTCGTAGCGAATGACCGCCTCGGTGTACTCGCGGGGGCTGATCGTCCACCGGCCGTGGCGCTGCAAGATCGAGAACCCCTCGCTGTCCAGCGCCCAGCCCGGCACCGTCGCAGCGGGAAACGCGGACTTCCTGGACTTCAGCCGACCGTGCGACACGAACAGCGGGATCTTGTTCATCACGCCGTTCCACAGCCACTGGGGGTGCCCGGTGCCGAGGTAGAAGACGGGCTTCATGGCTCCTCCGGCACGTAGGCGAAGGCGGGCATCTGGTCCCAGGTGCGGCCATCCAGCTCGCGCCCGCCTGCCCTGGGGGTGGGGCCGCCCCACTGTTTGAAGAAGAACGGCACGTCAGCGGCGGTGCACTGGTCGCGGATGTCGCGTATCCAGGCCGGGTCGGGCGGGCGGTGGCCGGGGCCGGACTCGCCCCCGGCGATTACCCAGCCGATCCCGGCGAGGTCCAGGCCCGCCAGGGGGCCGAGCAGCGGCTCGAGGGACAGGAACCGGACCGCTGCGGGGACGGCGCGCAGCTGGTCGGCGCGGTGCAGGTAGCGGCTGGTCTCGACCGAGGCGCCGAGCCACACGTTGGGCGGCCACGGCAGGGTGCTGGCGAGGCGCCGGGCGCGGCCGGGCCCTTGGTGAGGATCTGGTAGGTGTGCCGGAGGGTGGCGGCCATCACCGTGAACACCGAGGCGATGAACGGGGTGGGGACGCGGGCGTGGAACAGGTCGTTCCGGCTGGGTCCGAGCGGCGTCGGGGACTGTCGCGCTTGTGTCCTTCGCAGGCTGTGAGCGACACATTCTGGCGGGGTGTCGGTCACTGACTCGATCTTGGTAAGGCCGTAGAGTCGCCCCTCATTCACGTCGGAGAGGTGGGTGAGGCATGGCAAGGTTCCGGCCGTTCCGGGTCCGGCTTCCGTCGGGTGACCGGTATTGGACGGTGGTGGATGCGGCGTACCGGCCGGTGGCCGAGGCCGATGAGTGGCTGCTGCACCTCCGGCTGGGCCGGGACCGCGCGGAGAGCACGACCGAGGCCTACGCCCGGTCGCTGGCGCTGTTCCTGGATTGGTGCGCCGCGGCCAGGCTGGACTGGCGGCAGGCGCCCTACCAGTTCGGCCGGTTCGTCTACTGGGTGCAGCACTATGACCCGGACGCTCCTGCCCGCGCCCAGTTGCGCGTGGTGCGCGGCCCGCGCCGGGTGAACGCGCTGCTGGCCGCGGTCCGGGAGTTCTTCAAGCACGCCGTCGCGGTCAAGCTCGCCGACCAGAGCGTGCTGGACGCGCTGTACGACCTGGTGGAGGACTACGGCCTTCCCGCCGAGGTCCGCGGCGACCAGCCGGGGCTGCGCCTGCGGAGCCGCCCCCGGCACAAGCTGTCGGAGCCCGCACGGGTCGTGGACGCCGCCGGCGACGAGGAAGTGCTGGCGCTGCTGAAAGCCTGCCGCAACGCCCGGGACCGGTTCATCGTGCTGACGTTGTGGCGGATCGGGAACCGTCGCGGCGAACTGAGCGGGCTCCGGCTCGAGGACGTGCACTTCGTGCCGGACGCCACCCGGCTAGGCTGCCGGGTCCGTGGCGAGCACCTGCATGTGCGCCGCCGCGCCAATCCCAACGGCGCCACGGCCAAGTCGCGCCGGTCCCGGGCGGTTCCGGCCGACTGGTTGGTCGTCCAGGCTCACGACCAGTACATGCTGGAACGCGGCGCCTGCCCGCAGGCGCGGCGCTGCGATTTCCTGCTGGTCAACTTGTTCCGCGAACCCCTCGGGGCGCCGATGCGGCCGAAAGCGCTCAACGAGCTGCTGGCCGGCCTGTCGCGGCGGGCAGGCCTGGCCCGGCCGATTCACCCACACCAGCTGCGGCACTCGATGGCCACGAACGTCGCGGCGGCGGGCGGGACCTTGGATGAAATCCGCGAGCTACTGGGCCACGCAACCATCACCTCCAGCCAGGTGTACTTGCATCCCTCACCCGACCGCCTGCGGGACGCGGTCGACCGCGTGCAACTGCCTCGCGCCGTATCCGGTGAGGGGCCGCGGTGACCGCGGCCCCGGCCCGGCGCCTGGTGCTGGCCGCCGCGGAACCGGCCGCGCCGGGCAGGGACCGGCTGGAGCGGGTGCGGGCGCTGCTGCGGCCGGAGTTCCTCGCCGAGGTCTGGCAAGCTGACGGCCAGGTGTTCGCGCCGCCGCGAGAGCACCCGCTGCTCGGATTGCGCAAGTGCGCCGTGATCGACTGCGAGGCCGGGGTCCGCACGCCCAACACCGACCTGTGCAAGCTCTGCATCGAGAACTTCAAGGCCAGCGGCCTGCCGATGAGCCAGTTCACCGCGATCCCCACCAACAAGATCAGCAAGGGTGAGCAGTTCTGCCGTGTCCTCAAATGCCCGCGGCCCTCGCACTTGCGAGTCCGATTCTGCCAGGTCCACTACACTCACTGGCGCCAGAGCGGCCTGGCCCCGGAGGACTTCGCAGCATCCCCGGCGGCAGTGCCGCTGGCCTCGTTCGGAGAGTGCCTGGTGGTCTCCTGCAGCCGGGCCGCGTGCGGAAGCGGCAGCCTTTGCTCCCGTCACCGTGCCCGGTGGAACGCGGTCTTGAGGCAGGCCCGGGTTCCTGACTTCCGGCGGTGGCTTCGGATCGCCGAGCCGGTCAACGCCGACCACGTCGCGATATTCAAAGGGCTGGCCGAACAGGTGCAGCTGGAGCTGCTGCTCGGCTTGCAGCTGCGCACCGACGCGGACGTCAGGACCCTGGTGACGGCGCCGCGGCTGGTGGTGGCGGTGCTCCGCCAGACCGAGGCGGTCTCCCTGGCTGACCTGGACGACTCGCTGATCAAGCAGACCCGCCTTGACGCCTCGGTCCTCGGCCGCCAGCTTGTGCTCGCGGTGCAGCGGGCGACGACCACACCCGATGAAGAACGGCGCAAGGAAGTGTGGGACCTGGCCGTCTTTGGCCTGTCGCGGCGGCTCGACTTCACCGCCATCAGTCAGGCCTGGCTGCGGGAGACGGCCAAGCGGTGGGCCGAGGAGGAGCTGCCGCAGCACCGCGGCCGCCAGGCGGCCAAGGTCCCCAGAGACGTTGTCGGTGTCGTCGGCCAGCTGTCGGTGTGCCTGCGAGAGACGCGCCCGGACCACGGTGAGGACCCTGCGGCCCTCAGCCGCCGCGACATCATCGCCTTCACCAACCGGCTGGCTCATCACGAGCGGACCGGCACGATCAGTGCCAACATGCGGGTGCAGGCCTGCCGCGACGCCCGCCGGTTCCTCGCCGACATCCGCGCCCTGGGCCTGACCCGGCCCGGCGGTCTGGCTGCTGGCCTTCCCGACGACTTCATCATGGGCCGCCAGGACGTCCCCTCCGAGCCGGACCCTGATGAGCAGGGCCGGGACCTGCCGGCCTGGGTGCTGCAGATCCTCGACGCCCACCTGCACGTGCTGGAGGAGCGCAGCGGCACCGGCATGCGCCGGATGACCGAGCTGATGATGGACACCGGGCGGCGACCCGATGAGATCTGCCAGCTGCGGCTGGACTGCCTGGCCCGCGACGGCCACGGCAAACCGGTGCTGATCTACTCCGACTCCAAGAACCACCGCCCCAACCGCCGGCTGCCGATCGCTGAGGCCACCGCCCGCATCATCACCAGCCAGCAGGCCGACGTCTTCGCCCGCTTCCCCGGCACCGCCGCCCGGGACCTGCCGCTGTTCCCCCGCGACCGGAGAAACCCCCGCGGGACCGCGACCTACGACGAGCCGGCCTTCACCAACACCCACCGGCAGTGGGTGAACTCGATCGCATACCTGCTGGTGACCACGGTGACCGGTGCCGACGGCAAGCAGCACGAGCAGGTCTTCGACCGGCTCGCTGTGATTCCCTACGCCTACCGGCACAGCTATGCTCAGCGGCACGCCGATGAAGGCGTCCCGCCCGACGTGCTGCGCGACCTGCTCGGCCATTATGCGGGTGATCTTGTCAAGTTGATCATGCTAGGAGACTGCCTCGTCGAGGCGGGACAGCAGTCCGTCGAAGATTTTCTTGCGCCCGGCCTGGCCCTTGGCGGCGGCG
>Ga0070708_100003315_pt1 | contig 12588 bp, 12 predicted proteins | sample KBSK5503metaG_FD_65469 | JGI IMG/M metagenome (GOLD analysis project Ga0070708, IMG submission 65469) | Corn, switchgrass and miscanthus rhizosphere microbial communities from Kellogg Biological Station, Michigan, USA - KBS K5-50-3 metaG | ecosystem: Host-associated > Plants > Roots >...
AGCTACAAGCTGCCATTCCGCTTCACCGGGACGATCAACAAAGTCACCTACAAGCTGGGGAAAGAGCAGATGACGGCCGAGGAGCGCGAGGCGGCGCAGAAGGCGCTTGCCAGGGCGCGCGACTAGGCGATCGGGCGGATGGCGCCGCGGTGCGCGGCGCCACCTGTCCCTTGCGCGCCGCTGACATGCTGAAGAAACTTCTCTACTTCACCTCGGTCGCGGAAATCTGCACCGGACTGGTCCTCGTCGTCAGTCCGGCACTGGTTGTCACATTGCTGCTCGGGGCGGACCTCTCCGGCGTCGGTATCGCGCTTGGAATGAGTTTCGGGATCACGTTGCTCGCGCTCGGCGTAGCCTGCTGGCCGAGGGGGCCGAATGTGCAGGCGGGTTCGCCCGCTTTCTGGGGGATGCTGGTCTACAACGCGTTGATCGCAATCTTGCTGGTCGATCTGTTCGCTGTCGGGCACTTCGCTGGCATTTTGCTTTGGCCCGCCGTTGCACTGCATGCGGTCGTCGCGTTGATCCTGGCCTGGATGTGGTTCGACGCGCGACGCACCCGCCCAGCCGGCGACCAGACGTAGCATTCAAGCCGCTTCCAGCAGGACAACGCTGCCCTGGCCGCCGTCGGCGCAGATGCTGACGATCGCGCGCTGGCCCGACGGCCGCGCCGAGAGTTCCTTCACGGCCTGGCTCAGGATCCGCGCACCCGTTGCGCCAAACGGGTGCCCCAGCGCGACGCTGCCGCCATCCGGGTTCACGCGCTCGCGCGGGAAGGGGCCCAGAGATTTGTCGACGCGCGCCTTGTTCCGCAAGAAATCCGGATTCTCGAGCGCCTTGATGTGAAAGGCGACCTGCGCCGCGAATGCTTCGTGTATTTCCCAGAGATCGATGTCGGCATAGGACAAGCCATTGCGCGCGAGAAGCCGCGGAATCGCAAACGCCGGCGCCATCAGCAATCCTTCGGTCCGAAAATCGACCGAGGCGATCTCCCAGTCCACCAGCCTGGCTTTGGGAATGTTCGCGGGAAGTTTGGCGAGTCCACTCTCCGAAGCCACCCAGAGACTCGCCGCGCCGTCGGTCAACGGCGATGAATTTCCGGCAGTCAGCGTGCCCTTGCCACTGCTGCGATCGAAGCTCGGCGGCAGCTTCGCGAGCTTCACGATGGATGTGTCGTTGCGTGGGAGCGCGTCGCGGCGCAACTCCCCGACCGGGATGACCAGGTCATCGAAGAAGCCGCGCTCCCACGCGGCAATGGCGCCCTCGTGACTCTGCAGCGCGATCCTGTCCTGCTCGTCGCGCCCGATCGACCATTCCTTGGCCGTGATTTCCGTGTGCTCGCCCATGCTCATGCGGGTCGTGCGATTGGTGATGCTTGGGATGTAGAGCTTGATGTCGCGAAACTGGAGGCTCGAAATGTGATCGACCTTCTGCCCCGGCGTGCGCGCCTGCTGGAACCTTCGGATCCAGTCGGAGAGCGATTGGCCAAGACCCAGTTGAATCCGGCTCAAGCTCTCGACGCCGCCGACAAGCGCGAGATTGCGATTCACGCCGTCGATCATGCCCGCGGCTTCGATCGCTCCGGTCATGCTGGTCGAGCACGCCATGACGGTCGAGAACGCCGGGATGGTCGGCGCGACGCCTGCGTCCATCAGCACTTCGCGTGCGATGTTGCTGAAGGTCAGGTTCGGGATCACCGTGCCCCAGACCGCGAAGTCCGGCGAGGCGCCGCGCAACTCACCGATCATGTGCCGGACTACGGGAACGGAAAGGCTGATCGCGTCGAACGCGGCGAGCGCGCCATCGGCTTTCGCAAAGGGCGTCCGCACACCGGCGGCAAACCAGATATCGTGATTGAGGGTGGCCATGTTCGGACCTTTCAGTTTTCCCCGCCGTAGCGCTCGGTGCGAATGCGTGCCTGCGGCATGCCGTCCGACACGAGGCAGGACGTCACTGCTTCGACAAAGACGTTGGAGCCGCAGACATACACGTGGCGCGCCGTGTGCTTCCAGCGCGACAGGATATCGCGCAGCAGCGACCGGTCGAGGCGCCGATCGTAATCCGAAGGACGCTGGCGCGGTCCGCGCGTCGTGGTCACGATGAAGGTGAATTCGGGTTCGCGCGCCTCGATGTCCATGAGTTCGTCACGGAAGACCAATTCCTCCCAGGTTCGCGCCGAATAGACGAGCAGCGCGGGCGTCCTCGGTCCGGTCACCGACCAGTCGCGAATGATCGCGGCGAGCGGAACGACGCCGGAACCTCCCGCGATCAGCAGAATCGGCCCACCGTCCTCGGCGCGCCAGATGAAATGGCCGCCGATCGGCCCGCGCACGTCGATGGTGTCGCCGGGCTGCGCTATTTCGTGAAAGTAAGGCGAAACTTCGCCGGCCTCGAGACGCTCGATCGCGAGTTCGATTTCGGCGGTTCCGGGCGCCGAGGCAATGGAGTAGCTGCGTTGAGCCTGATAGCCGTCGGGCGCGGTCAGCCGCACGTCGACATGCTGCCCCGCGACGTGCGCGCCGATCGGTGCGCGCAGAAAGACGCTGGTGATGCGAGGCGTTCGATGCACGATGCGCTCGATGACCGCTTCGTGCCAGCGTGCAGGCGCAGCGGATACCGGCTGCGTCGTCATGGATCGTTCGTGTAGCGTTGCTCCCGCCACGGATCGCCGTACATGTGGTAGCCGCGCAGTTCCCAGAAGCCCGCCTCGTCGCGCGGCGTGAAGCGCAGGCCCTTCACCCACTTTGCACTCTTCCAGAAGTAAAGATGCGGAACGAGAAGCCGGGCGGGCCCACCGTGCTCCGCTTCGAGTGGCGCGCCGGCAAAGCGCGTCGCGATCATCGCCTTGCCGCCGACCAGGTCGGCCACGGGCAAGTTGGTGTCGTAATCGTCATGAGACAGTGCGAGAAGGTACGCCGTCGGCGGCGCGACGCCCACGGCCGCGAGCAGGTCGTCGATCGTGACGCCTTCCCACGTCGTATCGAATTTGGACCACTTGGTGACGCAGTGGATGTCGCCGCGCCACGTCGTGCGGGGCAGCGCTTCGAACTCCGGCCAACTCCAGCTCGCGAGCGGCTTGGGGCCGTTGCTGACAGTGAATCGCCAGTGTGCGAGATCGACGCGTGGCGTCGGCCCTTTCGCCAGAACCGGAAAGTCGTCGGTCTGGTACTGGCCAGGCGGCAGCCGGCGCGCAGCGTCTGCAGTCGGCCGGCGCCCGGAAAAGCCACGTGTGCTCATACAGCATCTCCAGTCAAAGTCATCTCATGTTTCCCGATCGGCAAGCCAGTGGAAGGATTTCGTCTCCGTGCCCTCCACCAGGTACTGCTTCGCGCTCTGCTGGATCGCGCGATCGGCGATGCTGACCCGTTCGTGCTGCCGCAAGTGTTCGAGCCATGATTCGTCCATGAAGACTTCGATGAAGCGGGTGGGATCGGCGGAATCGTGGAAGAGTTCCCAGAAATAGGCGCCGTTACGCCGGCGCATTTCGCGTACCGCATGCATCGCGGCGACGAATTCCGTGCGGTTGCCGGGTTGCACGCGATATTCGATGGACACCATGACGGGACCGCTGTCGGGTTCGGGCGTCTCGGCGAGAACCGGTGCCGCCCAATCCAGCGAAGGCCGGAAGTCGAGCACCTCGTGCTGGCCGAGTTTGAATCGCCACGTCAGACCAATCGCGAGTACCGTCCCAAAGGCTGCGATCGTGAGCGCGGAAGGAATGCCGACGCGCGTCGCGACCTGTCCCCACACAATGCTGCCGAGCGCCATGCCTCCCATGAAAATGACGACAAAGGCGGCCAGCCCGCGCGCCCGCACCCACGCGGGCAGCGTCATTTGCGCGGAGACCTGGAGCGCCGAAAGAATCGAGATCCAGGCAACGCCGGTCGCGAGCATGGCCGTAGCGAGCAGGACGAGGTTCTGCACATGGGCGAGGGCCAGCGCGGCAACGGCGTACAGCAGGCTCGCCCCGGCAACCAGCACATCGCGCGAGACCTTGGCCCGTATCCGGGGCAGCAGAATGGCTCCGGCCACGGCACCAACGCCGATACACGTGAGCAACAGGCCATAGGTCGCCGGGCCACGCCCCAACTCCTTGCGCACGATGAGCGGAAACAGCGACCAGGTCGCTGCGGCAAACATAAAGAAGGCGCTGCCGCGGATGAGCACGATCTGGAGCGCGCGGGTGTGCATGACGAAGCGCATCCCCACGCGAATGGCACTGAAAAAGCGCTCGGCCGGAAGCGTGCTCTTCTGGTGTTCGCGCCGCCACCGGAGCAATACCGCGAGAATGCCGACATACGACAGCGCGTTGATCACGAAGACCAGCCACGGACCGACCGCCGCCACCAGGACGCCGGCGATGGCCGGCCCGACGGCGCGCGAAACGTTGATCGCAATGCTGTTGAGAGCGACGGCGGACGGCATCTCGTCGGCGGGCACGAGATCGGGGACGATCGCCGCCCACGCGGGCATCATCATGGCCGCGCCGACACCCAACGCGAACGTGAATCCGACCAGCACCCACGCCGTCGTCAATTCGAGCCAGGTCAGGAGTCCCAGCGCGCCTGCCACAACGAGCAGATAGACCTGGATGGCAATCAGGAGCCGCCGGCGATCGACGATGTCGGCCAATGCGCCGGCCGGCAGCACGAGCAGCATCACCGGCAAGCTGTCCGCCGCTTCGACGAGCGCGACCATCGACGGCGACGAGGAAAGCGACGTCATCAACCAGCCCGAGCCGACGTCCTGCATCCATGTGCCGATGTTGGAGACGATGGTCGCTATCCACAAGCTGCGAAACAGGGCGTTCTGCAGCGGGGTCCAGGGCGAGCTTGCCGGAGCGGACCGGAGCGTCGCTGGCGATGATGCGGGTTGAGGAGCGTCCATTGGAGTATCCCGACCCGAATAGTTTATATTGTTGCTTGCTGCAATCACGCCGCACCATATCGATCAAGGCCGAGTTGGCCATCCGCCGCAGGAATTCCTCATGTCATTCAATTTCGGTGGCTTGCGCGTCTCGCGTTTGCTTGCGGTCTGCGCTGTAGCGTCAATGTCGGGCGCCGCGCACCTGCGCGCCGCCGACTTCGGACCCGGATTCAGGACACAGGCGATAGCTGTCGACCGCGGCACCGTGACGGTAACGACGGGAGGCAGCGGCCCGCCGGTGATCCTGATCCACGGCTATGCCGAAACGTCGCGGATGTGGAAGCCGCTGGCGGTCGTTCTGGCGCCGAAGTTCACCGTCATTGCACCCGACCTGCCTGGCATCGGCGACTCGTCGATCCCGACGACGGGCATCGATATGAAAACTTCGGCCGAGCGCGTGCATGCCGCCGTGAAGTCACTCGGATATGCAAAGGTGCGCGTGGTCGGTCACGACATCGGGCTCATGGTCGCGTATGCCTACGCGGCGATGTATCCGCAGGAGGTCGAGAAGCTGGTGCTCATGGATGCGTTCCTGCCCGGCGTCGCCGGTTGGGAAGCGGTCTACAACAATCCCGACATCTGGCACTTTCGCTTTTATGGCGCGACGCCGGAGGCACTGGTAAAGGGGCGCGAACGCATCTTCTTCGAGCACTTCTGGAACGATTTTGCCGCCGACAAGACCCGGTCGATTCCCGAGGCAGAACGGCGCGCCTACACGCAGGCGTACGCGCGGCCGGGCCGAATGGCCGCGGGCTTTGCCTATTTCGCGTCGTTCCCGAAGACGGCGGCCGATTTCGCGGAACTCGCCAAGACCCGGCTTGCCATCCCGGTGCTGTCGATCGGCGGGGACAAAGCCAACGGCGCAGCGCTTGGTGCGCAGGTGAAAGGGGTTGCCTCCGACGTCACCGTGGTCATCCTCAAGGATACGGGCCATTGGATACTGGAAGAGCGCCCGGACGAGACCATTTCCGCCGTCACCCGTTTCCTTCAATGAGTCCCACGTCGAAACCGGCGTCGCTGCTCGACGAGTTGCGTACGCAATACGAAGCCGCGCGCCAATCGGCGCACGAGCAGTCGGACGTCGAGGGCTTCCAGGTCATCGATGCGCGGCTGCGCAAGGCGTTTCGTTGGCTGGAGAAGGCGATCACGTATCTGGACGGACTCAAGCCCGCGATCGAGCACCGCTTCGATTTGGGTCACGGTCTCGTGTTCGATTCGCCACGGTTCGCCCACGGTTCCGTCGGGCAGCACGAGCGCCGCATCGTCGGATTTCCGGTGCTCGAGGAAATCAACATCTACTATGAAATCACCGCGTCCAAACCGCTCGCGCTGGAGGTGGCGCCGGGAGGTGTCGCGATGGCGGAAAAGGCCCTCGATGACGCCGGGCTGCAATACACGAGCCGACGCGTCGAAGATTCGGGCGGATCAGTGCGAAAGTGTTCGATTTCGGTCCCGCCTGCGATCCCTGCCGCCGTGGCATTTCGTGCCGACTATCAAACCGGTCTTGTCACGGTAACGCTCGTCAATGTCGACCGACTCGATCGCGTTACACTGGAATTCCACAGCAATGCGATCGAGGAGCCCATCCTCGAAGACCTCGTGCGGCTGATTCTCGGCCGCGATTCCGTGTTCATGCGCCGAGCGCCGCTCGCCGGGCTGCACGGCCGACCCGCGGCGGCCGTCTGACGCGATCGACCATGGATTGGCTCGGTGTAGGACCTAGATAAACAGCTTGTGCTGCGCGACGAGCTCGCGCGTCAGGTCGACCAGCACCGCGAGTCCCGGTCCGAATTCGCTGATCTGATAGCAGATCGACACGCGGTGCGCCGGAACTTCGGGCGAAACGGGGATCAACTTTACCCGCCCGCGCTCCAGTTCATCCTGCATCACGCGCACGGGGACGAGACCGATCGCGGTGCCGTGGAGAATCGTCAGCATCGTGACCGACAGGCTGTTGCACGTGCTGACGCGCTGTGGCAGCGCCGCCGCTTCGGCGAACCACTTGGTCACGGTCGAGTGCAGGCGCGCCGTCGGCGGGCTCACGATCAGGTGAAACTGGCACAGGTCGAGCGGAGAAAGAATGTCGCGCGCGAGCTCGAAATCCGCGCGCGCAAACCAGCCGAGCTTGTTCTTGCCGATCGGCTCTTGTCTCACGTGCGCGCCGACTTTGGGTTCGGAAACGACGGCGATATCGAGTTCCTGCTGGTCGAGCATCCGGCTGACGATGCCGGTGTCGCCGACGAACACCGATGTCTTGATGCCGGGATAGCGCAACTCGAGGCGGCGCAACAGATCGGGCAGGCAGATGAGGGCGAAGCTTTCGTTCAACCCGAGCCGCAACATGCCCTTGAGCGGATCGCGCGTCTGGAAGCGCTCGACCATCTCGCCGGCGGTGCCCAGCATCCGGTCCGCGTATTCGATCAGCGCGTGACCTTCGGCGGTGAGGCTGACCCGCGGTCCACGCCGGATAAAGAGGGGCGTCTTGAGCTCGGACTCGAGCTCGCGGATGCGCTGCGAGACGCTGGGCTGCGTCAGCCTCAATTCCTGCGCCGCGGCGCGAAAGCTCCCCAGGCGCACGATGCGCTCGAATGCTTTGAGCTGACTGAGGGTGACGTTCATGATTGGAGATTATTATCGTTTAGGCTCATAAAAATCAATTTTTAATTATCCTCGGCCGCTGCTAGAGTTCCCCGGAATCCGGCTAAGGCACCTATTACACAGCGACGCCCACACGGTGGCGCGAAAGCCGGAACCGCAAGGAGGAGCCGCGTGCACGCGGACGTCGCACCCGCAATGATCAATCCGCTTGGCGCGAGCGTGGCTGCCTATCCGCACGGCGTGCCCGGCTGGCTGAAGAGCGTCGACAGCGCAGTCCTGTTGCTGCTCAACGTTGCCCTCGTTGTCGAGGTCATCCTTGTCTTCGTCAGCACGATGGTGCGGACGTTCTTCCACTCGTCGGCCTTGATGGGCGTCGACGAGGCGTCACCGCTCTTCCTCATCACGCTGGCCTTCCTGGGCGGCGCCGTCTCCTACAGCCGCGGACAATTCATCGCGATCACCGTGCTCGCCGACTTGGCGCCGCGCGCGTGGAACGAATTCTTTCGGGCCGTCTCGGATTGGGTCGTCATCATCGTCTCGTTGCTCATCGGCGGCTATTCGATTCCGCTGCTGATTGCCAACGCCGAGGAGACGACGATCCTCCTCGGCATCAGTTATGTCTGGATGACGCTGCCGATCACGATCGGCAGCGCCCTTTTTGTCGTGCGCGCCGGACTTTCGTTGCTCAACCGTTCAGCGCGCACCATCGCGGCGGCAACCTGCCTCGTCGTTGTCCTGCTGCTGCTGTTTCTCGCCTTCAAGACGGATCTGTCCGGTCAGTCGCACACGCTGTACGTCATGCTGGCCGTGTTTTTTTTCGGACTGGTCGCGATGGGCGTGCCGGTCGGATTCGTGCTCGCCGCGATCGGCATCACCTGCGTTCAGGCGATGGGATCGGCCGACATGGTCGCGGTGGTGACGAACGCGCAGCGCGGATCGGGCGGATTCATCTTCCTGGCGCTGCCTTTTTTCATCCTCGCCGGCTTCATCATGGACCGCGCCGACGTCGGCGGGAGGATCGTCGAATTCGTGGGATCGCTGATCGGCCACGTGCGCGGCGGACTGCTGCAGGTGATGATCGTCGGCGTCTATATCTCGTCGTGCATTTCAGGATCGAAGGCCGCGGACATGGCGACCGTCGGTCTGCCGATGAACCGGAAGCTCGAGGAGCATGGCTACGAGCCGGAGGAGCGCGCGGCGATCCTTGCGGCATCGGCGGCGATGGCGGAGTCCGTCCCGCCCAGCATCGCCCTGATCCTGCTGGGATCGGCGACGTCGATCTCGACGGGCGCGCTGTTCATCGCCGGCGTGCTTCCCGCCGCCGTGATCGGCGTGATGCTGATGATCACCGTGCGCATTCGCGCCACCTTCGCGGATTGGAAGCGCACACCCAAGGCATCGCGCAGCGAGGTGATGCGCACCGGCCGCCTCGCCTTCATGCCGCTGATGATCCCCGTCATTCTCATCGGCGGCATCGTCGGCGGATTCGGCACGCCGACGGAAGTGTCGACCTTTGCCGTCGTCTACAGCCTGGCACTCGGCCTCGCCTATCGAAAAATCACGTGGAAGAATTTCTGGTCCAGCCTGACGGGCGCGTCGCTCTTGAACGGCATGATCTTCTACACGGTCAGTGCGGCAACGGTCTTTTCGTGGGCGTTGACCCTCGAAGGTGTCACGACGGCGATTGCGGCGACGGTGGCCGGTCTCGGCGCCGCCGCGTTTCTGCCGGCCGTCATCGTCATCACGATTCTGATGGGAACGATGCTCGAGAGCTTCGTCACGATCATCATCCTGGCGCCGCTCTTATTGCCCGTTGCGCAGCAGTTCGGCATCGATCAGCTGCAGTACGGAATCATCATGACCGAGGCCTTCGGTATCGGCATCATCCTGCCCCCGATCGGCATCGCGCTGTATGTCGCGTGCGCGATCAGCGGGGCGCGAATCGAACGGGCGAGCAAGCCGCTGCTCTGGTACCTGCCGGTGCTGATGGCTGGACTGCTTCTGGTGACCTTCGTGCCGGCGATCACGACGGTCCTGCCCAATTTCCTGAAGTTCAAATACTAGTGGCCTGTAACACCCAATTCGAGACTGTCTGGCGCGCGCTTCACGCCGATTGCTGTGTTGCCGAGCCTCGCAAGGGGACCTACCCTTGCTTCGGCTCGTCGCCTTGCACTCGACGCGAATCGCCCCCGCCATATCTCTTCGTTCAGTCCCGAATTGGGTGTTACAGGCCACTAAATCGGAGGAGCGACGCCATGGACTCATCGCACGAATCGAGATTCGGCACCGAAGCCGTTTCGCGCAGGACCATTCTTCGCGCGGCGGGCGCGTCGGCAGCGCTCGCAGCACTCACGCCCTTCAGCGCGGCGCTCGCGCAGGCCGGCGTCAAGCGCATCCGCTTCGCCCATCCGGCGCCGACGGCGCACGGCTGGCACATCTGGGCCGAGCAGTTCAAGAAGACCATCGAGGACAAAAGCGGCGGCAAGATCCAGGTGCAGATCTTTCCGAACGCGCAGATGGGCAACGAGCGCGACACCGCGCAGGCCGTTCGCCTGGGATCGATCGAGATGGGCGCCATCGGCGTCGGTCTCATGAATTGGGTGCCCGAGATGTCGATCACCGATGCGCCCTTTCTGTGGAAGAACCGCGCGCAGTGCTGGAACGCGATCGCCGGACCGTTTGGCGACGATCTGCGCAAGCGCGCGCTCGACAAGGGCTTCGTCCTCACCGGCTGGACCGATTTGGGGTTTCGCTGCATGACCAACAACAAGGTGCCCATCAACGCGGTCAAGGACATGAAGGATCTCAAGATGCGGGTCCCGAACTCGAAGGCGTACATCGCGATGATGCAGGCGACCGGTGCGTCCACGGTCGCCGTCGATCTGTCGGAACTGTATCTGGCGCTGCGCCAGGGCGTGGCCGATGGCCAGGACACGCCTCCGTCAGTGGTCAAGTCCAACAAGTATTATGAAGTGCAAAAATACATTTCGCGAACGGACCACATTCTCACCACGGCGTACACCGTGACCAATCCCAAGTTCTACGATGGGTTGTCGCCGGACGAGCAAAAGCTTTTCTGGGCTTCGTGCAAGGACGCGGACGCCTACCTGCGCCAATACACGACGAAGGACGAAAGCGAGGCCTATGATTTCCTGAAGAACCAGGGCATGCAGGTCAACCTGACCCCGGATGTCGAATCGTTCCGCGCCGCCTGCGCTCCGGTCGTGGAAAAATTTCCGGAATTGTTCCTGCCGGAACTGGTGAAGATGGCGCGGGCGACGCCGGCGTGAACGCGATCACCGCACCGGAGCGCCACCTGATGAAGCGCACGAATGCCGTCAAGGATGCCGCGGCGTCCGGCAAGCAGATCCGCGGCGTCCACCTGACCTTTGCCGCGCCGGCGGTCATCGAGGTCCTTGCGTCCGTCGAACTGCATTTCGTCTACATCGACGGCGAGCACGGTTGCTTCGACTGGCGGGATTTGGAAACGGCCTGCATCGCCGCCGAACGTCACGACCTGACACCGATTGCGCGCGTTCCCGATCCCTCGGAAGCGACGATCACCCGCTTCCTCGATCGTGGGATCAAAGGCATCGTGGCCCCGCACGTCGAGTCCGTCGACGACGCGCGTCGCATCATCGCCAGCACGTACTTCGCGCCGCTCGGCCACCGCTCCTTCGGGGCGGGCCGTCCCGAATATGGCCAGCGCATCGAGAGCAAGCCTGCCTACATGCAGGCGTGCAACGCGACGGTCTCGCTTTGCCTGATGATCGAGAGCCGCGCCGGCCTCGCGATCGCGGGCGATCTCGCGGCACTGGCCGGCGTCGACTATTTGAGCTTCGGCATGATGGACCTCGCGCAATCGCTCGGCCATCCTGGCGAACCGGAGCATGCCGACGTGAAGGCCGCGGTCGTCGACGCGAGCGGCCGCATCCGCGCCGCCGGCAAGCGCGTCAGGGAAGATTTCATGAAATATGCCTGGATCAACGACGTCCTGCTTACCGGGGCTCGGACGCTGTTCGGCGCCGCGTGAGCCAATTCGATTTGCGGAAGGGACTTTTCAATGATCGAAAAAGAAGTCGCCGTCGTGACCAAGTACGGGCGCCAGCCCTGCTTTGCCGCGTGTCCGGACGAGCCGGGACAGTTTCCCGCCATCATCCTGTACATGGACGCGCCGGGAATCCGCGAGGAATTGCGCGATCAGGCGCGGCGGATCGCCAACCATGGGTATTTCTGCCTGCTGCCCGATCTGTATTACCGGCTGGGCTCGATACGCTTCGACATTCCGCGGCGGAACGACGCAATGTCGGTCGTCATTCGCGGTGCGATGCAGAGCCTGACCAATGCGTCGGTTTTCGACGATACGGCGGGCATGCTCGCGTTTCTCGATGCGCAGGACAAGGTGAAGCCGGGGCCTGTCGGCTGCGTCGGCCACTGCATGAGCGGTCCGTTCGCGCTTTACATGGCAGCACGATTCCCCCGCATGAAGGCCGCGGCCTCGCTCTATGGCGTGAACCTGGTCACCGAGCAGCCCGACTCGCCGCATCTGCACTTGGGCGACGTCAAGGGCGAGCTGTACATCGCGTTCGCGGAAGTCGATCCGGCGGTCTCCGCCAATGTCGTTCCCGATCTCAAGGCCGCGCTGGCGAAGGCGAAGGTCAAGCATGTGCTCGAGACCATTCCCGGCACGCATCACGGCTACTGTTTCGCGGCGCGCAACGATTACAACGCGGTCGCCGCGGACGATGCGTGGACCAAGCTCTTCGCCTTGTGGGACCGCAATCTCAAGTGACAACGCCTCACGGCAGCGTGAACATGCCCGATCTCGACATTCCCGCCGGTCACATCCATTACGAACTTCACGGACGCGGCTATCCGGTGCTGTTGTTCGCGCCGGGATTCTTGAGCTCACGCATCGAACGCTGGAGCACGAATCCGGCGCGTCCCGGCGTGCAGCAAGATTGGCTGGACCCGATCACGGAATTGGCAAGCAACTTTCAACTGATCGCGCTCGACGTACGCAACGCCGGGCAGTCGCGCGCGACGATCGGTCCTGACGACGACTGG
>Ga0070708_100003319_pt1 | contig 12584 bp, 9 predicted proteins | sample KBSK5503metaG_FD_65469 | JGI IMG/M metagenome (GOLD analysis project Ga0070708, IMG submission 65469) | Corn, switchgrass and miscanthus rhizosphere microbial communities from Kellogg Biological Station, Michigan, USA - KBS K5-50-3 metaG | ecosystem: Host-associated > Plants > Roots >...
AGTTCAACATGGGCAGCACCCACATCGATTCCGATAGCCCGTACGGCAGCACGCGATGTTTCGTTGATCGCCATCAACTCTGCTTCACTAGAAATAGTGGGGTAAACAACGCTCTTGTCGACACGGTAAGGCGGCAACGTCTTAACCTTGTCTGATATCGCTAAGATATGCGTGTTACCACCGTAAGTAACTGTTTCGACACTGTGCTCAATCCCTTCTACAAATTCCTCGATCACTACCGACTTATCCGGGTAAAACCTCTGCGCGAATTCCATAGCGCCAGGGAGTTCACTGAGCGAGTCAATACGAGTTACCCCACGACTTCCTCCCCCACGACTATCAGTCGGCTTCAGGATCAGTGGCCAGCTACCGAGTTGCCCTATAGCTTGGTAAGCCTCACCTAAGTTTTGCACCACACGGAAGCGTACCGAAGGAATGCCATACTGATCGAAGGCGTGCCTCATTTTCGCTTTGTTAGTGGCCTTTTCCGCCACGTTGATCGGCAATCCAATGAGGTTCAGAGATTGTGCGACTGCAGCAGCGGTAGGTACACCGAAATCGTTAAGGGGAAGAACTGCATCAATGTGATATTTTCGAGCGATCTCGACACAACGATCACTTTCCGTAATATCCGTGGCCTCAAAGACATCTGCGTACTTGCGGCCCTCCGCCGCAGAATCACGATCGACGGCAAGTACCCAACACCCCATGTCCTTCGCGGCCAAAATCGAGCGTATGTAATAGCGAGACGCCCCTAAGATCATCACCTTCTTCATGTTAGGTATCCAACCCTGATAATGCTCACAAGGCCTATCTAGCCCAATATATTTTTTACCAATTTGGCTTCAACACGCTGCATTCTGAGCCTGTCATCTCCGCTCCAGTCATAGAGGACATAGCCGCTTCCGTCAGCGATACCAATCACTTGTGTCGGTTGATCAATTGAATCGACGATGATATCTCCCCGATTTCCAATCATTCCACCTGCCACAACTGGAACACCTGAAATTTCGCCTCTCCCCATCATCCGATGCGCAACATCTTGAACTCCGAGAATATGAACAACTTCGCTTGCTATGGCGGCTCTCATGTCAACACGAATCATCCGGATGCCAAGCTTACTCCCGCGCTCGATTGCAGCGGAACTGAGCGAGCCGACGCCCATATCCACAACTAATCCCAGCCGATCCATAGCATCTATCATCTCCGGCATAACGGTCGGAAACTTAGGTGTACAGCCCACCATGATAAAGGCACCTGCCGCCGCATCTCTGCCTAAAGCGGAATAAGCGATTTCCCCTGCACCCTGGTTTGCCAGAGGCAAGTTCCTTAAGCTCACAGCTACTTGTTGCAGAATCTCAGGGGAACCGCCCGTAAGAACAACCTCTGCGCCTCGCTCAAGCAGGTAGCACGCGAGCTTCAGCGCTAATGAGTTCACGCCGACAAGCGTCACCTTCTTGCCTGAAAGGCTAACGCATAGTTCCTCAATTTCAGCACATGTGCCTCTTACCCGCAGATCCGTATCCTTGTAGCGCATGACCTTGCTTTTAAGCACGTGTGCCTTAGCCAGCACATAGAATTCATCAGAATGATTCGTACCAGACTCGTCATCTAGTAGTATGTAGTCAACCTCACCATCTAACTGTCCTAGAAGGCGCTTCAATTCCTCTACTGTGGCTATCTCGGCACTACCGATGACATAAGAGAATCGCTCCTGAATGAATCGCGCTACATAGCTCCCTATTCCAGGCTCGAGAGATCTGATAATACTAAACACACTGCGCTTTCCGTATTTAGCAGTCGCCTTTTTCATCTCGTGAAGAACGTGTTCGACGATCGGCTTCGATTCGCTGGGATCAACCAGGGCTGCTTTATAAAAAGGAACCTGAATGACGCGGGTTCTCCCTCGCTGAGGTGTTTCATCAGCTAGTTCCTTGGCTATTTGCTGAACTAACTCGTCTGGCGCTTCTAGTTGGTCACGCTCACATACTCTAATGATCAGATCACGAGGGTCCAGTCGGTATCGTTCAGCATAGGAGAGAATTGTGCCGAGATAACTTGAGTGAAATTGAGCATACCCCGACGTCATGCTAATGGGATCATGCTTATGCCGTTGCATCATTGGCTTGATGACCCGCTCGCTCAAGTCCATAAGTTTCTTGGCGTCAATGTTCAAATCGAGGCCTTTCTTTTTGAGCAAAAGTACCATGATTTCGGTCATGGCATTGCCAGCGCTGCGCCCGATGCCAAGCAACGAGCTGTCTATCACAGCCGCGCCACATTCAATGGCCTTAAGGGTGTTGGCAATCGCTAGTCCCAAGTTATCGTGTCCATGGAATCCTATTGCAATATCAGTCTCTCTGCGTATGGCATTCATATACCTGGCTACATCCTCTGGTAGCATTCCACCTGCAGAATCCACGACAACGGCTATATCAGCACCTGCTCGATGTACTAATGCTGCATGCTTTGCAACTTCAGCTTCTGGTAACGCATAGGTTTTCATGAAGTTGCAAGAGACCCAAAAACCGAGACTTTTCGCTAATTCGATTGATGGCAGTGCGCTTTCCACTTCAGTAACGTTAGTGCCAATCCGAACAAACTTCATTCCATATCGTGCGGACATTTTCAGGTCTTCTGGGCGACCTATGCCCGGAATAAAAAATGTCCCCCAGTCGGAGGCTTTCAAGACAGAGGCAGCAGCCTCCAGATATGCTTCATCACTCTCAGCAGCACGCCCTTTACCGCAATTCGAAGCGTGCAATCCCAGTCCATGTCCAATTTCGATCAGGCGCAAACCCGCGTTCTCTAGTTCTCCAGCTATAATTACCGTATCTTGAGCCGTGAATTGGAAGTCCACCACATAGCTTCCGTCACGCAAAGTGGTGTCAAGCAACCGCACGGAAGAGCTCATGTTAATTCCTCTCATTCAGGGCAGGCGCACTGTTCTGTGAACGACACAATTTTACGACTGTGCAAGATAAGTCAAGTCGCGCTGCTGATAAGTTATTACGGATGGCTCTTATTAAGAGGCTGAGACTAAATCGGTTTGCCCAATTTTATTGCGGTTTCTGTAGAATTAAATACATTGCGATCAGAGATCGAATCATCCTTGTAGATCATGAGCGCAAACTCAAAAGGCATATAATCATGCCTCAACATTACCCGTTTGCTGAGTGACTTAGCCAAGGCAAACGCCCAACCTGGGTCTGTGTGCCAGCCTTGTGGATGCTGGAAATCAACATACGTGCTCATGAAATCCACGCAAACGGCTATTCGTGATAGATGGTACATGTTTCGCAGTGCCTTGGTGATCTGTTCAAAATTCTCCCCACTGCTCAATTTGGCATTGAAAAGACCAGAGGCAATCACAAAATCATGCATGTCTAATTTAAGATCATCTGCGGTAATATCAAGGTTGCGCAAGTCAAGACTAGGATGTCTCTCCTTTGCAATTTTGAGAAGTCCAGGGACCAAATCCACTCCGCAATACGAACCACTCCAACCTAAAGCAACCAAATAATCGTAGAAATCACCGAACCCACACCCTACATCCAAGACTGAACTGTTTGGATACTTTAGGATTGGCCGACACAGTACACCAAAGCGGACCTCTTGGCGCCCCTTTTTCCCCCATCCTAACGCCTCTGGCGAGTATCCAAACTCACGTATTCGCCTTTCATATCGTTCAATGTATTCTTGCCGATCGTCCTGTATCAAGAAATCATCCCTCGCCTAATATTCCGCATAAATTTTTGCCAAGCACATTTGCACATTTGTCAGCAGAAATGCCACCTGCTATGCACGTAAAATCTTCTATTGCCTTACCGATACCTATCTCAGGAAAGTCTGATCCAAAAACCATACGACGATCGAACCTATGCAGCAAATACTGAATATCCATCCAAACTGAGCTACGTGCGTATCGGTGCAACGTGAACGATATATCTATAAAAGCATTGGTCGAGTCACGGATAGCTTCTGCAATTTGAAGTATCCATGGTCCTCCACCATGCAATATGACAAATTTCATCTCTGGAAATCTGCCAACTAGATCACAAATGGTATCGACGATAGGTTTACGTAAGCTTGCGCCCTTGTAATGGAAAAAAGAATCTATCAAGATCGGTATATTCAACCGCCAGGACGCAAGTTCTTCGAGGATGGCCAGGCAACGTGGATCCAACGGATCGTATCGATTGAGTCTTGGATGCAATTTTAATACTTTAAACGGCATCCCTTGCAATTGACTTCTGAATTCATGCGCGGCTTCGCGATCAGTTGGATAATTCGTAGGATTGAAGGACATTCCAGGCACTAGAACATCAGGATATTGCTGGCAGACTTTTAGCACAAAATCATTATCAATATACCCCGCTAATGCCACCACAATGGCACGATCTACCTTAGCTGTTTCTAATTCGCGTAAAAGGCGAGCAATACTTGCATCATGAGATGTATTAAACCATCGGCCATCGGGAGTTACGTGAGTGAGACAATCGAAAATCATATAGCTGATGGCTTTAGTAGATTTGAGGTTGTCTTCTAAGGATAAAAATAAAACATTGGCAAAGATTTAAAGGAATTATTGGCTTGATTACTATATTAAGAATGCCTCGTAAAAACTTTTCTTCATCGGAAATCTTGCCATTTTTTCTTTTAAAGTACCATGCTATGTGGTCTTCACCATTGTAGGCGTTTACACCCAATACATCCAAGTTGCTCGCTAAGAAAAGAGAAGTCCAGTTTTTTAAAGTGCGAAAATCCGTCACACTATCTTGCCCTTGGTCCTCACCTTCCCCGAAAGAAAGAACTTTCCATATGGTGCCTAGATAGTACTGGTTCGGCACGATAATCATTGCTTTGCCGGTTGGTTTCAGTACACGATGCACTTCCTGTAATGCTCTTATTGGTTCATCAAAATGCTCGAGACTTCCGAGATTGACACAATAGTCAAAATATTTATCTTTATAGGGCAAGTCATAAGCTGAACCGATTTGAAGTTTGGCTTTCGACACCCTAGACTTCGCATAGTTAAGTGCAACTTCTGAAAAATCGAGCCCGTGAAGCTCCAAATCAGTACCGTATTTTTCAGCTGCTTCCAAAAAAAACCCCTGCCCGCATGCTATGTCGAGCAAGCGCAGGCCAGTAGCGGGTTTCGGAAGATTGAGGCAGGAGTAAAAGTAAGGATAATCTTCAAGAGGAAAACGCAATGGCTCCGTTCGATGAAGATTATTATATTTCTCTCTTCTACGAATTTCTTCAGACATGTATTTTCCTCATTTTATTCTGCCTAGCGGTCGTTAACTACCAGCAAATTGGGCATGTCCATGATGTCAAATTACACTGGATAAATTTTCCTCGAAGGCAATTCGCAGAGCATTATTCAGGTTAATCGGAGACCAACGCCGCAATGCTTCTCTATGTAAAGCTTCGGCAATGCGATGGCGTAAGAGACAGTCCTCTAGGACACGCTGGACCGAAGTTGCCAAAGCTCGCGTATCTCCAGTAGGAACAAGCAGAGCAATTTGCTCGTGCTTCAGTAGGTCCGTGATCCAGTCAGCCTCGTAGCCAACAACCGGCAAACCACAAAGTCCAGCTTCGCGCAGCGCCGTTCCAGTCACTGTTGATACGAATACGTCTGCCCGTCGATATTCCTCAACAAGCTGCGCGTTTGGTATGAAGCCTCGCCATTCAATAAGATGAGAAACCTCAAGCTCCTTAGCCCTTGCCTCCATGGCTGAACGTTCAGGGCCATCTCCAACGAGAACCAAACGAGCTCGAACTCCGATCGAGACTAATTGTGCCATCATGTCGATCAACCCAGAGACCAGTTTCTCGTGGTGAAGTCGCCCAACATAAAGGAGACGGGGCTCATCTGATGTTGGGCGCCCATTTCTAGGAAATCGCTCAAGTGCATCATAAAATTCTGGAGAAGGAAACTCTTCTACAGTCATCGGTACAACGTGGAGTTTGCGTCTCGTCGCACGACCAGATCGCAGCCAGGCTAGCGCCGCATCACAGTTCAACCCCATAATGATTCGATCTGCCGCCCCATAGCTCAGCCGTAGAAACACGCGCTCGATTGGAATCGGCAACCCGCTCAGCGATCGACCCGTGGATTTGTAGATCTCATCAGGAATGCATACCGGTACGAGCACGACCCGCGCTCTCTCTACCAAGCGCAGGAGCCATCCAGTCCACCAGCTAAAGACAATGTCAGCCGTTAAGCAACTTGTGGGCTTGCATCCTCGCGCGAACGCTAACAACCGGAAAGGAGCGCATAGCAAGTTCAAGAAACCATTACCTGTACCAAGAGAAATCAAAGTGGTCTTTCCTTGCATAGTCGGCTCATGTCGGTCCCCGCTTAGGTAGACAACAAATACTTTGTCAAAATAGGCTTCATAATGCCGGACATACCAAACGTTTCCTTTCCTTAGCATGTCGTCGAGACGGCTAAATCCATAGAACAATAAGACTCTTTCCTTCCTTGTTTGCACAGTATTCATCTCAGCCGATCGCAAGAAATAACGTTACGCAATACCCTCTGGACAAAACGGAAATCTTTTTTGCGGTGTGTGGATATCTAAGGACATCTAGGTTCTAATCCTCTGCAAACGCCACGCTTAAGGACTCCTTCAAGCCACGGGGCAGCGATGGAGACAACTTGAATACGGGGCCCGACAGCGATGGAGCTGTCTAGCGGGAAGACGATGCAGGCCCTGCGTCGAGCGGAAAAACGGTTTCGTCAAGCCCCCTGACGATGACGGCATGTTGAAAGGGAAACTGCCGCGGGATCTCTTCCTTCAGGACATGTCGTCTGACCAGGAGATCCGGCTCATTGTACCCGACCATCGCTCGAATCGACGTGGTTCCTGAAAAACGGGGGTTAATCTCAAATACATACACTTCTCCACGGTGCAGACGGCACTGGATGTTAATTGCACCGCGCGCTCCTAGTTGCGCCGCAATCTTCTCACAGACCTGAGTCACTTCAGGAAATTTTCCAATTTCGCCTTGGGACACCCCTGTACTGACAGCAAGATGCGAACCGAACTCTTCACGCCCTGTATGGTTGGGAACACGAATCCTGCAGCTTAAGGAAGAACTGAGATTCCGTCTCAGCGCAATTGAATTGATGAGGTCGCCATCCATATCGAAGAGGACCCCAACAGTAAATTCAGTTTCTGGAGTTCCCTTGTATTCCTGCACAATGACTTCCGGACACACATCGAGGCCAAGCAGATAGGTTGCAACCGTTTCCAGTTCAGGCTCGCTCTGAGCGATAAACGTATGTGCGCTTCCCCCGCTGCCGATGGATGGCTTGATAATGGCTGGATAGGAGTTCCAATCCCGAACATCCTCCAACTTATTCAGCACTCGGGTCTGAGGATACGAGAACCCATGATCCTTGAGGAAGGTAATGGTACGGGACTTACACATGCATGTCTGAATGACGTGTTGCGGGTTGATGGGCAGGAAAATCCCCTGCGCCTCGAATACCTTTCGCTTCTGACTCAGGGCCATCAATTCTGGCTCCGAACCGTGGAATAGGGCTTGAATATGATGTTTGCGGCAGAGATTTAGGATAGTGTCGATGTACTGAGGGTCTCGTGCCGATGGAACCACGTACGAGTGGTCAACATCCTTAAATCCCCGGCAGTACTGCGACATGTCGCAGCCGACAATTTCATACTTGGTACTGGCTAACCGCAGGGCCTTGAGGATTTGCTCTCCGTGACCGCCTCCGCCAACACCTGTAACCATCACTGCAACCGAATGTGCCATTCAGTTCCTCAATCTAAGACCGGTGACCGGCTGCTGCGATACAGACAGCTCACAACTTCCTTCGAGACGTTCTCCTCCGAACACGTAGCCAAAAAGCGGTCCACGTCCATTCTTACGCGTAATACTTCAGCCGAATCACTTGATGCATCGTAGACCAGACAACTCGCCAGCCCACCAATATCTCTGGGCAAGCCACACGAGCCTGCATTGAGCCACAACGCATTCTGTTCACGCCTGATGAATGGCCGATGGGTATGCCCCATCACGATGACATCATTGGAGCCAGCCTCACCCGATTGGATAGTCCCGTCCTCATAGAGATAGCCTTCCAACGGATTTGACGGACGTCCATGTACCAAGAAGATGCGCTTCCCGCAGACGTTTAACTCCCTCGTCAGGGGCCATGATGCAATGACGTCCTTCAACTCGGGCGACATCCTGGCAGATGCATCATTTAGTCTATAGATAGGCTCAGCGTCGTTATTCTTAGGAAGCTCTCCAAGCAACAACGCCTCGTGATTTCCCTTGATACATTTCGTACGCTCCCGTTCGAGAAGGCGAATAACTTCCATTTCACTCGGAAGATACCCGACGCTGTCGCCGAGAAAGTACACCTCCTCGGCCCCAGCTCTTTTCAACTCAGCCAGGCACAATTCCAATCCGTGAGGATTCCCGTGCGCATCAGAAACGAACCCGATCTTCATGAATGCTCGCCCTTCGCCGCCGCGCCGGACACATCAACCATCCTCCAGCCGGTCCTGCCACTTATCAGCACCTTCTTCTCACCACAGCCCATGGACTTCAATCGCTGTATCGCTCGTTCGTGATAGATCGAGTTGAGAGTAAGCACAATCACATCGGACTTGGCGACCACGTCGGCGGACAACTTACTCACGGGAATACCTAGGGCAGGCAAGAATCTTCCTTGAACGACTTCATTGTCGTCCACAACATAGATTGCTTTTGAACTGTGGTCAAAGTCGCTCGCATACAAAAACCACATCAACTGTAGGCCAGCCCCGTAAAAGCAGACCGTCTTAAACGGTCTCAGCAGTGTGTCGATGCTTTCATTGGACGCTCGGAGTCTCGCCTGAAATGACTCGTATTCTTCCTGTACTCGATCGCCGCCCCTCGTAAAGCAGGCTATCAAGCTCGGCATCTGCTGCCCGTTCTGATACACGACCTCATACCCAAATCGACGGAAGAGCGAGATCAGCGAGTCTCTCGAAAAATACTGGATATGCTCATGAGCGCCGACGCAAAGCGTTCCTCCCGCCATCCACTGATGAACATTGGGAACTTGCACGAACACATACCCGCCCTTCCCCAAATCTCCGCTCAAGCGGTCTAGAAAATCATCCAGATCAATAACGTGCTCGAGGACAAACCTGAGCACAATCACATCGAACTGTTCGTCTAAGCGAACACTTTCATATTTTTCTCCAATAACCTTCAATCGTTCATCGTGAAAAGTTTTACTCGATGGATCGACTCCCGTGCAGTGGAAGCCCTTATCCAAGAACTTCTTCATTGCGTCGGGTGATGAACAACCAATCTCAAGCAGCTTCCTCTCCTCCTGCGAGTTCCCAATGATCAAATCAAACGCCGTCTCAAACGGTACCCGATAGGGCGCTGCAAACGCTTCGATGCTGTTGAACGGATAGAATTTATAAAGTTCCCGATAGATTCGCTCGGTCAGCTTCGCATCCGGATTCTGCTGAAAGACGTGACTACAGTTCGCACATGCATAAAGCGGGAGATCAATACGAGCCACGCTTCTCCAGACATCAACATCCACAGGGAATAGGATCTCCGGGAGATTCCTATAAGTGGCAAACGGGGAGATCGTCTTCTCCCCACAGCATGGGCACAGAGCTTTCATCACGCGCTCACCAGGTCACTTGTTTATGAAGCATCCGGACACATCAGATGCTTCAAATGCGAATGTCTTTTCCAACGACACAGCCAACGCATCTGGCGTCCAGATCGTCTCGGCGAGACTCTGCAAGTTTCGCGCAATGTTTCCTCTGATCTGAGAGTCGGCTAAAACCCGCATAGCTTGTTTCGCTAACATCTCGATGTCTCCATTCTCCGCCAACAAAGCGTTCTCCTCATCTTTCAAAATTCCTCGAACCCAGTCTATTCGGTAGGCCACCACTGGCAAGCCGCACAATGCAGCCTCGCGGAGGGAGGTGCCTGTCAACGTCGACAAGAAGACATCGGCGGATTTGTAGTAATCCACGAGCTCTGCACTCTTCTTACTTCCTGCGAAGACAACTCTCTCTCGAACGTCTAACTGATCCGCCAACGTCTGTAGGCCGGTTTTCTCCTCTCCATCCCCAATAAGGACCAGCCTGGCATTGAGCCCAGCCTGGACGATGATCCGCAGCACATGAATCAAATCCGCAACAAGTTTTTCTCGGTGTAACCTCCCCACATAGAGAAGGATGTGCTCGCTCTCTCGCCCTGAGAACAGCCTGTTGCACTCATCTCGATAACCGGACAACGTCTGAAAGAAATCAGTTGAAGGCAGTTCTTCAACCAAGACATCAACGATCTGCAATTTAGTTCTGACAGAATCCATCGAGGACAACCACTCGATATACACCCCGATATTCTTCCCGGTCACAACCCTGCTGGCGAGGACATAGCTCCATCTGATGAACAGACGTTCCAACCAGATCGGCAGGACTGAGGTCAGGGATCGTCCTGTCCTTGCGTAAATCTCTTTCGGGATACACACGGGCATCAGAACGATCCTGGCCCCAAGCAGGCTCACCAACAGCAGGCTGGTCCACCAGGAAAATACCTGATCACAGGTAAGGTAACTACAACTTCCTAGGCTTCGCGCAAACCGATAGAGACGGAACGGCGCCACGACTAAATTGAGCGCCTTGCTCCCTGTCCCCAGCGATACCAGAGTCGTATTGTCTTTCGTCATAGGCTCATGACGACCACCACTGAGATAGATCACATAGACTTTATCAAAGTACGTTTCGTAATGATTGACGTACCAAACGTTTCCCTTCTTAAGTATGTCGTCGAGACGGCTAAATCCATAGAACAATAAGACCCTTTCCTTCCTTGTTTGCACAGTATCCATCTCAGCCGATCATAAGAAATGACGTTACGAAATGTCCTCTGGATAAAACGGAAGTCTTTTTTGCAGTGTGATGAGGAGTCTTCAGACTAATCGACTAGCATCAGCCGCGATGATAGGGGTTGGCGGTCCCCTCAGTGCCGTCCAAGATCAATTCGTTGTGATAGACCTCGCGTGTTTTGCCAAGCGACACCGAAGTTTGTCCACGCATCTCCGCATTCCCGCGCCCATACGTCTGTCTGGAGAGCCACAGATACACGTTGCAGAGCAGGCGCTGAAGGGCCAAGTCGAGCATGAAGCGGTAGTACTGGTGCCGCACTCGATAGCGCAGCAGCGCCGCCAAGCCGTTCTTGATCCACGCGAGCGGCTTGATGGGATGATTGGCCTTCCGCATATAGATCGAACGTGACAACTGCTGCGTCATCTCAATGTTTTTGTCATCCTGTTCCGTGAACCACGGCAGCCAGGTGATGCGGTACTCGTCCACTTGCGGGTCCACCCGGCGCCACTCCTCCGTAGTCTTCGGGGCCTCAAACCCGTCCGCCACCGCCTGCTTAAAGAGCTGCGTCCCCGGCAGAGGCATATACCGCCACAAACTCACGGTCGCGTTGGGGAGAATCGTGTGAATGTCCATGCCCGCGTTGATGGTCTGGTGCTGCTCCTCGCGCGTCTCCGTGGGGATCGCCACCATCCCTGACAGCCACACCGAAATCTTGGGATACTTGGCGAGGCGCTTGGCGCACGCGGTCGTTTGGGCAAAGGTCAACTCCTTGTGCATGAACTTGAGTAGGCGGTCTGAGCCGGACTCCCACCCGATGAAGATGCCGTTCGTGCCATAGTCCGTAAACCGCTGGAGCATCTCGTCGGTAATCATTTCGGCCCGTACGTCCAGAGTACTACAGGTGATCCCCTTCAGGGCCAGCCGCTCCAGGATGGTATAGGCGCGCTGCTTCTGTACCATGAAGAGGTCGTCGGAGAAATACACGCTACTGATCCCGTAGGTGTCCTTGAGATGCGTGAGATGGTTCACCACATAGTCTGGCGAGTGCGCCCGCCAGGAGCGGCCCGAATACTCAAAGGTGGAACAAAACCCGCAGACGAAGGGACAGCCTCGCGAACTAAAGAAGCTCAGCACCACGTCTCCGTTGCGCTGATGAATCTTGTAGTCCTCCAAATGCAAGAGCGACCACTCCAGTGGGAGCGCATCGAGGTCGTCAATCAGTGGGCGGGGGGCGGTGCGGACTGGCTTCCCGTCCTGCTGATAGACCAAGCCCTTCACGGCGGACAGGTCCGATCCAGACTCCAGGGCGCGGGCGAGTTCCACACAGGTGTATTCCCCTTCTCCGGTTCCCACGAAGTCGATATACTTCTCCGACACACACTGCTCGGCCATGAGGGTGGGGTGATGCCCGCCCCACAGAATCCTAATGGTGGGGTCGAGTTCCTTGAGCCGTTTGCTAAACTGTGCCGCACAGTAGGTGGTCATGCCGCTCAGGACGGAAACGCCAACGAACAGCGGCTTACCCCGAGCAATTGTCTGGCAGGTTTTTTCTAGCTCCTGCTCATTGGTACCCAGGACATGGTGAATCCGAACATCGAATCCCGCCTTCTTGAGATTGCTACCGATATAGAGCAGGCCCATCGGGGGATGTTTCTTATCGATGTCTCCCTGAGTCCCCGCGGTGACCATTACGAG
>Ga0070708_100003321_pt1 | contig 12583 bp, 13 predicted proteins | sample KBSK5503metaG_FD_65469 | JGI IMG/M metagenome (GOLD analysis project Ga0070708, IMG submission 65469) | Corn, switchgrass and miscanthus rhizosphere microbial communities from Kellogg Biological Station, Michigan, USA - KBS K5-50-3 metaG | ecosystem: Host-associated > Plants > Roots >...
GGCGCCCGCCATCATCACGCTTCCCGGAGGGCCGAGCGGACCTGGGTAACCAGCGCGAAGAAGCGGGGGGATGCGCGCGTCGCTGCAGTCCGAGGGTACGGGAGGTCGATCTCGACGATGCGCTCGATCCTGCCCGGCCGCGGGGTCAGGGCGACCACCCGTGAACTGAGGAATACCGCTTCGGGAATGCTGTGCGTCACAAACACCACGGTGTTGTGGGTCTGTGCCCAGATCGCCAGCAGTTCCTGGTTCATCCGTTCGCGGGTCAATTCGTCGAGAGCCCCAAACGGCTCGTCCATCAGGAGGATCGGAGGACCGAACGCCAGCGCCCGCGCGATGCTCACGCGCTGCTGCATCCCACCGGAGAGCTGCCACGGGTAGTGAGCCCGAAACTGCTCGAGGCCCACCAGCCGGAGCATGCGGTCGGCGCGCGCGGTCCACTCGTGCCGCGGGAAGCCCATCACCTCCAGCGGGAGTTCCACGTTGCGGCGGACGGTCCGCCAATCGTACAGCACCGGTGACTGGAACACGATCCCGTAATCGCGGGCCAGCCGGGCCTCGCGGGGGGTCTTCCCGTTCACGTGCACCGCGCCTTCGGTTGGGGGGATGAGATCCCCCATGATCCGCAGGAGGGTGGATTTGCCGCACCCCGAAGGGCCGATCAGCGACACGAACTCCCCCACGGAGATCGTCAAGGAGATATCGTGCAGCGCGACGGTATGAACGGCCCCGGTGCCGAACCGCTGGCTGACGTGCTCCACGGCGATCATGGGCGCGGCGCCCGGCATCCCCCCGCTCACGCGGAATCACCGGGTGCGATGGGCTGCTGTCCCCGCACCACCAGCCGCTCCACTTCCACGATGAGGAAGTAAAAGACCATCCCCAGGAGCGCCGCCACCAGAATCGCCGCCCACAGGTTGGTCGGCCGGAACGTATAGTATTGGGCCGCGTTGATGATCACGACCCCCAGGCCGGCCGCCGACCCCACCGGCAGCTCGCCGATGATCGCGCCGACGACGCTCGCAGTCGCCGAGATCTTGAGAGCCGTGAACAGATAGGGCACCGAGGTCGGAAGCCGCAACTTGAAGAACACCTGGCCCGGCGCGGCGCCGTACGACCGCATCAGGGCGAGGGCATCGGGCGGCACCGCGCGCAACCCGCGCAGCACGTTGATCGTCACGGGGAAGAAGGTCAGGTAACTGGCGATGATGGCCTTGCTGACCCAGCCCGTCCCGAGCCAGACGACAACCATCGGCGCGATAGCCAGGATCGGCACGGTCTGCGACGCCACAACGTACGGCAAGAGCCCCCGCTCCGCGAATGGCCAGTGGATGAACGCCGCGGCGATGACAAATCCGGCGAGCCCGCCTATCAGGAATCCGACGAGCGCTTCGCCGCCGGTGACCAGGGCATTCCGGCCGAGCGCGGCAACCCAAAGCTCGCCGCGTCCGGTGCGCCGGAACAGTTCGCCCAGGATCGCATACGTATGCGGCAGTTTGAAGTCGGGAATCGCGAAGACCGCCTTGACGAGCTCCCACAGAAACATCCCGCCGATGATCACCCCGGCGACAGGGAACGCGCGGGCGATGACCGCGTGGAGGTGGCTCAAATGCGGTGGCCGCGACTAGGCCGCCACGTGTTCGGGTTGAAGTACTCGTGCACGATGTTCTCGATGCGGATCTTCGGCGACGGCATCCTCAATTAAGCCATCTTCTTGGACTTTTGGCCATTTCCTACCCCTCGCACATTCCAGCATGGCCGCGTTCGGCAGGAGGCTCCTACCGAACATCTGGAACGATCACGGCGTGACCGACGCCGAACGCCTGACGGATATTGCAGAGAAACTGTTTCGGTGGAGGTACCTGTCTAGTTATCCGGACGCCGATCGTGATATGGCTTGGCTAGTGAAAAAACTCGACGAACGGAACACGCGCATCGCCGAACTAGAGGCACGACTACAAGGGAATGAGTGGATTTTCTTGCTGCCATGACCCTCTCCACGCGGTGCCGTAGCCTCTATCGAAGCGGTGCGAAGTGGTCGGTGGAGCGGACCAGGGCCTGGGTCATCCCCGGATCGTCGCCGGCGTGCCCCGCATGGTCAACGACCATCAGCTCGGCGCGCGGCCAGACGCGGTGGAGGTCCCAGGCCCACGCGATCGGCGCTTGAAAGTCAAAACGTCCGTTCACCATGATCCCGGGGATGGCGGCCAGCGACCCGGCGCCGCGGAGCAAGCTGCCGTCCTCGAGCCACGCGTTGTGTCGGACGTAGTGGGTGACGAGGCGTGCAAACGCCATCGCGAAGGCGGGATCGGTAAACCGGGGGGACAGTCGAGGAGCCGGCGGCCACGCGGGGGTCGCGGACTCCCACGTACACCATGCGACGGCGGCGCGCTGACGAACCGCGGGGTCGGGATCGTGCAGCAGCCGATGATATGCGTCGACGATATCGCCGGCGCGTTCGCTCACCGGCACCGCAGCGCGGAGACGGTCCCACTGCGCGGGGAACAGAACAGCCGCTCCGCCGCGGAACCACCAGTCGAACTCTTTGCGTCGTCCGGTCGTGACCCCGAACAAGATCATCTCCGTGACCCGGTCCGGGTGCATTTCGGCGTACGCGAGGGCCAATGTGCTGCCCCATGAGCCGCCGAACACCAACCATCGCCCGATATCGAGGTGCTGACGCAGCCGGTCGATGTCCGCTATCAGGGTCGACGTGGTGTTGCTCGCGAGGTCCGCGTCGGGTGCGCTGGCGTGTGGCGTGCTCCGCCCACAGCCCCGCTGGTCGAAGAGCACGATGCGATAGGCGCTTGGATCGAAGAGCCTGCGGTGCCAGTTCGTACACCCCGACCCGGGGCCGCCGTGCAAGACGACGGCCGGCTTGCCGCGCGGACTGCCGCACGCCTCCCAGTACACGAGATGGCCGTCACCCACCGCCAACATGCCGTGGTCGTACGGTTCGATCTCGGGATAGAGACCTGGCATGACGAGTGTGGGCTGCTACTTCTTGTCCTTGCTGATATAGATGTACGGGAGCATGTCGGCCTTGGAGGGACGCTGCCAGCCGAGGATCCCGAACTTGTTGCGCTTGAGGATCTCCCCCTTCACCCACGGTTTCCAGAGCTGCATCACCGTCGGGTGCCATAGGAACACGGCCCCCGGGTCGCGCACCAGCACGTCCTCCGCACGGCGATAGGTGGCGCAGCGCTGGGCCTCGCTCATGCTGGAGTTCGCCTCGTTCACCAACTTGTCGTATTCCGCGTTGGCCCACGGGTGGCGGCCGCCGGACCTGTAGATGTTCATGAAGTTGCTGGCGTCGAAGTAGTCGTATTCCCACGGGATCAAGACGATCGGCGACTCGTACTTGTTGAGCCGGTCCATGAAGAGCTTCCGCTCCAGGTTCTGCACGCCCATCTCCACGCCCAGATTTTGCTTGATCATGGCCTGGATCGCTTCGCCCGCCGTCTGCACCGTCGGGGACGCGGCTCGGAGCAGGAGATCGTACTTCGGGAATCCCTTCCCGCTGGGATAGCCGGCTTCGGCCAGGAGCCGCTTCGCCTGTTCGGGATTGTACGCCATGGCACTCTTGAGGCGGGCCGGATCGGCGCAGTGGAATCCGGGCGGCAGCATCCCGTACGCGGGGGCCGCCATCCCCCGCCACACCGACTTGATGATGGCGTCCCGGTCGACGGCCATCGCGAACGCCCGGCGCACCCGCGGATCCTTGAAGGCCGTCTGATCGCCGCCGAAGGCGATCCACCAGGTCTGATAGTAGGGCCAGGTGTAGCTCTCGCTCTTGAGCTTGGGGTCGGCCTGAATCTTGGCGACGTCCGACGGCGAGAGCGAGCCTTCGTAGATCCACGGGATTGCATCGATCTCCCCGCCGAGGTACGCGGGGAACAGAGTCTCGTCGCGGCCGACCTTGTAGACGATCCGCTCGAGGTAGGGCTTCCGGATCCCCCGGTACATCGGATTCGCCACGAAAACGAGCTGCCGGTCCCGCTCCCAGGAGGCGAGCTTGAATGGCCCGGCGGACACTGCCGTGGCGGGGGAAGTGGACCAGGAGTCTCCGACCTTGCTCACAATGTGCTTGGGGACCACGTAGAGGTCGCTGATGAGCATCGGCAAATACGGGGTCGGTTCGTTGGTGGTGATCTGCAGGGTGGTCGCGTTGACCGCGATCACGCCGATCTGATCCAGCAACGCCTTGCCTTCATTGGCGTCCTTGAAGTTCTTGATCGACGCGAAATACCAGGCGACATCGTGCCCCGTCTCGGGGTTGGCGACACGCTTGATCGTGTACTCAAAGTCCTGGGCCGTGAGCGGCGTGCCGTCCGACCACTGCAGGCCCGGCCGCAAGAAAAACGTCCACGTGCGGCCGTCCGGCGAGATCGTCCATCGCTCCGCCGCCAGCGGCTTGATGTCGGCATTGATATCCTGCCGGACCAGCGGCTCGCTCATCAGGCCGGGCTGCCACTGGCTCTTTTGAACGGTTTTGCTCCAGTCGATGTACGTACCCTCCCGCCCCAGCAGCGTGAGCACCTGCCCCGACGCCGGAGCGGCATCGCTAGGCAGGCTCGTCCCCACCGCATTGACGGCCGCCGCGCCCACGAACGAGCCCGACGTGACGCCGAACGTGGCGCACGCTACCATCAGGCATACGATTGCCGCGAGCCAGCCACTAAGACGTACTCGTGGTCTCACGATCTTCCCCCTTTCCCTTCTTGAGTCACTCTATGTCCTTGCCGACCGCGGGTCCAGAACATCGCGCAACCCGTCTCCCAGCAGCACAAACCCTGCCATGGTGAGGGCGATCATCACCGCTGGGAAGAACGCCAGATGCCAGTAAAAGCGAATATCGTTGACGCCTACCCCGACCATCTGCCCCCAGCTGGGGGTCGGCGGCTTGATCCCGATCCCGAGAAAGCTGAGCGCGGCTTCCGTGAAAATGGCCTGCGGGATGCCGAGCGTCACCGCGACGATCGCGGGCGCGAGCAGGTTCGGGAGGATGTGGCGCAGCACGACGCGGATCTCCCCCGCGCCCTCCGCCCGGGCCGCCTCCGCGTACTCTTGCTCGCGCTCCCGAAGGCTCTGCGCACGGACCAGCCGGCAAATCGGTATCCAGGCATGGAGGCCGATGGCCAGCAGGATGTTGCCCAGGCCGCTGCCGAGGGCCACCATGATCAACAGCGCGAACAACAACTGGGGGAAGGCGGTCAGGGCATCGACCGCGCGCATGACGGCAAAATCCACCCGACCGCCGAGCACGCCGGCGGCGAGCCCCAGCGGCAGCCCGACGCCGAGTGCCAGGGCCTGGGCGGTAAAACCGACCAGCAGGGACACCCGTGATCCGTAGATCACACGGGAATAGACGTCGCGCCCGACCCCATCGGTCCCCATCCAGTGGCGGGATGAAGGAAACTGCCAGGCGTCCCCAAAGTCCGTGCGGTCGTAGCGGGCCGGAGTGATCCACGGGGCGACGAGCGCCAAGAGAACCAGCATGATCACGATCGCCGCGCCGACGAGCGCCATCCGGTTCCGAAACGCGCGGCGCGTCCAGGCCTGCCGCCCGCGCGCAGCCCGCGGCAGCAGCAGGGTGACCGGAGTCGGGCCGGAGGCGGTCTGGCTCGTCATCTCAAAGGTACCGGATCCGCGGATCGGCGAGCAGGTACAACAGGTCGCTGGCGAGATAGGTCACGCTGATGAGCAATGTGCCGAGCAGCGCGAGCCCCATGATCATGGGATAGTCGCGATCGTACACGCTCGTCACAAAGAAGTGCCCGAGCCCCGGGACGCGAAAGATGCCCTCTACGAACAGCGACCCGGTGAGCAGGTCCGGCACCAGCGGGCCGATGATGGTGATCAGCGGGATCATCGCATTGCGCAGGACGTGCCGGAGGACGACCCGCCGCGCGCTGAGCCCCTTCGCCCATGCCGTGCGCACGTGGTCGGCGGTCAGCACTTCAAGGACGCTGACGCGCGTGTACCGGGCGACGACGCCGAGCGGTGCCAGGCTGTAGGTGAGCACGGGCAGGATCCAGTTCCGCGGGGTCTCCCATCCACCGGCGGGGAGCAATCCCAACAGGGTGCTGAAGAGCAAGATGAGGAGGCTTCCGAGCACAAAATGGGGCGCGACAAGTCCAAAGACGGCCACGCCGGTCGCCAAATAATCGGTCGAGGTATTCTGCCGGAGCGCGGCGCACACCCCGAGGCCCAGCCCGCCGACCAAGGCGATCCCAAGCGCCATGCCCCCGAGATGCATCGTCACCGGCCACACGTGCGCCAGCAGGCCGATCACGGACTCTCCCGGCCGCTGGTAGGAGACCCCGAAATTCAGGTGCGCGGCGTTCCAGAGATACAGGAGGTATTGCTGCCACAGGGGACGGTGGAGTCCGAAGCTCCGTAAGATGTTGGCCTTGCTCGCAGGCGAAAGGGGCATCTTGTCCTCGTCGAACGGCCCCCCCGGGATGGCATGCATCAGCACAAAGACGAGCAGGGAGATGATCAGCAATGTTCCCACGATCGCGGCAACCCTCGAGACCACGTAGCGGCCCATGCCTACCCTCTATCGGAATGCCGCAGCGATCCGCTCGCTATCGGGGGTCGGCCACCCAGGACTTCTCCACGAAGACGGTCCCGGCGTCGTCCTTGCTCGGGCAGTTCCCGTAGGTGAAGATCAATTCGGCGGTTTCGGTGTCGCTCAAATTCTGCAGCCCGTGGATGACCCCGGGCGGGATGTACACGAATTGGTTCTCGGTCACGATGTACTCCTTGCGCTCATCGCCCATGTACAGTTGGAGCGTTCCCTTCCGGATGAAGAACGACGCCTCGCACGAATGGTAGTGGGCCTGATTGCGCCCCCGCGGAGGAATCCTCGTGCGGCCCATCGTGACCGTCTTCGATCCCACGCTGTGCTTGTCCACCCCAAACGCGATCACGAGCGGCGGCTCGTACGTCACATCCTTGTTGATCTTCTCGGAATCGACGATGGCATAGCCCAACAAGATCGGAACCCCCTTCCCGGTCACGCCCGCGTAACACGAGTTGTCTGCGCGGCGGGCCGTCTCCTGCACCGGCCTACACCTCGACGTCACACCGCTGATCGGCCTGACCCAACCCCAGCATCTCGACCAGCTTGCCAAACCCGTCCGCGAACGCCATGAAGGCGCCGAGCTCGATTAACTCCTCGTCGGTGAACTCGCGCTTCCACCGCGCGAGGTGCTCGTCGCCGATCGCGTGGTAGTCCTCGCTGAACAGCGTCGCCATCTCCAGGGCGGCCCGCTCCCGCGGCGTGAAGATCGGGTCGCCGGGATCCCACGTCGCCTCGATCTTGGCCTGCTCGAGGCCCATCTGCTCCGCCACGGCGGAGCGGACGCCGCTTCAGTAACCGCAGTTGCGGAGGCGCGCCATCCTCACCCGCATCAATTCCTTCAGTGGATGCTCGACCACGCCCTGATAGAACGTATCCTGCCAACCGGAGTAGAACGCCTTGAGCGCCACCGGGTGGCGGGCGAGGATCCGCAGCAAGGTCGGGTTGGGGGCGCCGCGCTTGGCGGCGTCGTCGAACGCCTGCCGGACTTCCGAATCAATGGCCCGCTCGTCCACAGGTTGTATCCGAATCACCGGCGTCTCCTTCTCGAAAGGCTCGGACCGCTTGTATGTATAATAATGGAAAAGACGTCACGACACGAACGATGGACAACACGCCGGATCCCCAGCCGTGGCGAACCGACACCATCGATGGCATGGTCGTCGAATGGGACGTCGGTATCCGCATGGACGATGGCCTCATGCTTCGGGCCGATGTCTTCCGTCCGGCGGCGCGGGGCCGTTACCCGGTGATCCTTTCCTATGGGCCCTATGCCAAGGGACTGCCGTTCCAGCAGGGGTACCCGGACCAATGGCGGCGTCTTTCCGACGGCCATCCCGAGGTGCTCCGGGGGTCAACCGGGCGTTATCAGAACTGGGAGGTCGTCGATCCCGAGAAGTGGGTGCCGGATGGGTACGTGTGCGTGCGGGTCGACTCGCGCGGCGCGGGCCGGTCACCGGGGTTCCTCGACCCGTTTTCCTCCCGCGAGACGCGCGACTTCTTCCTGTGTATCGAGTGGGCCGGGGAGCGGGCGTGGAGCAACGGCAAAGTCGGGCTGCTTGGCATCTCCTACTACGCGATCAACCAGTGGCACGTCGCCTCGCTCGAGCCCCCACATCTGACCGCGATGTGCCCCTGGGAGGGCGCGGCCGACTGGTACCGCGACATGGTCCGGCATGGCGGCATCGTGTGCGTGTTCTGGGACAATTGGATGAAGAAGCAGGTCATCACCGTGCAGCATGGGCTGGGCGACCGCGGGCCGCGGAACCCTCACACCGGGCAGCCGGTGGCCGGACCCGAGACGCTGTCGGACGAGGACCTGGCGGCCAAACGCGCCGACCTGCGGCGTGCGATCTTGTCCCATCCCCTCGACGGCGCGTATCACCGTGAGCGATCGCCCATCTGGTCCCGTATCACGACGCCGCTCTTGTCTGCGGCGAACTGGGGCGGGCAGGGCCTGCATCCGCGCGGGAACTTTGAAGGCTTCGTGCGGGCCGCGTCCCCAGAGAAATGGCTGGAGGTGCATGGCCTCGAGCATTGGACCGAATTTTACACCGATTACGGCCTGGGGCTCCAGAAACGATTCTTCGACCACTACTTGAAAGGCGCCGACAACGGCTGGGAGCGGCAGCCGCGAGTGCACTTACGGATCCGGCATGTCGATCGGTTCGTCCCGCGGGCGGAAGATGCGTGGCCGATTCCGCGCACGCGCTGGACGCGCTTCTATCTGGACGCGACGTCTGGGACGCTCGCAGCGGAGCCGATCGCCCCGACCGGGGCCGTAGATTACGACGCGCTGGGTGATGGGGTCACGTTCTCCACGCCGCCGTTGGCGCACGCAACCGAGATCACCGGTCCGGTGGCGAGTAGGCTATTCGTCTCGTCGAGCACGACCGATGCCGACGTCTTCGCCGTGCTGCGGGTGTTCGAGCCCGGCGGCCGAGAGGTCGATTTCCAGGGTGCCCTCGACCCGCACACTCCGATCGGGCAGGGCTGGCTTCGGGCCTCCCATCGCAGATTGGATCGGGCCCTGTCCACGGAGTGGCGTCCAGTCCACACCCATGATCGCGTCGAGCCGCTCATCCCCGGCCGGGTCTACGAGCTCGATGTCGAGATCTGGCCGACGAGTCTCGTGGTGCCGGCCGGCCATCGTATCGCGCTGACCGTCTTGGGCAGGGATTTCGAGCGGCCCGGGGCGGGGCTGGAGATCAAATCGTTCGTAAATCCGTTGCGGGGTTCCGGACCGTTCCTCCACGATGACCCCGAGGACCGTCCGCGGGCGGTCTTTGGCGGGCGGAACACCATCCACACCGGCGGCGCCTCCGCCTCGTATTTGCTCTTGCCGGTGATTCCCGGCTAGGTGGGGATGGCCGACCCCGCCCCTGGGAGCCACCGGCCCCATCCCGGCTCACCCAGCGGCCGGCCGTCCTTCGCCACGAGGCGCCCTCTGGAGAACGTCATCACCGGTCCCCCTACGACCGCCATCCCTGCGTAGGGACTCCACCCCGCTCTGCTGATCACCTGGTCGTCCCGGATCACCCGAGACCGCGCGGGATCCACCAGCGCGATATCGGCGTCCGCGCCGGGAAGCAGGCTGCCCTTCCGTGGATAGAAACCGTACAACCGGGCCGGGCGCTCGCACAGCGCGTCCACCGCCCGCTCGAGCGTCACCCACCCCTGATGAACCGCGTGCAGCATCAGCGTGAGCGTCGTCTCCACCCCCGGAAGCCCAAAGGGAACTTGCCAGATGCTGCCGCCCTGCTTCTGCGCCCGGGTGGAGGGTGCGTGATCGGTCGAGATGTGCGTGATCGCGCCCGCCGCCAGCAGCCGCCACATCGCGGCCGCCTCCTTTCCGTTCTTCAAGCGGGCCGGGGGCGTGAACTTGCGAAACGGACCGTGATCGAGCACCTCCGACTCTTGGAGAAAGAAATACTGCGGGCAGCTCTCCACCCACAGGCTGGCGCCCCGGATGCGCTCCCGCCGGACCAAGTCGACGGCCTCGGGATGGCTCGTGTGGGCGATGACGACGTGGGCTCCGGTCATGCGCGCAAGCAGCGCGGTCTCCGCCGCGGCGACCTCCTCGGCCTCGCGCGACCGCCACTCGGGGATGATCCCGTAGTCGGTCCGGCCGGCCTCGCGGAGGACCCGCTCACGCTCGCGGGTCATCGCGTCATCCTCACAGTGGATCAACAAGAGACCGCCGAACCGCGCGGCGGCACGGAAGCACTGCAGGAGGTCGCCGGCGAGCACCGCCGGCACGCCGTGCGTTTCGCAGGTGAACACTTTCAGGTAGGCAGGACCGGCCGCCCACAACTCATGCAGCTGGCCGAGGCGGTCCGGCCAGACGTGGGCCCCGAGACCGAAATCGATGAGCGAGCGGCGCCTCAGGTGGGCGACCTTCCGGCGCAGTCCCTCGACGTCGAGGACGGGAGCCGCGTGGGTATGTTCGATCACGGTGGTCGTCCCGCCGACGGCGGCTGCCGCGCTCCCGGTGATGAAATCCTCGCGGTCGGACTCCCCCGGATCCATGAAGTGCACGTGGCTGTCCACGACCCCGGGAATCGCCAATAACCCGCCGGCGTCCACGACCTGCGCGGCGGGGGTGTCGTGGGTCCCGAGCGCGACGATCTGCCCATCCTGCACGTGGATGTCCGCCGGGAATCGGCCTCGCGCGGTGACCACGATCGCCCCCCGAATCATGAGGTCCGTCACGAGGCCACGCGCACGACGATCCGGCCGGTCGCTCGGTCCTCCCTCACCATCGCCAGCGCCTCGTTCGCCTGCTCCAACGGGACCTCGCCGGAGATCACTGGGTGGACGAGCCCCCGAGCGACCAGGCTCAGCGCCTGGCGAAGTTCGAGACGCGTCGCGTACCTGCTGCCGAGCACCGTCAACTGTCCGAGGACCAGGCGTTCGGTCGGCACAGGCGGGTAGTCATCGGGTTGGGTGGTGTACCCGACGCCGACGATCCTTCCCCCGGACCGCACGAGGGCGGTCGATGCCACAAGCGACCCACCGTGGCCAACCGTATCGATCACGACATCCGCTCCGCGCCCCCCGGTCGCTGCTCGCACTCGAGCGGTCGCGGCCTCGCCGGCCGGGAAGGCGTCCTCGGCTCCGGCCGCGCGCGCGGCCTCGAGCCGGTGCGGCTGGATATCGACCGCGAAGACGAATGCGCCCGCCGCCCTGGCGATCTGCACCGCCTGCAGCCCGACGCCGCCGGCGCCGAGCACCACGACCGCCTCGCCGGCGCGGAGCCCGCCGCGCGACACCACGGCGTGGTACGCCGTCCCGAGCGCGCAGGTGAGCGGACCGCCGTGTTCGGGCGGGACGTTCGCCGGCAGCGGAAGGACGCAGTCGTCCGGCACGGCGAGATACTCTTGGAATCCCCCCGGTGTGGCGAATCCGGCCCATCCCCGGAGGTTGGTGCAGAGGGTTTCCTCGCCGGCCTGACAGTGCGCGCACATGCGGCAGGCCCAGTAATGGTAGACTACGACCCGGTCCCCGACGCGGCCGCGGGCACCGGACCCCAGGGCCGCGATCTCGCCGGAGATCTCATGTCCCGGGACGTGAGGGAGCGGCAGGGATGCGGAGAACGGCATCGCCCCGGCGACCACTTTCAGATCGGACCGGCACACTCCACACCCGATGATCCGCACCAGCACTTGCCCTGGCCCCGGGGAAGGCTTCGGCAGGTCGGCCATTTGCAGCGGCGCTCCATACCGCGCGACCACCATGGCACGCATCATCTCACCCCCCACGGGTGCGGACCGGTCACGCCGCGAAGATCACCGCTCCCCGCCCAAACAGACGGCCTTCCCGCAGCATCGCGTGCAGCGTTTCGACGTGCTCCAGGGGAACGGCCTGCGATACGACCGGACGGATCCTCCCCTCCTGCACGAGGTGGGCGGCGGTGAGCACCTCGGCCCGGCTGCAGTACCGCGAGCCGAGCACCTCGAGTTCATCCACCACCATGCGCCTCGGGACCACCTGGAACCCGACATCGGCAAACGTGGTGAGCGTGATCATCCGGCCGCCGCGCCCGAGCAGCCCGAACGCCCACGCCAGTGTCTGGTCGCTACCCACAAGGTCGACGGCCACCGTGGCCCCGCCCGCGAGAGCCGCCCGTGCCTGCGCCGCCGCATCGGGAGCGCGAAAGTTGACCGTGTGCTCGGCTCCCAACTCGCCGCACCGGGCCAGCTTGGCGTCGTCTATGTCCACGGCGACCGCACGCGCGCCGAAGAGCCGCACCATCTGGAGCATATGGATCCCGACGCCGCCGCCGGCGCCGACGATCAGGGCCCGATCGCCGACCCGGACCCGCGCCCGCGTCGCGCACACGTGGTACGGAGTGGCGATCGCATCCGGAATGGCCGTCCCCTCGACAAACGGCACCCCCTCGGGCAGCGGGAGCACGTTCGCCTCGGGCAGCGTGACGAACTCCGCGTAGCCGCCGTCACGGTGGATGCCCACGTATCCGCGGTGGTCGCGGCAGAG
>Ga0070708_100003324_pt1 | contig 12575 bp, 12 predicted proteins | sample KBSK5503metaG_FD_65469 | JGI IMG/M metagenome (GOLD analysis project Ga0070708, IMG submission 65469) | Corn, switchgrass and miscanthus rhizosphere microbial communities from Kellogg Biological Station, Michigan, USA - KBS K5-50-3 metaG | ecosystem: Host-associated > Plants > Roots >...
GTCTCGCGTAACGACGGCGATCTCTTCGACGCACTCCAGGCGGGTGCGTCGGGCTACCTGCTCAAGGACACGGAGCTATCGTCGATCCCGGCGCTGCTCGAGCGAGCGCTGAACGGTGAGGCGCTGCTCTCGGGCGCGCTTGCGGCGCGGCTGGTCGAGGAGTTCCGCGAGCGGGGTCGCCGGAAGCGCATCCTCACGGCCCGGGCGCAGGCGGCTGAGCTCTCGCGGCGTGAGTGGCAGGTGCTCGAGCTGCTCGCCGCGCACCTCACCACCGCGGAGATCGCGGAGCGCCTCTTCCTCGAGCCGGTCACGGTACGAACACACGTGGCGCGGATCTTGCGCAAGCTGCAGGTGCCGAGCCGGGAGGCGGCGCTGCGCCTGTTCGAGCACGACCAGGGCGAGGCCCCGCGGGCGTGATCGCAGAGGGCTTGGATCCTCATGTCCGCCGGAAGCTCGGGCTCGCCGTGCTTCCCCTCGGCGTCGCATTCACCTGGGTGACGTGGCGCACACGCGCCTTCGACGTCGCGTACGGCAGCGAGGGAATGCACGTCGCGCTCGACGCCGTGGTCGGCACGGTCGCCGTCGTCACCGGCGGGCTCGCATGGATGCGATACGCCCGCAGCAAGCTGCTCTTCGACCTGGCGCTCACGTGTGCGTTCGCCGTGATGGCAGGCGAGAACATTTTCGCGCTCGTGCTGCCGACCGTGCTCGACCACGAGGTGCTGCGCCGTCGCCGCTCTGGATCGCCGCAGCGCTGGAGGTGATCAGCGCGGTCCTTCTCCTCACGGCGAGCCTCGCCGGCCGGCTTCGGCTCAGCCCGTGGCGCGGAACGCTGTTCGTCGCTGCTGTCGGCGCGGTCATCGCCGGCCTGATCGTCGTCCTCCTCGCTCACCGCTCGCAGCTCTCACTGCCGATCGACCCTGCATTGCCGCCGGTCGCTGCTCACCGGCACGCGCTCGTCGGAAACCATGTGGCTCTGGCGCTGCAGGCGGTCGAGGCGGTCCTGCTGCTGGCCGCCGGAGCCGCCTCCGTCGTTCGCTCGCGCGACGGCGAGGACGCGATCCACGGCTGGCTGGCCCCGGCGCTCCTCGTCGCGGCGGTGGCTTCTGCGAACTACGCCCTCTTCCCGTCGCTCTACTCCTACTGGGTCTACGACGGCGACATCGTGCGACTCGGGTTCTGCATGGTCGTCGCCTGGGGCATCGCGACCGAGCTCCGCGCTTCGGTGCGGCGGACGGTCAGCCTCGCGGTGCTCGAGGAGCGCCGCTGCCTCGCGCGCGATCTCCACGACGGCGTCGCGCAGGAGCTGGCCTACATCGCGGCGGAGCTCGACGAAATCACGCACCTCCATCCGTCCCTTCCGTGGATCCGCTCGGCGGTCGACCGCGGCCTCTACGAGTCGCGTCGCGCGATCGCAGCCCTGACGATGCCGCTCGACCGCCCCTTCGGCGAGGTGCTCGCCTCGTCCGTCGAGGAGATCGCGGATCGCAGCGGCGCGGTCCTGACGCTGAACGTCGACCGGTCGCTGATCGTCCGTCCGCCCATGCAAGAGGCATTGCTGCGCATCGCGCGCGAGGCTCTCACCAACGCGGTCCGCCACGGGCAGGCGACCTCTCTGGAGGTGTCGCTCAGTCGCAGCCGGGACGGAATGAGCCTCGAGATCGTCGACAACGGCACCGGCTTCAACCCCGCGAGCGTCTCCCGCGGTTTCGGCCTGACGAGCATGCGCGAGCGGGTTGAGGTGACCGGGGGGCGCTTCGACGTCGAGTCGCGGGCAGGGGCCGGCGCACGGATCCGGGTCTCCTGGCCCTCCCTCGCGGTGTCCGAACGCTGATCAGGCAGGCGAGTCCGGCTTGAGCGCTTCGACCTCCCGCGCGAGCCGGAGGACCGCTTCCCGCAGGCCGTCGAGGCGTCCGCGAATGCGGATCAGGTCGACCGTCGTCAGGACGCCCTTCGACACGCCGTCGACGTCCGCGTCCGGGTCGTCGCGGGTGGCGTCGGCGAGCCGTTGCGCGAGGTCGCGGTCGGCCTCGGCGACGCGCTCCATCAGTTCCTCGAGCTCGGATCCGAGGGTCATTGCGGCGATCGTAAGTGATGCCCCCGGCAAGAATCGAACTTGCGCACGCGGTTTAGGAAACCGCTGCTCTATCCACTGAGCTACGGGGGCGCGAGGCGAGCGAACTGTAGCCCCGGCTCATTTCGCAGTCCGGCTGGCGGGGTTGTGCGAGGAGCTAGCGTGACTCCGCCCGATTCCTCCCCACCGAAGGAGTGAACGTCATTCGAGGCACGCCCACGTCGAGCTCCGTCCAGCGGATCTACCTGATCCTCCTGCTCGGCAACACTCTGGCGGCGTCGCTGATCTGGGGGATCAACACCATCTTCCTCCTCGATGCAGGCCTCTCCAACCTGGAGGCGTTCGCCGCCAACGCGTTCTTCACCGGCGGGATGGTCGTGTTCGAGATCCCGACGGGAATCGTCGCCGACACGGTCGGGCGCCGAGCCTCGTACCTGTTGGGAACGGTGAGCCTCGCCGGCAGCACCCTGCTCTACGTGCTGTTGTGGCGGATCAACGGGCCCTTCTGGGCGTGGGCGCTGGTCTCGATGCTGATCGGGCTCGGGTTCACGTTCTTCTCCGGTGCCGTCGACGCGTGGCTCGTCGATGCGCTGCAGGCGACCGGCTTCGAGGGAAATCTCGAGTCCGTCTTCGGGAAGGGACAGGTCGTGACCGGTGCCGCCATGCTCACCGGCTCCGTTGCGGGTGGATACATCGCACAGCTGACGAGCCTCGGCGTTCCCTTTGTCCTGCGGGCCGTGGTGCTCGTGGTGATGTTCGCCATCGCGTTCGCGTTCATGCGTGACATCGGCTTCACGCCCGTGCAGGGGGAAGGGCTCGTGCGCGGCGTCAAGCGGATCTCAGGCGCGTCGCTCCAGTACGGGTGGCGCGTGCCGGCGGTCAAGTGGATCATGCTCGCCTCTCCGTTCACGGCCGGTGTCGGCATCTACGCGTTCTACGCCCTGCAGCCGTATCTCCTCCAGCTTCGCGGCAACCCGACTGCGTATGGGATCGCCGGGCTCGTGGCGGCGATCGTCGCCGGCGCCCAGATCGTCGGCGGCTTCGCGGCGCCGTGGATCCGGAAGCTGTTCCATCGTCGGACCTCGGCGCTGTTCGCGGCGACCGCGGCGAGTGCGGTGACGCTCGCGCTGATCGGCGTCGCCGACCGGTTCTGGGCCGTCGTCGGCCTGATCGTGGTCTGGGCGTTGCTGTTCGCCGCCTCCGCGCCGATCCACTCCGCGTACCTGAACGGACTGATTCCGTCGCAGCAGCGCGCGACGATCCTCTCCTTCGACTCGATGATCGGATCGAGCGGCGGCGTCGTCGTTCAGCCCGTCCTGGGTCGCGCCGCCGATGTGTGGGGCTATGCCGGCTCGTATGTCCTCGGAGCGGGCATCTCCGCGTTCGCGTTGCCCTTCGTTCTCCTTGCGCGGCGCGAGGGCGTCCCCGCCGACACCGCGACGGGCGGCGGGATGCCCGAGCAGCCGGTGGGAGGGTCGACGCCCGAACTGGCGCCCGAGAAGCCCTGACCGGCGCCTTACCGTTCGGCACTCGATGGTGCGACGGCCTCCGCGGAAGTGGCGACCCGCCGGAACAGGGTGTAGAGCCCGAGGTCATACGCGACCTTCAGAGCGCCGGCGATCACGAACGGCGCGCCGAGTGAAAGCTGGATGAGCGGACCCGCGACGAGCGGTGCCACCGGCCGAGTGGCGTAGCGAGCTGTGTTCGTGTAGGCGGCGGCAGCCGTCCGCTCGCTGGGATCGACGACGGCTACGACGTACGCCTGCCGCGCAGGGACATCCATCTGCGAGAGCGCGAACCGCCCGAGGAGGAGCGCGAGTGCGACAGCCTCGCTCGGGGCGAAGGCGATCGCGGCCAGGAGGACGTTCGAGGGCAGGTGGCTGAACACCATTGTCTTGAGGAGCCCGATGCGCCCTGCGAGCCGGACGGCGACCTGAAAGGAGAGCGCTTGGAGGATCCCGACGGCAAAGAAGAGGAGCCCGAGCGTCTCCGGCGATGTCCCGAACTTGCGAGCGAACCAGAACGCGATGAAGGTCTGGACGACGAAGCCGCCGCCGAACGAGTCGAGGGCGAAAAGGCCGGAGAGCCGGAGAACGAGCCCGCGCGAGCGGTGAAGCGGGGGGCGGGGATCGGATTCGAGATCTCGGCCGGCGCCGACCGCCGAAGACAGCCGCGCCGCAACCGCCAGCGCGGCTGCGGCCGCGATCGGATAGGCGAGGAGCCACCGCTGGGAGCCGGTGCCGAGCAGAGTCGGCCCCCCGGCGGCGAGGGCACCAAGTGAGCCCGCAAGCGTGGCGATCGTGTTGTAGGCGCCGAAGAGCCGCGTCGGGTCGCGGCCCTCGGCTGCATGGGGAAGCATCGCCTGCTCGAGAGAGGTGAAGGGGCCGGACTCGACGACCTCGGTCGAGACGGTCCCCGTCAGGGCTGCGAGGACGAGCACCGGCACGGAGTCAGTGAGCGCGAACACCGTCCCGGCCGCGCCCATCGCCGCGAGGAGCGCCAGGTACGACCGGCGGCGACCGATGCGATCGCCGTAGCGGGCAATCAGCACAGACACGATCGCGGAGCCGGCTAGGAGGCCGGCGAGGACGAGACCTACCCCGAGCCCCGAGAGGCCGCGGCGCTCGAGTGCGACGCCGATGAGCACGCTGCCGAGCCCGTAGACGAAGGCGCGAAGCGCCTGGACAGTCAGGATCCGCCGGGCGTCAGCGCTCAGGGCGGCTCCCCAGCCACCTCGTGGTTGCACCAGGCATAGAGTGCGTCGTAGACCGGGAGGCAGAGTTCGAGCTGCTGGAGGTCGGGCAGCCTCAGGAGATGGAAGCCCTCGGCGATCGCGAGCAGGCCGCGCGACTGCGGTGTCGCGTCCCGGTCGTCGGCGATGTCGGCCCCGTGGACGATGCGCGCCATGAGGCTCACCGCCGGATCGTCGATCGCATTCTCCGCTACGAGCACCTCGAACGTGCAGAGGCCGTCGCGGTGCGTGTAGCGCGCGTCCGGCGCGTCGTACGAGATCGCTTCCTCGCGCTCGGCGATCTCCAGAACCCGGTCGGCCGGAACGTAGAGGAATTCCGCCTCGGGATCGATGAAGTTCTTGATCAGCCAAGGACAGGCGATCCGGTCGGTCTTCGGATGCTCACGGGTAACCCACTTCACGGCGTCTCCTTTCCTTCTTCAGTCTGCCGTTCTTGGAAACACCGCGAGTGGACGCCGCGAGTGCCAGAATGGACGAGTAGCGAAATCTCGGGGGTTCCGAAGCACATGCTCGAGATCGGCAGCAGCCTTCGGGAGGCGCGTCGGCGCCGGGGTGTCGAGCTGTCCGAGGCGTCGGCCGCCACGCTGATTCGCGCGCGATACCTCGAGGCGCTGGAGAGCGAGCGGTTCGACGTCCTTCCCGAGGGGCCCTACCTCCGCAGCTTCCTGCGCGAGTACGCCGAATACCTCGGCCTCGACGGAGACATCCTCGTCACCGAGTTGATGGCGCGCTCGCCACCTCCCGCACCCGAGGCGCCCGAGACGCCCGCGTTCGGGGGATTCGCGGCGTTTCTGTCCAACCTTCCGCGCAAGCGGAGCGTCCTGGTGCTCCTGACGCTTGCCGTGGTCGCAGTTGCCCTCTGGCAACTCGGGGGCTCGAGTCCGACGACGGTGCAACAACCACCGCAGCGAGAGGCCATTCCTTCGAAGCCGGTCTCCGCACCCTCGACGCATGCGAAGCCGTCGACCTCCGCCTCGGCCGCCACACAGGGGGCCGCTTCTTCGCTCGCGCTCGCCGCGGTGCGGGGGCCTTGCTGGCTTCTCGCACGCATTGGGTCGGGCACCGGCCCGGTCATCGAGGAACACACGCTCCAGCAAGGACAGACCGTACGGTTCGGCCTGAAGCGGCCGCTCTGGATCCGTCTCGGCGCCCCGTGGAACGTCGACGCCTCGATCGGCAGCCGCTCGGTCACCGCTTCGCTACCTGCGGTCACCGGCAACGTTCTCGTCACTGCACGTGGCGTCACCGGCGCCTGAGCCGCTGCGACTCAGGCCGCGAGTGGGAGCGCGAACGCCACGCGTGCGCCGCCGCCGGGGCGGTTCTCGGCCCAGATACGGCCGCCCTGAGCCTCGACGAGCCCCTGTGCGATCGCCAGCCCGAGCCCTGCGCCGTCGATGCTGCGGCTCGGGTCGCCGCGCCAGAACCGCTCGAACATCCGCCGTTCGGCGGCAGGCTCCAGGCCCGTACCTGTGTCCTCGACCGCGACCTCGATCGTCTCCTCACCGGCGGTCACGAGCACGGCGATCGACCCGTCCGAGGGCGTGTACCGAAGCGCGTTCGTGAGCAGGTTGAACAGCACGCGCTCGACCTTCTCGGGCGCGCAGCGGGCAGCGGGCAACGAGCCCGCGACCTTCGCCTCGAGTCGCACGCGCTGCGAGCGCGCCTGCGCCTCGAAGCCGCGCACGCAGTCCGCGACGACCTGCTCGAGCGGTGCGTCGCTGAGCTCGAGCGTCAGTGCGCCGGCATCGATGCGCGCGAGCTCGAACAGGTCGTCGACGATGCTGCTCAGCACTTGCACGCGCTCGTGGAGGACGGGGAGGTAGGTCTCCGGCTCCGCGAGCCCGTCCTCGAGCGCTTCGAGCATCGCGTTGATCGACGCGAGCGGCGTGCGCAGGTCGTGCGATGCCCACGCGACGAGCTGCCGCCGCGCGTCGAACAGCTCCTCGACCGATTGGGCCATCTGGTTGAACGAGCGCCCGAGCTCGGCGAGCTCGCGCGGCCCCTGCTCCGGCGCGCGGGCGCCGAGGTCGCCCGCGGCGATCTTCCTGGAGGCCGTGTTGAGGCGCCGCGTCGCCGCCAGAATCCATTGCGCCAGGAAGAGCGCCCCGACCACCGCGGCCAGCGCCGAGGCGCTCGAGACCGCGAGGATCTTCACGTCGTCGTGCATGTGGTACATGACGAGCCCGGTCCCGAACACGGCGGTGAGCGGCAGCACGACCGCGATCAGCGCGAACGCGACCAGCTGCATCCGCATCGTCGGCAGGAAGCGGACCAGCAGTGCCGCGCCGAGACCGACGCCGAGTGTCGCGAGGCCGAGGACGAGTGCGACGACGAGCATCGCTACGGCTCGAAGCGGTAGCCGACGCCCCACACGGTCTGCAGGCGCCTCGGCGAGGAGGGATCGTCCTCGATCTTCTCGCGCAGCCGTCTGATGTGGACCGTAAGCGTGCCCGTGTCGAAGCTCGCCTGGTAGCCCCAGACCGACTCCATCAGCTGTGCGCGCGAGAACACACGCCGCGGATGCGAGGCGAGGAACCAGAGTAGGTCGAACTCCATCGCAGTCAGCCGCAACGGCACGCCGGCCTTCCGCACGTCGCGGGTCGCCGAGTCGACGGCGAGGTCGCCGACCTCGAGCCGCTCGGCCTTCGGAGCGCCGAGCGTCGCTCGGCGCATGACAGCCTTCACGCGAACCGCGAGCTCACGCGGCGAGAACGGCTTCGTCACGTAGTCGTCGGCACCAAGCTCGAGGCCGACGATCCGGTCGGCTTCCTCGCCGAGCGCCGTCAGCATGATCACCGGCACGTCGGAGCGCGCCCGGATCCACCGGCAGAGCTCGAGTCCGTCGAGCCGCGGCATCATCACGTCGAGCACGACCGCGCTCGGCGTCTTCTGCTCGAGCAGTGCGCGCGCCTCGAGACCGTCCTCCGCCTCGAGCGTCTCGAAGCCGGCGTTCTCGAGGTACCTGACGACGACATCGCGGACGATCGGCTCGTCGTCGACGACGAGGACACAGCTCATCGCAGCATTATCGGGAGCCGCTGGTTACAGCCGTATGAATTCTCTCTCGCCGTAAGAGTCTCGCAAGGAACGCCTCCTACGGTCGCGGTATCGACCACAAGGAGGAACAGTGAAGAGACTCACCGTGCTCGCGCTCGCCGCGCTGGCCGTCGTCGCGCCGGCGGGCGCGGCAGGGTCGCTCGAGCAGCCCGTCGTCCCCGGCTTCTTCCAGGGAAAGAGCGTCGGCTACTTCGACTACGGCCCCATCAAGCTGAAGCCGGGCAACAAGGTCGCGCCGATCTGGACGGTCACCAACGGCGCCGCCGGGCAACACAACATCATCGACACCGTGCCCGGCAAGGCCGACTACTCGCCGCTCTGGCAGGTCGACAAGGTCACCTTCAAGGACGGCGTGACGCCTCGCCTGCTCAGGTCGAAGGCCGACGTGGGCGCCGCGGTCAAGGCCGGCGATGTCACGGTGGCGAAGACGAGCACGGTCGTGAACTGCCCGGTGCTCGGATTCGGCCAGAAGAAGGTCGCCGGCTTCTCGGGCGGCCGCGTCATCCACTACTACGACCTCGGCCCCGTCAAGGCCGCGGCCGGGAATGCGGTCGTGCCGCTGTACACGGTGACGAACCCGGTCGGTCCGCAGCAGCACAACATCACGAAGGACACCCTCGCGGCGGGCCAGACGAAATACCCGCCTCTCTGGGGGATCATCAAGGTGACGTTCAAGTCCGGCGTCGCGCCGCACCTGCTCACGTCCTACGCACAGATCGCCAAGGCGAAAGCGGCCGGCGAGATCACGATCACGAAGACCGGTCTCGTGGTCAACTGCCCCGTCGTCTGACGCAACGGGCGCAGCTCAGCCGCGCTCGCGTTCGAGCTCGTACGGCGAGGTCAATGCGAGGCGGCCGAGCTGCGCGGCCGTGACCGTCTCGAGGTGGGTCGCGCGCAGGCGATAGATCGTGTAATAGGTGCGACGCTCGCTCAGTGCCAGGCGGAACCCGGGAAGCCGCGGCGGCGTCGCCGCCCGCGGCGGGACCGGATTGTCGCCCACGCCGTGCCGGGAGGTCGCGAGCCCGACGACATCGACCTCGCGCACCTTCGCCACCCCGCGAGCGAAGGCGTGCGCCGCGAGCCTGTAGTACTCGAACGCCTTGGCGCCCTCGAGCGGCGAGACGACGAACGCCCGGGCGACGTTCGCGGGGCCGAGGTTCGCCGCGACGGCGCGCCAGTCTTCACGGCCGTACTTCGGCTGCCCTGCCGTCGCGACGACCACCGCAATGTTGAGGGCGAGCGCCGTCGCGAGTGCTGCAGCTCCGAGGCGGCCGCCAGACGTCGAGCCGAGACCGGCCGCGAGAGCAATCGCGAGCGCAGGCCACGCGAAGATCACATTTCGGGCGAGGAAGAAGTCGACGCCGCCGAGCGCGAGAGCCAAGGGAACGAGAACGGCGGCGGCGCCGACGCTTGCGAGGACAGCGGCGGTGCTCCATTCATGCCGGGGCGCTCGGCGGGCCAGGATCGCGAGCGCGGCAATACAGACGAGCGAGAGCGGTGCGGCCACGATTGCAACCGCGGGCTGCGGCCCCGCAAGGAACTCGGAGACGACCTCGAGCGTCCGGCGCCCCAGAGGCCGTGCGGCGATCCATCCCGGATTGCCCTGCTGCGCCCGCACGAGCGGTATGAGCGCGAGGCCGGAGGCGGCGACGGCGCCCAGGCCCGCCGTCACGATTCGTAGCCCCGACCGGCGCGACCAGGCGAGCCACAGCAGCCAGAGAGCTTCAGGCACGACGACGAAGACGATGAAGTAGTGCGTCGCAATTCCGAGTGCCGCTGCCGTCGCCCATACGCCGATCGGCAGCGGCGACACGCCCCGCGCCCAGACCTGCGCGAACGCGGCGAGTGAGACGGACACCGTGAAGATTCCCAGCTCGTACGAGCGAGCTTCCTGGCCGTACCAGACGAGCAGTGGGCTCGTGGCCGCCAGCAGCGCTGCGACTGCGGCGGTTCGCCGCGTGAAGAGTCGCTCCGCGGCGAGGTACACGGCGAGAACCGCGAGTACGCCGACCAGCGCCGACAGTGACCTGAGCCCGACCTCTGTCGACCCGAACAGCCGTGACCAGAGCCAGCCGACGACGTAGTACACCGGCGGTGTCCCCTCGGTCTTCGGGATCGCGTCCAGCATCCTCTCGAACGGCATGCGCACGAGCTCGACCGAGAAGACCTCGTCGCGCCAGTACCCGCTGCCCGCGAGGTCGACGAACCGGAGGATCGCCGCAATCACGAGAGCCGCGGCGAGGATCACCCGTTCGCGCACGTGGCGCAGTCTTCCGCGCCGGACTTGACGACGACCTTACTGCGCGAGCCTGCGCAGAGCCGCAACGAGCCCGCGCAGCTCGTGGCCGCGTTGCGTCAGCCTGTACTCGGTGCGCGGCGGCCGTCCCTCGACCGTCAGCCGCTCGAGGACGCCGGCTTCCTCGAGCTCGACCAGCCGTGTGGCGAGCGTCGCGGGCGGGATCGAGCCGAGCGATTGCGAGAACTCGCCGAAGCGGACAGCTCCCTCGTGGGAGGCCCAGATGATCGAGACCGTCCAGCGTCGTTCGAGGAGGTCCGCCGCGCGGCGGACCTCCTCGGGAATCGGCCTGCAGCTACGGCAGCGCATGTGCCGTCGCGGACGGCTCGAGCGCGAGCGCCAGCACCTCGTCGAGCGTCATCACCGGGTGGAACGACATCTCGCTCTTCACGTCCTCCGGGACGTCGTCGAGGTCGGCCCGGTTGCGCTCCGGGATGATCACGTCGGTGAGACCGGCTGCGTGCGCGGCCAGCACCTTCTGCTTGAGGCCGCCGATCGGCAGCACGCGTCCCTGCAGCGTGACCTCGCCCGTCATGCCGACGGTGTGCTTGACCGGACGTCCGGAGAGCAGCGACGCGATCGCCGTCGTCATCGTGATCCCCGCGCTCGGCCCGTCCTTCGGGATGGCGCCCGCGGGCACGTGCACGTGGAACGAACGGTCGTCGAACGCCTCCTCCTCGATGCCGAGCTGGTCGGCATGAGACCTGACGTACGAGAGCGCGATGCGTGCGGACTCCTTCATCACGTCGCCGAGCTGGCCCGTCAGCACGAGCCCGTCGGCTCCCTTCATCGAGGTCGCCTCGACGAAGAGCACGTCGCCGCCGGTGCCCGTGACGGCGAGGCCGGTCGCGACGCCAGGCACGGCCGTGCGCTCCGCCGACTCCTGGAAGAAGCGCTGCCGCCCAAGCGCGTCGCGGACGAGCTCGAGGTCGATCTGCACCGGTGCCTCGACGTCTCCCGCAACGATTCGCGTGGCGGTCTTCCGCAACAGCTTGCCGAGCTCGCGCTCGAGCTGCCGGACGCCGGCCTCGCGGGTGTACTCGGCGACGATCGTCTCGAGCAGCGCGTCGCTGACACCCACCTCGTCCTCACGCAACCCGTTCCGGTCGCGCTGGCGCGGCCAGAGGTAGCCGCGGGCGATCGCGACCTTCTCGTCGACGGTGTAGCCGTCGAAGCGGATCACTTCCATCCGGTCGAGCAGCGGGCCGGGAATCGTCTCGGCGATGTTCGCCGTCGCGATGAACACGACGTGCGAGAGGTCGAGCTCGACGTCGAGGTAGTGGTCGCGGAACGAGTGGTTCTGGGCGGGGTCGAGCACCTCGAGCAGCGCAGCCGACGGGTCGCCGCGCCAGTCGGCGCCGACCTTGTCGACCTCGTCGAGCAGGATCACCGGGTTCATCGTCCCCGCGTCGCGCAAGGCGCGCACGAGGCGTCCCGGCAGAGCGCCGATGTACGTCCGGCGATGGCCGCGGATCTCGGCCTCGTCGTGCACGCCGCCGAGCGACATGCGCACGAACTCGCGGTTGAGCGCGCGCGCGATCGACTCGCCGATCGAGGTCTTGCCGGTGCCGGGCGGCCCGATCAGGGTCAGGATCGCGCCCGAGCGCTTGTCCTCTTCGATGCCGCGCTCCTCGCGCAGCTTGCGCACGGCGAGGTACTCGACGACCCGCTCCTTGACGTCCTGCAGTCCGGCGTGGTCGGCGTCCAGAACCTCGCGCGCATGCGCGGGGTCGAGCCGCTCCTCCGAACGCTTGCCCCAAGGCACCGCCAGCAGCCAGTCGAGGTACGTGCGGATCATCTGCGACTCGCCGCTCTGGTCGCCCATGCGCTCGAGTCGCGCGATCTCGCGCTCGGCCTGCTCGCGCACCTCGTCCGGCATTCCGGCCTCGGCGACCTTCGTCCGGTAGTCCTCGGCCGCCGAGCCGTCGTCCTCACCCAGCTCCTTGCGGATCGACTCCATCTGGCGGCGCAGGATGTACTCACGCTGCTGCTTCTGGGCGCCGGACTCGACGTCCTCGCGGATGCGGCGCCGAACCTGCAGCTCGGCCAGCCGCTCGCGCTGCAGCCGCAGCGAGAGCTCGAGGCGCTCGACCACGTCGACGGCCTCGAGCAGCTCCACCTTGTCGGCGAAGCTGATGTCGGGTGCGTAGGCAGACGTATCGGCGAGCGCGCCGGCGCTCGTGATCGCCCGCACGAACTCGCGGATGCGCGGATCGGCGTCGCGCAGATCGAGGATCTCCTCGACCACGGCGCGGTACTCACGCTCGAGCTCGGCGGTCTGGACGCGCGGCGGCTCCTCGTCCGGGCGCTCCTCGACCTCGACGCGCAGGCGGCCGTCGGCGCCGGTGTGCGCCGCGCCGGCGACTCCGCGGTGGAGGCCGTTGAGCGTGACGGCG
>Ga0070708_100003325_pt1 | contig 12575 bp, 10 predicted proteins | sample KBSK5503metaG_FD_65469 | JGI IMG/M metagenome (GOLD analysis project Ga0070708, IMG submission 65469) | Corn, switchgrass and miscanthus rhizosphere microbial communities from Kellogg Biological Station, Michigan, USA - KBS K5-50-3 metaG | ecosystem: Host-associated > Plants > Roots >...
CTGCTCTCGGGAGACGCACCGTGTCGACCTTGATCGCCCCCGACTACCATTCAGCCATGACCGACGAGCGCCCCTACTCGCCCGGCCTCGAAGGCGTCATCGCCGGCGAGACGGCCCTCAGCTACGTCGACGGCGAGCACGGCCGCCTCCTCTATCGGGGCTACCGGATCGGCGACCTCGTCGATCACGGGACCTACCCGGCCGTCGCGAACCTGCTGTGGACCGGCGAGTGGGATCCGACGCATCACCTCCCCACCGCTCCCGTCCCCGAGGCGGTCCTGACGACCCTCCGCGCCCTGCCGAAGACGGCCAAGCCCATGGACGCGCTCCGGACCGCGGTCTCGGCGTGGGGATCGACGCAGACCCTCGACTGGCCACCGACGCCGGAGCAGGCACGCGCCCTGACGGCCTTCTCGCCCTCGGCGCTGGCGGCGTTCGCCCGCATCCGCAAGGGCCTCGAGCCGATCGAGCCCGACGAGAGCCTCGACCTCGTGCCCGGGTTCCTCTACCAGCTCAACGGCGAGAAGCCGGACGCCGCCACAGCGCGGGCCCTCGACGCCTACTTCATCTGCGGGGCCGAGCACGGCTTCAACGCGTCGACGTTCACGGCCCGGGTGATCATCTCGACCCGCAGCGACATCGCCTCCGCGGTCTCTGGTGCGATCGGTACGATGAAGGGACCGCTCCACGGCGGTGCGCCGTCCGAGGTCGTCGAGCAGATCCACCAGGTTGGCTCACCCGAGCGCGCCGAGGAGTGGGTCCGCGCGGCGATCGCCCGCGGCGACCGGCTCATGGGCTTCGGCCATCGGGTCTACCGCGCGTACGACCCGCGAGCCGCGGCGCTGCGCAAGGTCGCCGAATCGATGGAGCACCGGCCGGACTGGCTCGAACTCGCCATCGCGGTCGAAGACGTCGCCCTCCGCGTGCTGGCCGAGCTGCACCCGGATCGCGCCCTCAAGACGAATGTCGAGTACTACGCGGCCCCCGTCCTCATGGGTGTGGGCCTGACGCCGGACCTGTTCCCCGCCACGTTCTCGCTCTCGCGCCATGCCGGCTGGACGGCCCACGTGCTCGAGCAGGCCGCGAACAACCGGCTCATCCGGCCGGACGCGCGGTACGTCGGCTCTCCGGAGCGCGATCTCCCGGCCTAGACGAAGGGGGTCGCGGCCGCCTCGGCGCCCTTGCCGGCTCCGCTTCGAAGCCGCAGGACGGCGACCGCACCGAGGACGAACACGCCACCGCCGACGATGAACGGCGCCGACAGTCCGGCCGTGCTCGACACGACCGCCCCGAGCGCCGGGCCGATGATCCCGGCCGCGTAGAGCGGCAGGTAGACGAGGTTCAGCGTCTGCGACCGCCGCTCGGCCGGGACCTCGGTCGCGAGGAGCCCGAACACCATCGAGCTCGTCGTCGAGGCGCAGGCCGCAACGAGGATCGCGAGACCGGCGAGGCCGACGACACCCGTCGGGGGCGCGATCGTCGGCATGAGCGCCAGGGCCACCCCGCCCGCGAGCAGTGCGCCGATCAGGACCGGCCGGAACCCGATCCGATCCCCGAGCACGCCGGCGCCCGGCGCGAGCAACGCACCCGCGAGCGCCGCGGTGCCCGCGACGAGTCCGATCGCGCTCGCGAGGCCCGGACCCGTCCCGACGGTCGACTCGACGAGGACCGGCACATATGGCCGGCTCATCTGGTTCGCGAGGAACGCCGTCCCGAAGATCACGAAGATCCGCCGCACCGCCGGATCGGAGATGACGCCGCGGACCGCCCCGAAAGCGAGATCCAGGACGCGGCCCTGCGGCACGACCTCGGGTCGGATCTCGCGCGACCCGAAGGCGACGAGCGCGGCGGTCCCGAGCGAAAGGAACGCCGACAGGCCGAAGACGGCCGAGATCGACCAGCCGGCCCGGTCGATGAGCACGCCGGCGAGGACCGGTCCGACCGCGAAGCCGATCGGGCCGGAGACCCCGAAGACCGAGATGATCGTGCCGATCCGCTGCCGCGGCGAGACGTCACGGATCCCGGCCAGCATGACGCCGGTATTGCCGAGCTGGAAGCCGATGAGGAGCATGCTCACCGCGACCTGCCATGGCTCGCGAGCGAGCGCCATCCCGGCGAACACCACGGCCTCGACGACGGCGCTGCGGGCGATGACCGCCTTCCGGCTGTAGCGATCGGCCCAGACGCCCCAGAGCGGAACGAGCGGCATCCCGAGAACGAACAGCAGCGAGCCGAACAGGCCGACGAACGCGAGTCGGTCGGAGCCCGTCACGCCCATCGTGCTCAGCTGTGCCGGCATCAGGGCGAAGACCTGGCTGACACCGAGGCCCTCGATCATCGAGGTCAGCCAGAAGACCGCGACGATCCTGCGCCAGTCGGAAGCGCCGGTCTGCGGATCGGGGGACATCGGGGCAGCCTAGCGGCCGGGCGCCGGGTCCGCCGACGAGCCTGGCGACGCGATCCGTTTCTGCGATCCGGACGTAGACTCGACCCACGGAGGTAGGCCGTGATCGTCCAATTCCTGGTCCGGCTCATGGATGCCCAGGACGGCTGGGTCAAGCCCTTCGGAACGTGGGCTCACGGCCTCCTGAATCGGCTGTTCTCCTGGACGCCCGCGGTCCGCGACCTCCTCGTCGGGCGATGGCTGGGCCACCCGGTCCACGCCGTCCTGACCGATGCCCCCATCGGCATCCTGTTCCTCGTCATCGTGCTCGATGTCGTGGGCCAGCCGGTGGCCGCCGAGATCACCCTGGTCGTCGGCATCCTTTCGGCGCTCGCCGCCGCGCTCGCGGGCATGGCCGATTACGCCGACACCGATGGCAAGCCCCGGGACCGGGCCACGCTGCACGGGACGCTGATGCTCAGCGCGACCGGCCTCTACGTCGTCTCGCTCGTCCTTCGGCTCGCTTCCGACACGGCCAGCGCCCCCGCGATCGGGCTCTCCGTGGTCGCCTTCCTCGTCCTCTCGGCGGGGGCCTACGTCGGTGGCGACGTCGTGTACGTCTTCGGCAACATGGTCAACCACCACGCGTTCCGCGGCGCCGGGACGAAGTGGATCGCGCTCGAGCCGGCCGAGACGACCGATGACGGCGCGATCCCGGAGGGGCGGCCGATCAAGGCCAAGCTCGGGATCAACACCCTCGTCCTCGTGCGCGAAGGCGAGCGGATCCTTGCCCTGCACGATACCTGCGCTCACGCTGGCGGGTCGCTCTCAGGCGGGCAGTTAGCTGAGGGTGTCATCGAATGCCCGTTGCACTTCTCGCGCTTCCGGATGGCCGATGGGCACGTGGTTCGAGGCCCCTCGGTCTACGACCAGCCCGCGTACGAGGTTCGGGCCCGCGAGGGCGGAGGCTGGGAAGCCAGGCGCCGGTGACAGAGCCCGAACGTCGGGCGCTGGTCCTGCCAGACCCTTGCCTGGTCGTGCTGGTCGGCGCTGCGGGCTCCGGCAAGTCGACGCTCGCGGCGCGCTTGTTCGCCGCGGACGAGGTGCTCTCCTCTGATGCCTATCGCGGCATCGTCGCCGGTGACGAGGGCGACCAACGGGCCACGAAAGTCGCCTTCTCGATCCTCCATCAGGAGCTGGACCGTCGACTCGCCGCGGGCAGGACGACCGTCGTCGACGCGACGAACGTCACGAGCTACGCCCGGCGTTCGCTCGTCCGGCGGGCCACCGCGCATAGCATGGCGGCGGTGGCGATCGTCCTCGACCTCGATCCCGCGATCGTCCACGCACGAAACGCGGCCCGGCCCGGTCGGGTCGTCCCGCCGGCCGCGGTCGAACGCCAGCTCGCGTCGCTCGCCAGAAGCCTTCGGAAAGACGAGCTCAACGCCGAGGGCTTCGTCTCGATCCACCGCTTGCTGTCACCAGCCGACATCGCGATGCTCACCGTCGAATGACGTCACGCTGAGCGAAGAGGAGCGCGGAACCTTCTTCCACCTGAGCGACGCCCGGGCCCACGTCTCTTCCGATGGCGCGCCAGGATGCAGATCGGTCTCGTGACCGCTCCTACACTCACGCCTCACGAGAGGCAGGAGGGTGGGATGCGCATCATCAACACGGACGGGTTGGCGCTGATCGGACCAGGTTCGGAGTGGCTGTGGACCGCACTCCAGTTCCTCGCGCTGTCGATCACCGGGCTCGCCATCTTCCGGCAGCTCCGCGCGCAGACCTCGGCCAATTCGCTCGCGATGGGCATCCGCCTCGCCGATGAGTTCAGAATCGAGCTGCTCCGATTCAAGCTCGCCTCCCTGATGGATGTCTCGGCGAACCGCCGAACGATGACCCCGGCCATCGAGAAGGTCGGCACCTTCTTCGATGGCACCGCGGGCGCGATCGAGAATGGCTATGTCCCGGCCCGAATGGCATGGCAGCAATGGGGCCAGGCGAGCCAGACGTTCTGGGCGGCCTTCCGGCCCGTCCTCGAAGAGCGCCGAAAGACCGACCCGGGGCTGTGGAAGGCTTGGGAGCGCTGGGTCGCCGACATGGACGACAGGGACCGCAAGGCCGGGACGGTGAGGGAGATCAGCCCCTCGTACCTCGCTCACTGGATCCCAGACACCATCGCGTACTACATCGGGTCGCTCCGCCTGGAAGAGGAGGCGAAGCGCGGGGTGATCCCGACCTGGCCGGTCCCCGACCCGTCGAGCGGGATCACCGAGCAGCACCAGGACCAACAAACGGCGTGACGTTCGCCCACGCTGAGCGAGCCCCATGACCGACCCTTGGTCGCTGAAACCGATCGCCGATCAGCTCAACTGGATCCGTCGATCGCCGGCCCGCCACGTCTACGAGCGCAGGCGAGGCATTTTTCTCGTCGGGCTCGTGTTCGGGGTCGCGTGACGTAGACGGACGCTGAGAGAACGGTCAACACGTTCGCTTGCTGTTCGAATGAAGGGGGTGGTATAGCGAGGTGAACATCATCGATTGGCTCATGGACGCCGATCCGGCGATCCGCTGGCAGGTGAAGCGCGACCTCGCCGACGCCGCGAACGAGGACGTCGACGCCGAGCGGGCACGCATCGCGACCGAGGGCTGGGGGGCCCAGCTCCTCGCATTGCAGGGATCGGACGGGCGATGGGACGGCGGAACCTACCGACCCGGCTGGGTCGATGAGTCGAAGCCGTTCTTCGATGCCTGGACCGCCACCCATTTCTCGCTCCAGACGTTGCGCGAATTCGGGCTCGATCCCAAGAGCGCCGAAGCGCGCCGCGCCGTCGCGCTGGTCCGCGACAACGTCCGATGGGACGCCAACGACGCCCCCTACTTCGACGGGGAGGTGGAGCCCTGCATCAACGGCATCGCGCTCGCCAACGGCGCCTATTTCGGCGAATCGGTCGACGGCATCGTCGAACGTCTCGTTGGCGACGAGCTCGGCGACGGTGGCTGGAACTGCTGGGCCGAGTTCGGCGCGACGGTGTCGTCATTCCATTCGACGATCTGCGCCCTCGAAGGCCTGCTTGAATGGGAGTGCGCGGGCGGGGCCTCGGACGCGGCGAGCCAGGCACGGCGGCGGGGCGAGGCATACCTCATCGAGCGAGGGCTGCTTCGTCGTCGTTCGACTGGGCGGATCGCCGACCCGCGGTTCACGATGTTCTCGTATCCCGCGCGGTGGTACTACGACATCCTGCGGGGGCTCGACTACTTCCGATCGAGCGGCGCCACGCCCGACGATCGCTTCACCGAGGCGCTCGCGCTCGTCAGGGACAAGCGGGACGAGGATGGCCGATGGCCGCTCGAGAACACCCACCAGGGCCCGACACCGATCGAGATGGAGGGACCCGACGGCGTTCCGAGCCGGTGGAACACGCTCCGGGCACTCAGGGTCCTCCGATGGGCCGACGGCGACCGATCCGCCGCGATAATCAGCGCGTGATGCGCGCCAGCGGTCGAACCAACCGGCTCCGCCGGTTCGCACTCGCCGCCGCTGTGTTGATCGTCCTCGCGGCGCCCGCCGCGATGTCCGCGTTCACGTTGCCACCGACCGTGGCCGGCGTCGCTGTCTACGACTTCGCCAACATCTGGGAACCGGCGACGATCTCGCAGGCGGAGTACACGATCAACCAAATTCGCACGAGGACCCAGGCCGAGGTGGCGGTCGTCTCGATTCCCACGGGCGAGTCAGCGGTCTCGACGGACGAGGCCCGGGCGGACGCCCTCCTGATCATGAATACGTGGGGCGTCGGCCGAGCCGGCGTCAACGACGGCCTGGTGATCCTGTTCGACATGGATTCGACGCGCGCCCACGGCCAGATCTACCTGTACACGGGCAGCGGCTTCCGCGACAGGTACCTGTCCGACAGCGAGGCCCAGTCGATCGTCGACGACGACATGCGGCCGAAGGCGCACGACGGCGACCTCGACGGCTCGCTCCTCGCCGGCCTTTCCGACGTGGACCATGTGGTCCAGCCGAACGGGAACCCGGATCGGTTCGGGACCACCGTCCTCCACCTGGTGTTCGCCGCGTTCGTGCTCGGCATCGGGCTGCTCGCGCTGGCGCTGTTCCTGCGCACCTGGTGGCTGCGCGGTCGCGACGCGCGCGTCGTGCTCATCGACGACTCGGTCCTCCTGCCCGCCCCACCCCCGGGCCTCACCCCGGCGATGGCGACCGTGCTGCGCAAGGACGGCGTCGACGCGGACGCCTTCACGTCGGCGCTCGTCGACCTCGGGCACCGCGGACTCCTGACCTTCACCGAGACCGGCACGTTCTCGAAGAAGGTGGACCTCGTCGTCCCGGATCCGCCCCTCGCCGACCCGGCATCGGTGGACGCCCGGCGTCGTCCGCTCGGCGCCGCCGAGGAGATCCTCCTGCGCACCATTGGGGATCACGCGATCGGCGGAACGGTCACCTCGGCCATGCTCAAGTCCGGCACCGGGAAGAAGCTCCAGGACGGGTTCAAGCCGGCGATGGGCGGTGCCGCCCTCGCGAGTGGCTGGTTCCGGGACGACCCCACGAAGATCATCGGACGGTGGGTCGGCGTCGCCGGCGCCCTCGGGGTCGGCGCCGCGCTCGTCTTCTTCTTTTTCCTCGGCGACTCATCGGATAGCTCGACCCTCATCAAGCCGGGCCGGGAATACCTGGCCGTCCCGCTGCTCGTCGACGTCCTCGTTGCGGTCGGCATCGCGGTGACGAGCCGGCTCCTCGCGGCGAGGACCACCGACGGCGCCCAGACGCTGGCGATGGCGCTCGCCTATCGGAACACGCTCCAGTTCGAGATCAAGGCGGCCGACACCCTGGACCACGCGGTCGCGAAGACGACGAGCCGTCTGCCATGGATCACGACGCCCGACGAGCTGACTGTCTGGGCGGTGGCGCTCGGACTCAAGCACGATGTCGATCGCCTCATCAAGGACACCTTCAAGTCCGTCGAGCGAAGCGGGGCTGCCGCCTGGGCGCCGTTGTGGTTCGCCGGATCGGGCGGGTTCGGCTCCGTGGGTGACGTGACCTCGATGCTCGGCTCGATCAGCACGACGGCCGCCTCGGCGTCCGGGGGCGGGTTCGGTGGTGGTGGTGGCGGCGGAGGCGGCGGGGCCGGCGGCGGCTTCTAGCGCGCCGGGGTGCCTAACCCGCGGAACCGCCGGTGATGAGCACGATCGCGACCGCGGCGCCCGCGATCCCGAGGGCATGGATGCGCGTGACCCGCTCCCGCAGGACGACGGCGGCGAGGAGCACTGTGAACACCGGGTAGAGGGCTGACACGACGGCCGCGATGGCGAGCGGTCCGGCCTGCGTCGCGGCGATGTAGGCGGCCGTCGCCCCCATGTCCATCGCCCCGACCACGACGAGCGCCGGCCAGAAGGTCCGCGGCACGCGCCAGGCCCGCCGGCCGAGTACGATCACCGCCAGGAACGCGAGCGTCTCGACGCTTCGCATGAGGACGAGCGGGCCGAAGACGAGCCCCGCCGAGACCCGCGAGATCGTCACGGTGAAGACGCCGAGCGTGGTGCCGGCGCCCACGCCCCACAAGAGGCCGCTCGCCGGGCCGCCGATCTCGCCGGGCACCCTCGCCACGATCACGACACTCGCAAGGGCCAGCGCGATGCCGGCCACGACGGCCGGTGCCGGAATGCCGTCGAGGGCGATCCCGACCGTAACCGGCACGACGGCCACGATGACGCCCGTGACGGGCGCGACGACGCCCATCCGCCCGATGGCGAGCCCTCGATAGAGGCAACCGAGGCCGGTGGCGCCGAGGATCGCGGACAGCACGACCCACTCGATGTCCGCCGTCGAAAGCGAGGGCTCGGCCCTGACCGCCGCGATCCCGAGGGCGATCAAGACGCCGATCGCCTGGCTGAAGACGAGGACCCCGAGCAGCGGCGCGCGGCGGCTCGTCAGGCCGGCGACGAAGTCCGAGACGCCCCAGGCAGCCGAGGACGCGAGCCCCAGCAGGACCGTGATCACGGGCTGGGGACGCTACGCGGCCGGAGGCGCCGTCGGCTCAGGAGGGGTGGCTGCCTCGGCCGCGGCGACGGGTTCGGTCACGGTCGGGCTCGGATCGGGCACCGGCGTCGTGGCCGCGACCCTCGCGGCCGGTGCCTCGGGCGCGGCGTCGACGGCCACCTGGTCCGGCGCCGCGGGCGCTTCGGACGTCCCGTCGGGCGTCCGCATCGTCGGCCCGTCGAGGACGCAGACCGCGTCCGCCGTCTTGTCATAGCGCGATGAGGTCGTTAGGTAGATCACCTGGAAATCGCCGCTGATCTCCTTGAGCAGCGCGAGGGCGCGCTTGCCGCGTTCGTCGTCGAGGGTCACGAACGGGTCGTCGAGGATGAGCGGCGGGCGCCGGTCGCCGGTCACGAGCCGGACGAGCCCGATGCGGGCGGTGAGGTAGACGAGGTCGAGCGTCCCCTGGCTGAGCGATGACACGTCGACCCAGTCGCCCCGCTCCGGGGCGTAGACCTTGATGCCGAGGTTCTCGTCGTCGACGGCCACGCGGCGGTAGCGGCCGCCTGTGACCCGCTCGAGATCGACGACCATCCGCTGTTCGAGGTAACGCGTCGCAGTCCGGATCGTCGCCTTCTCGGCAGCTTCGAGGGCCTTGAGCGCCGCGTCGTAGACCCGGGCCCGCCGCTGGAGCGCGGCGAGCTGCTCGGTCCACGTCTCGGCCTGCTCCGCGTAGCCCGCGATCTCCTCGGCATCGACGCCGTTCTGGTCGACCCGAGCCCGGGCGCCGGCCTCCTCGTCGCGGACCACGCCGACCGTCTTGTCGGCATCGGCGACTTCGACCTCGAGCCGCTCCCGTGCGCGTGCCTCGTACGCGATCGGCCCGAGCTCCTCGAGCGCGCCGGTCTTCTGCTCGATCTCGTGGGCCGATGCATCGCGCAGCTGGGGCAGCGTCTCGCTCGGCTCGCGACCGATCAGACCCTCGAGCTGGGCCCGCAACCGGAGGATGTTCGCGCTGTGCGCCTCCTCGCTGTCGAAGAGGGCCTGGACCGCGGCAAGATCCGGCAGGTCGATCGAGGACAGCTGGTTCGAGAGCAGGACCTCGGCCATGTTGAGCTCCTGCTGGATCATCGACCGGCCGCGGAGCCGCCGCTCGATCTCGGCGTCACGCAGGTCCTGGGTCCGCCGGAAGTCCATCGCCCGGATCCGCTGGCGGCGCCCGATCAGGGCCATCACGACGCCGAACAGGAGCAGCAACGCGCCGAGCACGACCGGACCGGCAAGCGCGACGGGCGTTCCGGCGCCCGAGATGACGACCGATGGGATGGCGAACGGCAGGACGTTGAAGCGATCGGCGACGACGAGGGCGGCGGCACCGAGGATCAGGAGGATCGCGACGATCGCAGTCGGGCGCCATGCCCGCGGCGTCGGCTCGGTGACCTCGAACTTGACCTCGACCTCGCCGGCGAGCTGGGCCCGCAGCTCACGGATCCGGACGTCCGCGTCGCGGACCTTCGTCAGGATCTCGCGAAGGAGCGGCAGCTCCATCTTCGACGGGTGAGTCGATTCGAGCCCGTCGATCTGCTCGCTCACCTCGACCGCCGAGCGATAGCGCTCGAAGCGCTGCTTCGCGACGTCGCGCTCGACCTGGAGCCGTTCCGCGAGCCGGGCCTTGTCGAGCAGCGTTCGCTTCTCGAGCAGATCCGCTTCCGCCGCGGTTCGACGCTCACGGGCGCTGGCGAGCGCATCCCGATCCCGCTCGAGCTGCTCGAGCGAGGCTTCGCCGTTGCGCTCCGCCGCCGTGGCCGTGGCGAGCGACGCCTCCGCGAGCTTGATCTTGCCCGGGTTCTTCTCGCCCTTCGTGTTCAGCTCGAAGAGCGCCCGCTCGAGCTTCTTGCGGCTGCGGCTCGTGCCCCGGTCGCCACCCGAGATCGAGGCCTGGAGCCGGTCCCGCAGCGCCGCCTCGTCGCGGGCGAGGTCGTCCATCTCGTGGTGGCGGACCGACGCCGTCGAACGGAAGAACGCCTCGGTCGGGATTCCGGTCAGCTCCGCGACGATCTCGTCGGCGCGGGCGGGATCGGTGGTGGTGCGGCCGCCCTCCTCGAGCGAGACCGTCCCGCGGGTCCCCCGGAACGACTTCTCGAGGGAGCCGGAGACGACCTTCTCGTCGTCATCCTGCTCGAACTCGACGCGAACCCACGGCCGTTCCTCGTCGCCCGAGTTCCAGGAGCGCATGCCGTCGAGGTCGGCCGAGCCCGATGTCACCCGCCGGGTGAGGACGAGCTCGAGCGCCCGCTGGATCGTCGTCTTGCCCGATTCGTTCGGTCCGCGGACGACCGTCAGACCCGGCGCGAGCTTGAGGTCGAGGTCGGCGTGCCGGCGGAGATTCCGGATCTGGAGCCGGGTGATCCTCACAGGGTCACCTCCTCGCCGGCCAGGAGGAGCCGGCCGAGGCGGAGCGCATCGCGAAGCTCGCCGGCGGCCTCGGCGCCCGTGTCGTCCGCCTCGAGCTCGGCGATCCGGACCTCGAGATCCCGAATGAACGCGCCCATGACGGTGTCCGGCGCGGGGATCGCGCCGTCGGTGAGCGGGGCGATGGATCGGTCGCGGATCCGGAGCTTCATGAAGCGATCAGCGAGCTCGGTCTCGACCTCGTCGGTCACGAGATCCAGGACGTCCGGCCGGACGCCGATGAGCTGGACGCTGAGGACGAGGTCCGGGTCGGCCCGGGCCGCGAGCGACGCGACGAAATCGGGCTGGGCCCCGATGGCCGCGGCGTCGAGCTCGAGCTTCTCGAACCGCGTCCGACCCACGCGACGCTCCTCGACCGTGACGTGCTTCTTGCTGCCCTTCTGGTCGAGCGTCACGAGGAGGACATTGCCCGCCCGATCCTGGTCGACCGCCACGCTCTCGGGGGCGCCGGAGTAGGCGTACGTCGTGTCGCCCGCCTTGCCCTGGACGGTCGAGTGCCAATGACCGAGGGCGAGGTAGTCGAGGTGGCTCGCCGCGATCTCCTCGCTCGTGATGACGACATCGTCACCGTCGGTCTTGTCGGGGATCGCCAGGGCGGCGTGGAGCAGGCCGACATGCCAGGTCGCGCGCTTGTCGGTCGACGCGTCGAATCCCAGGAGGGGCGAGTTGGGCGCCCGCTTCGTGTCGAAGCAGCGGCCGTGGACGACGACGTCGAGCGCCGGCAGGTGCACGTCGACGTGATCCGGGTCGAGGACCGTCACCAGATCCGAGCCGACGGCGCCCGACATGGCGGAGAGGTCGTATGCCCGATAGATCGAGGCGCGGTCGTAGACATCGTGGGTCCCCGGCACGAGGACGGTCCGGATCCGCGATTCGACGAGCCGCCGGAGCTGGGCGGCGGCGCGCTCGACGGAACGGCGCGGCTGGACGTTCGAGTCGAAGAGGTCGCCGGCGATCAGGAAGAGGTCGACGCGCTCGGCGAGTGCGAGCTCCGTGGTGGCGACGAAGGCCGCGAACTGGCGCTCCCGCTGGGCCGCGGCCTGTTCGCCGAGGTCCGCATGCCGCGCGCCCAGGTGGACGTCGGCGGTGTGGAGCAGTCGGAGCATCTTCGGCGCTATCCCTCCGCGTTTCAACGATGGCGGCGGAGGTTCGGCGAGCGAGGCGCCCCCATCGCTCCCCGCCCGCCTGACCGTACCGTCGCGGGCCATTGTGACAGGTCGGCTGGCACGCCTTCGAGGCCGTCGAGGGCCTCTTCCGGCGACCCGGTGTATTCTCCAAAACGCATTACCGGGTGCGCCCAGACTCGGGACCAAGATCGGCACCCAGGGTCGCGCGGCGCCGGTGACAGGCAGATTCGACGTCTGCCGACATGGTTCCGGGACTGACGCACCCTCGCCGACCCACGCGCTCCCGGAGGCATCTTGTGACCTACGCCGATCGAACCCTGAGCTGTGTCGACTGCGGCCAGGAGTTCATCCATTCCGCCGACGATCAGCAGTACTACGCCGAGAAGGGCTTCTCGTCCGACCCGAAGCGCTGTGTGAGCTGCCGAGCCAGCCGTCGCGCGGCCCGCGAGGGCGGCAGCGGATCCGGCTACGGCGCCCAGGATCTCGGTGGACCGCGCGGCTACGAGCGTGGCGGCACGACGCGGGAATACTTCGCGGTCCTCTGCTCGGAGTGCGGCAACCAGGCCCAGGTCCCGTTCAAGCCGCGGATGGACCG
>Ga0070708_100003329_pt1 | contig 12570 bp, 14 predicted proteins | sample KBSK5503metaG_FD_65469 | JGI IMG/M metagenome (GOLD analysis project Ga0070708, IMG submission 65469) | Corn, switchgrass and miscanthus rhizosphere microbial communities from Kellogg Biological Station, Michigan, USA - KBS K5-50-3 metaG | ecosystem: Host-associated > Plants > Roots >...
CACCTGGAATGCCCCGGGTACCAGGTGGAACAGCAAACGGCCGCCGTTCCGGCCTCGACGCTCTCGCCGGCCCCGCTGATCCCCTCGGCGGTCGCCGCCGCGATGACCAAGCGCTACTGGCTGGTGACGGAAGAGAAGGACGGGGCCGCCGCCCAGTACGACGTCGACGTCTTCGTGAACGCGAAGTTCATCCGGCGGATCAAGGCGGGCGAGCCGCAGGTGGTGCTGGAGATCACCCGCTTCCTCCACCCCGGGGCCAACAAGGTGTTGTTCGCCGCCACCAAGCGCCTGGACGGAGGGCGCAAGAGCGCCTCGCCGGCGAGCTTCCTCAAGCTGGTGGTGGGCGAAGGAAACGAGGGAGGCAACACGGTGACCATCGACAACCCGCTCATCGAGTCGAAGCGGACGGCGGCGGAGACCGACAACGTGAACGAAGAGTTCACCCTCCAGGGACGCTGATGCTCCAGGAAGATCCGAAGCGAACCCATCTGGCGGCCGATCCCGCACGCATCGCCGCCATCTACGTCTCCACCAACCAGCCGGTGGTCCAGCCCATCGGGCGCACCGCGCAGGCGGCGCAAGCCGCGGTGGTGGCCCTGCGCGAGGGCCCGGTCTTCCGGGTCGTGGTCGCGCTCACGCTGTCCGAGAGCGGGGAGACCGTGATCTATGCCGGCGCGCCGGTGCAGCAGCGCGACGTGCAGCAGTCGGTGGAGGAGGCGTTGAACTTCGCCGAGAGCATGGGATTCATCCTCGACGGCACCGGCTGGGCGAATCTCGACGACGCCCACAAGGCCGAGCTGCTCGAGCGCACCCCGGCGTTCTGGCCGCCGGCCGAGGTGGAGGACGTCCACCAGGAGCGGCCGAAGCCCGCGGACCCGATGCAAGCGGTGGCGCGCCTGTTCGCGGCATTCTGCCTGCTGCTGATGGTCGGCTGCTCCGGCCTGTCCGCGGAGCAGCGGGCGCAAGGCTCCGAGATCCACCAGCAGCTCGGCGACAACCTCCTCTACCAGGGGGACGCCCAGGGCGCGCTCAAGGAATACCTGGCATCGCTGGAGCTTCAAGAAAGTCCCGAGGCGCACAACGGCATCGGGCTCATCTACTGGTACTCGCTGGGGCGTCCGGAAGACGGCGCCAAGGAGTTCAAGCGGGCGCTGGAGATGCGGCCGGACTGGTCGGAAGCGCTGACCAACCTGGGCGCGCTGTACATCGCGCGCGGTCAGTTCGCCGAGGCGGTGCCGCTGCTGGAGAAGGCGGCGCGCGACCCGCTGTACAAGACCCGGACCGTGGCGCAGTCGAACCTGGGGTGGGCGCTCTACAAGTCCGGGCAAGCGGAGAAGGGCATCAGCGAGATCCGCGGCGCGCTGGCGGTGGCGCCCAAGTACTGCCTGGGTTGGCGGCAGCTGGGGACCATCTACGCCGAGCAGAGCAAGCTCGACGAGGCGAGCAAGGCCTACGAGCGCTACGCCGAGGAATGCCCCGACGTGGGCGATGCGCACCTCCTGTTCGGAAAGATCCTCGCGCGGCAGCAGCGGGCGAAGGAAGCGCGGGCCGAGTTCGAGCGGTGCGCGGTCCCGAAGCAGGAGAAGGACAAGCCGGTGGCCTCGGAGTGCGCGCGGTTCCTCAAGGAGCTGGGCGCGCCCTGACAGCTGCCGCGGTGGAATGTTAGACTCGCCGGATGGACGTCCTCGAGATGCTGTCGCGCACGCCGGCGCTGGTCGAGCGCGTCGTCGCGCAGGTCCCCGACGCGCTGGTGCGCGTCCGCAGCGGGCCGTTCGCCCTGGTCGAGCATGCCTGGCACCTCGCCGATCTGGAGCGCGAGGCGTTCGGCGAGCGCATCCGGCGGATCCTGACGGAGGAGAATCCGTTCCTCCCCGATTTCGACGGCGAGCGCATCGCGCGCGAGCGCGAGTACTTGAAGCTCGGTCTGCAGGCGGCGCTGGCCGGGTTCGCGGCGGCGCGCGCGGAGACGCTGCGGCGGCTCCGGGCGATCCCCGCCGGGCAGTGGAATCGCCGAGGAGAGCAAGAGGGAGTGGGACCGGTGGCGCTCGCCGACATGCCCCGGCGCCTGCTCGATCACGACTTCGCCCATCTGAACGAGATCGCCGATCTGCTCGCCGGTCTGGTTCCGTCGCATCCGCTCATCGCCGAGCTGCGCGCCATCGCGCGCGGCGGGCCGCGGAGCTCGAAGGCCGCCTGAGGGATGGACCTGCGCGCCCACCGCGTCGATGCCCTGGTGCTGCGGGCCATCGCGTACGGGGAATCCGACGTGGTCGTGCATCTGCTCGTGCGCGGCCGCGGACGCATCCCGGCGTTTGCCCGCGGCGCGCGGAGCTCGCGCAAGCGCTTCGGCGGAGCCCTCGAGCCGTTCCACCGCGTCGAGGCGCTCCTCGCCGAGCGCGAAGGACAGGAGCTGTGGGCCTTGCGCGAGGCGCGGCTGGTCGACGGCCACGCGGGCTTGCGCGAGGACCTGCACCGCATCGCGCACGCCGGGTACGCGGCGGAGCTGGTCCACGACCTGACCCGGGCAGGGCAGGCAGCCGATGCGCTCTTCGAGCTCCTCGACGACTTCTTCTCCCGGCTGGAATCGGGGGCGGCCACGAGCGCGCGGTTGCGCGCGTTGGAGCTTCTGGCGCTGGAGGCGGCGGGCTTCGCCCCGGAGCTCTCCGCTTGCGCGCGCTGCGGTTCCGAGGTGCCGGCGGGAAGGGCGGGGTTCGATCCTGACGCCGGCGGGGTCCTCTGCGCGCGCTGCGCCGAGCTGGCCACCTCGCTCGCGCTGTCGCACGCGGCGCGCGCCGCTCTGAGACAGCTCAGCGCCGGCGGCCTCGGCGCGGCCGATGCCCCCACCTCCGCGGACGGCTCCGGCCGCCCGGCGGACGCCCGCGGGTTCGAAGACGCCTGCGTGCAGGCGCAGCGCCCGTTGCGGTTGTTCTTGCAGCACCACATCGGGCGATCGCTGCGGAGCGCCGACTTCCTCGCCCAGGTCGGCGCGCCTCAGTAAAGCGAAAGGGCTTGCCAGAGGCGGATCGCCGCGGCCGCCGGGTCCTTGGCGCCGAGCACCGCCCGGATGCAGGCGACCCCGCGCGCTCCGGCCTCCAGGCAGCGGTGGGCGTTCGTCTCGTCGACGCCGCCCAGCGCCAGGACCGGGATGGGCGCGGCACGGCACGCCAGGGCCAGCTCCGCCTCGCCGCGCGCGACCTTGCCCGGCGTGTCGTACACGGGAGCGTACACCGCGAAGTCCGCGCCCTCGCGGGCAGCTCGCGCGACGTCGGCTGCGGAATGCGCGCTCACGCCGACCAGTCCGATCCCCAGCGCATGCGCTCCCGCCACCGGCAGGCCATGCGCCGGGAGGTGCACGCCGTCGGCGCGCGCGGCAAGCGCGACGTCCGCGCGATCGTTGACGAAGAGCGGCGCGCCGAATCGGGTGCAGATCTCGCGAAGGGTCCGGGCACGCTGGAGCAACTCGCGAGCCGGTTCCCCTGGGCGTCGCAACTGCACTCCCGCGGACCCGCGCGGCAGCACGGCGAGCGCCGCTTCCACTGCCGGGGCGGGATCGCCGGAGGCCGGCGTGATCAGGTACAGCCGGATCACGCGCCGCCGATCACTCCGGCCAGCGGGCTGGAGGCGCTGCCGTACAGCTTGCGCGGGATGCGGCCGGCGAGCCAGGCGAGCCGTCCCGCTTCCGTCGCCAGCTTCATCGCCCTGGCCATCGCGACCGGATCCTTCGCTCCCGAGATGGCCGTGTTCACCAGCACTCCCGCCACCCCCAGCTCCATGCACAGCGCGCAGTCGGAAGCGGTGCCGACGCCGGCGTCCACGATCACCGGGATCTTCGCCTGATCGAGGATCATCTGCAGCGAGTATGGATTGCGCAGGCCCAGCCCGCTCCCGATCGGCGCTCCCAGCGGCATCACCGCCGCGCACCCGGCGTCCTCGAGCTTCCGGGCGGCGACGGGGTCGTCGCTGGTGTACGGGAGCACGCGAAAGCCTTCAGCGACCAGCTGCTTCGCCGCTTTGATCGTCTCCTCCACGTCGGGCAGCAGCGTCTTCTGATCGGAGAGGACCTCCAGTTTCACCAGCGGATTCTCGCCTCCGAGCTGCAGCTCCCGCGCCAGCCGGCAGGTGCGAACCGCGTCGTCGGCGGTGAAGCAGCCCGCCGTGTTGGGCAGAAGCACCATCTCCTTGGGGATCCAGTGGAGCAGCGAGCTCTCGCCGCGCGCTTGCAGATCGAGCCGGCGCACGGCCACCGTCACCATCTGCGCGCCGCTCGCCTCCAGCGCCGCTTTCATGGTGGGGAAGTCCTTGTACTTCCCGGTCCCGACCACCAGCCGGGAGGTGAAGCGATGTTCCCCGAGAACGAGCTCGTCCATGTGTTCAGCCTCCGCCCACGAAGGTGACGATCTCCAGGACGTCTCCGGGGGCGAGCTTCTGCTCGCCGTGCCGCGCCTGTTTCACCACCTCGCCGTTGCGCTCGACCGCCACCCGCTCGGCCCGGACACCCAGGTGGCGCAGAAGCGCGGCCACCGTCAGGCCCTCCGGCAATTCCAGGGGTTCTCCGTTGACCGTCGCGCGCATCGCGGCGGTGATAGGCTTGGGACGAGGCGCGGTCAAGCGCCGGTGGAGGTCGGTTTGGATCACGCGCAGCTCTTGGGACAGGTCTCCATCTTCCGGGAGCTGTCGAAGGAGACCCTCGCCGACCTGGCGAAGCGCGTCTGGCACAAGCAGGCGGAAGCGGGCTCGGTGATCGTCAGCCAGGAAGACGCCGGCGACGCGCTGTTCGTGATCGCCAGCGGCAAGGTGAAGGTGGTGCTGTACGGCGAGACCGGCCGGGAGATCATCCTCAGCATCCTCAAGGCGGGAGACTTCTTCGGCGAGATGTCGTTGCTCGATCGCCAGCCGCGCTCCGCCAACGTCGTCGCGGTGGAGGAGTCGGAGCTCCTCTGCCTGGACCGGGAGGCGTTCCAGACGCATCTGGTCGCCCATCCCTCCACGGCGCTCAACGTGCTGGCCGAGATGTCCCGGCGCTTGCGCCACGCGGACGAGGTGATCGGCGACCTCGCCCTCCTCGACGTGTACGGGCGCGTGGCTCGCACCATCCGCGACCTGGCGCAGAAGCAGGGGCAGCCGGCGGAGGGTGGCCTCCTGATCAAGGAGCGGCCGACCCACCAGGAGATCGCCGGCTTGATCGGCACCTCCCGCGAAACCGTCTCCCGGGCGCTGAACGACTTCACCCGCCGCGGACTGCTCGAGATGCAGGGGAAGCAGATCCTCGTCCGCTGGGGCTTCTTGCGGAAGGTGGACGACGCGGCGTAGAACCGCCCGCTCGATGTACCGCGTCTCCAAGCAGCTCTGGTTCTGTGCCGCCCATCAGGTGCGCCTGTCCGAGGACCGCTGCGAGGCGCTGCACGGGCACAACTACCGGGTGGTGGTCCACGCCGAGGCGCGGGAGCTCGACCGGACGAGCTACGTCATCGATTTCGGCGAGCTGAAGAAGGCGGCGGTCGAGATCTGCGCCCGCTTCGACCATCTGAACATCAACGAGATCGAGCCCTTCCGGGAAGGTGAACGAAATCCCACCGCCGAGGAGCTGGCGCGTTATCTTTGCGAGCAACTGGGCCGGCGATTCGACGACGGCCGGGTCCGGATCGCGAAGGTCGAGGTCTGGGAGACGGACAACAACCGGGCGGAATACGCGCCATGAAGAACGGTATCGGCAGGCAGCACAGCGGCTTCACCCCCTGGTTCTGGAGTTATCGGTTCCCGGCGAAGTTCGAGGCCGTGGTGGTGGCGGCGGTGTTCGCCGGCGTGATCGCCATCCTCGCTCTCCTGTTCCGGATGCCCGGGCCCCTGGTCGTCCACGTGCAGGACGACAAGAAGGAGGCGATCATGGGCGCCCGGGTGACGTGCACCGCGCCGGACGGGGCTTCGTCGCACGCCGGCATTACCGACGTCTTTGGCGAGGCCAAGTGGCCGGGCCTCGCCAAGGGCCCCTGGAAGTGCGACGTGACTCCGCCGGAGCGATTCCACGCGCCCGTACAGACGGGATACGTGACCGTCGTGGCGCGGAAGCCGGCGATGTGGACCCTCGTGGTGGAGCGGCCCGGACAGATCGTGGCCCAGGTCGTCCGTCCGCAGGGGCAGCCGCGCGCCAAGGTGGCGGTGCGCGCGGTCTGCGGCTCCGAGACGTGGGAGGCGCGGGGCGGGGTGGTGGACGGCCTTGCGACGCTCTATGTGCCGGCGGGAAAGCCCTGCCGCGTCGGACTGGTCCGGCCCGAGTTGCCGGGGGACGGGCCGGTCACCGAGACGAAGCTGGACTGCTCCAGCAGCCCATGCGCGGAGGCCACCGCCGGCGTCGGTGAGCGCGTCAATGTCGTCCTGACTCCGAGCCCCGAACAATGGGCCGCGGTGCGGCCTCCGCCGGAGCCCGACAAACCCGAGCTCGGCCAGCCCTAGAGCTCCCGGGACCGGGACCTTAGTCGGAGATCCGGGACACAATACGGAACTCTTCGTGCCAACCCGGTTGGCTTCGGTAATTGCGTATTGTGTCCCGGATCTCCGACTGTAGGCTTACCGGCCCTGGTAGATGTCCATGATCTGGCGCAAGAGCTGGATCGCTTCGTCGCGCGGGCGCTGGAAGGCGTTGCGGCCCACGATGGAGCCGAAGGCGCCGCCGTCGCGGAGGCCGCGGATCTCGGTGAGGATCTCGTCGGTGCTCTTGGCTTCGCCGCCGGAGAAGATCACGATGCGCTTCCCGTTGAAGCAGCTTTGCACCACGTGGCGGGCGCGGTCGGCCAGCGTCTTCCAGGGGATGTTGTACTTCTCGAAGACCTTCTGCGCCTCGGGCTGGTAGATGAATTCGCCCGGCGGCTTCACCTTGACGACGTGGGAGCCGAGCTGGCAAGCGATCTGCGCCGCGTAGCCGGCGACGTCGACGGCGGTCTCGCCCTTCTTGTCGGTGATCCCTTCGCCGCGCGGATAGCTCCAGGTCACCACCGCGAGCCCCCGCTCCTTCGCCTCCTCCGCCAGGTCCTTGAGGTGCTCGTACTGGCGATTGCGGGCGGCCGAGCCGGGATAGATCGTGTACCCGATGGCCACGCATCCGAGCCGGACCGCGTCCTTCACGGTCGCCGTGACGGCGCTCTCGGGAGAGTGGCCCTTGCTCAAGGTGTCGCTGTTGTTGAGCTTGAGGATCAGCGGGATCTGTCCCGCGTACTTCCCGGCGACCGCCTCGATGAATCCCAAGGGAGCCGCGTAGGCGTTGCAGCCGGCGTCGATGGCGAGCTGCACGTGGTACTCGGGGTCGTAGCCGGGCGGATTCGGCGCGAACGAGCGCGCCGGCCCGTGCTCGAATCCCTGATCCACGGGAAGGATGACGAGCTTGCCCGTGCCGGCGAGGCGGCCGTGCATCAGCAGCCGGTACAGGTTGGTGAGCGTGCCCGGATTGTCCGACGGGTACCAGCTGAGGATCTCGCGGACGCGGGAAGTCGTTTCCATGGTCAGGGTCTCCTTCGACCGGGCGAACGTAGACGGTGCCCGGTGGGCTTTCAAGAAAAGTCCGCGCCTACCGTTGCGCCGCTGAAACTGGGGGGCGGCTGGAGCTCGGACGGCCGCGCAGGAAGAGATCCGCCTCGTCGGTCAGCGCGGAGAGCTTCTCGCGCGATGACCATTCGGGAGTCAGCTGCAGCTTGGCCCCGACCACCACGCCACGGTCGCGGAGGACCTGGATCGCGTTCTCCAGGGTCGGCTTGGTGAGGGCCTCGATCCGATGGATGCGCCCGGCCAGGTAGGCCGCCCGCCCGCGATCGAGCGCCTGCCGCATCCATTCCCGCGCAGGCATGGGCTCCCGGAGCAGGAGCCCGAGCGCGTCGGTCGCCACCCAGGCTCCTTCGCCGAAGGGCCGGAGCAGCTCCGCCAGGAGCGAGAGCATCCGGACTCCGCTCGCGATGGGCTGCACGCCGTCGCCGACGCGCTCGGCCAGGCCCCAGCGCAAGAGCAGGGCGAAGGTCTCGTCGACGGTCGACTCGAGGCTCTTTCCCGGCGGGAAGATGAACTCGTACTTCAGGAGCCGGGAGGCATCGCGCGCGCGCAGCAGCAGCTCGTCGTGCGGCACCCGCTCGCCCCGGAACGAGCGCAGCGCCGCGGCCAGGATGGCTGGCGCCACCAGGAAATGGAGGATCCCGTTCTTGTGGTAGTCGAGCGCGATCCGCCGCTCTTCCGGCACCGCGTAGTAGCGTTCGCCGCCTGCCTCGTGCCGCTTGAGCATTCCGTCGGCGCAGAGAGATTCCAGCGCGCTCAGCACCGGCCGCCGCACCGGCTCCGCGCTCCCCTGCGCGCCTGCGTCCACCGCCGCCCGATGGAGGAACTCGGCGCGCTCGAGGATCTCGGTCTCGCTCAGCGCGCGCCGCTCGTGGCTGAGCAGCACCGCGGCGGCGAGCCCGGTCGGGGCGAGCGGCGCCGCCGCATTGATGCCTGCCGCGACCTTCCATCCCAGGTGCTGCACGACCTTCTTCTTCTCCTCCGCGGTCACCGTCTTCGGATCCACGCTCCGCTCGCGGAACACTTCCGCGAGCGAGATCGGCTCGCCCACCCGGATGGTGATCCGGCCGTAGCGCTTGCGCAGGACCTTGGTGGCGGAGAGCAGCGCTTTGGCGTCCTCCTTCTGCTTCTCGCCCCCGAGCAGCTCGTGCTGATAGCTGCGGGCCTCGACGATCTTCTCGTAGGAGAGGCTGATGGGCGCGAAGTAGGCGTCCGGCCTGACGCCGGTGAGCCAGGCGTCCACTTCCAGCGTCAGCATGCCGAACTTCGGCGGCAACAGCTTGCCGGTCCGCGACCGCCCGCCCTCGATGAAGAACTCCTGCGTGAATCCGTCCTGCAGGAGCCGTTTCACGTACGCGCCCATCGTCGCGGAGTAGATGCGATCGCCGCGGAAGCTCCGGCGGATGAAGAAGGCCCCTCCGGCGCGCAGGAGCCGCCCGACCGGCCAGAAGTTGAGGTTGTCTCCGGCGGCGACGTGGGGCGGCTGCAGCCCGTAGTCGTCGCAGATCATGGAGAGGATCATGTAGTCGATGTGCGATTTGTGGCTGGGACAGAGGATCAGCGGGGCCTTCTTCCCCGCCTCGACCAGCCGCTTCATCCCCGCCTCGTCGACGTCGACGCCGTCGTAGATGCGGTGGAAGACGAAATCCAGCAGGCGCTTGATGACGTCGACGACGAAGGGCCGGTAGCGGGCGGCGATCTCGCGCAGGTCCTTGCGCGCCTCCTTCTCCACGCTCTCGTCGGCGCGCCCGCGCTCCCGGGCGATCTCCGCCAGCGTCCTGCGCAGCTGGAGGTCGCGAAGGGTCTCGTCGATCACCCGGTCCGCCGTCTTGAGCGGCGGGCCGGTGACGATGCGCGTCTCGCGGGCGAGGTGCTGGTGGACCCAGCCGCGCACCCGCCGCGCAACCCGGGCAGGTTCCGCGCCGGCGTTCATCGCGTTCACGTCGGCCAGCGAGACCGCCTCGCCCACCTTCACGTAGCTGTTCTTCGGATTTCCCAGATAGCCGAGGAACGTCCGGATGGCTCCGGGCTCGTCGGGATCGCCGAAGAGGGCGTCGCGCCAGGAGCCGCCCAGCTTCTTCGGGCGCTTGCGCCAGAGGAACGTCAGGGGTACCAGGGCGATGGGACGCGCCTGCTCGCGCTGCAGCTCGATGAGCGCGGGGAACGGGTCGGACAGCGTGGTGACCGCCGAGGGGAGCGTTCGCGGCGCGCGCAAGAACACCATGGCCGCCTCGCCCCGGCGCACCGCCTCCACTACGCGCGCCACCTCTCCGCTCTCCCGGGCGCGGACCTGGTGCCCACCGAGATACCAGCGGGCGAACGGGGCGAAGATCCGGTACCCCAGGCCGGTTGCCGCTCGCGCCAGCGGCAGCCGGTGCTTCCAGAAGGTCCAGTTGAAGTAGAGCAGGTGGAGGAGCGAGCTGGATCGCAGCACGTAGACCAGCGTCGCCTCTTGCGCCAGCTTCCGCAGCGGCCCGACCGCATCCGCCGGGAACGCCACCGGATCGAACAGCTTCCGCAGCAGCCAGCGCGCGAACGGTCCGTAATGGCCAGTCCGCCGCGCCGGCAGCGCCTGCGCCGTGGGGGCGAGCTGCGTGCCGGGCACCGAGGCCATGGGCGCACTCTACCCGAGTGCAGGGGGACCGTCGTCACCTCGGCGAGGTGCGCGAGATCTCCGTCCGGTGCCCGGCGGCCGATTCCGCGCGGATCGCCTCAGTGGCGCGCCGCCGACTGGCGATGGGCGTCGCTGTTCTCGTCGTGGATCAGACCCTCCACCTTCTTCGCCATGTCCGGCGTCACCTTCATCTGGTGGTCGTTCTCGGCATGCTTGCCGACCTGCTTGAGGATCTCGTCGTTGGTCTGTCCGCGGGCGACGAAGTCGCAATTGTTTCCTACGTCACGGCAGTGGAAATCCTTCATGGCTTTGCTCCTTGCCGGCGCCGTTTGCGTCAGCCGCTGCATACGCCGGGGACGGAACGATGGCCACCTTCAGCGCGTCGAGCATCCCGGGCTGCCACCGAGACCGGCCAGCTCGGCGACCGCCCTGCCGGGCGCGCTGGAGAGGGCGCGAGCGAGCTGCTCCAGACGCCGCGCGGCGCCGGGCGTGGCGCGCAACCAGGCCACGCAGGCGGCTCCGCCGGCCCGCTCCAGCTTCTCCGTGGCTCCGCGGGCTTCGCGCACTTCGCTCAACCACAGCTCCCCGGCGGCGCGCTCCAGCGCGTCGAGCAAGCCCCGCCGCTCGGCGAGCTGGCCGGCGACGTCCAGCTCGGCTTCCTCCTCGCTGAGCCCGTCCCCCTGCGCGCGGGCGCAGAGCGCGTCGAAGAGACCGTCCTCGCCGAGCTCGGCGCGAACCCAGGAAACGAGGAATGCGGGATCGAGCTGCGCGGCCATCAGCGGGGATTGTACTGGAGGTCGTGGACGGCGGTCCCGCCCGGCGGGACGTCGATCTGGGCGTCGCGCTCTCCGAGTCGTTCGTGCCAGATCCGCACTTTGTGCTTTCCCGGCGGCACGCCGCTGACCTTGTACGTACCGTCGGCCCCGCTCACGGCGTACGCAGCGGTCGGGAGGATGACGAGCCAGGCGTGCATCCAGGGATGCACGTCGCAGCTCACCTTGAACGTCCCCGGCTGGGTCAGCTTCGTGGGCACGACGTGTCCGGGGATGGGCATGGCGTAATTGAAGAGGCGCACGTCTCCGGCCTGGGCCCGGACGTTGTGCAGCACCTTGTCGCTGTTCGTCACGTCGAGGGTCGCCCCCAACGGCGCCGCGACCACGTGAGGCAGGAAGACGCACTGCTGCTGGTCCAGCTTCTCCTTGCCCGGCTTGAAGTCCGGCGGGAGCGGGACGTCGGTCAACCAGACGACGGCGTTCTTCACCCCTCCGTTCTCGGAGACCTCGAGCGAATCGTCGGGTTTGCTATTGCCGCAGAACTTCAGGTCCCGCGTGACCGGCAGGTTCGCGAGCTTGGGAGCGAGCCCGCTCAGCGTGATCTTCCCCGCCAGGGTCCCGGACTCCGCGGCCAGCAGCAGCGCGAGGAGGATCATCAGGGGCCGTCAGTAGTCGAACGCGCCCTCGCTGACAAGGGTCGGCCTTGACAGCGGAGCGGTCCTGTCTACATTCGCGCCCCCGAGTCCAGCGGAGGCACATCCATGGCGGCGAAGGAAATCACGTTTCACCAGGTGGCGCGGGAGGAGATCCTGCGCGGGGTCAAGACGCTGTCCGACGCAGTGGCGGTGACGTTGGGTCCCAAGGGACGCAACGTCGTGCTGGAGAAGTCGTTCGGCGCCCCCACCGTCACCAAGGACGGCGTGACGGTGGCCAAGGAGATCGAGCTCTCCGACCGGTTCCAGAACATGGGCGCGCAGATGGTCCGCGAAGTCGCCACCAAGACCAGCGAGGTCGCGGGCGACGGCACCACCACCGCCACCGTGCTCGCCGCCGCCATCTACAGCGAGGGTGCGCGGCTGGTGTCGGCCGGCCACAACCCCATGGCCCTCAAGCGCGGCATCGAGCAGGCCGTCAGCTCCATCGTGGAGGAGCTGAAGAAGCTCAGCACCAAGACGCAGGGGAAGAAGGAGATCGCGCAGGTCGGAGCCATCTCCGCCAACGGCGACGAGACCATCGGCAACATCATCGCCGACGCCATGGAGAAGGTGGGCAAGGAAGGCGTGATCACGGTGGAGGAGGCCAAGGGCCTGGAGACCACCCTCAAGGTGGTCGAAGGCATGCAGTTCGACCGGGGCTACGTCTCGCCGTACTTCGTCACCGATCCCGCCCGGATGGTGGCCGAGCTGGAGGATCCGTACATCCTCATCACCGAGAAGAAGATCGGCTCGATGGCCGACCTGATCCCGGTGCTGGAGCAAGTGGTCCGCAGCGGCAAGCCCATCCTCATCATCGCCGAGGACATCGAGGGCGAGGCGCTCGCCACGCTGGTGGTGAACAAGCTGCGCGGCACGCTCAAGGTCGCGGCGGTGAAGGCGCCCGGCTTCGGCGATCGCCGCAAGGAGATGCTCAAGGACATCGCGGTCCTCACCG
>Ga0070708_100003330_pt1 | contig 12570 bp, 13 predicted proteins | sample KBSK5503metaG_FD_65469 | JGI IMG/M metagenome (GOLD analysis project Ga0070708, IMG submission 65469) | Corn, switchgrass and miscanthus rhizosphere microbial communities from Kellogg Biological Station, Michigan, USA - KBS K5-50-3 metaG | ecosystem: Host-associated > Plants > Roots >...
GTCGGCCTGTGCGTCGGCTACCTCTGCCTGCGGCTGCGCGGCTCGTACCTCTCGCTCGCCACGCTGGCGTTTCCCCTCATCCTCATCGGGATCCTCTTCGCCTTCCCCGACTTCTCCGGGGGGGAGCTGGGGGTCAGCGGCCTTTCGCCGCTGGCCAGCACGCGCGTCGGCAACTACTACATCGCCGCCGGCGGCATGCTCGCGCTGGTGTTCGGGATCTGGGCGTTCGCCGACTCGCGGTTCGGCCTCATCCTGCACGCTATCCGCGACGACGAGCTGGCGGCGCGCGCCTCGGGCATCGACACCACCCGCTACAAGCTGGCGGTGTTCGGCATCTCGGCCGCGGCGGCGGGTATCACCGGCGCGCTCTACGCCCACTTCATGCGCGGCGCCGGTCCCTCGACGCTCGAGACCGCGCTCTCCTTCCAGGTGGTGATCTGGGGCGTCTTCGGCGGACCGGCCACCATCTACGGCCCCGTGACGGCCGTCTTCGTCCTCTATCCCTTGACCGAATGGCTGGGCAGCTTCAGCGCCTTCGGCGAGCTGCGCCTGCTCATCTTCGCCATCGTGGTGCTGCTCGTGCTGCTCTTCATGCCCCGGGGGCTCACGCCCTGGGTGCGCGACCGGATCGAGACGCGCTGCCCGCGCTGCAAGCAGCAGAACCCCGCCTGGCACGAGACCTGCCGGATCTGCGCCGCCCCGCTGCATGCGAACAGCGGATCCCCCAAGCCGCCTGCGGCGGCCGCAGCTGGTCAAAGTCCCAGATAGCCGGCGCGCAGTGTCTCGTTGGCCAACATCTCCGCCCCGGTGCCCTGGGCGATGATCTGCCCCTGCGAGAGCACGTAGTTGCGATGGGCCATGCGGAAGACCTGCGCCACTTCCTGCTCCACCAGCAGGACCGGCGTGCCCTGGGCATGGATCTTCCCGATGGCGGCGAACAACTCTTCGCGCACCCGCGGCGCGAGGCCCAGCGAGGGCTCGTCGATGGCCAGGAGGTTCGCCTCGTACATCAGCGCCCGCGCCGTGGCGAGCATCTGCTGCTCGCCGCCCGAGAGCTTGCCCGCCAGCTGGGACTTGCGCTCGGCCAGCTTGGGAAAGAGCGCGTAGGCGCGGTCGAGGCTGCGCCGCGTTTCCATCGCGCTGCGCGACAGATACGCGCCGGCGAGCAGGTTCTCCTCCACCGTCAATTCCCGGAATGGGCGCCGCCGCTCGGGGCAATGGACGAGGCCGCGCCGGCGGATCTCGTGCGCGGCCAGCCCGTCGATGCGCTCGCCGGCGAAGCGCACCTCGCCCTCGAGGACGATCTCGCCGTCGCCGCCGCGCTTCATCCGCTCCTCGAAGCGGACCAGCCCGGAGATGGCGCGCAGGAACGTGGACTTGCCGGCGCCGTTCGGTCCGACGATCCCCACGAGCTCGCCTTCGCTCACATGGAGCGAGACGCCGTTGAGGATCACCGCCTTGTCGTAGCGGACCACGAGATCCTTGACCTCAAGGAGCGGCATGCGCGGATCCCAGGTAGGCTTCCACCACCTTCGCGTTCTTGACGATCTCGCCAGGCGAGCCGTCCGCCAGCACCTCGCCGTGGTCCATCACGATCACCCGGTCGGCGATGGACATCAGCTCCTTGAGCTTGTGCTCGATCATCACCACCGCGGGCCCTTCCGAATGCAGGCGCCCGAAGCGGCCGCCCTTGTGCAGGCGCCTGATCGACCGGGCGAGGAGCTCCGACTCGGCGGGATTGAGACCGCCCAAGGGCTCGTCGAGCAGGAGAAGCTCGGGCTCGGTGGCGATGGCGCGCGCCACCTCCAGCCTCTTGAGATCTCCTTGCGACAGGGCTGAAGCGGGCTCCAGCGCCTGGTCGGCGATGCCGACGAACTCCAGCGCGTCCATCGCCTTGGCGTCGATCTTCCGGACCCAGTCGCCGCGGGCGTGCGCGCGCGGCGCGAGCAACGGGACCATCACGTTCGCGACGATGGGCAGGTGGCGGAAGGGGCGGGTGTTCTGGAAGGTGCAGGCGATCCCGCGGTTCACCACGTCCCACGTCCTCAGGGAGGTGATGTCCTCGCCGTTGAAGACCACGCGACCTTTGTCCGGCTTCAGCACGCGGGTGATCAGGCGCAGCAGCGTCGTCTTCCCGGCGCCGTTCGGGCCGATGAGGCCGACGATCTGATCGCGGCGCAGCTCGAAGCTGACGTCGTTGACGGCGAGCAGACCGCCGAAACGGCGGGTGAGGTGCTCGACGCGGAAGAATGGGAGGCTCATACGTCTCGCTAGGGGACACGAATCGCGGCTCCGCCGCTCATCATGTCCCCGACGCTGTTGTGTGGTCGTCTCGCAGCTCGCGGCGCGAGACCTTGCCCACGTCGGTGCGGGGCAGCTCTCCGCGGAATTCGATCACCTGCGGCACCTTGTATTCGGCGAGCCGCTCGCGGCAGTACGACTTGATCTCCTCCTCGGTCACCTTGCCGCGCGCATCGGCCTGGAGGACCACGATGGCCTTGATCCGGTGGCCGAGCGCCGGGTCGGGAACGCCGATCACGCCCGCCGCCTTCACCTGAGGATGCGCGTAGAGCACCTCCTCGACGTCCTTGGCGAAGACCGAGTACCCCTTGCACTTGATCAGGTCCTTGCAGCGGTCGAAGAAGTGGAAGTAGCCCTCCTCGTCCATGCGGACGATGTCGCCGGTCCTGAGCCAGCGGCGGCCATCGCGCTCGAGGAACGCGCGAGCCGTCTCTTCGGGGCGCCGCCAGTACCCGCTCATCACGTTGGGGCCCGACAGCACCAGCTCGCCGGTCTGGCCGGCCGGGACGAAGGCGAGCGTCTCCGGATCGATCACGGCCGCCAGCACGCTCGGCACCGGGCACCCGAACGAGCCCACCTTGGGCCGCTGCACCGGATTGACGTGGCTCATCGCGCACGTCTCGGACAGCCCGTAGCCCTCGGTGATGCTGGAGCCGGTCCGCCGCGACCAATCCTTGGTGGTGGACTCGTGCAACGTGTCGGCCCCGGAGAGGACGAGCTTGAGTCGGCGCCAGTCCACCTTGCCGGTGTCCTTGTGGTCCTTGAGGTACTCGTAGAGCGTGGGAACGCCGAAGAATACCGTGGCCCGGTAGCGCTCCATCGCCGAGAGGATCGCCTCCGTGTCCGGACAGGTGAAGAGCACGAGCAGGTCTCCCCGCGACAGTCCGCCGAGCATGATCACCACCTGCCCGTAGATGTGGAAGAAGGGCAAGAAAGCGATCACCACCTCCTGACCGGGGACGAACCCCGGGAAGCTGGCCCTCGCCAGCGCCTCTGCCGCGAGCATGTTCGCGTGCGTGAGCATCACCCCTTTGGGGTGGCCGGTGGTGCCGCCGGTATAGGGGAGAGCGGCGAGGTCGGTGTCCGGATCGATCTCGACCGGTGGCGGGCGGGGCGGGTATTTCCTCAGCAGATCTTGCAGCCAATGCAGTCCGGGGGCGGACGGGATCCGCGCCGAGCCCAGGTTCACTTCGGGGAACAGCCGCGCCAGCGCGGTCCGGGCAAGGAGCCGCTTCAGAGCGGGAAGATACTCACCGATGCCGGTGACGATGGTGGCGTCGAGGGGCGCGCCGCACTTCGCCACCTTCTCGTAGAGGACGTCCTGGCAGACCACGACGCGCGCGCCGCTGTCCTCGAGCTGATAGCGCACCTCGTGGCTGGTATAGAGCGGGCTGATGCTGGTGACGACGGCGCCGCACTTCAGCGAGGCGAAATAGGCGATCACGAACTGCGGGCTGTTGACCAGATACAGCGCCACCCGGTCGCCCTTCTTGACGCCCAGATCGGCGAATGCGCAGGCGAGCCGGTCGGTCGCGTCCCGCAGCTCGCCATAGGTGATGCCGCGGCCGTAGAAGACCAGCGCGTCGCGGTGGGGCCACCGGGCAGCGGCTTCGTCGAGGAGCTGGAACACCGGCTTCGCTTCGAACTCGACGGCCGGCGGGACGCCCGGTTGATAGAACGCGAGCCACGGTTTCGCGAGGTACTGCTGGAGCGGGTCCATCGATTCAGGAAACCAGAAAAATCCCGGCCCGTCATCCCGTCCGGACAAGATCGACCCGATCGCGCACTCTTCTGCCGCCAGCAGTTTCGCCAGGCAGAATAGCCCCGGCCACCGAAGGTGGCTCACGGGCTACGTTTGAGCCTCAGACACCACCGGACAGCTCGCCATCGTCGATCGAACGGAAAACGTGCTGCTCACGCTCCGCTGACGCTAGATCCTTCCTGGCTGACGCTTCGACTTCCGGACCTCGATCGTGCCGGCGTACGATTCATTGGAGGGCGTGACGAGGTCCTCGAAGTGGCACACCTTGGGCCCCTCGCCCAGCACGGCCTGGTACGATTCCCCAGGATGCAGCAAGCCGGAGGCGAGCTCGGGGCATTCGGGAGAGTAGATCTGGTGCACGGCGCGATCGGCGTTGACGAAGCTGACCGAGCCGCCCGAATCGACGATCAGCTGGGGCGACCTGAGTCCCTTGACGTCGAGGATCGCGACGGAAGGGTCGCGGGACTGCGTCTTGAAGCCCGCGCATGCGCTCGTCGCGGCGCACACCATGATTGCGGCATATAAGAAGCACTTCATTCTCGTTCTCCTTCGTGGGTGGAATGCGTGAAGCGGGAAGGGGCGGCTACGACGCCGACGTTTCCAATCCTCCAGCCTCGACGACGAAGCTCGCCACTCGATCGACGCCTTCGCCGTTTTTCAAATTGGTAAACACGAAAGGCCGCTTCGGGCGCATCCTCAGCGTGTCCGCTTTCATGACGTCGAGGTTTGCGCCGACGAAAGGAGCCAGATCGATCTTGTTGATCACGAGGAGATCGGAGCGCGTGATCCCGGGGCCGCCCTTCCGAGGTATCTTTTCGCCTTCGGCGACGTCGATCACGTAGACCGTCAAGTCCGCGAGCTCGGGGCTGAAAGTCGCCGCAAGATTGTCGCCGCCCGACTCGATGAAGCACAACTCCGCGCGCGGGAATCGCTGGTTCATCTCCTCGACGGCGGCGAGGTTCATGGAAGCGTCCTCCCGGATCGCCGTGTGAGGACAGCCGCCGGTCTCGACGCCCATGATGCGCTCCGCGGGCAGCGCTTCCGCGCGCGTGAGGATGAGCTGGTCTTCCTTCGTGTAGATGTCGTTCGTGATCACGTAGATGTCGTAGTCGTCCCGGAGCCGCTTGCAGAGCGCTTCGACCAGCGCCGTCTTGCCGGAGCCTACCGGGCCGCCGATCCCGACGCGCAGGGGGCGGGCTTGGGAACCTGGGCCAGAAAGGAGAGTCATGAGCGAAACAACCTCGTGTATTGTGTTTCGTGCGCCATCGAGGAGAGATCGACCATGAACGCGGCGGATCCGAGATCGTCGATCGTCGCCTCCGCGGCTCTTGCGCTTGCGGCCAGCACCGCTCCCTCGAGGTCGGCGATGGCAAGCTGGCCGTCCGTCTGACCGAGCGGGAGAAGGCGAACCCCAGCGATCACCAGATTGGCGGTCAGGCTTTGCAGGAAGGCGGGCAACGCCAGCCTGGCAGGAATGCGCTGGCGCGCTGAACGAGCTCCAACGATCACGGAGAGGGCAGCCGGAACACCGCGCTCGCGGAGGATCTGCGCAAGCCACTCCAGGAGGGGATCGGACCAGGCCTGGCGCAGCGTCGAGAGGGAGGCCGCGCCCTGCTGTGACGACTCGAGCGCAAATTCCGCTGTCCCGCGAAAGGCGGCTGCCAGCTCAGCCACTTCGAACAGCTTCGCGCGACCGTCCTCTGCCGCGCATCGCCAGGCCTCGCTGAAGAAGATCGCCTCGTTTCGTCCCGAGCCGTGGCAGAGATCTGCTTGCAGCCATTCGACGAGACTGCTGCGGTCGTGGACATGGCCCGCTTCGACGGCCCATTCCAGACCATGTGAATAGCTATAGGAGCCGGTGGGGAATGCCGGCGAAAGCCAGCTCTGCAGTCTCAAGAGCGCCTGCGGCGGCAAGCGGCATCCTTCGTCATTCATGATGATGCTCACCGTCATGGGCACGCGGGTTTCGGGCGTACGCGCCGCCTTCGGGGTGGAACGGGGCGTGCATCTTTCGCAGATCTGCTCCGAAGCCGTGGAGCATGTCCTCGATGACGTGGTCGGGCCGGATGCGAAGAACCCCATCCCGGATTTCAGTCGGCAGATGCCGATTTCCCAGATGCCAGGCAAGGCGCACGAGCTGATCCGGATCGTCATGCCTCACTTCGACGATCGGTTCCGCAGCGGCCCGAACCCTGAGCCATCTCCCATCTTCGAGTTGCAAGCCATCTCCATCGGCCATGGCCACCGCGTTGGGGAGATCGAGAAGGATGTCCTCACCTTGATCCACGGCCAGGCGAATGCGACGGCGATGGCGCGCCTCGTAGTCGAGCGTGAGCGAACCGGCCGCTCTTTCCTCCGGCCAATGGCCGGCGGGTCGATGGGTGGAAGCGCGAGGGATGGAAGGGGTGTGCGGAGTCATGTCAGTACATGAAGTAACGTTGAGCCATGGGGAGCACCTTCGCCGGTTCGCAGGTGAGGAGCCGGCCATCCGCCCGCACTTCATAGGTTTCGGGATCCACTTCCATGCGCGGCGTCGCGCCGTTCAAGATCATCGAGCGCTTGCCGATCTTGCGCGTGTTCATGACGGGAAGAAGGCTCTTTGCCAGTCGGAGCTGCTGGCACTTCTCCAATCCGGCCTGGCTGACGAAGGTGACCGAGCTCGCGGTCATCAAGCGGCCAAACGCGGCGAACATGGGCCGGTAGTATTCCGGCTGCGGCGTGGGAATGGAGCCGTTGGGATCTCCCATGATGGCGGCGGCGATGGAGCCGCTCTTCAGCACCAGGTCAGGCTTCACGCCGAAGAAGGCCGGGTCCCAGATACAGAGATCGGCAAGCTTTCCGACTTCGATCGAGCCGACGTAGGCGGAGATGCCCTGAGCGATGGCGGGATTGATGGTGTATTTGGAAACGTAGCGCCGTGCCCTGAGGTTGTCGTTCACGCCTGTTTCCCCAGGCAGCGGCCCGAATTGCTTCTTCATCTTGTCGGCGGTCTGCCAGGTGCGGATGATCACCTCGCCGATGCGGCCCATGGCCTGGCTGTCGGACGACATGATCGACAACGCACCGAGGTCATGCAGGATGTCCTCGGCGGCGATCGTCTCCTTGCGGATCCGGCTCTCGGCGAAGGCCACATCCTCGGGGATCCGGCGGTCGAGGTGATGCGTCACCATGACCATGTCGAGGGCCTCTTCGAGCGTATTCACCGTGTAGGGCCGCGTCGGAGTCGTCGAAGCTGGAATGACGTTCGACTCACCGCACACCTTGATGATGTCGGGGGCATGGCCGCCCCCCGCCCCTTCGGTATGAAAGGTGTGGATGGTCCTGCCCTTGAAGGCCGCGATGGTATTCTCGACGAAACCGCTCTCGTTCAGCGTGTCGGTGTGGATGGTGACCTGCACATCCAGGTCATCCGCGACGGCGAGGCAGCGATCGATCGCCGCAGGGGTCGTTCCCCAGTCTTCATGTAGCTTGAAACCGCATGCCCCGGCCTCGATCTGCTCGACGAGGCCCGCCGCAATGCTCGCGTTGCCTTTGGCGAAAAACCCGAGGTTCATGGGGAAGCCATCGGCAGCCTGGAGCATCCGTTGGATGTGCCACGGCCCTGGGGTGCAGGTCGTGGCGGTCGTGCCGGCCGCCGGTCCAGTCCCGCCGCCCATCAGGGTGGTCAGGCCTGAATACAGCGCCTCCTCGATTTGCTGCGGGCAGATGAAATGGGTATGCGTGTCGATGCCGCCGGCGGTGACGATCTTGCCTTCGCCGGCGATCACCTCGGTCGCCGGTCCGATGATGATGCTGACATCGGGCTGCACGTCGGGATTACCAGCCTTGCCGATGGCGGCAATGCGCCCGTCCTTGATCCCGATATCGGCCTTCACGATTCCCCAGTGATCGAGGATCAGCGCGTTGGTGATGACCGTGTCGACGGCACCTTCGCTGCGGGAACGCTGCGACTGACCCATGCCGTCGCGGATGACCTTCCCGCCTCCGAACTTCACCTCCTCGCCATAGGTGGTCAAATCCTTCTCCACCTCGATGGTGAGCTCGGTATCTGCCAGCCGCATCTTGTCGCCGACCGTCGGGCCGAACATCTGCGCATACGCCGCGCGGCTCATCGTGTGGGGCATAACGCTCCCATGACCAACTGGTTGAATCCGTAAACCAGTCGCGCACCCCCGTAGGGGATCAGCTGGACTTCACGGGACTGGCCCGGCTCGAAGCGCACAGCCGTTCCCGCGGGAATGTCCAGGCGGTACCCGAGAGCGGCGTCTCGATCGAAGGCGAGGGCCGCGTTGGCCTCGGCGAAATGGTAATGGCTGCCGACCTGGATCGGCCTGTCTCCCGTGTTCGCCACCTCGAGAGAGATGGCCGGTCTGCCCTTGTTCAGGACGATCTCGCCAGAGGCTGGAAAAATTTCACCCGGGATCATGTCAGCCCCGCCATGAGAACGATTCCGCCCAACACAGCCAGTCCGCCCATCGCGCGCACGGCGAGCTTTCCGATCGAGCGTCCGGCGAGGAGTCCAAGCCCGATGCCGGCCGCATGAAGCCCAGCGGTGGCGAGCACGAACCCGGCCGCATAAGGAATGAGACTGGCCGCTGTGGCTTCGGTCCCATGGGCGTGGCCATGAAAGAATGCGAACAGCGCCGTGATCGCTGCACCCAGCCAGACCGGGGCTTTCACCGCGAGCGCGACGAACAGCCCTGAAGCGATGATCGACGACGCTATGGCAGGCTCCACGAATGGCATCTGCAAGCCCAGGGTCGCTGCTGCAAAGCCTGCCAGCATCGTCGCCACGAAGGCCATCGGCCAGACCCAGACCGAGCGGCCGCCGGCAAGCACGGCCCACAGACCGACGGCGGCCATGACGACGACGTGGTCTACCCCGTGAAGAGGATGAGCAAAGCCGGAAGCGAAGGAACTGGTCTGCCCCACGCCGGTATGAGCGAGGGCAGGGGTGGCGAGCGCTCCAGTCAAAGCCATGCAAATGAAGATGAACCGCTTCATGGATCCCTCAGCGAATCGGGTTGTGGACGGTCACGAGCTTGGTCCCGTCGGGGAATGTCGCTTCTACTTCCATCTCGGGGATCATCTCGGGGATGCCTTCCATGACCTCCTCACGGGTCAGGACCTTGGCTCCCGTCGACATGAGCTCGGCGACGGACTTGCCGTCCCGTGCTCCCTCCAGGACGAAATCGGTGATCACCGCAACGCTTTCGGGATAGTTGAGCTTGACGCCTCTCGTGAGTCGCTCCCTGGCGACCATGGCCGCGAGCGCGATCATCAGTTTGTCTCTTTCACGCAGCGTGAGGTTCATGAGCTCCTCCGTCCCTTCGCGGGCATCAGCACGACCACATCTTCGGCACACGGAAAGGGCCGGGGCTGCGTTCCTGTCCGAATCGCTCGAGGAAGGCGCGCAAGGCGTACCTCAGGTCGGAGGGCGCCGTGGCGGCGAACCGGACGATGATGAGCCCACCCAGCGACGTCGCAAAGCAATCGCACTCCAGCGAAGAAGCGACCTCGCGCAAGACCTGCAGCCGGGCGTCGAGTCCAGGTCCGAAATAGATCAGGGTTGCAATTGCTCTGCGATTCGAAAGCAGGGCCTTCTTGTGAAGGTGCGGAAAGGTCTCGTCCGTCGCGCGGAAAGTGTCCGCCCAGACCAGCCGGCCGTCCCTCTTGACCCGCCAGCTGTCGGTGATGTGCCCGCCCACCATCTTCTCGCCATGTGCGACGCGACCCAGCACGAGCCACTCCAGGGCAATCAACTCGGCTCCGGAGGAGAGCTCGATCTCCGTTTCGCGGCAGAAGCGCGCCGAATCGAAGACGATGGTCTCCTGGGGGAGCCAGGCCAGCCTCGCGGCCTCGCACACTTTCAGCTTCGTCACGATGCGCGCGGGTTCGTTCAAAGCGCGATAGACCTTTTCAGCCGCCTGTGACGTCACCGCAATGGAAGCATTGCCGATTGCTGTCACCGTCGATTCGAGCCGGTCTCCGCCCGCAATGCCGCCTGCGGTATTGATGAGGACGGCCTCTTCCACGGCACCGCGTCCGGTCCTTGGGAACAGGACGCGAATGGGAGACCGTTGAAAGACGTCCATGATGCGGGTCTCCTTTCCCCAGGGGCCCACTACGATCCGGCAGGAGCCTTCGGCGCGCTGCAGATCCTGATCCGACGGATTCTCCTCACGCCCTTCCGGCAAACCGGAAGGGCGTGAAGCGTCGGAGAGGCCGGCGATGTTCCGAAGCTGGATCATCTGCGTCTCCACTCGAGCGCGATCAGAATCCCGCCAGGCCCTGCGGGCTGTTGTAGGGAATCTTCACGTGGGTGATTTCCTCGAGAGAACCCTCCGGCCGTGTGGCGTAGCCGATGAGTTTCGAAGCATTCCCGTAGATCTGGTAGAGAAAGGCGCCATCGGGCGAAATCCAGCTATCGCTCGGTCCGCTGCTAACGGTCAGGTTGACCGCTCTGAAAGTGCCATCTCCCGGAACCTTCGGGCACGCGGGATCCTTCGCTATGGAGAGCATGTTGCCGTCGATGCGGAAGCTGCTGAGGTAGCTGTAACCGAAGGTCGTCGCATACACGAATCGGTCATCCGGGGAGACGGCAAGCCAGCACAGCTCAGACGGCAGGCCGGCGCTCGTGTCGATCTTCACGAACGGGCCGACGTTGATCTTGCCGTTTCCATCGATGGTGGCCATGGCGCATCCGTCGCCGATGGCATATCCGATGATGAAGGTATCCGGCCGGCCGTTCAGGAAGGCGATGGAGAACGGAGAGGCCCCCTTCGCGTCGTGAAACCTGGCTGCGCCAAGCGTGCCGTCCCCGCCCACCGGGAATACGACGAGGCCGTCGGGATCTGGCGCATTCGAAGCGATGACGTGCAGTGTGCCGTCTGGCTGCGGGATCCAGAGGATCAGTGAGCCGTCCGGATTTTTTCTACTGGGCAACTCGTCGAACGTGGTGCCTACAATGAGGAATTTCCCGTCGGGCGAGAGCACGGCCATCGTTGGCCCACGATTGGACCAGTCCTTCGTGTTCACCGAGTATTGCTCCGGGCGTGCCGTGAGTTTGCCTCTGGCGTCGACCGACATCAGCCGGAGATGGTCGGGGCCGAACGTGTGCAGCACGACAAGCGTGCTACTCGAAGAGGCATAAGCCAGGGATTTAGCGCCACCGTTCGTGGGATTCCCCGTCCGCTTGACGTCGAGCAGCGTGACCCGGCCTTCCTGATCTACAGCGAAGCTGGAGACGGAATTGTCGCCGGCATTGGTCGTGAAGAGAAAGCGACGATCCGGCGTGAGAATGACACTGCCCGCACCCTCGAAGTCGTTCGGCCGGTTGGTGTGGTAGATGGGGCTCAGGGGCCCAGAGCCGGTGCCGCCCGTGGCCACACGTTCCACCTCGGTCAATGCGCCGCGCGCGGACCAGCGATAGTGCACGACGGCGTTCCGGATCTCGTTCGTCTGCATGTAGAGATGCCCGCCCCGAGGATGCGACGAGCTCGTCTTCTTCGACGACCGCGAAATCCTCTGCGCGGCGGCGACTCCCGGCATCCCGCCGGCGACGGCAGCTCCGGTCGCCGCGCCCGCGACCATCCGGAGGAACGATCGACGGTGCACGAGCGCCCGTCCTTCCGGATGCATTTCTTTCATCTTCTTCGACATGGTGATCGCTCCGCACAATGGGGGCGCGATCTCGCGCCCCCATTGACCGGTTTTCAGAAACCCGCCAGACCTTCCGGGCTGTTGTAGGGAATCGCGACGCTGGTAACCTCCTCGAGCGAGCCGTCTGGTTTGGTTGCGTATCCCACCAGCTTCGAGGCGTTCCCGTAGATCTGGTAGAGATATGCACCGTCGGGCGAAAGCCAGTTGTCGCTCGGGCCGCTGCTGACGTCGCCACACAGCCCCCTGAAGGTTCCGTCACCCTCGACCTCGGCGCACGCAGGATCCTTCGCGACTCTGATATCGAGGCCGTCGATATGGAAGGTGGTGACGTCGCTGTACCCGAAGACCGCGGCGTACAAGAGTCGGTCATCCGGGGAGACGGATAGCCAGCAAAGTTCAGCGATCTTGCCTCGCTTTGTATCGATCGGTACGATCTTGCCGACGCCGATTCTGCCATCTTCGTCGATTCGGCCCAAGGCCACTCCATCGCCGACGGCATATCCGATGATGAAAGTGTCCGGCCGGCTGTTCAGGAACGCGATGTAGAAGGGAGAACCGCCTCCTCCATCCTGGAAGGAGCCTTCGCCGAGCGTGCCGTCGTCGTTCACGCGGTAGATCACGATGCCGTCGGGATCCGGAGCATTCGAAGCGACTGAGTGTTGTTTGCCGTCCGGGCCAGGCACCCAAAGAATTGGCGAACCGTCCGGATACGTGCCTGAGAGCGCGATGGGCACGTCGAACGTCGTGCCGACCAGCAGGAATTTTCCGTCTGGTGAAAGCACGGCTTGAGTCGGCACGCGGTTCGGCTTCTCTGGCGTGTTACACGTGTACTTCTCCATGCGCGG
>Ga0070708_100003331_pt1 | contig 12568 bp, 10 predicted proteins | sample KBSK5503metaG_FD_65469 | JGI IMG/M metagenome (GOLD analysis project Ga0070708, IMG submission 65469) | Corn, switchgrass and miscanthus rhizosphere microbial communities from Kellogg Biological Station, Michigan, USA - KBS K5-50-3 metaG | ecosystem: Host-associated > Plants > Roots >...
GTTTAAACATTACACTTGCTCGGTCTGGTCATCACGTGGGCTTTACGAAGCTCGCTCGTCGGTACAGTGAAAGCAGCCATTGCCAGTCGTCACCGTGCCAGACGATTGCCGAACGAACAGACAGAGATGTGGAACGAAGAAATGCCCCGAGATAGAGAGCAGCCTGCGACACAGTGACCAATGTTACCGCCACAGCACAGCCGAATGCGCCAAACTTCGGGATGAGAGTGGCAAACAGAATGACTCCTATGAGAAAGCTAATCAAGCCGAAGGCGAAGGCAATATCAGGACGCTGACGATGATTCACTACATGAATCGCCAGAACATGCTGAAATGACCTGATAACTGCCGCGAACAGAAGTGCAACGAACGGCAATGCGGCAGGTGCATAGTCGTGCCCGTAAAGGACAACGATAATATCAGACGAGAACAGCCCCAGCAGGAGAATCAGGATGAGACCAGCCGCAAGGATTCGCCGAAGTAACGAAGCCAGCAGCAGCGCAACTTCATGCGAGCCGCCGCTAGTCAGACGGGCATTAGCCGCCGTCGTCAACGCAGCGCCTAACAGGTCTACGCGGGAAGCGAATCCGGCTGCAACGGCATAGTAACCGAGCTCCCGGCCGCCTTGAAAATAATTCAAGAACAATACATCCATCTGCCCCAGAAGAGCTGCCATGAGAAACGCGGGATATATCTTCGCGCCGAAGCCAATGGCCGATTGGGCCGCTTCCGCGTCCCAACAGATTCGGCTCTCGGCACACTGAAACAGCCAGATCGCGCGTGTGACCGTAATGATAACGGCGCCGATCAGCCATACAATCACCATGCCTGAGAGTCCGGCATCGAGAAGGACAAGCGCGAGAACTGGGTTGATCAGATTAACGACTACCTGAAGCAGTTTGTAGAGATTGAGGGTTTGGATTTCCTGCAACCCTGTGACAATACCATCCCACATGATCCCATAGAGTGTAAGAGGGAATAATAGGACCGCTATCAGCGCCTGCTGCGGTTCACTGCCTCGCAACACCGTGTCGTGCAATCCTGACTGGAACGCCAGGTACAGAAGAATGCCGAGGGCTCCGGCGAAGACGGCAAATATGAGGGCGACGGTATGAATGCGCTTGAGGTCAAAAGTCCGCTTCGCGGTAAAGACTGGCATGGCAAGCGGGATGCCGAAGGATAGTAGTTGGGCTAGAACAACATTGACCGTTAACAACAGCGCCCAGACCCCACGCTGTTCAGGTCCAAGCCAACGAGCGACAATCACACCGGAGACGATAACTAACGGAAGGCTGATGGTGTCCGCTAGTATCCCTACAGATGCATTATAGGTAATGGACCGTGCCCCGGAGATTTTGCTCAGAAATCGCGAAATCACCCGACTGCTCCCCAATCACCGATCATTGCATGACCCTGCTTGCAACGAGTAATGCCCACGGCCGGGACCAATGGAGTTTGTCTTCCTTGAAGTCCCGCCAAACTTTCTCTATGGCCTTCCGCTCAATCAATTTCTGTTCGATACTCGCGGCTTGGAGTTCCTTTGCCTGCTGCTTCATCCATGCCGAGAACGGAAACGTAAACCCCATCTTTGGACGTTTCCATGTTTCAGAAGGAAGATCCTCGCCGAGAGCATCGACAAGAAGCGACTTGTTGACGCCTGACCGAAATTTAAACCGCGCCGGGAGTCCCGCAACGTATTCAACAAGAGGGCGGGCTAAAAACGGCACTCGAATCTCCATGGAATGCGCCATGCTCATGACATCGGTATCTCTAAGCAATTGGTTCTGGAGATAGTGAGTGAATTCCAGAGCATTAAAGGACGTCAGCAACGACCGATCGGGAGCGGTCGGTAATTCAGGGGGTGAGGCAAGTGCTTCACATTCTTTTTCGCTCAAACCCAAGAGGCGCTGAATCTGTCGGGGGGAGAAAAGACCTCGAAAGAGCAGATAAAGATTGCTATCAGAACCTACTTCAAGATACGCAAGCTTCTCAGCACCCATCTTGCCCACAAGATTTCCCGCATGGACAGCACTCTTGCTCAAACCCTTCCGAGTCCATGAAGGAAGCATCCCGAAACTTCGCCATATGGCTTCCCAAGCATAAGCCTTTCTGAAGTGATCATATCCCAGAAAAACCTCATCTCCGCCCGTCCCCGACAGCACCACTGTCAGGCCGATCTGTTTGGCGGTCTTTGAAACCAAATAGCTGTTGACACCATCTATCGTCGGTTGATCCATTGCGTCAAATATTCGAGGGAGTTCTTCAAACATCTCTTTGCTTTTTAGCAACACTTCGTGATGGTCGGTGTGATAACGCTGTGCCACCGCGCAAGCGTATTGCGCTTCGCTGTAATCATGTTCGCCAAACACTATCGAGACGGTGGACAGGGGTTTTTCACAGCGTTGGCTGGCTAACGCCACGAGCGAGGAAGAATCAATGCCGCCGCTGAGGAAAACGCCGAGGGGCACGTCACTTATGAGGTGATGCGTGACGGAGTCTTCAAGCAGAGCACGCGTAGTGGTGATGGCCATCTCCGCACTAGGAACCTCCTTCCGGGAAAGCGATCGAGCAAGATGGGCGGAAATATCCCAATATCGTTTCAGGCTTGTCTGCTCATCAATAGCGAGATAATGCCCGGCAGGAAGCGCCATCACATTTTTGATGCTGCTGTAGGGCGCAGGAACTGAACCGAGCTGTAGAAATTTGGCGAATGCCTCCATGCTTATTTCATCAGGCACCATCCCGGACTTCATGATGGCCCTAACCTCCGAGGCAAAAAGCAATTTCTCCTTATTGTAATAGTAGTAGAGCGGCTTAATTCCGCATGGATCTTTGGCTAAAAACAGACGATGCGACGAAGCCCTGGCGTCAAGAAGGCCGAAGGCATACATGCCGAGGAGACGCGAGAGCAATCCATCAATCCCCCATTGCTCGTACCCATGGACGAGGACTTCCGTATCGGTCTTCGAAGCAAACTGATGGCCCTGACGGACCAGTTCCTCGCGTAGCTCTCTGAAATTGTAGATCTCTCCGTTATAGGTCACCCATACGGTGCGATCCTCGTTGGACATCGGTTGCTTCCCGGCTTCAGAGAGATCAATGATAGAAAGCCGCCTGTGACCGAGCACGGCCTTGGTGTCCTGATAGAGACCCGAGCCGTCGGGCCCCCGGTGAACTTGCGCCTCCATCATGCGCTCAACCCCTCTAACGTCTTCGAGCGTTGTTGAAGAATGAAGCCTGACGATGCCCGCTATTCCGCACATATCAAACAGCCCTCTTATAATCTCTGAGAGCTATTCGGCGTCATAACCTGGCTTTCAACGTCCCTGGCTTTGGATTAAATCCAGAGCGCACCCAACGATTCCGCTTGTACAACAAGATAATCCCCTACGGCGCCCAGCAATAGCGGGTGTGCAAAGTAAAGAGTCAGAATGGTCGCAAGGAATATTCCTAGTAATAGGGAGGATAGTCTCGGTCGTAGATTCATACCACTTGGGCATTCCAGACTGTTTACAGCTGGCACTCAGGCAGCGTGTAGAATCGCCCCTCCTCCTAACGCTCAATGCAGAGAGAACATCTTAGGGCCAGAACCTGTGCGGGACCCAATTTAACACGGCGTTCGATGAACTGTCCACTCTCCAGGAGGACAGCGCCGTTCAACAAGACTACTTTCAGCGGCAAACGCCCTCCTGAGAAGATAACAAAACATAAGCTGTGCGCTATCCCGATTCTGTGATAGCTGGCTATTCCGCACATATCAGCTCATCGGCATTTCCGACATCTACTCCTGTCAAAGCACTCAGCCGATATCCCAACGCGTGGAGGAGTTCACAGCACTTCTTATGTATTGACGCGCCATGAGTCGCCAGAAAGATTACAGGACGTGCTTCTCCAAGTAGACACTTGGCACCACTCAAGGCATGATATTCACCGCCTTCGATATCCATCTTGATGACATCAGGCCTCGGGATTTCCCCCTTTGCATACAACTCATCCAGACGTGCAGCCTTGAGTTCGAGGCGCCCATGCTCCGACATAAATCCCATTGAACTACTTGGACCTTCCTCAAATCGTACCGTCGCCGATTGATCGGAAACTACCGCGTCGATGACAGCTACATTATTGCAATTGTTCAAGGCAAGATGTTGGCGGAGGAAGCGGATGTTTCGCGGCAACGGCTCAAATGCGATCACTCGTCCGCTAGCCCCTACCAGTTCACTCGCCAACAACGTGTAAAAACCAACGTGGGCACCGATATCATAAACAACATCCCCTTCCTGGACAAACTGTTCAAAACGCCGCTGCTTGTCGTGTTCATAGCTTCCTAGCCAACACCCATGTGTGCCTGATCCCACGATCCATTTTTTGCCTCGCAGGCGACCTTGGAGAATAGGAACAATAAGACCGTTCGGAATCAAGCGTAAGGGATAGCGGAGGACTAAACCTAAGAGCGAATTGGATGGTATTCCAGAAAAGTTCAAGGATTTACCTGACGGATATCCATGGGAATCAACACCCGGACAGGACTTAAGGCTGCACGGCGTTCAACAAACCGTCCATTCTCTTTGATGACAGCGCCATTCGTGAGAGTGGCGTGCAATGGTAACCGACCACCTGGAGTCGATAGCAAGACATAGATAGTCCGCCATCCTGGTCCTGTGATGGGCGGTAGCGGCAGACCCTGATTGTCTAAGATCACCTGCAAAGCTGGCCAGATCCCACCAACAGACTCGCCAAGCATCGGTAGGTACAGGACAATTTCCCCTGGCGGGAGGTCGAGTTCGGCTTTGGCCGTCAGGCCCTCAGAAAGCCATCCCGCAACCATTCCTCTCCATGGTCCTGCTGGAACGGCTTCCCATGGCGGCTCCTGGCGTCCGGTCAACACGCCGGAAGCGAGCACCTGGAAGCCTTTGGCGGGCGCCGAGACTCTCAGCTCCGGATAGTCGGCAAGTTCAGCCCAACGTTCAGCAAATAACCCTTGCTCAGTCAACTTTTTCAGCAGCAAGCGCCTGGCATTTAGATCGCTGGGAAGGATGCTCCGTACCTTCTTGGGATTCCTCAGCAACTGCCAGGTCGCTTCAACATACAATTCGGGAAGCTCACGCGCACCACGTTGCACCAGAGCCATAGCAAGCTGTTGATCCTCAGCACTGAGAGCCTTCCATTGCGTCATGTACCAGCGCGCAACTATGAAGCGTACATCAGGAAAGTCAGGGGCAAGTTTCAGCGTGGCATGGACAGCGCAACGGCTGCCGATAAGATCCCCGCTTTGGAGAGCGGCCCATGCCAAGGCAGCTTGCAAACGGCCATTGGCTGGATGCAGATACACTGCACGCCTATACGCCTCTGCCGCCGCTAACCACATCACATGCGCGCTCTCACTAGGTGGAGAGAGCGCCACAGCGATATGCTCATAAGCGAGCCCTAGCTTAAAAGCGTGGGCCGGCTGCCATGGTTGGATCTGACCCGCTTTCTGGTAGAGTATCTGGGCGCGGTTCAGCAAGGCCTGCTTCGCTTCACCATTTGTCCTCAACGCTCTCGTTATATACTCATCACCCGCGTGTTGGAGCACATCGGCCGTCGTCGCAACCACGCTCAAACCCATCCCCACAATCGCTATCACGAACACCAAACTGCGCCATGCTATAGACATGCCTTCCTTGAAAATTCTGCCTCGCTTGCCTTTTCCAGTACCCTATTGCACACTACGAGCATTGGATGCACGGGACAGTGAAGGGCTCTGGATCACTGACCAGCCCATTCCCATGATGACTGAAAGGTACAGCGCATTCGCCGGCATCCGCAACGGGAACTCGACTAAGCTTTGTAGCAGAACTGCCGAGACACCTGCCAGACATCCGACTCCCAGTCCACGCGCCAAGGGATCGCGACGTTTAAACCACATCGGCATCACATTACCGAAGTAGACAACAAGTCCCGATCCGATCAGCGCGGCGTATATCACGCCGCCTTCGGCAAGTACTTCCAGGGGCTCATTATGGCTATGATGAAAGGTTTCAGTAATAGGTGCCGTCATGAAGCGTGGCAGGTTGTCCACAAGACCGCCTAGACCGATACCGACGAGTCGCGAAGACTGAAACAGTTTGTAGGTCCCCTCCCAGGCCGCGATACGATAAGTTTCTTCCAGAGCCCGAAAGCGGTTTGCCATCACTTCAAACGCCGGCCAGGCACCGGTCATGAAGAGTAGCAAGACCAGGCCTACACCAGCTCCAACAAGACGGACACGATTAGACACTGGTCCGAACATCCATAAGCCTCCGAACAGAACCAGCATTAGGATTGGAGCGATCAATCCAATGCGCGAGAAAGAGAAAATGATGCCTGCCAGTATCGCAAGACACGCCAGAATAAGTGGAGTGGTTCGCGCCCAGCGATCAAGATGTAAATTAGACACCGGTGCGACGGCTCCTGCTTGCCATCTTGAGAGGAGCAGACCCACGCCCAGACACAAAGCCATCGCCAGCAACGCTGCATAGTGATTGCGGTTGACGAATGTTCCGGAGGCCGGCTGAGAAAGATTGCCACCGACCTGGGCCAGGCCGTAGATCGCCTCGCCGCCCCCAACAAGAATGATGGCAAGCGTCAGTGCGAGAAGCCGCGCTCGACCCCGGCAGTGGTGTGTGACCAGAAAGAATGTCGTCCCGCAGGCTCCGATTAAGAGTCCACTCTGAATAGTTGATGCCGGCGTCGTGGATAGAGCCCGCCAGCCTCCGTCTTGTCCATAACCCGGTAGTGTCCAGCTATATAGGTCATGAAGAGCCGGAGACAGGACGGCAATGGCGCCCGGCGGGAGCGGGGTTATCTGGAATCCGGCAAACGTAACAGCAAGCGCCCAGAGGACCAGAAGAACATGTAGACCGCGGTCACCTTTAGAGCTACTGGCCGGTGATGCGCTTGGACAAACAGCCCAAGCCACTAAAAGGGCGAAGGCTGCGAATGTCAGGAGCGCCTGAGCCCAAGGGAGAACGGCCCCCCATGGGAGCGGCGCCACGATCAAGAGGACGAGCAACCCGTAGAATATGAACGCGCCATCTTGACGCATGGACATAACTATGCCTTAGGCGCGGTCGATGTTCGCTTTGGGAGGCTTCTCGCGGTAATATTTGCTCCGATAGTAGGGATAATAATAGTAATGACTGTAGTGCATCGACATCTCTCCCCGTTTGAGGCGCTGTAGAACTACTCCGAGCAGCCGGATATTACCTTTGATCAACAATTGAGCCGAAAGGCGGGCGGCATGGCGGTTGGTATGGCCCGCCCAAACGACGAGGACCACGCCATCCACACGGTGGCCCAGGACCACCGGGTCCGTGACGGCCATAACCGGCGAAGAATCCAAGATGACATATACGTCGTCTTTCTTGAAGTTCTCCAGAAGATTCATCATGTGATTTGACTGAAGCAACTCGGCCGGATTCGGTGGGACCGCCCCGCACGGGATGATTTTCAGATTCGGGATGTTCGTCGGCAACATAATCTCTTGTAGCCCCACTTCTCCCACCAAGTAATGGCTGAGGCCCTTCATGACTTCCAGGCCGAAAACCTTATGGAGACGAGGCTTGCGCAAATCAGCATCGACAAGCACGGCCCGATTGCCTAACTGGGCGATCGAGATCGCGAGATTCACAGCGAGGGTGGACTTCCCTTCATCTTCCGTGGAACTCGTCACCAAGATGGAACTGGGAGGTTTATCGGCAGCCGAGAGAAAGAGGCTGGTCCGAATCGATCGGAGATTTTCAGCGAAAACCGATTGGGGCGCCTCGTGCGCGGCAATATCCACCCTACCGGCGGCCTTTCCCGAATCTTGGTACACGGGTAGGAACCCAAGGTAAGGAACACCCGGCAGGTAGTGAGCGATATCCTCAGGCGACTTGAGGCTGCTGTCCATATAATCCAGAAAGAAGGCGAACCCCACACCACCGACCAACCCGAGAACTATCGCCAAAAGAACGGCTTGTGATTTATTCGGTTTGATCGGTACGAGTGAGACGATCGCCGGATCCGCCACATAAATATTGCTCATCTTGATGTCGGTCGAGATGTTCGTCTCCTTCAACCGCTTGAGAAACATCTCATAAAGCTGACGGTTACTCTGAGCCTCGCGGTCAATGATACGGTATTGGACTTCGTGCTGCCCCATTGCCATGACGTCGGTTTTCTGTTGATTGAGGGCATTCCGGACCACTCGTTCACGAGCCATCGCCACCTCGTACTCACCCTTCACCGCAGAATAGATTTTTCTTACTTCCAGTCTGATCCGTCCCTGCACTTCCTTAAGCTCTGACTGGGCCTGCATCAACGTAGGGTGCTTGGCCCCGTATTTTTCGCTCAACTCCGCGACCTTCTGAGCCAACTGAATCTCTTGATTCCGGAGCGTCTGGATAAGACTGGAACTGAGGACTTCCTGGGATGATTCAAGCTCTGAAGGATTATTCAAGACCGACGCGATCTGTTTAAATCGCGCTTCAGCTTCAACGCGCTTGGTCTCTGCTTGGACGAGCTGTGAATTCAGCTCCCCCAGTTTTTGAGTCGTCAAGCGTCTTCGTTCGTCCACATTGACGAGGCCGTACCGACTTGCAAACTCCTGCAAGTTCCGTTCCGATGCCTCAACCTTTTGACGAAGCTCTTCCACCCGTGCGGTGATCCACTTGGAGGCCTCCTGCGCAGCCCCGGTCTTCATCTCAAGCGAGCGGGTGATGTATACAGAGGCGATGGTGTTGGCAGCTTGGGCGGCAAGCTGGGGGTCTATGGACTCAACTGTCACACGGACAATCCGGCTGTTCATCACCGGTGAGACCTTCACATGTTGCCGGAAGGCGTCGACCAACAAGCGTTCAGCCTCACTGTCCGGCTCTGGGCCTTGGGGGCCGGCAGGAGTTGTGACCATGGATTTGAGCACCGCCACCACAGTTTTCTTGACCTCGGCGAGCCAAGAGTCGAGCAGGGACGCAGGCCGTGGCCCATATTCAGGGTGCGTCTTGAGGTTCAGCCGTTTGACGGTTTCCCGCATGATCTCATGGCTCTTGAGAATCTCATATTGAGTCTTGTAGTAATCAAAGTTGATGTCAATCGGCGCATAGACTTCTTCGACTGCTTTCGACATGACATTCGGTCCCGTCGGCTCGATCAGAAGACTGACAGTGGATTCGTAAATCGGTTGCTGCATGAGGACATAGAGGACCGTACCGAAGACGGTGGAGACCATCACGCTCAGGATGCTCAATTTCCGCTTTCGGAGGATCGGGATATAATCACGCAGGTGGGTCTTCTCGCTGACCGGCAAGATGGACTGCGTGTCTGGAGGCAATTTTACAGTCTGATCCATCAGAAGAAACTTTCCGGGACTACGATGACATCGTCAGGAAAGACAGGATCGCCCAAATTGACCCGCAAGGTCTCTTCTTCTGTGCCTTTCATCCGCTTAATCTTGACCCGTCCCTCAGCAGCCCTATTCGTGAAGCCGCCGGCCAGTGTCACAGCTTTGAGCACTGTGAGTCCGTCTTCGTAAGGATACCCACCCGGGCTTTTGACTTCCCCAGAGACGAAAATATTTCGGTACTTGGCAATGTAGATGACGACACGCGGATTTTTCAGGTAGCCGTCAGCAAGTCGCTTAGCGATCAGCTCCTCGGTTTCTTTGACCGTCAATCCTTTAATCTCCAAGACGCCAAGCAGTGGAATAGAGATTTTGCCGTCGCCGCTGACCCGCGTCTCAGTTGTAAGCGCGTCTTCCCCATACACCTGGAGCCTGATCACATCATTCGCGCCGATCCGGTAGCCAGCGTTGGGCGTGCTCCCTTGCGAGGGTCCATCTCTGCGTGTCTCATTTGCGTTTGAAGCCGCAGTGAGATCTAAAGGGAAAAGGAGTGAAAGCGAAAGGAGGAGAAGACTAAAAGGCAGCATCTTCCACACACCCCTGACACCATTCCGAATCAGAATTGCACCTGAACCGAGATCATGGCCGTATTGGCGTTGTATTGGACGCTGTCGAGGTTCGACAGGCGTTCGTTGTAGGTGTACGTGGCACGCATGCCGAGCCATGGCTGAATCTGGTACCATAGGCCACCTCCGGCCGTCAGGTAATTATCACGCCTCGTCTCCGTCTTGCCGTCAAGAACAGAGAAGACTGCATTCGAATATCGGTCATGATTGTACCCCCCCAAAGCCGTTACCCGCCACTTATAAGTCAACTCATGGGTCACGCTCAGGGCCCCACCTGTCGTCACGAAGTACCCTGTCCCAGGGATGACCGTCTCATTCGGCTGCCGGTACAGCGCCAGGGTCACCTGCGTCTGCTCTTGCGGCCGCCACAAAATATTCCCATTTACAGTATATCCATTGAAATTCCCTGACCCGAGTGAGCTGGCCTGGGTAAAGGTCTTCTCCAGCCATCCGACTTTGAGCTCGCCTTGCGTCTTGCTCGTGACTTCCCACTTGCCGCCGACCACTGCCGTATAGGTCGAGCTATCGAGCGGTTTATTGATTTCGTAAATAGCTTGGGCAGCCGACCCTTCGACGAAGAGATAGGTTTTCGGCGCGACCCTGCCACCCAGAGCCAGCGCGCTATAATTCTCCAGCCGATTCCGTGTATTGATATCACCGACGCCGCTTCCATCCCGAGCCCCTGCATTCACGCCGATGAATTCCCACCGTGTAGATTTCAACCGCAGGCGGGCAAAGGCCTGACTGGCCAATTGGGCCTCGCCCCCGTACGTCGAGGTCCACCATTTATTAGGTTCACTGCCAAAGCCTGCAGTCGCCACGGCTGACCCACGAGGATCATGTCCGTCTTTCCATTGGGCTAACCCCTTCACGGTCAGACCGCCTGGGAAATCCAGTAAAAGCAGCGATGTCATGTCCTGATCTTCCGTATTGTCCTGATGAAACCGATCATGGCGCTCCAAGTTGGCCAGGTAGTTGAAGACCAACAGATGCCGACCCAAAAACGGGAGCTGCGCCTGAACCCCGGGCTCGTAAGTCGTCATATAATCGTGCTCACGGGGGCCGAACGGCTGGCTCGTACGGAACTCGTTGTCAGTGTAAGTCTCGGCTATCCCGAAGGACGGATGAAGGGCGAGCGGACCCAGCTTGATGTTGCCCTCACGAAGGATAGGGACGTTCAAATCAGGCCCGACCGGGGCGTTGACATAATTCACATTGGTAAACTGGGTCACCGGGGCCTGCTGGGCTTCAGCGGAAGGAGCGATGGCAAGTGCTAGGAGAGTGACAACACCTACATAGGAGAAAGCACTTTGTACGGTCATACTCTCCTGCGAAGATAAATCGCGCTGTCACCCCAATTAATCGGGTGCAATGCTAGGAAATTACTCCAAAAGAGTCAAGAAGTATTTCCTAAGCATTTCAAAGCCTTTCGCCTGTAAACAGAGGGGAGGTCAAAAGGCTGCGAATGCGTCGGTCCAGCTCCTCTCGCACTTTCCGGTAGGCCCGCAGGACAAACCACTCAGGCCCCCAGACTCCGGTAGGATCCCTGATGCTCCAGTGGAGTCGATGCTGCACGAGCGGCCCGCTCGGGCAGAGGGTCTGCGCGAAGTCGCAGAGGGTCACGACTAAGTCCATGTCATTCATCACAACTGTGTGCAAGCCTTTGGGGACGTGCCGAGAGATATCAATATCCTTTTCGGCCATCACCTGAACAGCCCGTGGATTGAGAGGAACGGGGGTAACCCCGACGCTAAAGACTTCAACTCGGCCCATCCCGTAATGACGGGCAAGGCCCTCGGCCATGGGGCTCCGGCAGGAATTCCCGGTGCAGATAAAGAGAATGCGGTAGTGACCCTGCCCGCGCCCCTTTGGAGGGATTAGAGGCATAGGGATCGCGTGTGACTCGGCAGGATTTTCATGGGCGCACATCGCATGCGAGGTTGCTGCGAAACAGGCGTTTGAGGTTCTGCACTTCGTCCACTGCACCACTGTGCCGCCCCTGCCAGATCTTTTGCAACCGGTGGCTGGATTCACACGCTAATTGCATTCCGGACGGCGCCCCAACCACAGTGACCGCCCCATGGCGATCCGTTCGCAGGACCGGAATTCCCAACCGGCCATACGTCTCCACCATGACCGGCGAAGGATGCCCGTAAGAATTCACCCGCCCCACGGAGACCACCGCCAACTGCGGGCTGACTGCTTCGAGAAAAGGCTCGTACACGGACCCTCTTGCCCCATGATGGGGAACCTTCAGGACGGTGGCACCCAGGTTTCCGCCTGCTTGTATCAGCTCATTTTCCGCTTCCCGCTCTACATCCCCGGTAAAAAGAAATGAGGCGACGCCGCATCCAAGTCGAAGGACGACTGATTGATTATTCAGACTCTTTCCGACAGTCTTCCCCGGCCCCTCCATTAATGGCGCGCGTGGATTCAGCACACGCACCCGACAGCTGCCAACCGCTATCTCCCCATCGAGATTGGACGCGGCTCTGACCGGCACCCCTCGCTCGCGAACGACGTCCTCGAGCCGACGGAGAAAAACCGCATCGCGACTCATACCATTCGTCCAAAGCTCCCCGACTTGAAACTTCTCCAGGACAAA
>Ga0070708_100003333_pt1 | contig 12567 bp, 10 predicted proteins | sample KBSK5503metaG_FD_65469 | JGI IMG/M metagenome (GOLD analysis project Ga0070708, IMG submission 65469) | Corn, switchgrass and miscanthus rhizosphere microbial communities from Kellogg Biological Station, Michigan, USA - KBS K5-50-3 metaG | ecosystem: Host-associated > Plants > Roots >...
GCGCGGTCTGCGGATGCCCGCACCGGCAAAGGTGGGCGGATCGAGGTTCTCGGCGCACAAGACATAGATATCACCCAGTAGGTCGCAGGAGGAGTGGCCTGGCTGCAAAATGGCCTGGCGTCAGCTCGCACCGCGACTGCAACGGGCGCGATGCCGGGGATGCCGGGTCAGCCTGCCGGCTGCAGTTCGATGACAGCGAGCACGCCGCGGTGGTCGGTGCCAGGCACCCGGATGATCCGCGCCTCCGGCACCGTGGCCCCAGCCTGGGAGACCAGCACATGGTCCAGCCGCATCACCGGCGGGATCCCCCGGCCGGCCGGCCAGGTGAAGCCTGGCCACGGCCGGCTCCGGGCCGCGTCCGCGCAGTCCAGGAAACCCGCGGCAAGCAGGTCGCGGAACAGCCGGTGATCGCGGCTGGCGTTGAAGTCCCCGGCCACCACCTGCGGGCCGCCAACCTCGGCCAGCGCCGACCGTATCAGCGCAGACTCCCGCTGCCACCGGTGGTCGTGGCCTTTCAGCGGGGCGACCGGATGTACCACGGTTAGGGTCAGCGGCCACCCGCCTGCCGGGTCGATGCGCGCACGGGGTGCGGCTGCCGCCAGACCCGGCACGGGCGGCAGCGGGCTCAGCGGCCAGCGCGCCCACAGCCCCACGCCGCGCGAGCCAGGACGGGGGTCGAGGTGGCAGAAGGGCAGCAAGCCGGCCAGGCCGGCATCCGCCAGTCGGCCCGCCATTGCGGGAGTCAGTTCCTGGACGGCGAGCACGTCTACCCGGTGCCGCTGCAAGCTGCGCAGCACGGCCACCGGGTCGGCCGAGCCATCCTGGACGTTCAGGGTGAGCACGCGCAGAGTGAGCATGCCCGGCCGTGGATCCGGCCCTGGCCGGGGCCCCGCAGTGATCAGGTGACCGATCCGCCTGGGGGGCGGCAGCTGCCAGCTCACCAGCGTCGCTGCAGGGGGCGCGAGCAGCAATGCCAGCCACCACCTCGAGGTCGCCGCGACGATCACAGCGGTGACCGCGAGCAACGCCGCCACCGGGGCGAGCGCCGCCAGCTTTGGACCGGGGTCCGGCGGCCGCCCGCCAATTGCCCGGGCCACCAGCGGGGGCAGCGCCGCGATGGTGAGGACCAAGGCCACCACCGCGCTCACCCCGCGCTTCACCTCGATCCGGCTGGTTCTGGTGGCAAGGGTCCATGCAAGCACATCACACCAACGCCCAGCAGCGAGCGCCCGGACCGGGCGCTCGCTGCTGGGCGATGGGAGGATAAACCCGGCGGGCGGCTCAGAAGCTCGCCTGGTAGGCCGCCGCGGCGTTAGGCACCGTGGTGCCGGTGCCGTAGCTCCCGCCGGTGGAGGACGAGGTGCCCTGGAAGTTGGCCTCGTAGGCTATGTGGGCGGCGTTTGCTGCGAAGAATCCCTTCATGTCCTGGACGTACTGCGGGTCATCTCCGCCGGCTGAGGTGCCGGAGCTGACGTTGCCCCACTCGGGCACAGACAGCGGCTTGCCGTGCGCTGACGCGAAGGCGAGCCAGTAGTTCAGTCCTTGCTTGCCGTTGAGCTGAGACTGCCAGCCCGCGGCGGTCGTGGCGGCTGGCCACGAGTCGTAGCTGTCGACCCCGACTATGTTCACGTAGGCATTTCCGGGATACGCCTGTGTGGGATCCGCTAGCCCGGAGGAGACCCCGCGGTTGACGTTCCAGTCCCACTGGAGTCCTGGGGCGGTGGACCGCGCCGAGGTGACGATCTGCCGCCAGCACTTTGCCCAGACCGTGGGGTCGGTTGCCTGCCAGACGTACCAGTTCCCGTTGAACTCCCAGCCCAGCCGGATGATCGAGTTGCCCAGTCCGTAGGAGGAGATCACGCTGCCGAACTGGCGCCAGTAGGCGTTGTACGTGCCGCTTGCGCATGCCTGGAGGGAGACCCCGGAGACATGCTCGGGCAGCATCGCCACGCCGAAGGCCATGGTGTACGGCGAACCGCTCCAGCGCTGGTACAGCCAGGACGGATCCACGATGTCCTGCCAGCTTGACCGAGCCGACCAGTCATCCACGACGTCCAGAGGGCGACCGCGCCACGCGCCGAAGGCCGCAGCCAGCGCCTGCGTATCGCTCGGCAGGTAGACCCCGCTGGCCCAGGGCAGACCGGAACGGGTCACTGCGCGGGACACGGCGGTGTGCGTGCCCGCCGAGGCTGCCCCGGCGAAACCGACGCTAAGCGCCATGGTCCCGGCGGCGGCGACAGCAACAGCCGCGCTGACTGCGGCGCCGAACCGGGTGCGGCTGCGGCCAGCCTGCGCACGGCTGGCGGCCGAAGGCGTGACCTGTCCCTTCGCGGTGCTCTTGGATTTTCTCTGGAAGACCATCGGATTTCCCGCTCTCATATTCGATGCGTGATTTACTCACCACTCTCTGTAATTTGCGGTATGGTCCCCAGAGGCGCATTCCCTGTGCTGGACAGGGCATTGTTCCCATCCTTTCGGCCCGGGCCATTTAGCCCGGGGCCGCTGGCCCGGGCCATTCGGCCCGGGGCCTCCGGCCCCTTCCGGCCATGCGCACAGTCAGGTCGCTCAGGCGCTTCGGCCCGTGTAAAGCCACGACCCCGGTAAGCGGGGAGAGAGGAGCGAGATCCTCGCTCCCGGGAGCTTTCAGCCCGCCCCAGAGCCCGAAGCTGCGGAGCTATACCACCCGTGAACGCGCCTTGCTAAGCAGGCAGAGCAGCCGTCTTGTAAACGGCAGGCCAGCGGTCCGATCCGCTCAACGGCTCTAGGGCCTGTGGGGCTAACATCGCACAAGTCGCTGAGCAGCACTCCGGGTGCCTGCAACGCGCCGGAAGCTCGCCCGGCACGGGAAAGGTGATGGCGAGCGGCCGGAGGGCAAACGCGGCAAGCTTCGAGGGGAACGGAGGGGTCGCCGTGGACGGTGCACGGATCCAGCCCACCGCCGATGTGGACGATAGTGCAGAACTCGGACCACGCACAGTGGTATGGCACTTGGCTCAGATACGTGAGAACGCCCGGCTCGGGGCCGGCTGCATCGTGGGCCGGGGCGCGTATGTCGGGCCAGGAGTGGTCATCGGCGACCAGGTCAAGCTGCAGAATTATGCTCTCGTGTATGAGCCGGCCAGGCTGGAGGACAACGTGTTCATCGGGCCTGCCGCTGTCCTCACGAACGACGTCTATCCTCGCGCCGCCGATGTGACCGGGAAGCTGAAGCGGCCGGCGGACTGGGATGCGCTCGGTGTGGTAGTGCGGCAGGGCGCGTCGGTCGGAGCCAACGCGGTGATCCTTGCGGGTGTCGTGATCGGGCGCTGGGCACTCGTCGCTGCGGGCGCCGTGGTGACAGCGGATGTTCCGGACTACGCGCTGGTTGCCGGGATGCCTGCCCGCAGGATCGGGTGGGTTGGCCACGCAGGATCCAGGCTGGTTGCCGATGGCGCTGGCAGCTGGCGCTGCCCGGAGACCGGCGAAATGTACCAGGAGGCTGGCGGAGAGCTCGTACTCGGGTCCGATCCGGCCGCGCGCTAGCTAACCTGCTCAGAACCGGGGACGGAGCCATGGCCGCTGCTTGTACCAGTAGTACGCGCGCTGGCTGTAACTCTCACCACCATGGCCGTTGGCCGGGCCGTCGTGCCAGTTGCCCGAATACCAGGCGCCGACGCAACCCCAGATGTCGCCTGAGTGGTAGACGCCACGGGACCGGTTTCCATGGTCGCGAAGCCACCACACCCAGCCCTCGTAGCATCCCCGCAGCCAGCCGCCGAGCACGTCCACGGCCGCGGCCGTGGACGTGCGGTTCCACGGGAAGATGCCCGGCCAGCTTGTCGATTTCGTGCCGACGATCCCAAAGGTGACCGGGCACGGCAGATGCTTGTATCCAGGCAGGCACTTGCCGCGATCATAGACGTAGTCGCCGGAGTTGCGCTGGTGCCAGTCCGACTCCATGTATGCCGTCGCCCGGAGCAGGTTGTCCGGCAGTCCCCACTTAGCCGCGGCCCACTGAAAAATCTCGTCAGTGGTGCCAGTGAAATGGCCGGTAATGCGGTCAAGAATGTACTTGTTCCAGCGTGGATCGTACGCATGGGCAGATGTCCGCTCGCGCTGGAGTTTCAGGCGGACGGGAATCGTGTGGTTGTATGGGGCATTAGCATGCCGCGGTTCCCATGTCGACCGGCGGACCTCGGCGGCCGCTTCGGCGTCGCTGGGCATTGTGGCGTACCAACCGACCGGTCGCAACGTAAAATACCCGTAGGGCGGGGGCGGAATGTTAGACGAGAACGACCCGCTGGCGGGCCTGGCAAAGCGCAGCGCCACTGTCACGCTCACGCTCAGCACCGCGATCACGAGGAACCCGGTGAGCACCCGCCGCCATGCGCCCGAAGCGCCCGTCAATCTCCATGCCCCCTTCCGGTGTCAGGTTCGCAGGTCCAGTGAGAGTGCCCCATCAAGGGCAACTCGGCCAGCGGCGCCGACACCGCAGGCAGGCTGATCGATGCCTCGCGAGGCCGTGCGGCTTCGCTCGCTCCCTGGCGAGTAGCTGCGGCGCAGTTCGGCAGCGATCTCCGGCGGTGTGAACCAGGCGGGCAAGTCAAGGCCCTCGGCGAGCCGCTGGCGGAGTTCCGTACCTGAGATGGACAGTACGCGCGCATCGGGGGGTGCCTCATCCTCCGGCAGGTAGGCGCCGCGTTCTGGCAAGTAAACCAGCCGCCGGAACGTCATGACCTGGATTCCGATCTCCTGGGTGTGCCGTCGAAGCAGTTCCTGCGCTGCGTAGGGCTCGTAGAAGGGCCGCCCACCAGAATCCGGGCCAGGCCCGGCGTGATCCCTGCCCACGATGAAATGCGTCGCGCCGTAGTTCTTGCGGATGATGGCGTGCCAGAGCGCCTCACGAGGCCCTCCCATCCGCATGGCAAGTGGTAGCAGGGAGAGCAGCACCCGGCCCCGCGGGTAGTGCCACAGGATTGCCTGGTAACAGCGGACGCGCGTGTGGTGGTCGATATCACCCGGCTTCGTCACGCCCACCACGGGGTGGAGCAGGAGCTGCGCATTGGCCTCACGCGCAGCCCGCAGCGTGAGTTCCTGATGAGCACGGTGCAAGGGGTTCCGGGTCTGGAACGCCACCACACGGTGCCAGCCTCGCTGCGCGAACTCGGCCCTCACCTGCATGGGCGTGTGCCGGAACTGCGGGAAGTCCGGGTGCTGGGGTAGCTGCAGCACCTCAAGCTCACCCGTGACGTACCAGGGATGAACGTGGTGAAGCAGGTATTCGGCACCGGGGTGGGCCGGGTCATTGGTCCCGAACACAGCGGCAGCTTCGGCTGCCAGGTCGGGGCGCCAGGCGTGCGTGACATGCAGGACGGCGAGCAGCGCATCATCTGAGTCGCGAAGAGCGAGGCTCCGTCCCGGCCCGGCGGCGGTGACCAGTTCCGTCGGCACATCGAGGGTGACGGGGATGGGCCACAGGTTGCCGTCTGCCAAGCGCATGGATTCGCACACGGATGAATAATCGTCCTCACCCAGAAAGCTGCGCAGCGGCGAGAACCCGCCGCAGGCGAGCAGTTCGAGGTCACAGCGCTGGCGCCGGGGGAGCCGCCAGCTTGGCCACTCGGCTGCGCGCTTGGTAAGTTCCGTGGCCCTGTCCGCCGTCACGAGCAGGTCGACGAGTACCCCGCCGTGCGGTGGCCGGATGGTGTTGACGGCCAACACTCCTCCTTCGCTATCGCGTCCTGCGAGCTGGTGCGGACGGGCAGCACACCCCGTCCCGGCTACTCCGTGTCCCGGCTACTCCGTCCCTCGGAACGTTTCGTAAACCCGCTGGGCGCGCTCCCGGAGCCGGGCCAGGTCCGGCCGGGCCCACTGCTCTCGCAGCGCCGCCTTGGACTTCTCTCTTTCCTCGGACGGGATCCACGCCTCGGTGGCCGGCCCCGGGCGGCGGGCTAGCACTGCGACTTCCGGGAGCAGTTCATCCGCTGTTACGGTGCCCGACTCGAAACCAAGCAGCACCGGAGAGAGCGTGCTGCGCAGCTTGATGAGCTCAAAGCACCGGCGCACATTCGGCTCGCTGGGCTCGAACTCGGAGAATGCGGTGCCGAACCGCTCGTTGACGCGGCGGATCACCGCCCCGAAGTCCGTGGTGACTTCCGCGAAGTCGGCGACAACGAACTTGTCCCGATACGGAAACAGGCGCTCATAGAAGCGCGCATAGGAGACCAGCGCGTCCCGGAGCGCCACGTCGGGTTCGCGGATCAGCTGGGAGAGGATTGCTCCCTGCGGCGCACGAATGACCGCCAATGCCGGAACCCCGTTCCGCGCCGCCTCAAGGAGCTGCGCCGGAGCATGCAGGTGGTGGGCGAGCCGAACGGGCGTGGGCTGAGCGAGTTGCAGCGCGTAAACCGCGAAGGTGGAAGCCGACCGTGTGTAGCCGTCAATCACGAACTCGGTAGCGGAGCTGATCACTTCCGGGCTAGGTCCCGGGTACTTGCGCCTCGCGATGCGCAGATAGAGCCCAGGGAACTCCGACACCCGCGTCCGTAGCCGGTGCCTGGCTCGCCGTGCCAGCGTGACCTGCGCCAGTGTCGCCACGTGCTCACACCCCCCCGGCGACCAGATCGGCGCTGCTGGCACGCTTGCCCGGGCGTGGTCGCGCCAGAATCCGCTGGTACACCTCAACGTAGGCCTGCTCCTGCCGGTCCCAGGCCAGGCGTTCCTCGATCAGCCGCCGCCCGGCCTGTCCCAGGTCCGCCCGCCGTGCCGGGTCGCTGAGCAGCTCATCTATCCGTCGCGCGAAGCCCGGAACGTCCCCGGGCGACACGTATGCGGCAGCGTCGCCCGCGATCACGCGGGTCTCGGCAAGGTCGAAACTCACGAAGGGGACGCCGAAGGCCATGTACTCCATGCCTTTGACCGGGGACACGATCTCCTCCATGTTCGGCTCCAGCCCCAGATCCGCGGTGGACAGGTAGGTATAGGCCTCTTCCTGGTCGGCCCAACCTGGGAAGGTCACCCAGTCAGAGATCCCGAGTCCGGCCGCTAGCTGCTGTGATGGCGCCCTGGCCTCACCATCTCCGACAAATGCGAAATGGCAATCCGTGCGGCCGATCACGTGGACCAGGTGGCCGATCGCCCGCAGCGCGACATCCAGCCGGTCCTGCGGGCCCATGTGGCCCAGCCAGCAACACAGGAATCGTCTCCCGTGCTTCAGTTCCGGCCACGGCGCCCTCCGGCGGGTCCGTTCCAGGCTGGGCCCGTTCCCCACCACGGTCACGGTCCCCGGTGGGAGGCCGCCACGCGCGTGCGCGACTTCCTTCAGCGAGGAGTTGACCGTGATCACATGGTCCGCCGCCCGGTAGCTCCTTCGCTCGAACCAGCACAAGGCCCGGTACGCGGCCCCGTCACGTCGTCCGTAGCGCAGTTCGTACAGCTCCGGTGAGAGGTCTCGCTGGTCGAGCACGAGCGGCCGCCCGAGCAGCTTGAACGGTGCCCCGAGCGCGAAATAGATGTCGGGAGTGCCGCTGACCTGGAGAGCGTCGAACCGGTCAGTAAGAAACACCCTGACTGCCAGGCAACCCGCCATGGCGAGCGAGTATCCGTACTCCCGGAGGAAGCCTAGCTTGCTCTTGCCGTCGGAGGGTGCCCGGTAGGTGCGCAAGCGGGCCCCGGCGAAACGGTCGTTGCCAGGGTCGCTGCGGCAGATCACGGTGACCCGGTAGCCGTGGGCGTGCAGCGACGACACCTGCTTCTGCAGACGGTGGTCGCGGGCGAGGGCAACGTTCTCCACCACCAGCAGGATGTGCGGCGGCCGGCCGGCCGGTGTCGTCAGCGCCGCGGTGCTGGTGGTCGGCTGCCCGGGCGCAGTCATGCCTTGCTGCCCCTCAGCCGGTTCAGGGGTCCGTCCGGCTCGCCGCCGTCCGGCTCGCCCCCGTCCGGCAGGCAGGCCAGGCCGATCGCGCCTTCCTCGACGTCGAAGGCAGTCACCGACCCGCGTCCCACCGGGATGCGCCAGTTTTCGCCATCAACGCCGCCAAGCGTCACCAGCGTCAGCCGGATCATCACGGCATGGGTAACCGCCGCGACCGCCTCGCCCGCGTGCCGCGACCCGATGAGCCGCAGGGCATCGATCATGCGCTGCTGCGCATCACTCAGGCGCTCACCGAGCGGGCAGGCCGCTTTGCCAGGAGACGTCCGGTAGAAATCGAACGCCTCCGGGTCGAACATCGCGGCTTCCTCGGCGGTCATGCCCTCCCACGCGCCGTAGTCGACGTTGTTGAGGCCATGCAGGATGCGGATGTCCGGCACGCGCGCCTCGTCGGCGATGATCTGCGCGGTGGCGATCGTCCGGCGCAGCGGGCCAGTGTAGACGGCGGCCAGGCCCGCACCGGAGAGGCGGCGCGCCGCGTCGACGGCGTCTTGGTAACCCTGCGCGTCGAGCGGTATGTCCCGGCGGCCGCGATAGCGGTTCTCCACGTTCAGCGTGGTTGTTCCATGGCGCACCAGGTAGAGCCGGCACATGTGCACCGCAGGCTCCCCCAGTAGCCGGGTAGGAGCCAGGATCTGGTCTGTCATTAGTTGTCCCTCCCTAGTGCGTGTTCGCCTGGCCACTGCTACGAAGGGTCGGCAGTCAGGCTGACGCTCTTGGTAGGCCGCCGAGGAGATGCGACCTCGCGACCATCCACCGCGTCGCGCCGGGACCATAGGTCCAGGTCCGGCGGGTCAATGACGACAGGCTGCACCGCTCGCCTGCGCAGCCAGCGGCGGTGGCCCACGTTGTAAAGCACATAGCCGATCAGCTTGCCGGCCACCTCATCGGCGCGCATGGCGGCCCGCAGGTGGGAGCGGGTGGACTTCCGCGCATTCCCAACCAGCAGAATCATCTCCGCGAGGTCTGTGAGCGGCGCCGTGTCCGGGGTAGCGAGCACTGGCGGCGCGTCGATGATGACGAAGTCAACGTGGCTGCGGAGCTCGCCGAGCACCGTGCGCAGAGCCGGCCGCTGGAGGAACTCCGCCGGGTCGCGCGGGAGCGGCCCGGCCGGGAGCACCCGCAGGTTATGGACACCGGCGGCCCGCACAGCGGTTGCCATGTCGGTCCGGCGGTCGAGCAGCGTCGTGAGCCCCTCGTCGTTCTTCACGCCGAGCAACTCGTGTGCGTCACCCCACCGCAGGTCGGCGCAGACCAGAACGGTGCGTCGGCCGGACTGTGCGAGCGCGACAGCGAGATTCGCGGCGATTGTGCTCTTCTTCTCCCAGGCCGGGCTGGTGATGAGGAGCGTCTTGGCCCCTCGCGCGGCTGCCGCGGCGATCACCCGCGTCCGCAGGCTGCGGTATGCCTCCGCGACCACGGAGTCGGCATTCCATACGATCGCAAGCCGGCTGGCCGGGTCAGGCCAGACCGGGCGGAACGCGGGAACCAGCGCGAGAACCGGAGCGCCGGCCTCTGCTTCGAGCTCGAGCGGGCCACGGAAGCGGTCGTCCAGGTGGTCGCGGACCGCGGCCGTCCCGATGCCAAGGCCGAGACCCACGACCAGCGCCGCGAAAATGTCCACCAGGTAATTGGGACTCGACGGGGATGTGGGCAACAAGGCTGAAGTGATCAGCGTGGCGCGGAGCGTGTTGTTCAGCTGCGTGGCCGTCTGGGTGGTCGTCTTGGTGTGGTGACGAGGCGACACGGGCTTGGGTGTCCGGTACGCGACATAGGCCTCCGCGATAACCTGCGCCCGCTCCCGGGCGATCCACGGCACCGGGCCTGAGTAGGCGATCTGCATGATGGACGAGCCGGCCGGCACGTCCAGGGACAGCCCGTGCAGCAATTCCGCCGACGGCACGCCGAGAGACCGGGACGCGATCGCAAGGACGACGCCGGACGACACGATCCCCTTCTCCGTCACCATGTTGGGTCCCTGCACCGCGGTCGGGTCCGGCGACGCGAACCAGACATCCACGTCCGCCTGTGACTTGTACAGCGGCGTCTGGGAATGTGCGTACGCTGCCGCCGCGCCCACCACCACCACGGTGATGATCAGGATCCAGCGCAGATGCGCCAGCAGGAACCGGTTCCAGCCACCCGGCGCACCCGGGGCGCGGCGGAACTGGCGAGCCGTTAGTCCTGCCAGCTGAGTTCCCCTGCCGACAGCCGGGTCATGGGCGGCCAGCAGGCGGTCCAGCTTCCCGCCGGACAGGGACCGGTGGTTTCGCATCGCCTCCCCGTTGATCCCTGGGGTCTTCTCGTCCGGCATCACTCTCGAACCTCCCTTGCCAACACGGGGCTCTCCCGCTCGCTGCCTGAACCACCTGGCGGTCGCTCGCGGAACGAGGTCAGCCCCAGCGCACTGTGTTCTTCACCCGGGCGCGCGGGCCGCCCGCCAGCGGACGCGGGCCGCGCAGCGGCGCCGTGCCCTTCGCATGAGCCATCGGGGCGGCTCCCACCTGGCACCGCCAGTGCCAGGGCGTCGTGATCTTCACCGAGGTCACCCGAGCGCCCCGCACGCGGCGCCGCCAGTGCCAGCAGGGAGAAGAAGGCGTCCCCCGAGCCCCGGTACGTCAGGTGCGGATCGAACGTCATCAAGACGGTGATCACGATGATCGCCGCGAAGACGGCGACACCCGCCACGCTGCGACCGCGGCTATCGCCGCGAGCCGCCTGCCAGCCCCTGCGCGCCGAGGCGTACACGAGGAACAGGAAGCTGGCGAGCAGCGGGATTCCGCCGCCCCACAGCAGCCACGTGTAACCGCTCTCGATCCACACATAACCCGTCGCCTGAGTCGCGACCGTGACACGCGCCGAGGGCCGGACACCCAGCAGGAAATTCCAGTTGGAGAACAGCTTGGGCCAGAAATAGGTCTGCAGGTTCTGCAGTCGCCCCGTCCAGCTGACAGGCAGCCCCGACGCCGACTGGAAACCGCTCAGCCGACGGGCGATCACCGGGCGCAATGCGTACCCGGCGACCAGGGTCGCGGGCACGAAAGCCCACAGCAGCCTCGGCTTGCGGATCACGATCGCGACGCAGATCACGCCCACGAACAGGCCGATGGCGCTGGAGAATTCGCCGGCCGACAGCGCCCCCATGACCAGCAGTGCGGCAGCAGCCGCCAAAACCGGCCGGTACCGGCGGTAGCGCCACCACAAGCTGCTCACAACAGCCAGGTTGATGATCGCAAGATCGGCGGTCGCGGCCGGCAGGCCGAGCGTGGAACTCCCCCGCGCCTGGAACGCATCGGTGTACCCGAACGGCGCATAGTAGCTGGCGAGCACCCGTGGCACACCGAACAACCCGAGCGACTGCAAGATCGCCAGCAGAGCCACGATGCACCCGGCTGTCACCGCCAGCCACAGGCACCGCCGTACCTGGCGGTCGGTGCTGACGCTGGCGCGGATTATGACGTACAGGCCCAGGTACTTCCAGAGCACCAGCGCGTAAAGAAGGTCGTCCTGCGTGATTGATTCCTGCCGGACGGCCATCCACAGCAGCGGCACCAGGGAGCTGGTCACCGCCATGAGCAGCAGGGATAGCTCCAGCCTGTCCAGCCGAAGTTTCGGCATCTGTCCCGTGCGCAGCCGCACCACGCCGCGGGTGGCAAGCGTGGCTCCGAGCACGAGCGCGAGAGCCTCGTTCGGCCGCACCACGGGCAGCGCGGAGCCACGGTTGATGCCGGCTGTCACCGGGGTCAGGGCGATGAGCAGGTACGCGGCCAGCGCAGGCCGGGCCCACACGCAGACCACCAGCGCCACGAGCAGGGCCATGCCGAGCGCCAGCAGGGGCCGAAGCGCGCACAACCCGCCCAGCCCGACCGCCCCGATCAGCGCTGGCGCAGCCACCCAACGGCTGGAGCGATAACGCAACCCCAGCCCCGCCCATGGGAGGGCGGGAGATGGCGGAATAGCCTGGCCGGGGCGCGCGGCGGACCGCCGCAGGACGACGCTAGCCATCGGCCACCCCGGTAGCCGCACGTGCACCCAGGCGCCGCCGGGCCGCGCTAACCATGGGTCACCACCGCCACCGCGCCCCGGGCCTTGCCCCGCAAGTGGCTGAACCCTCCGGCGAGCCAGCCAAGCTCAGGAGTCCGCCACCAGGCCTGCAGGGCCAGGAACACCAGCGCACCGACGATGGCAGCCGCAGTGATGCCGACCCGCGGACCGAACGGCCTGCCCAGCCAATGCGGGACCTCGGTGGCCGTGATCCACGCGGGACCGGCCATGATGGCGGCACCCGCCAGGAATTTGCCCAGCGATGGTGCGAGTCGCTGCGACCCACGCTGGCTGAGGTTCTGCCACACGCGCGCAGTCAGGTGGCAGGCGCCGACGGCCACGGCGGCGGACAGCGCGAGCCCGAGCATGAGGAGCACGGCCCATCCGTGCACGAGCAGGGCGATGCTCACCAGGCCCAGGCACACGGCGGCTTGGAGCAGCATGGAGATCAGGGGAGAGCGTGTGTCCTTCCTGGCGTAGGACGCGTAAGTGGCGATCATGAACGCGGTCTGGCCAACTACCGCCACCGACAGCGCCGCGAGCGACGCGGCGACCATGGTGACCCCTGCGGCGCCGTCCATCCGGCCGAACGAGATGGCGCGCGCCAGCGGGAC
>Ga0070708_100003334_pt1 | contig 12567 bp, 8 predicted proteins | sample KBSK5503metaG_FD_65469 | JGI IMG/M metagenome (GOLD analysis project Ga0070708, IMG submission 65469) | Corn, switchgrass and miscanthus rhizosphere microbial communities from Kellogg Biological Station, Michigan, USA - KBS K5-50-3 metaG | ecosystem: Host-associated > Plants > Roots >...
TGGCTGATCGTGATCGCGGTCGGCGTGTCTCACGCCCCGGCGGTCGCCCGGGTGATCCGGTCGGCGACCCTCGACGTCGCCGAGCGGGACTACGTCAAGGCGGTGGAACTGCAGGGGATGCGGCCGGTCAAGGTCATGACCAAGGAGATACTGCCCAATCTCATCTCCCCGCTCATGGTGGAGACGGGACTCCGGCTCACCTACTCGATCGTGATCATGGCCGGCCTGGCCTTCCTCGGATTCGGCCAGCCCCCTCCCGCGGCCAACTGGGGCACGATGATCAACGAGAACCGGATCGGCCTGCCGCTCAACCCGTGGGCGGTGATCGCACCCGCGGCGCTGATCGCCCTGCTCACCATCGGCACCAACACGTTCACCGACGCGGTGGCCCGGGTGGCGATCGGCGTGGACCGGCGGCCGGAAGAGGCGGCACTGGTGGATGAGCTCGGCCCGGAGCAGGCGTGACGGCCGGCCATGATGCCGCTGGCGCGGACACTTCCGCCAGGCCGACGGCCGACGGGGTGCGGCTGGACGTCAGCGGCCTCGAGGTCCGGCTCGGCCGGACCGGCGCCGACGTGGTCAGCGATGTTTCCTTCGCCGTCCGGGCCGGCCAGGTGCTTGGCCTGGTGGGCGAGTCCGGGTCGGGAAAGACGACGGCCGTCCTCGCGCTGCTCGGCCATGCCCGCCGCGGGCTGCGCATCAGCTCGGGCCAGGTCTACCTCGACGGCGTCGACCTGCTGCGCTTGCCCCCCGCCGAGTTGCGGGCGGTCCGCGGCGCGCGGGTCGCCTATGTGCCGCAGGATCCGTCCGCCGCGCTCAACCCCACGCTGCGGATCGGCACGCAGCTGAGAGAGGCCATGCGGGTGCACCCCGGCGCGGTCGACGATCCCGGCGCCCGCATTCTGGAGGTCCTGAGCGAGGTCCGCCTGGACGCCTCGCCCGACCTGCTGCGCCGCTACCCGCACCAACTCTCCGGGGGGCAGCAGCAGCGCGTCGGACTCGCCATGGCCTTCGCCTGCCGGCCATCGCTGATCGTGCTCGACGAGCCGACCACTGGCCTCGACGTGTCCACCCAGCGCCACGTGCTGGACACCATCCGCAGCTTGTGCCGGGCCTACGGGGTGGCGGCCGTCTACGTGAGTCACGACCTCGCGGTCGTGGGCGGCCTGGTCAGCGAGGTCGCAGTCATGTACTCAGGCCGGATCATCGAGATCGGCCCGACGGCGAAGGTGTTCGGCGACCCGCTGCACCCGTACACCCGCGGGCTGCTCGGCGCCGTGCCCTCGCCGCTCCTGGCCGCCAAGCTGACCGGGATCGACGGGCAGCCACCGCGGCCCGGCCGCCGCCCGGCTGGCTGTTCGTTCGCGCCTCGCTGCGGCTTCGCGACCGACGCGTGCCGGTCCGAGCAGCCCGCGCCCGTCTTCGTCGACTTCCGCGCCGTGCGGTGCCTTCGCGTGACGCAGGTCAGGGCGGCCGCCACCGGCGTGTCCGCAGCTCTAAGCGGCCGGGCCACGGCCGCCGGCGAAGCGCCGGTCCTGTCGCTGCGGGGCGTATCGGCCGGCTACGGGCGCAAGGCCGTGCTCTCCGGCGTCGATCTTGACGTGCCCCCGGAGTCATGCGTCGCCGTGGTGGGCGAATCCGGTTCGGGAAAGACCACGCTCGCTCGTTGCATCGTCGGCCTGCACGGCAACTGGACCGGTGACATCAAGTTCGAGGGCGCACCGCTGGCGGCGATCGCCCGGGACCGGCCGCGGGAACTCCTGCGGCGGGTGCAGTACGTCTTCCAGAACCCGTATACCTCGCTGAACCCACGCAAGACCGTAGGCCAGATCGTGGCCCAGCCGCTGGAGCAGTACCTGAAGCTGGGTTACCGGGAACGGACCCAGCGCGCGGCCCAGGCGCTGGCGGACCTGTCGCTGGGCAGCGACTTCCTGTCCCGGTACCCTGACCAACTGTCCGGCGGGGAACGGCAGCGCGTCGCCATCGCCCGCGCGCTAGTCGTCCAGCCCGACCTGCTCATCTGCGATGAGGTGACCTCGGCCCTGGACGTCTCGGTCCAGGCGGTCATCGTGGAACTGCTCCGCGCCCTCCAGGCCGAACGGCGCATCGCGATGGTCTTCATCACCCACAATCTCGCGCTCATGCGCAGCATCGCCCAGTCCGTGATGGTCCTCCGGGCCGGCACCGTGGTGGAATCGGGCCCTGTCGAGCAGGTTCTCGACCACCCCGCCGACCCCTACACCATCCGACTGATGGAGGACGTGCCCAAGCTCGCCGTCCCGGGCGGGCCGGGCGTCCTGAGGTAAGTCCCGCCCGCGCCCTCGGCGACGAAACGACCCTGCCGGACCAGCGTCTTGCCGCCGAGCAGGACGTCCCGCACCTGCCCGGACAGCCGTTCACCCAGGTACACGCTGTCACCCGTGCCGTCGTCGAAGGTATCCGCCGCGATGACCATGCCGGCGGCCGGATCCCAGATCAGCAGATCGGCGTCTGAGCCGGGGGCCAGGACTCCCTTGCGCGGATAGTGGCCGAAGGCCCGGGCCGGATTCGCGCAGGCGACCTCGGCGAGCCGCTCGATCGGCAGGCCCCGGGCCAGACCACACGACAGGAGCAGCGGGAGCCGGGCCCCGACGCCCGCGATCCCGTAGCGGTAACCCCGCCCGTCCGGGGCGAACTCCCCGACGGTCCTCGAGCGCTCCTGGCAGTGGTCTGAGCCCACCGTGTCAAGCGTCCCGTCCGCGAGTGCGTGCCAGAGCGCTTCGGGATGACCAGGCGGCCGGAGCGGCGGGGCCACGAGGTAACGCTCGGCATCGGTGCGCTGATAGCAACGGTCATCCAGCAGGAGGTGATGCAGGCAGACTTCGCCGTACAGCGCGGGCGACCCGCGATGGCGCGCCAGGCGGACCTGATCGAGGGTCTCGGAGCAGGACAGGTGGGTGAGGTAGCACGTGGCCCCGGTGATCCCCGCCGTGCCCAGCACCAGGGCCGCCGACGCCGCCTCCGCTTCCGGCGGGCGGGTTTCCGCGAACAGCCTCACCCCGGTGCGGCCGGAATCGATCGCCGCCGCGGCCAGCCCCTCGATCATCTGGCCGTCTTCGCAGTGGACCTGGACCACCTGCCCCTGCCGGGCGGCCGCGGTCATCAGCTCGAACAGCCCACGCGTGGACCACATGATGCCCAGTTCGGGGTAGGCGAGGAAGATCTTGATCCCGGATACCCCGGCGTCCCTGAGGGCCTGCAGGTCGGCCGGGACGACCTGGTCCGGCCGGTAGAGCATCGCGTGCAATCCCACGTTCACCGCGGGACGGGCGGCCGCAAGCCCGTCGCGGCGGCGCAGCAGGCACGCGACCGCTCCCTCGCCGGGCTCGGGGTTGGTGAACGACAAGACGGTGGTGGTGCCGCCGAGGGCCGCCGCCCTGGTCGCCGCGGCCACGTCCGCCATGATGTGGCAGTGCGGGTCTACCCCTCCCGGCAGCACGAAGCAGCCCGTGGCGTCGAGCCGTTCAGCCGCCGCCGGCGCAGCCCCCGCGCCGGCCAGCGCGATGATCTTGCCGTCCCCGATTACCACGTCAGCCTGCCGCGTCCCATCCGGAGTTACCACAGTGCCACCCGTGACCGCCAGGATGCCGGCGGACCGGGACCAAGGCGTCACGACGCGAGCCGGGCCGGGACCACGCTCACGAGCGGTTCCGGCGGGAGGGACCGGTCCCGGGATGACCGGATCGATCCGGCGGGCCTGCCCCGCCCGGACCACCAGCCGGGGAATGACGAGCGTCTGCACGATCTCACGCTGGCCCGCGCCGTCGGGGAGCGCCCACCCGCCGGCGCGAAGCTCGAAGCCGGTCAGGTCGGCCTGGGAGCCTGATGCCAGAGAGCCGATCTCGGCGCCGCGCCGGATGGCCGCCGCAGGCGCCGCGGTCGCTGCGGTGATCACCTCCGCCAGGCTCATCCCGCAATGAAGCAGCTTGGACAGGGTGGTGGCCTGGTCGTATACGGGCCCGGCCACGTTGTGCGCATGCAGGTCGCTCGACACCGTGTCGGGCGGGAAGTCCTGCGCCAAGGCGGTCCTGGCCACCCCGTAGGCGAAGCTGCCCGCACCGTGGCCGACGTCGAACAGAACCCCGCGCGCCCGGGCGCGGGGTACCTCAGGGTGCAGGCGGCCGTCCGGGTCGAGGATCCCGCCCTCGTTGGCGTGGAAGCAGTGCGTGACGATGTCGCCCTCACCCAGGTGCGCGAGCAGCCAGCTGATGGGCCTGCGCATGTCGATGATGTGCACCATCAACGGCAAGCCGAGCTGCTCGGACGCCTGGCAGGCCAGCCGCAGCGCCGGTTCAGGATTGTCGCCGACCATCTGGTACCCCAGCCGCACCTTCACGCCGACGATCACGTCCGGGTGCTCGCGGGCCCGCCCGATGGCCTGCGCGGGTGAGGCCCAGCGCAGGTCTTCGAGCTCGCCCACCAGAGGCGTGATCATCCCCTGAACCGCCACGTGGAGGAAGGCGAGTATCCGGGTCTGCGCGTGCTCGATGACGTAGCGCCGGAACCCGGGGAAGGTCTGGGCGCCGGCCGAGCCGGCATCGACGGCGGTGGTGACCCCGCGGCGCAGGCAGTGCGCATCCGGGTCGATGCCGTAGTGCGAGACGCCGTGATACAGGTGCGTATGCAGGTCGACCAGGCCCGGCACCAGCACCAGGCCGGTGGCGTCGATCGTCTCTGCGGCGGGTCCCACGTCACCGAGCCCGGTCAGGTGGCCGCCGGTGACGGCGACGCCGAGGCTGCCGTCGATCCCCCGCGCAGGATCGACGACCCGGCCTCCGACAATGGCGAGATCGGTCACGGCAGCAGTCCAGCCGGGAGACGGGCCAGCGTCGCGGCGAATGCCGCCACGGTCCGCTCGACGTCATGCCCGGTATGGGCGGCGCTCAGGAAACCGGATCCGTGGAAGAGATGCACGCCCTCCAGCAGCATGCCGTTGTGCAGTTCGGCGGACAGTTCCGGGCTCATCCCGGCGGCCTTCAGCGCCTGCAGGCTGGCCTGCTCCGGCTCTCCGGCGTGGCCGATCAGCAAGTGAAAGGTCGAGCTTTCGCCGTAGGCCCGCCCGGGCACCCCGGCTTCGGCCAGGATCGACGTCAGCCCGGCGCGAAGGGCGGCGGCGAGCCGGGCCGCGTGTTCCTGCGGCTCCCCCGAACGGCACTGGCGCAACGCGGCGATTCCGGCGGCGGCCGAGATCGGGTGGGCGTTGTGAGTACCGGGATGAGCGACGCGGTGCTGGTCATCGCCGGGAGGCGAGAGGTGCTCCATCAGATCCGCCCGGCCGGCCAGGGCACCGCCCGGCATCCCGCCGGCCAGGATCTTCCCGAGTACGGTGAGGTCGGGTGTCACCCCGGCCACGGCCTGCACGCCCCCGGGCGACCAGCGGAAGCCGGAGACCACCTCGTCGAAGACCAGCACCGTCCCGCTGGCGGTGGTCAGGTCGCGCACCGTGGCGAGCAGCCCGGCGGGGAGCGGCACCGTGCCCCACGCCGCGCCGGACGGCTCGAGGATGACGGCCGCGACGTCACCGCCCTGTAGCACATCCGCCAGCGCCCGCGCGTCCGCCGGCAACACGGTGACCACCTGCCCGAGCACGGCGGGAACCCCGGCCGTGTCCGGCCCGCGGAACGGCGGGTCAGTGCCGAAACAGACCTGGTCGTGCCAGCCGTGGAAGTGACCGGCCAGCTTCACCACCCGCTCCCGGCCGGTGGCCGCCCGGGCCAGCCGCAGCGCCAGTAGCGAAGCCTCCGTGCCGCTGGCGGTGAACCGGACCAGGTCGGCCGAAGGCACCAGGCCCACGACCGTCTCGGCCCACTGGCACTCCAGCTCGTGGCACGCGCCCGGGTGGAACGCGAGCGTGGCCTGGTGACGCACCGCTGCGACCACCGCCGGGTCGCTGTGCCCCAGAAGCAGGGCACCGTGGCCCATCACGTAGCAGATGATCTCGTGCCCGTCGAGATCCCACTTGCGCGCGCCTTCGGCCCGCGCGACCGCAAGAGGAAACGGCACTGCCCGCCGCACGTCATGGGTGACACCGCCGGGCAGCACCCGGCGGGCGCGCTGCGACAGGGACTCCGAGCGTGGGTTCGCGGCGGCCCACGCCGCGGTGCGCCCGGTCGGCGGGGCGCTGCCAGAGACCTGCTTCTCCCAGGTTGCCATGGCATCAGTCTTCCGCCGTGCCGCCGCTGCCGCCAGCTCAGGCAGGCGGGATACCAGTACTGTACGGTGACAGGATGCCGAGCTAGGAGGACCACATGCCGGATCTGCCCGCAATGCTCGAGCGCGGCCCCGTGGTCTGCGCGGAAGGCTACCTGTTCGAATGCGAGCGGCGTGGATACCTCCAGGCGGGCGCGTTTGTTCCCGAGGTTGTCCTGGACCACCCCGATGTGGTCGAGGAACTGCACCGTGAGTTCGTGCACGCCGGCTCCGACGTGGTGGAGGCCTTCACCTACTACGGCCACCGGCAGAAGCTGCGGGTCATTGGCAAGGAGGACATCCTCGAACCGCTCAACCGGCAGGCGCTGTCCATCGCGGCCAGGGTGGCCAGGGAAACCGGGACGCTGCTGGCGGGCAACCTGTGCAACACCAACGTCTATGAGCCGGGGTCCCCGGACCTGCCGGAGGTCCGGGCCGCGTTCGAGGAGCAGGTGGCCTGGGCCGCCGACGCGGGCGCGGACATGATCATCGCCGAGACGTTCAGCTGGCTTGGGGAAGCCCTCCTGGCATTGGAGGCGATCCGGGCCGCTGGCCTGCCCGCGGTGGTGACCTTCGCGGTGCACCGGGACGGCACGATGCGCGACGGGGGCAGCCCGGAGGATGCTTGCCGCCAGGCGGAGCGGGCCGGAGCCAGCGTGGTCGGCCTCAACTGCATCCGTGGACCGCGCACCATGCTGCCGATACTCGAGCGGGTACGCGACGCGGTGTCCTGCGAGGTCGCGGCCCTGCCCGTTCCCTACAGGACGACCGAGGCGGAGCCGACGATGCAGGCCCTGCGCGATCCCGAGCGGGGCGGCGCGCAGGCCTTCCCGACCGCGCTTGACCCCTTCACCTGCACCCGCCAGGAACTAGGCGAGTTCGCCACGGCCGCGCTCGCGCTCGGCGTGCGCTACCTGGGCGTGTGCTGTGGCGCCGCCCCGCACCACATCCGGGCCGTGGCTGAGGCGGCCGGCCAGGTCCCGCCGGCATCCCGCTACTCCCCAGACATGTCGAAGCATTCGTTCCTCGGCACTGATCCCGGCATCGCCAAGGCCTACCAGGACTACGCGGCTCAGCTGTAGGCAGGCCCGGTCCGCGCCGGCTTGCGGCGTTCGCCTAGTCGGCCGTCGGCACGGTCAGAAGATACCGACCTGGACCGCGCGCGAGGTCTGCAGGGCCCGCTCGGCCGCGGTCGCCACCGCGAGCGTGGCGGCTGCGTCCGGCGGCGTGCAGGCCACAGCCGTCGGATCGCGCTCCCTGACCGCGTCCAGGAAGCGGCGCACCGACCGCTCGAACGGGTGGGATGCGGCGCGGCGGGCCACCGGCTGGCCCCGGCTCACGCCGGAGAGGGTGAAGTCGGGGTCGAGGGCGAGCCTGAGCGTCGCATCGGACGCGATGATGTCCAGGCCGTAGGTTCCCGGCTGACCCGGCCGGGTCCAGGCGACCACGACCGTAGCCAGCGCGCCGGAGGCGAGTTCGAGCATGATCGTGAGGGCATCGTCGATGTCCCCGGCTTCCCCGGCGCTGCGGGCGAGCCGGACCCGCGAGGCAGCGGCCTGGACCGCCACTACCTCGCCTGCAATGGCCCTGGCCAGGTCCAGGTGATGGCTGCCGCGCTCAAGCAGGTTTCCGCCGCCCGCGCGCATGTCGACGAACCACGGACGGCTCTGCGTCGGCCCGATGTTCGTTCCGAGCAGGAGCCCGACCTGCTGGCCCGTCAGGAGCCCGGGCAGGTCCTCGAGCAGGTCGAGTGCGTGCCACTGGTAGCCGACCGCGCAGACGGCGCCGGTCCGGGCGGCTACCGCCACGATCTCCGCGGCGTCCTCGGGCGTGCGGGCGATGGGCTTCTCCAGGTAGACGGGCACCCCGTGGCTCAAGGCTGCGACGGCCGGTTCCCGGTGGGCACGGGGCGGGGTGCAGACGATCAGCGCCTCGATGTCCTCGCGGTCGAGCAGGTCGCGCCAGTCTAGGTAGACTCGCGCGCCGCTGCCCGCGGCCAGAGTCTCGGCTCGCTCGCGGTCGATGTCGCACACCGCCATGAGCTCGGCGTCCGCCGCGGAATCCAGGACACGCCGGTGCTCCTGCGCGATCCACCCGGCACCGACCATACCCACCCGGATGATGGCCACGCTGCCTCCACGCATGTGCGCCAGGACACTGTGCCGCTGGCGATGATCCCATGATGGGGTGTCCTACCCCGGCTACCGATAGCTGTGGCAGACAGTCAGCTCCAGGGGAAAGGTGAGTGGCTCACCGGGTGCAGCTCGCCCGCACCGTACCGGCCGAACCTGAACGGTGCCAGCAGTCCCTGCTGCTCCCCGAGGAGCTCCTTGGCCACCAGGGCTCCGACGCCGATCATCTTGAACCCGTGATTGGAATCGGCGATCAGGTAGGCGTTCTGATGGAAAACGTCGAAGACGGGGAAGCTGTCCGGGGTGAAGGCCCCGATTCCGCCGGTGGGCTCGCGCCGGTAGAGGTGCCGCTTTCCCTGGAACCTTTTGTGGCAGTGAGCGAGGCCTGACGTCCACATCCGGACGAAGTCGTCGGTCACCGTGTACTCAGGGCTCTCCGGGCCGTACGGGTCGATGGCCACGGCCCCGGCAGGTTTGCCGACGATGTACGGGGAGCTACCGCCCTGCAGCCCGGCGAAATAGAAGTCCGGCTTGTAGTAGATGCCCCACATCTTGTCCGTGATCAGGTCACCGCTAGTGTCGTCGTGGAGCGGAGCGTCGGAGTCCACGTGCGTGACAGGCGGGAAGGCGCCCCGGCTGTCGGTGAACTCCGTCGGTTCGATCGCCAGCGTGCCCTCCTGCAACGCCCAGTACGTCCACATAGGCCGGTCCACGCCCCCGGTGGCGCCGGGCTCCGCCACTGTGATCGTTTCGGGCAGACCCAGCCAGGCCCACAGATCGCGGATCCACGGGCCGACGGCGATCACCAGCTGATCGCAGGCGATGGCGCCCTGATCGGTTTCGACCGAGGTCACCGCGTCACCGGCGATTCCGAACCCGGTGACGCGGACGCCGGCAGCGATCCGCACCCCCTCCGCCTCCGCCTTCGCCGCCAGGCCGCGGACCGCGCGGATGTTGTTCGCGTACCCGCCCTTCTTCTCGTGCAGAACCGTGGTGATCCCGGGCGCCTGCCAGTCCTCGAACATGTCGACGAGGTAGCGGTGACAGTCGCTCTTTCCCTCGATGAGCACGGACGGGTAGCCGATGGCCTGCTGCTCGGAATAGATCTTCGCGACATCCTCGGACATCGCCTCCGGCGCAATCTGCAGGAAGCCGACGGGATGGTAGGAGAACGCGTCGGGGTCGCTCTCCCAGACGGCCACCGAGTGTGCCATCAGTTCGCGCATTGCAGGCTGGAAGTAGTTATTGCGGACGGTCCCGCAGGCTATGCCGGACGCACCAGCGCCGACTCCGCGCTTGTCGAGCACGAGGATGTCCTCAGCCCCGCCGAGCCCGCGGGCCCGCAGTTCCCGGGCCAGATGCCAAGCCGTGGACAGGCCGTGGATGCCTGCGCCGATGATGACGTAGCGGCTATGAGTGCGGACCATGGCACCCACCCTTCCGACCTACGGCGCTCGCCAGCACCGTATACACGCTACCGCGCGGGCAGCCCGACGCCGATGAAGACCGGGAGACGATGGTGAGCCTGATCAGCGCGGCCATGACGGCTCGATCAGCCCAGTCGAGCCGGGGCTTGGGGTTGCTTCGGCGCAGCACGGCAGAACCCCATCCATACGCGGATGCCGCTGCTGCTTTTGTCATCGCCCTCCGGCCGGATCGCCTTCCGCGAGGCACATCACCGCGCGCGCGTTACAGACTTCGCCCGAGCTGGCCCGCTCGTCAGCGAGCGTCGCGAGCACCGCGCGGGCTTCGCCGGTCATCCCGAGGCGGGCTTGGGCGGCCAGCATCCAGCCGGTCACCTGGCTCGCGAGCGCGTGCGATCCCTCAAGCTGCGATCGCAGCTGCTCGGCCGCGTTGAACTCCTGCAGCGCCTCGCGGTGGCGGCCGCGGCAGGCCTGCAATATCCCCGTCGTCTGGTGTAGCAGGAGCGTGATGTCCGGCCCGGTGTCTGTCTGCAGCGCCCGTGCGGCGCGCTGCAGCCATCGCTCACCCTCGTCAAACTCACCCGTCCAGATCATCGCGTCGGCCAGCGTTACCAGTGCGGGCGCGATCACCGGTTCCGCGCCCCAGCCGTGCCGGTCGGCGAGCGCGATCGCCTCGTGGCAGCGCCGCGGGTCGTGGCGAACGGGTGGATCTTCGACGCGAACCCGAGTTGCGCCAGGCAGCCGACCTCGAGGTAGGGCCGGCCGATCTCCCGGGCCAGAACGGCGCCCTCCTGGAGATGGCGTTCAGCCTCTGGCAGCCCCAGGGACCACGCCTCGGCGGTGCTCAGGTTCATCAGCGCCACCGCTCGCAGGTCGCTGCCGAGCGCGATGTTTTCGTCGGACTGCCCGGTGACCGGGGAGGCAAGGAATTTGGCTTGTTCGACGACGCCGGGCAGGTGACCGCGCCGCCTGGCCAGCCACAGCTTCAGCGCCGCGATCGCCACCCGGAGGCGGCGCTGGCGATCCGGCGGCGCCGTCCCGGCGTCCGTCTCGGCGACCGCCAGGTAGGCGGCCGCCTCGTCCAGGCGTCCCTGGACCAGGTCCACGGTCGCGTGCACCAGGGCCAGCTCGGGGTGATCCGGGCCCCGCGGAAAGGCCCGCAGCAACGCCTGGACGGTCTGCGTCTGCCCATCGAGCGTCAGGCTGAACGAATGGTCGGCCAGCAGCCGGGCCGCGCCGGGCCAATCTCCGGCCGCCTGGGTGTGCCGGATGGCGTCAGCCACCTGACCCTGCTCGAGGAACCACTCCGCGGCGCGCCGGTGCAGCGCCGGCACGTCCCCGGGCAGCGTCCGGCGCAGCTCCAGCCGCAGCAGATCGGCGAACAGGTGGTGGTAGCGGAACCGCGTCCGCTCGGGGTCGAGGGAGACGACGAACGCGTTCGCGTCCTCGAGTGCCAGCAGGATCCGCTCCGAGCCCGGCCGGCCGGTCAGCACGTCTGCCAGCTCTCCGTTGACCCGGTCGAGCAGTGAGGTACGCAGGAGCAGCTCCTGGACGTCGGGCGGCTGGCGTTCGAGCATTTCGGCGAGCAGGTACTCGGCGACCGTCCGCTCGCTGCCGGAGAACTCCGCGACGAACCGCTCCGGGTCGGGGTGCCCGGCCAGCGAGATCGCCGCGAGCCGCAGGCCCGCGGCCCACCCCTCGGCCCGCTCGTGCAGCATTCCCAGCGCTGGCTCGGGTAGCTCTGCCCCGGCCGCGCTGAGCAGCTCCCGCGTCTCAGCGACGGTAAAGCGAAGATCAGCGGCGCGGATCTCGATCAGCTCTCCCCGCAGCCGGAGCCGGTGCAGCCCCAGCCGCACGTCATGCCGGGTGGCCAGCACCAGCCGCAGCTCCGGCGGGCCGCTCGTGATCAGCAGCTCCAGCTGGGCCAGCGCCTGGTCCGAACCCAGCTCGTGCACGTCATCAACCACCAGCCAGAGCCGGTCCTGCAGTGGCGCCAGGTCCTTCAGCAGCCGTTCCACGATCGCCCGCCCGTCCAGGTCCGGGGCCGCCGTCAGCCCGCGCACCAGCCCGGACCCGACCACCGTGCCTCGCAGCGCGTCCAGCACCGTCAGCCAGAACCGCTGCGGATCACGCTCATCGCGCCCGGCCGGCACCCACGCGGCGCGATCGGAAAGGCCCGCCTGGCCGATCCAGGACCGCAGCAGGACCGTCTTCCCGCTGCCGGCCGGCGCGGACACCACCGTTACCCGCGCCGACGCCCCCAGCCGGGCGAACAGCGCGGGACGGGACACGACCCTGCCCGCACCAAGGCCAGCGGCCCGGCCGACAGCGATATCCGATCCCCTGGCCTGTTCCATCTCCCTACCGGGCGGCGTTCCGATCGCCATTGCGCTCCTCATGAGCCTTTCCGGTCCTGACGGCCAGCCGGCGCGCATCCACACCGCTACGTGTGGGCGCGGGCCAGCTAGCGCCGCTACGACGCCATCGTCATGCCGGGAGGGTCGCGCTCGAATCCGCCACGGCGGCCAGTCGCGACGGCTGGGGAGAGTCCCAGGACCAGAGCCTCCCAGCGATCAGACCCTCCAAGATTCCCGGGGCGATCCACAGCCCCGGACTTCCGGGCTTTCCCGGTGTGGGAACCGGTTTACGATGGCGGGGACCCGCCGAAGGGAGGCGCCGGTGACGTTGCGGGGCCGCAAACAACAGTGCGGGATCTTGGACGGAGATCAGTTCGTCGTGCAGTTCCCTGCAGGCGGATTAGGCTCATGGCTGTGGGCGTCCTG
>Ga0070708_100003335_pt1 | contig 12566 bp, 9 predicted proteins | sample KBSK5503metaG_FD_65469 | JGI IMG/M metagenome (GOLD analysis project Ga0070708, IMG submission 65469) | Corn, switchgrass and miscanthus rhizosphere microbial communities from Kellogg Biological Station, Michigan, USA - KBS K5-50-3 metaG | ecosystem: Host-associated > Plants > Roots >...
GCAGCAAGCTGGCGATTGAAGCAGCGCGCAAGGCGGCTTCGCAGGTCAACGACGAGACTCTAAAAGCAGTTCCGCTGCTTGCCGGCTTTCGCGTCGTGCCGTACTACGCGCTCACGCGTTTTGGAAAATGGGACGAGATGTTGCGCGAGCCGGAGCCGCCGGCGACCAGCGCGTATCTGACCGGCATGTGGCACTACGCGCGCGGTACGGCGTTTCTCGGCAAAGGACAGATCGATTCGGCCGATCAGGAGTTCGCGAAGGTGAACGAGATAATGGCGGATAAGTCGCTCGATCAGCCGCTATTTTCGCCGAACACCGGTCGCATGGTGCTTTCAATTGCGAGAGAAGTTCTGGCCGGTGAGATTAGTGCAGCCAAAAAGAATTATGACGCAGCAATCGCGCACCTCGAGCGCGCCGTGCGACTGGAAGACGCTCTGGTGTACACCGAGCCTGCTGAGTTCCATTATCCGCCGCGTCACGCGCTCGGTGCTGTGCTACTGGAAGCAAACCGACCCGCGGAAGCCGAGACTGTTTACTGGGAGGATCTGAAGCGCAATCGCGAGAACGGTTGGGCGCTGTTTGGCTTGATGCAAGCCCTCAAGGCGCAGGGTAAGAATGAAGAGGCGTCGTTGGTCGAGTCGCGCTTCAAGAAGGCGTGGGCCCGGGCTGACATTACGCTAACCTCATCGCGCTTCGGACAATAGAGAGTTTTGTAGGCTGGAGACCGGTATTAGGCCAGGCGGCTCGTGTTTTTAATGCATTACGACGAGCTCACCTCCTATGCCTCATAGCCGTCGCTTTCCAATACCTCTTTGAGCGTTGATCGAACGCGTTCTTCATCGTCAACCAGTAGAAACTAACTCGTGCACGTTCCGACCTTCAAAGAGGTACAATGCTGCAATGAAGAACACTCGTCCAATTGTCATGGTCGTAGATGACTACGATGATGTCCGGGTTATTTTGAAGCGTTGGCTGCAAGAGGGCGGTTACCATGTGATCGAAGCGACTGGTGGAAGAGAGGCAGTCGAGATGGCAGACCGCGAGCGTCCAGACCTCATTCTGATGGATCTGGCGCTCCCAGAGATTGACGGCTTCGCCGCTGCAATTCGGATCCGCTCACATCCAGATCTGAGTAATGTTCCGATAATAGCGATTTCCGCCTATGGTGAGCTTGGAATCGATGCTCAACTAAAGATTGATCCCGCTTCTGTGGGTTTCAATGCCTACTTACCTAAGCCATTTGTCCCCGAAAAACTGCTTGACCTGGTGGGCCAGTATCTACCGAAAAGCGGAGATAAGGATCGTTAGCGTAAAAGTGCCGCCACCTCCTTACAAGCCGCGGATCACGATAAGAAAAGGGAGTCTTCGTTGGACCGGGAGCGCGCATTGTGCAGGTTCAGCGTGGATTGCTGCTCCTACAGCCCTTTTGCCCTCCTTGGGACCTCTTTCGCTTCATTCCGGATCATAGGTCTAGCGCTGATAAGAAAATTGACATAGAATGCTCGGGAGCTTATTCCGGCTCCCATCAATCAAGGCCCTTCGCTACTCGAAGTTCCCGCCCTTACTTTTCGCGCGCAATACACCTTCAGGAGAAAGCTATGACCCCCTCTCGCTTCTACTCTGTCTTCGCAACCATTTTTGCCCTGGCGATCTTCAGCAGTCATCAATTAGCCGCTCAGACACCCGCCGCCTCACAGTCACCGGTGTCCCCAACCCAGACCCCGGTGGATTCGCGCCAGCTAGAGCAGATTGAGCCGCTAAAGACATTACCTGGCAAAGGTAAGCGCTGGGCACTGGTCGTTGGAGTCGATAAGTACGCCGATCCGCAGGTAAGCCCGCTGCGAGGCGCGGCGAATGATGCGCGTATATTGGCCGAGACTTTAGTTCGTTACGCAGGGTTCCCTTCCGACCAGGTGATTCTCCTGTCGACAGACCAACCCGCTGAGCGACAGCCCACCCGGGTCAATCTATTGCGCCGACTTTCAAATCTGGCCGCAGCGGTGCCGAAAGATGGATTGCTGCTGATCTCCTTCTCGGGACACGGCATGGAACGCGGTGGTCACGCCTTTCTACTCCCTTCCGATGCGCAGATTAGTGATCAGATTTCATTTCTCGAAGATACGGCCATCAACGTTACTCGCATGCGCGACCTGATTAGAGCGACCGGGGTTGGCCAGGTAATGGTCCTCCTCGACGCCTGCCGCAACGATCCTGGTGGTCGGGCCGACGCACCGAACCCTTTGACCGAAGCGTACGTCAATGGCTTCAACTTCGACATCCGCAATCGCGAGGTCCAGGCCTTTGCCACAATTTATGCTACAGGCGTAGGCCAGCGCGCCTACGAATACACCGAGAAGAAGCAAGGTTACTTTACATGGGCCATAGTCGAGGCTTTGAAGGGTTCAGCTGCGAACGGCTCAGGTGAGGTCACACTGTCGGAACTTGTGAGGTTTGTCCAGGATACTGTGCCAAAGCGCATCGCTATAGATCTCGGTGGTGGCAAACAGCAACGACCGTTCGCTACGATTGAAGGTTACAAAGCGGAAGAACTCGTTCTGTCTGCACCTGGCGCCACGGCTGCTACGCAAGCGGCTGCTGTTCCGTCGGGAAGCTTTGTCGATCCAGCGGCGATCGAACTTAGTTTTTGGGACACCATTAAGACAAGCACGAATCCCGACGACTTCAAAGCTTATCTAGAAAAGTATCCAGATGGACAATTCGCCGTACTGGCAAGAAACCGTTTGAACAGCGTGCAGACCGCCAAGGTGGAAGAGAACACGCGAGCGATCAGTCAGGCAACGGATGCCCAAAACTCACTCGCAGAACTGACCTTTTGGTCCTCCATCAAAGAAGGTGGCGGTCGCGACGAGATTAGGGCCTATCTCAAGAAATATCCTAATGGGACTTTCGCATTGGCTGCGCGAAACAGGTTAAGGGAAATGGACAACTCTCTCGACGACTCCATTTGGGTTGGCACTTCACCCGGTGGTGACAAATTTTATGAGTTAAGATTCAACAAGGGCGGTGGCTTCTCCGGAAACTTTATTGCCGGCGCAAGTCTGATGATCGCGGGTCAAAACAAACTTGATGGGAGCTGGAGCCAATCAGGCAATTCGATCAACGTAAATTTGGCGGGTCGCCTAAAAGGACAAGAGTTTAAAGCCGCGCGAAATGGCGATGTAATTAAGGGGTCGTGGGGTCAACTCACTTACTCATTCGAAGTCACACGCGTTTATACGAAACCATTGGTCACGAATGATGCTGACGAAGCGTCACCCTGCAATCTGCGCGGAATGAAGGTAACGGTTTTTTACCGCGACAAAGACCGAGTCAATCTTCTGGAAGTTGCAAACAAAGTTGGGGAAAAGTTACGTGGCACGGGGGCACAGGTCGAGGTACAAAAAGGAAATCTCAAAGACCACGGCGAACAGGTTCTTTTCTACAACGGGCAGAGCCAGATAGCGGCGAGAATCGCAGAGTGTGTTAGCGACGCCACCCGGATAACGCCGGCTGATGGCGGGGTAAACTACACGCTGCCAAACGTGTTTCAGATTTATCTGCAGACCTTCAGCGCCGGTGCCTCGAAACCAAAGTAAAAAGTGGGCAACTCGCAGTTCTCGGCCTCCGCACCTAATGCCATCTGACCCCCAGAACGAATCTGCCACATTGATTCACGCCGCCGTATCTGCAGGCGCGTCACTTGCGGGCAATACGCTTAACAATCGCTACCTCATTGAAAGAGAGCTCAAACGCGGCGGCTTCGGCGTTGTTTATCTCGCTCGCGATCTTCAACTTCACTCACGACCTGTAGTCATCAAGGTATTGCTCGAAGATGCCTATAAGAGTGAATACGTCGTACAGAAGTTTCGACAGGAGATGGAGGCCCTCAGTCGCATCGATCACCCAGGCGTGGTCGGCATAATCGATTCGGGAGAACTCGCCGACGGCAAGCCATTCATTGTGATGCAGTACGTCGATGGATCAACGCTGCGCTCTGTGATGAAGCCGGAGGGAATGGAACTTGAAAAATCTGCCGACATCATTCGGCAGATTGGCCGCGCTCTAACTGCAGCCCACGACAAGGGAATTTTTCATCGAGACCTCAAGCCTGAGAACGTGATGCTGCAAGACCTCGGGCACGGTGAAGAGCAAGTCAAGGTCATTGATTTCGGTATCGCGAAGATTAAAGACTCTCTCATCGCTCCGGGTACCGACACAAACATTTCTGCCGGCACTGTATCCTACATGGCGCCGGAGCAATTAAGTGGTCGCCCCGCATCACCAGCCACGGATGTCTATGCTCTGGCCGAGATTGCGTATGAGATGCTCACGGGCCGTAAACCTTTTAATCCGGAAACAAATTTCGAACTGCTCGAGCTGCAACGCTCAGGTGTGCGTATTAGTCCCGCTGATCTTCGTCCCGGCTTGCCCACAGCTGCGCAGGCAGCAATCCTGAGAGCACTATCATTTGAACCAAACAATCGTTTTGCTCGCGCTCGAGATTTTGGGGACGAAGTCGCACGAGCATTAAGCAGTGGTCCGCTTACTTCCGTCTCAAGCCCCAGACAAATCGCCGAGCCCCAGCCGACGCAACTGGCGAACGAGCTAACTCCACTCGCGCAGAATTTCGACGTCCGTATTGAGAATACCGTCGCCGCAACCTTTCCTGTGGTCCAACGTGTTGCTCATGACTCAAATAGCCGGCGACAAGCCTCTGCCTCGAGCAGATGGCGAATAGGTTTGCTTGCCGGAGTACTACTTCTCTTGGCATTGATTGGCGGGTGGTACTTGTACAAACGCAACGGCAGTACTTCACCTACGACAGCACCAAATACCCAAGCCGCGGCGGAACGCAACGTGAGTTATTGGCTTACAGTCCAGAAGATGCACGATGGTCGGCCTGAACAAGATGAGTTTGATTCGTCGGGCCGGGAGATCTTTGGAAATGGCTGGAAGTTCATAATGAATATCAGCAGTCCTCAGTCCGGTTACCTGTATCTCTTGAACGAAGGCCCGGCGGCCGACGGCACTACCACTTTGAATGTTCTCTTCCCTGCCCTATCCGCAAATTCCGGCGCCTCATATGTCGCTGCTAACCAGCAAATCAAGACCGGCTGGATGCAGTTCGATGACAACCAGGGAACTGAGAAATTCTGGCTGGCTTGGTCTGCCACCCCGGTGCCTGAACTCGAAACCGTCAAAAGCGCAGTCAATGAGAAGGACAAGGGCACCATAAATAATGAAACTCAGGCTAAGGCTGTGCGCGATTTCCTAATCAGTCATTACGCATCGGCAAAACCGGAACTGGAAAAAGACAGCGTGAAGAAACAAACAAACCTGAAGGCAAGAGGTAACGTCGTCGTCAGCTTTGTGGAACTGGAGCATCATTGATGTCTGGTCAGAACAGGCTGGGATTACATTTAAAGCATTGGGCGTCGAGCGGCGTGCTGCTCTTCGCAGGTGCTTCGTGCTGGGCGCAAAAGCCCGAGTTGGCTTTGCAGACCGGCCCAGGTGGCGAGGTTCATTCGGTAGCCTTCAGTCCTGATCGGAAGACCCTGGCCAGCGCAGGTTCGGACATGGTCATTAAGCTGTGGGACGTCACGACGGGCGTAGAGCTGCGCACTCTAAAGGGCGACGTAGCGGATGTCGAGTCAGTTGCCTTCAGTAGCGATGGGAAGATTCTGGCAAGCAGCAGTTGGGGCATCATCAGGCTCTGGGATGTTGGGACGGGCGCAGAGCTGCGCACACTCAAGGGCCATGGGACTTCCAAGGTCACTGCAGTCGCCTTCAGCCCGAACGGCAAAACACTCGCGAGCGGCAGTTGGGACAAAACCATCAAGCTGTGGGATTTCGCGACCGGCGCAGAGCTGCGCACTCTTAGCCCCGATGCTGGCTACATCGCATCAGTCGCCTTCAGCCCGGACGGCAAAACACTCGCGAGCGGCAGTTGGGATAACACCGTCAGGTTGTGGAATGTTTCTACAGGCGCAGAGCTTACGACTCTTCAAGGTCATTCCTCTCCTGTTGGCTCAGTCGCCTTCAGCAGTGACGGTAAGACTCTCGCCAGCGGCAGTTGGGACCACACCGTCAAGCTATGGGATCTCTCCACTGGTACAGAGCTACTCACTCTCACAGGGCATTCTGAGGCAGTCTATTCAGTTGCATTCAGTGTTGATGGCAAGATAATCGCGAGTGGTAGTGGAGACAAGACGATCAAGCTCTGGGATGCGGCGACGGGTGCTGAGTTACGCACGCTGACAGGGCATACTTACTTTGTCTATTCAGTCACCTTCAGTCCTGACGGAAAAACTCTGGCCAGTGGTAGTCAGGACAGCACGGTGAAGCTTTGGGATGTCTCCACAACCATTGCGCTGCGCACTCTGAAGGGTCATGCTCATAGTGTTATCTCGGTCGCATTCAGTAGTGATGGAAGGACTCTAGCAAGCGGTTCGAACGATACGATCCAGCTCTGGGATCTCTCCACGGGCGCAGAGTTGCGCAGTCTCAAAGAGCAGTCTACTTCAGTATATTCGGTCGAATTCAGCACGGATGGAAGGACCCTGGCCACTGCCAATGAAGACAACACCGTCAGTCTGTGGGATGTCTCCACCGGCACAGTGTTGCGCACTCTCAACGGCCATGCCGCTGTTGTCACGAAACTCGCATTCAGTCTGGATTCGAAAACTCTCGCCACCAGTAGTGCTAACTACTCCATCAAGCTCTGGGATGTTTCGACGGGTGCAGAGTTGCGCACTTTTAATGGTCACACCGGTATTGTCTCTTCAGTGATATTGAGCCGTGACGCGAGGATTCTGGTCAGTGGCAGTTGGGACAAGACCATAAAGCTGTGGGATTCTGCGACGGGTGCGGAGTTGCGCACTCTCAAAGCGCATTCCTTTGTGGATTCCCTGGCTTTCAGCCCGGACGAGAGAACTCTCGCGGGCGCTGGTTTTGACAACAACGTCACCCTGTGGGATGTCTCCACAGGCAGGGAGCTGCGTACTCTGAAGGGCCATTCCAACGTCGTTGAATCAGTCGCATTTACCAGTGATGGGAAGATTCTCGCGAGCGGCAGTCAGGACAAAACGGTCAAACTGTGGGATGTTTCTACAGGCGCGGAGTTGCGAACTCTTACGGGTCATGTTGGGATGATCAGTTCAATAGCTTTCAGCCCAAATAATAGGTATCTGGTGAGTGGAAGTAATGATGGAAGTATCAAAGTATGGGAGATGAGTTCCGGCAGAGAACTCGCCAGTTTGATTACTTTGGATGAGCGAGATTGGATTGTCGTCACTCCAGAAGGTCTCTTTGACGGCTCGCCGGCTGCATGGAAAAAGATCATTTGGCGATTCAGCGACAGCACCTTCAACTACGCTCCAGTAGAAGCGTTTTTCGGCGATTTCTTCTATCCCGATCTACTGACCGACATCTTTGCTGATAAACATCCCCGGCCGCCGTCAGACATTGCCCTAAAAGATCTTCGCCAGCCTTATGTTAAGCTGGGGTTGATTGATGATCAGTCTGACACAGCAGTCACCGCACGTAAGGTCAGAGTGAGAATTGATGTGTCCGACGCTACGGCGGGAGCGCAGGACCTGCGATTGTTTCGCAATGGCACTCTAGTGCAGGTCTGGCATGGAGATCTCCTTAACAAGCAAAACAGTGCAGCGGTGCAAACGACGATTCCCATTTCAATTGTCGCAGGCGAGAACCGTCTCACTGCCTATGCATTTAATAGGGATAACATCAAAAGCGCCGATGCCGAGCTTACGATCACTGGCGCAGAGAGTTTGAAGCGCACCGGCACCGCCTACATCCTTGCTATCGGCATCAATGAATATGCCAATTCAGCGTACAATCTGCGCTACGCTCTCGCCGATTCTGAGGCTTTTGCTGAAGAGATGCGTCGCCAACAGAATAAGCTGGGACAGTATGCAAACGTCAAAGTAATTTCCCTCGCTAATAAGGAAGCTACGAAGCTCAGTATCCTTGATGCTTTGAAAACGCTCCGCACTCAGGTTCAGCCCGAGGATGCGCTGGTAATCTACTTTGCCGGACACGGCACCGCCCAGCAAAACCGCTTCTACTTGATACCTCACGACCTTGGATATGACGGATCACGAACCTCACTGGATCAAGCCGGACTGCAATCGATATTGAGCCACAGCATTTCTGACCGTGAACTGGAACAAGCTGTCGAGGGAATCGACGCCGGCCGCCTTCTTCTGGTGATTGATGCCTGCAACTCCGGTCAGGCTTTGGAAGCGGAAGAAAAACGTCGTGGGCCGATGAACAGCAAAGGTCTGGCGCAGCTTGCATATGAGAAGGGAATGTACATTCTGACCGCTGCGCAAAGCTATCAGGCCGCTCAGGAAGCATCGCGACTGGGACATGGATTCCTCACTTATGCGTTGGTTGAAGAGGGCTTGAAATCAGTTACGGCAGACAAGAATCCGAAAGATGGCCAGGTGCTGCTGCGCGAATGGCTCGACTTTGCCACAGCACGCGTTCCAGAAATGCAACTGGAAAAAGTCGCAGAACAGAAGAAGCAGGGCCGGCAGTTGGAACAGATAATCGTCTTCGCAGAAGGTGATAAGAGCAAGGATCGCCAGGTACAACGCCCGAGAGTTTTCTATCGGCGAGAAGCGGAAACGTCCCCGCTCGTAGTAGCCCGTCCGTGAGCTGGAATTGACGCTGAGGAGGTTGTCTGCCACTTCCCGCCACAAGGTCAGATGAAATAGAGCGTGGACGATTCAAGCAGTTGAGCAAGTCTCTGCAATTGCGAAGGAACCAAGTATTCCGGAGGAACGCATGATCCAGACCTTCAACTTCATCATTCGGACATTATGGATACCGGCTGCAGGCTTGGTCATACTCACGTCTTTCATATGCCCAGCGGTTGCTCAAGCGCAGGAGGCAGAATCGCGTCAGATAGTGCTCGAGGAATTCCTGCGCGCTCGTCCGGCGAAATCTGCCGAAACTCAAGAGGTTGTTTCTAGTTCCAAAGCTCGGACGCGAAAAAGCTCATCTCCCACAACAGGCCTTCGAAGCAAACGACCTACATATCGTCGCGCCAGTAGCATGCTGTTGCTCTCATCTTCTTCGAAAAGGCTTGGCTCGACTTCGACTCGTCCCGCGAGCAGCGAAGAGCTGGGCGTAACTCTATGGCGGCTTCGTCCCTCAAAACAGAATGACGGTGGCGCCCGATTGCTCGTAATGGAGAGTTCGCAGCACGGTGAGTGGACTCCCGAGCGTATGGAAGCCGACACGCAACTTAAGGTCGGCGAGCGTGTGCGCATCAGCGTCGAATCGCCGAGAGCAGGTTATCTCTATGTTGTGGATCGCGAGCAATACGCTGATGGGTCGCTCGGCGATGCCTATCTGATTTTCCCAACCACGCGGACGCGTAACGGGGATAACAAGGTAAGAGCCGGAAAGCTAATCGATGTGCCAGCGCAGGAAGATACTCCAAATTATTTCACTCTAGTGCCCAGTCCCAGCAGAAGCGATCAGGTCGCAGAAGTGCTTAGCTTCATTGTCACTTCCCAACCCCTCGAAAGTCTGCCGCTAACCGACAAGCCACTCAAGGTCTCGAAGTCTGACATTGCGAAATGGGAAAAGATGTGGTCCAGCGAAGTCGAGCGATTCGAGATGGAAGGTGGCGCGGGTCGAGCCTGGACCAACGAAGAGAAAGCAGCAAGCGCAACTTCATCCTCAAGACTTCTGACGCAGGAAGAACCAGCGCCACAGACGGTTTATCGCATCGTCGGAAAGGCCGCGGGCTCGCTTTTGGTGACGGTACCGCTGAAATATGGAAATTCCAGGCCATAAGTGAGCTCGGTTAGATACTCCCCAGTCACACAACGGGTGGGTCTCCCCCATCGAGACCCACCCGTTTTCCCCGGTGAAGTATCTTGCTTAGACGCGTTCGCCTTCGGAGCAGGGAAAGTCAAACCACTCAATTCAGATACGCGTCACTTTCGGCCTTGGTAATGGCGTAACACGAGCAGGAAGCTGCTTCCAACCCCGTCCGATTGAGGATCACGAGATTCCCGCGACTGTAGCGAATCAGTTTCTTGAGCTGCAGCGCGCCAGCTGCCTTATTGACTCCCTCGCGCCGCACGCCCAGCATGTTAGACATGAAATCCTGCGTCAGTCGAAACTGGTCCTCGCCCAATCGATCGCCGGTCATCAATAACCAGCGAGCGAGGCGCGCGTCTACCGTGTGGAAACGATTGCAAGCCGACGACTGAGAGATCTGCGTCAACAACGAATGGCTATAACGATGCAGCAAACGATGCAGAGAGCCCAGCCGGTTGGCCTCCTGACGCATTGCCGCCGATGTCATTTTCATAGCCGAGCCGGAGCCCTGCACAAGGGCGCGCGTGGTGGACACATCCACGCCCATAAAGACGGGCAGGCCCGTCATTCCTTCGTTTCCGACCATTCCGACTTCGAGAGTAGACCTGTCTCCCACTGCCGAAAGCAATGAAACGATCGAGTTATTAGGAAAATAGACGTGCCTAATACGATCACCCGGGTCGTACAACACTTCGCCGAAGGTCAGAGTTATGCGTTTCAGCTCGGGCAAGAGACGTCGATATTCTTTTTCTGGCAGCATAGCCAGTAGCCGGTTGGCAGGTGGCTCGCCGTGGTTCGTCTCTTGAGGCATTGGCTTAACAACTAGACCGAACGTCTACCCGACAAGAGATTGACAACAAGCACGATCACGGCAATGACGAGCAGAAGGTGAATCATGCCGCCGCCAACATGGCCAATGAACCCGAGTAACCACAAGACCAACAATATTACAAGTACGGTCCACAACATTGTTATTCTCCTTTGTTTAATTACACCAGAGGTTTGTAGCTTCTGCTGAAAACACTCACACGACGGGTTTGCTTTATGAATAACACGAAGGGGATATAGTCGTCTGTGTGAGAACACACATACAGGCGGAACAAGGCAGGAAAGAAATTAAGACGATGCCACGGCCTTGCGCCGGGGAGGTTCACGTTTGATGCTACAAAGAGGGTCGGTACAGATCTAGGGATGCCACGGCCTTGTGCCGGGGAGGTTCACGTTTGGGGGACTGCGCAACCGTTAATTTGTTGACCAAAAGCGTCAAACGTAAACCTCCACGGCGCAAGGCCGTGGCATCTCGGAGAGTTTCGACAGCCTTCTTGTAGTCCCCAGCGTGAGTCTCCACGGCGCAGGCCCGTGGCATCTCGGATCAATGAGGAGAAACTAAGCCGAACAGGCGGTCATGCTCCGCTCTAACGACTTGGTAACACTCGCAAACACGCGCCTCCAATTGCGACCGATCAAGAATCTTGATATGGCCTCGCACGTAGCTGATCAAGCCTTTCTCCTGCAAACCTTGCGCGGCGTGAGTCACTCCTTCGCGGCGCACTCCCAGCATGTTGGAGATGAACTCCTGAGTCATCTGTAATTCATCCGACTGCGTCCGGTCGTGGGTCATCAACAACCAGCGACAGAGTCGTTGTTCCACAGAGTGAAGCCGATTGCAGACGGCCGTTTGAGAGATTTGAGTGATCAAAGCCTGCGTGTAGCGAAGCAGTAGGTGTTGAAATTCGCCTCCCAGGCCAAACTCACGGCGCATCGACTTCGCCTTTAACTCGAAGGCTTTGCCGGCTCCCTGGACCACTGCCCTGTTGGGAGTCGTATCACCACCCATGAAGAGAGCAATACCGACCACTCCCTCATTTCCCACCAAGCCCATCTCGGCGGTCACGCCATTCATCATGGTGTAGAGCAAAGAGACGTGACAGGTTGTAGGGAAATAGGCATGCTCCATCTGTCCACCTGATTCATAAATGACGTCACCGAGAGAAAAGAGGACCGGCTCCATATCTGACAGCAACCGCTCGTAGTCTTCGTTCGGGAGAGCGTCAAGCAACCAGTTTCCAACTGGTCTGGGATGTTTGGGGGTCATAGCTATAGCCTTTCGTGATGTGGGTAAGGATTCAATCTGCCACAACGGTCGGGGCGGGACATCAAGGCACACCTCTTGAGTGAGGAGCATTATACATGCATAAGTGTGTTAGCGCACAGACACCAGGAAACCGGGTGGTGCCCTATTTGGAATCCAAATTTGGGATACCGACTATAGCTTCGTCATTTGGCGTGATTTCTTAGCGTTTCGTGTTGTTTCGTGTGGTTTCGTGGATCGTGTTTTTCTGAGCGGAGACGATCCACGAATTCACACGAACTAACACGAAAATAAAACGACTGACGATTTGAGATTCAACACGAGAGACTGAGAACACCGCCATCACTTATTGAAAAATCAAATTGGGGCACTACCAAATCGATGGTAGTGCCTTATTTGGAATCCAAATTTGGGATACCGACTATAGCTTCATCATTTGGCGTGATTTCGTAGCGTTTCGTGTTATTTCGTGTGGTTTAGTGGATCGTGTTTTTCTGAGCAGAGACGATCCACGAATTCACACGAACTAACACGAAAATAAAACGACTGACGATTTGAGATTCAACACGAGAGACTGAGAACACCGCCATCACTTATTGAAAAATCAAATTGG
>Ga0070708_100003336_pt1 | contig 12566 bp, 10 predicted proteins | sample KBSK5503metaG_FD_65469 | JGI IMG/M metagenome (GOLD analysis project Ga0070708, IMG submission 65469) | Corn, switchgrass and miscanthus rhizosphere microbial communities from Kellogg Biological Station, Michigan, USA - KBS K5-50-3 metaG | ecosystem: Host-associated > Plants > Roots >...
CAGGAACCTCTCCATCGACGGGACCTTGATGTAGAAGGCGGGGGTCGGAGGCAGGACGACGGCGCCCGCCTGTGTAGCGCGACGCATGTTCTCAATCGCGATGAGCGAGTAGGGCGACTCGCGGAAGGCCAGCAGAAGCGGCCGGCGCTCCTTCAACATCACTTCCGCGGCGCGTCCCACGAGGTCGCGCGAGATGCCATTGGCGATCGCCCCGAGAGTTCCGCCGCTGCAGGGAATCACGATCATGCCGGAGCTGGGATAGGAACCCGACGCGATCGAGGCGCCCACGTCCTGGCTCTCATGGACCAGGATTCGGTCCCTTTCACGGCGCGGCGCGGAGAGGTGCTTGAGCCAGTCAGAAGACGTGAGAATCGACGCATCGATCTCCTGGCGAGCAACCGCGAGCGCCGGCTCGGAAAAGACCAAATGAAGCCGATCGAGCTCTTGCGCAGTGAGAGCAAGCTCGACAAACCGCCGGGCCAGCTGCGCTCCCGAGGCGCCCGAGACCCCGACGACGATCTCCCGGCGCTTCATCGCGGCGCAGTTTAACCCTCGAGCGTCAACACTTCTTACGGGTGTGAAAGCTTCTTGTCACCCGAGTCAACTCGTTGAATCACAAGATACTTGGCGGAGAAAATCCGACGCAACGGCAAGAAACTCAGTCAGTAGGCCCAGAGGGATGCGTGCTCGCCGTTGCCGGCAAGCCCTTTAGCTCGAACGATTAGACAGACCTGGCCTGCCGCGGCACGCCTTTCGCCTCTAACGCGCCTCCAAACGAAAGGAGGTGCCGATGAGGAACGCCTGACCGACAAGACCCGATGAGGACAAACCAAACCAAGAACGAAACCCCTACACACAGGAGCCCGACATGAAAGTTTGCATTCCTCGTTTCGCCATCCTCGCGACCCTGGCGCTTCTGGCCGCAGTGTCCGCGCGCGCCGCGGAAACCTCCGAGCCGCCGGGAAAGAAGATCAACATCAACCAGGCTTCCTCGGCTCAACTTTCCAATTTGCCTCGCGTCGGAGGCAAGCTGGCCGACCGCATCGTCGAGTACCGCAAGGCGCACGGCCAGTTCGGCCAGGCCGAAGAATTGATGGAAGTCAAGGGCGTGGGCGAGAAGCTCTTCAAGGAGTTGAAGCCCTACGTCGCGCTCTCCGGCCCGACGACCCTGGCCACGAAGATCTCCTCGAAGGGGACTCGGGGAGGGTCGATCGGAAAAAAGACGGCCGCCAGCTCAGCCTCCAAGTCCGTCCCGATGGGCAAAGGACGTTGACTCATTTGAGCGGAGGACCGCACGGTTCCCCGCTCATCCTGCCGCCCGCCCGGGGCCGCCAAGGCGGCTCCGGGTCTCTCCTCGCTTGCGCCGGCGTCACGCTGATCGAGGCTCTGGCGGTTCTCGCGATCGCCGCGACTGTCGTTGCTCTGGCCGCACCGGGGGTGACCCAGCTGCAGTCATCTGTCGCGATCCGATCAGCCGCCGGCGAGGTCACCGCGGCATTCTCGGCTGCACGGATGTACGCCATTCGGCGAGGCGTATCGGTCGGAGTGAAGTTTCGCAAGAACGGGGATCGGTATGAATGGACTCTGTATCACGATGGTAACGGTAACGGAGTCCGAACGGCGGAAATCGCGCGCGGAATCGATCGGCCTGTCGGCAGCGCCTACGCGTGGCAGCGCGGCGATATCTTGCCCGCCATCCTCACGGGAGCGGCCGTACCGGATCCCTCCGACCCGCGTCGGGCGCTCGATCGCACCGGCGATCCGATTCGGTTCAACAACTCCGACATCTGCTCCTTCTCCCCCGTCGGTGAGTCGACGCCCGGCTCGGTTTACCTCTGGGATGGTCGCGATCGCATGGCCGTCGTCCGGGTCTTTGGACGCTCGGCGAAGATCCGCACCCTCTTCTACCGGCGGGGCGAAGCAGAGTGGAAGCCATGAACTCCCGGCTCGAGCGGGAGCGCCCCGGCGACCCCGTCTGGTTCGGGCCAGAGCAGCGAGTCCGCGTGATGGGCGCCCGCGGAGACGCGTCCTCCCGCGACGAGGCAGCGCTCGATCGAAGCGCCTTCGCCGATTTCGGCGCCGTCCCAGACCGCGCTCTCTACGAGCTGCGTCCCGGAGCCCATGGTCGCGAGGCCCAAGACGCTCGACCGTGCGAGGAAGTGCGAGACCGGAACCCGGGAGAGAACCCGGGACGGCTCATCGAAGACTCCGGCTCCCGCGGGGAAGGGCCCACCGCGCGAGAGCGCTTCGAGCGACGCGCGGAGGAAATCGCCCGGGCGGCCGAGGTCGGCAAAGGGACCTTCGTGGAGCACGAAGCCGATCTTCTCGCCGCGGGCCAGCATCGGCTCCCAGACATCGGCGACGAGCGAGGCTTCCCCTTCGGGGATCCCGCGGAGGACCCGAGGCGACAGAACGCAGACGCCCGTGTAAAGCAAGGGCCGCACGCTTTGACCCCCGAAGCCCGTGATGGAGTCCCCTTCGGGCTGAAGCGCCGTGTACCGATCGGGCTCGCGGTTTTCGACGGTGAGCAGTGTCGCACCCCGACCACTTGCGGCGTGTGCCTGCGCCAGCCGGTCGAGGTCGAGATCGACCGCTGCATCGCAATTGACGACGAGGAAGTCTCGATCTCCGAGCCAGTGCGCGGCGTTCTTCAGGGCGCCGGCGGTTCCGAGGATCGGATCCTCCCGGAAGAACTGCAGCTTCGGGAGCTCCGCGGCGCGATCGCGAAGGTCGCGCTCGATTTCGTCGCCGAGGTAATGGAGATTGACGCCCGCTTCACCGACGCCTTGGAGCAAGAGCCGTGAGAGGTGGGCGCGGGCCAAGGGAACGTTCAGGTAGGGCAGGAGCGCCTTGGGAATGCGCTCGGTCACCGGCCGGAAGCGCTCCCCCCGGCCTGCGGCGAGGAGGAAGGCCTTCACGGAACGTCAAACGGGAAACGGGAAACGGGAAACGACACGCGATAATCCCTTACGTTTTCCGCTTTCCGTTTTCCGTTTCCCGATCCTGAAAGACCATGTCTTCCGGCAGCTTCGGATCTTCCTTGCGCTTGATCGCGTAGAGCCGTGCGTAGGAGTAGGGAATCGCGGAAGCGAAGTCGAGACCGAGCGCCACGACCAGACGTCGGATTTCGGAGGGATCTCCTTCGATCTCGACGAAGTGGCCGATCGGAGTTTCGTCGAGGGCTACGACGGCGGAGCCGAGCCGCCACTCTTCCCGCCGCTTCTCGTAGCGAAAACGGCGAGCCAGGCCTAGCGCGCGCAGGATCGCTTCGAGCTCCTCGGCGTCGGCGACGCTCGTTTCTCGCTCCTCCCGCTGCTTGATCCCATCTTCGAATCTCGCCGGTCCCTTGTAGGTCAGGATTGTCTCTCCGCGGGCTCTTCGGACCCGCAGCGTCGAGCCGGACCGGGAGAGCCGGCCCTCTCCGTCGTCGTAGAGCTCATTGGCCTCGAAGTGGAGAGGCGAGACGCTTTCGGCACGCAGACCGCGGAGTCTTGCGCGCGCGGCTTCCAGGTCGTCGCAGGGGAGCTTGATCTCGATCTCTTGCCGCTCACTCCCCGGCCGAGCGGCCTCGCCGGTCACGGCAGGAGAGTGCGGGCCATCTGCTGCGCCCGCTTCCCGTCGACCTCAGCGCGGTGCCGTGACATGAGCTCCTTCATGAGCGCGCCGACGTCCTTGGAGGAGGAAAAGCCCTTTTCGGAGATGATGCCGCGCAGAATTCCCTCGAGCTCGGCGTCGGCGAGGGTCTGAGGCAAATAGCCTTCCAGAATCGCGAGCTCTTCGCGCTCGGCCTCGACTAAGTCCTTGCGGCCTCCGCGCTCGTACTGCTCAATCGCTTCCTTGCGTTGTTTGACCGCTCGGCGGATGGCCGTTTCGATCTCTGGATCCGTCAGGTCTCGTTGTTCTCGGATCTTCTCGTTCTTTAATGCAGAGAGCAGGAGCCGCAGCGTCGACACGCGCCGCTTCTGCCCCGCCTTGAGAGCGGTTTTCAAATCCCCTTCGATGCGGGCGAGCATGGAAGAAACTTATCACCGGCGTTCGTAAGGCGTGAGGCGTAAGGCGTGAGACGAAGCCTGATTCGTTCTTGCTCGACACCCGGCGCCTACGCCTAGCGCCTAACGCCCGGCGCCTCTCCCGCGGTAGCCTTTCCGCGTGAAGCGTTTTCTGATCGGCACGGCCGGGCACATCGACCACGGGAAGACGGCCCTGGTCAAGGCCCTGACGGGCATTGACGCCGACCGTCTGCCGGAGGAAAAAAAGCGCGGAATCACGATCGATCTGGGCTTCGCGCACGCGGAGTGGGAAGGAGTGCGTCTCTCGTTCGTCGACGTGCCGGGACATGAGCGTTTCGTCAAGAACATGCTCGCGGGCGCGGGAGGCATCGACGCGGTGCTTCTGGTCGTCGCGGCCGACGAATCGGTCATGCCGCAGACGCGGGAGCACTTCGAGATCGTTCGGTTGCTCGGAATCGGCCGGGGCGTGATTGCCGTGACGAAGATCGACCGTGCGGGACCCGAGCTCGCCGGAGTGACCGCGGCGGACGTGCGGGAGCTGGTCGCGGGATCTTTTCTCGAGAAGGCGGCCATCGTTCCCGTCTCCGCCAGGACGGGAGAGGGGCTGGAGGTGCTGAAGAAAGCCCTCCTCGCACTCGCGGAAAACGAGACGGCCGCCGCGCGCGAGAGCCGCGCGGTCCGCCTTCCAATCGATCGAGCGTTTTCGATCGCGGGGTTCGGCCCGGTCGTCACGGGCAGCCTCGTGTCCGGAACACTCGCAAAAGATCAGAAACTGGAGCTTTTGCCCGAGCGGCGCCCGGTTCGAGTCCGGCGTCTGGAAGTTCACGGGCGCGAGACGGCCCAGGCGCGCGCCGGCGAGCGGGTCAGCTCTAACCTCGCGGGCGTCGAGGTCGCTGATCTGAGGCGAGGGCTGGTGCTGGCCACGCCGGGAGCTTTCGCGACGACGTCGCTGGTGACTGCTCGTCTGGAGCTGCTGGCCACGTCACCCCGTTTGAAGAGCGGAGACCGTCTTTCCTTTCATCACTTCTCGTCAGAGGCGCAGGCCCGCATACGCGTTCTCGACGGAGAGGTCGTGACACCGGGGGCGAATGGACGTGTCCAGCTACGGCTCTCGGCTCCGATTGCGGCGCTGCCAGGCGACCGGTTCGTCGTGCGCCGGCTCTCTCCGGTCGAAACGATCGGAGGAGGAACCGTGCTCGATCCCCTCTTAGCGAGGATTCCCCGCCGAGCACTTCCCGGCGCGCGAGCGTGGCTGGACCGGTTGGAGGGACCGTTGCCGGAAAGGCTCCAGCTTTGGATCGAGCAAGCGCGCGAAGGCGGCGTCGTAGAAGAAGAGCTCGCCGCGCGGGGCGGCATCTCGCGCGAAGAAGTGCGGGCGGCCCTCGCGGGGCCGGTCGCGGAGGGACAGGTCCTCGTGCCGCGGCGGTCTCCCGACCGCTACCTGGCAAAAGCCTCGCTCGATCGTCTGGCGCAAGCTGCCGCGGAAGGCATTCGCAAGTATGTTTCGCAGGCCGCCGGGGCCGTCGGCGCGCCGCGCGGAACTCTCCTCGCGCGCCTGATACCGGCTGCCGACCCGCGTTGGTCCGAGGCGATCGAGGCGGCTCTCGTGGCGCGAGGCGCCTACGTCGTGGTCGGGGAGGAGGCGCGACTCCCCGGCCGGGAGGACTTAGCGGGCGCCGACCGGGATTTGTCCGAACGAATCGCCGCCGCGTTCCATCGGCGAGGGCTTGATCCTCCTTCGATCGCCGACGTGGCTCTCGAGGTGGGCCACAAGCAGAAAGTCGTCGAAGGGCTCGCCGGATATCTCGCCAAGAAGGGCTCCCTCGTCCGCTTGCCGGGTGGCTGGCTGGTCTCTCGAGCCGCTGTCGAGGAAGTCGCCGCTCGCCTGCGCTCCTCGGGAAAGAAATCCATCGATGTGGGTGAGTTCAAGACCATGTTCGGCTTAACAAGACGACTCGCGATTCCCCTTCTCGAGCACCTCGACGCGACGAAGGTGACGCGGAGGATCGGCGATAAGAGGGAGATTGTTTAGCCGTCAGCTTTCAGCTGTCAGCTATCAGCCAGACAGCGAACGCATCGTCAGATCAAACAACAATATATATATTGTAACTCTCTAGGGCGCCTTCCGGGCGAAAAAGGCTGACAGCTGAGAGCTGAGAGCTGAAAGCTATCCCCCCAGCGTCTTGCGCAGGTTGAAGATCTGCTTGAGCTCGATCGAATATCCGACCGTGCCCGACATCGCAAGCTCGTTCCAGGAATCGGCGGCCTGGCCCTTGACCCTTGCGGGTTTGACCGCGACCGTCGGGAGCTCGTGGCGGAAATAGGCGATCAAGACCGGATCCGAGATCTGGATCGGAACCACCTTTTCGATGCGGCCTGCGGCCGACACCTTCACCCAGAGTCGGCAGGAAAAAGGCCCCTTGAAGGAATCCGCGTACCAGGGCGCCTTTTTCGGGTTAGCCAATGTATCGACCGCTTCGACGGCGACGGCGCCGTCGGAAACTGCCGCCGGCTTCAGGTTGTCGTACCACGAAGAGTCCGCCCCCCACTCCAGGGGAGCCGGAATGGAGCTCGACGGCGTGACCGGCGTCATTGTGAATTGATCGATCTTGGGCGGACGGACGGAGATCGCGAGGTCCACGCGCACCGATGACCAGGTATCCACGGGTTGTCCTCCCCGCCGCGCCGGGTCGAAGACCCACCGATCGAGCGACTTCTTGGTGTCGGCTGCCAATGAAGGAATCGGGTCCCGAACGCGCCGGGACTGCGTCACCTTTCCTGTCTTGTCGACGCGCATCATCCCGAAGAGGGGGGCAGAGACGACGAATTCGTTGAAGGTAAGCTTGGGCGGCGCCGAGGCGGGGACCTCAACATTGGCGCCGAATGGGTTGTCGGCCGGCAGAGTCAGGGTCAGAACCTGGGGTGGGTCGGTGAGTTTTACCGGTGTCACCCCGGGAGGAGGAACCGACGGGGGAGCCGGCGATGGGGCCGGAGTCGTCTGCGCCAGAACGGCAGCTGCCGTGGCCAATCCGAGGACCGGCGCGAGGAAGGGGACGAGCGATTTCATGGGTCCGCGGAAAGTATAAAGGACCTCGCCTCGCCGAGCCTTCCGCTCCGGGCGATCGCAGCCTCACCCGTTGGCTCTCGCCTCGGCAACGCCAGCCGAGGGCTACTTCGCCGACAGCCAGTCTTTTCCCGAGCCCACCTGCACGTCCAAACGCACGGCGAGCGTTGCCGCTCCCTCCATGACCGATCGCACGAGCTCGGAAACTGGCTCGACCTCCTCCGCTGGCGCCTCGAGCACGAGCTCGTCGTGGACCTGGAGGAGCAATCGCGCCGCGAGGCCGCGCTCCGCAAGCGCGCCGTCGAGGCGCACCATCGCGACCTTGATGATGTCGGCCGCGGATCCCTGAAAAGGAGCATTCAACGCCATACGCTCGGCGTTACCGCGCACGTTCGGGTTGGAGGCGGCGATGTCGGGGATCGGACGGATGCGGCCGAAGATTGTCGAGACCTCACGGGTCCGGCGCGCCTGCTCGAGGATCCCGTCGAGGCATGCGCGCACGCGCGGGAACTGATTGAAATAAGAGTCGATGTACGCCTTAGCCTCCGAGGTCGAGACGCCGAGGTCCTTGCCGAGCGTGAAAGCGGCCATTCCGTACAAGAGGGCAAAGTTGATGCGTTTGGCGGCGTTGCGCATCTCCAACGACACCAGGTCGGGTGAGACGCCAAAGATGCGGGCCGCAGTCGCGCGGTGGATATCTTGACCCTCCGCGAAGGCCGTGATCAGGTTCTCATCCCCCGAGAGGTGCGCGAGGATGCGCAGCTCGATCTGCGAATAATCGGCCCTCACGAGCCTTTGGCCCGGGGGTGCGATGAAGGCCCGGCGGATCTCGCGACCCGCGGCGGTGCGGATCGGAATGTTCTGCAGGTTTGGATCCGAGGACGAGAGCCGGCCGGTGGCGGCGACCGCCTGCCGAAAAGAGGTGTGCACTCGCCCGGCCGCATCGGCAAGAGCCGGTAGCGCATCGACATAGGTCCCCTTCAGCTTCGCGATCTCGCGGTACTCGAGGACGAGCCGCGGAAGCGGATAGCCCTTTTCCGCGAGCTCGTTTAAGACTTCGACACCGGTCGAGGAGGACTTCGTCTTGGCGGTTTTCTTCAAGACCGGGTACTGGAGCTTCTCGAAGAGGATCTGCCCGAGCTTGACCGGAGAGTTGATGTTGAACTCCTCGCCCGCCTCGGCCCAGATCTTCTGTTCGAGGCCCCGCAGATCGTTCTCCATCCGTACCGAGATCTCGTTTAAGTACGGCACGTCGATTGCGACACCCGCTGCCTCCATCCGCGCGAGCACGGGAGTCAAGGGCCGCTCGATTTCTCGATAGATCTTCGCGAGCTCCGGACGCCGCGCGAGCTGCTCCTCCAGATCCCGGGCGAGGGAGACCGCGCCCGCGGCCCGCTCGGCGAGCCACCGGTCCGCCGAGTCGATGGCGAAGGATTCGGGAAGACACCCCGCCGTTACGCCGGCCTCCTTGTCCGCGGTGACTCGTTGGCCCAGGCGCTGGAACGCCATCGGCTCGAACTCCGAAGAGGCGACCCCGGGGAAGAGCACGTAGTGCACGAGGCAAACGTCCAGGACGTCGGAGGCGATGCTTTCTCTCTCCCGCGCGAGAAACGCGTCGAGCGGCTTGGCGTCCGCAATCGCGATCGCGCTTCCGGGCCGGTCGATCCGCTTCCATCGGGGGAGAATGGCGGCCCGGCTGTCCTCCGCGATTTGGACCTGCTTCGAGTCGCTGACCGCGAGAAGGACACGATCGCCGCGGGTCAGCAGCGCGACTCCGGCGCGTCCGCTCGGGCGCAGCGAAAAGTCTTCGCCCGGCTGGAGCCGGCGCGTCGGGATCTCCGGAGCCGACGCCACCTCTCCCGCGATTTCCGCGGCGAGCGAGTGAAACTCAAGCTCGACGAAGATCTCTTTCAGGCGTGCCGCGTCCGGCGGCGAGCGCTTCCACTGCTCGGGAGCGAAATCGATCGCGAGATCCGTGGGAATCTCGACGAGGCGCCGCGAGAGCAAGGCTTCCTCCCGATGCTCGCGCAGGCTCTCCCCGACCTTTCCTTTGATCTCGCCCGCCTTCTCGAGCAGTTCGCCCAGGCTTCCGTACGTCGAGATCCACTTCTTCGCCGTCACCGCGCCGACGCCTGGAACTCCAGGCACGTTGTCGACGCTGTCTCCCATCAGAGCGAGCACGTCGGCGACTTGCCGGGCTTCGACGCCGAAAAACTCTCGAACGCCGGGCTCGTCGAGAAAGATCTCGCGCCCCGTGTGGAAGACCCGGACTCCCGGGCGGACGAGCTGGAGCATGTCCTTGTCCGCCGTGACGATGACCACGTCGAAACCCGCGCCGGCTGCGCGGAGGGCGAGGGTGCCGATCACGTCGTCGGCCTCGAAACCGGCGAGCTCTAAGATGGGGATCTTGTAGGCCTCTAGAACCTGTCGGATCTGGGGAAGCTGAACCGCCAGGTCGTCCTGCATCGGAGCGCGGTTGGCCTTGTACTCTGCGTACGCCTCGTGGCGCTTCGTGCGCTCGGGCCCATCCCACGCGACGACGAGATAGTCGGGGCCGTGCTCGCGCAACATCTTGCGCAGCATCGTGACGAACCCGTAGACGGCGTTGGTCGGCCGTCCGGCGGAAGTCGAGAGCCGCTGGATGGCGTGGTAGGCGCGATGAATGTTCGACATCGCGTCGATCAGATAGAGCTTGCGTAGGACCTCGGCCATGGAGAAGCGATTCTAGGGGAAGCAATGAGCGGCGGATCGAGGCTCGTCGGGAGGGCAGAACCCCAGAAAAGCATGCTTTTTCGCGCCGAATTCTTCGGGCGTCCAGGCGCGCGGATCGCAGATCGTAGTCTGCCGGCCGAGAAAAGTCTCTTGGGTGGAAGGGATTGAGAGAGAGGACAGCCCGCAAAAGCAAATCGCGCGGACCGTTTCCGGCACCGCGCGATTGAATGCAAAAATAATAACAAAATGGCAGGGCGTTGTCAAGCAAAATCTCTACGGACAATCTCTTTCGCGCAACTCCTTGTCGGGAGAGATTTTCCCCGGCAGTCCTCTCTCGTTCTAGAAGCGTTTCCGCACGGCTTCCAGGATCTGAGAGCGAAGCCGCTCGACCTCTTCCTGGATCGCGGCGGTTTCCCGCTGCATTCGCGCGACGAAATCCGGGTCGGAGATTCCGGGCAGGTTGATGCCAACGTTCAAGAGAGCTCCCTGCGCCGCGGCAGCGAGGAGCAGTGCCGAGGCGCCGGCATCCGAGAGTGCGTTGGGGTTTCCCTTCTCGATGAGCTCCGGCAGAGCCTCCAGCAGTCGCACGGCCGCACGAGCAGTCTGCATCGGGACCTCGGCCGCCCGTCGGTTGGCCTCTTCCATCGCGCGAGCGCGTACCGACTTCTCCTCCTCTGTTTCCTTGGGGAGTCGCCGAGCGGCGACGACGGCGTCATAGGCCTCCGAGTCTTCCCGCGCGAGATCGAGCAGCTCGGAACGCGTCGCCCGCCCCTTCTCCGCGATCGCGCGGACAGGTTCGTGGACCGCGGCATATTTCTCTCGGGCGAGTGTCAACGCGGCGACCATCTCGGCAAGACCCGCTCCGGCTGCTCCCGCCGCGGCAGCGGCGGTGCCGCCGCCCGGCGTAGGGGAAGCGGACGCGAGCTCGTCGAGGAACTGCTCGAGCGGAAGTTTCGCGAAGTCGGTCACGGTGAGATCAGACGGCCGTCGCGCACGACCGAGGCGACGAGGTTGACTCCCCAATGATAGACGAAGTGCCGGTCGTCGGGCGCGTCGAGGATCACCAGATCCGCCCGCTTCCCTCCTTCGAGCGATCCGATTTCCGTGGCCAGACCGAGCGAAGCCGCCGCGTTCAAGGTCATCGCGGTCAGAGTCTCCTCCACGGTTAACCCCGAATCGAGGCAGGCGTGGGGAGCAACCGCGAGGAGGGACTCCGTCAGGCACGTGCCGGGATTCGAGTCGGAAGCGACGGCGACAGGAACTCCCGCTTCGAGCAGTGCCCGAGCGGGTGCCGGACGGCGCTTCATCCACCAGGCCGTACCGGGAAGCAGTGTCGCGACCGTGCGGGTGCGAGCGAGCGCCTCGATCTCTTCCGGGCCGATCGACAGCAGATGATCCGCCGAATCGACCGAGAGCTCGGCGGCGAGGAAAGCCCCCCCCGACCGGGCGAGCTCGTCCGCGTGGATCCGCAGTCCCAGTCCGGCGCGCTTGCCCGCCTCCAGGATCACCCGGGATTCGTCCACCGTGAAGACTCCTTCGTCGCAGAAAACGTCACAGAACCGCGCCAGGCCTTCGGCGGCCACTTCAGGAATGATTCGCTGGACGATGATCTCGATCCAATCTCCCCGGCGCTCCTGAAACTCGGGGGGGACCGCGTGCGCCGCCAGCAGCGTGGGGACGATGCGAGGCCGCCCCTTTTCGGGAAGCGACGAGAGCAGGCGCAGGGCGCGCAACTCGTCCTCGGCGGTTAGACCGTATCCCGACTTCGCCTCGACAGTTGTCGTGCCGCAGGCGAGCATTCGGGCCAATCGCCGGGAAAGCGCGCCCTGCAACTCCTCGTCGGATGCCGCCCGCGTGGCTCGAACCGTCGAGGCGATCCCGCCTCCTTCCGCGGCGATAAGGGCGTAGCTTTCGCCCGCCAGGCGCCGCCCAATTTCCTCGCCGCGGTCGCCGACCCAGACGGGATGCGTATGGGCATCGACGAGGCCCGGCAGCACGGTCTTCCCGGTCGCGTCAATCGACACCGTGGCGGCACGAGCCACATAGCGACGCGCGTATTCCTTTTCCGATCCGACGAAAACGATGCGGCCCTCTTCGGACCGGACGGACGCTTCGCGAAGACGAAGGATCTCTCCTTGCTGGCGCCCCCGGCGAGCGGCCAATCCTAGGGGGGTTGCCAGACAGGCCGCGTTGCGAATTTCTAAGCTTTCAGCTCTCAGCTTTCAGCTCTCAGCGGGTAAGAGTTCGATTCTGAGCGGCCTCTTTAGCGGAATCGGAGTCCCTGGCGCGGTCCGACAGCTGAAAGCGGACCGCGGACAGCTATCCTTCCTTCTCTTTCCTCGTCAGGTAGGACAGCGGCCGGTCTTTTTCGTCCTCTTCCCGATCGAATTCGAGGACGTGCTGGAAGAGCTCCAGCATTTTCTGTAGCTGGAGCCGGAAGTTGGCCCGCTGGATCTTCAGCTCGTGGATCGCCTTCTCGATTTCCGCGGCCCGCTGCAGCGCGCTGTGGGTCAGCCGCTCCCCCGATTGCTGGGCCTCGCGCACGACCATTTCCGCCTGCTTCTGAGCCGCGGCGCGGATGTCCTCCGAGGCCCGTTGCGCGGCGAGCAACGTCTCCTTCAGGATCCGCTCGCGCTCCCGGTGCTCCGAGTTTTCCTCCTGAAGGTGACGCACGCGCGTCTCGAGCTCCGCGTTGGCGCGGGCAATCTCCTCCATTTCTTCGGCGATGAGAGCCAGAAACGACTCGACCTCGACGGGATCGATCCCCTTCCACTTGCGCG
>Ga0070708_100003337_pt1 | contig 12565 bp, 7 predicted proteins | sample KBSK5503metaG_FD_65469 | JGI IMG/M metagenome (GOLD analysis project Ga0070708, IMG submission 65469) | Corn, switchgrass and miscanthus rhizosphere microbial communities from Kellogg Biological Station, Michigan, USA - KBS K5-50-3 metaG | ecosystem: Host-associated > Plants > Roots >...
CCTGGGCTTCGAGGTTTCCCTTGTCGGCCTCGCGAGCGCGGATGCCGGCGGCGAGCTCCTCGCGCTTGTGCTGGAGAGTCTCGAGGTCCGCGGCCGGCGCGAGGCCTTCGGTTGCGAGCCGGGACATGCGCTTCTCTTCGCTCACGGCCTGGGCGAGCTGCGCCTGGAGCTGCGAGACCTGCTCCCGCCGCGACCTCTCCTGCGCCGCGACCTGCTCGCGCTGGCGCTCGAGGTCCGAGGCGTCCTCGGACAGCCCGGGCTCCTCGATGCGGGCCACGAGACTGCCCGACTTGACCGCCTCCCCCTCCTCCGGCACGCGGGTGACGAGCCGGCCGCTGCGGGAAAAAGAGAGGTCGAGGCGCTGCTCCTCGGCGATCGCCAGGAGCTGAACCCGCCGTCCGTCGTCGTTTTCCTGGCGTACAAGCGCGCCATAGCCCCACGCACCCGCTACGGCAATCGCGACCGCCACAGCCACCCAGATTCCCCTTTTCATCGGGCTATTGCCTGTCCACGATCTTACCCCGTTAGAATCGGGCTCGGTATGGAGAACACGCCGGAACCTCTCGTCGCGGTGATCCTGGGAAGCCGGTCCGACTGGGAGACCATGCGCCACTGCGGCGAGACACTGGCGCGGTTTGGCGTCGCGCACGAGTCGCGCGTGCTCTCGGCTCACCGGACGCCGGGTCCCCTGGCCGACTACGTCCGGGAGGCCGGCGCGCGCGGTATCGAGGTCCTGATCGCGGCGGCCGGGGGCGCGGCGCACCTGGCCGGGGCCGTCGCCGCGCACACTCTCCTGCCGGTCCTCGGAGTGCCGATCGACAGCTCCGCGCTGAAGGGCCTGGACGCGCTGCTCGCGACCGTCCAGATGCCGGCCGGCATCCCGGTCGGGACGCTGGCGATCGGGAAGGCCGGCGCGATCAACGCGGCCCTCCTGGCGGTCGCCATCCTGGCCGGCAGCCGCCCCGACCTGAAGGAGAAGCTCCGCGCCTTCCGGCAGGAGCAGGCGGCGAAGGTGCTCGGGGAGAAGTTGACGGAAGGCGCCTGACACCGCCTGTCATTCCCTCCCCCCTTCCCTCCCTGTCATCTCTCCGCTCTTTCCCCCGTTTGTCATCCTGAGCCCTTCGACTTCGCTCAGGACAGGCTCCGCGCACGATCTGCTTCCGGTTCTTTGTTTCGCCGGCGGGAGCAGATTCTTCGTCGCTGCGCTCCTCAGAATGACAGGGATCAGCGGTCGGCGATCAGTTTTTCCAGCTCGTCCAGAACCTCTTCGGCGCGGCCGGGTAGCGCGAGGTCCACGGCGCTGGAGGCGGGCGTGGCTTCGGGGTTGATCTCCACCGTCAATGCGCCGCGGCGTTTCGCCTCGAAAGCGAGGCCGGCGGCGGGATAGACGACGGACGAGGTCCCGACGATCAGGCAGACGTCGCAGTCGAGAGCGCGCTCGGCCGCTGCCAGCGCCGTGGCGGGGATCGCTTCCCCGAACCAGACGACGCCTGGCCGCAGGTGCCCTCCGCACCAGGGACAGGGCGGGGGCAATTGCGGGAAGGGCACGGTCTCGTCCTGCCAGGAAGAGGGGCGGCATTTCTCCGAGCAAGCCACTTCCCAGAGCGAGCCGTGGAATCGCGTGACGTTTGCGGTTCCGGCGCGTTCGTGCAGGCCGTCCACGTTCTGCGTGACGAGCGCGAACGACTCGAAACGCCGGCTCCAGAGAGCCAGCACTTCGTGAGCCCGGTTGGGGCGGCAGCGGGCCACGAGCTGGCGGCGCCAGTCGTACCATTCCCAGACGGTCTTCGGATCCCGGGCGAAGGCTTCCGGTGTCGCGAGCTCCTCGGGCCGGAAATCCTTCCAGAGGCCGCCGGGACCGCGGAACGTCGGCACGCCGCTCGCGGCCGAGACGCCGGCGCCCGTCATGACCGTGATTCGGGTTCCGGGCGTCAACCGCCCCGCGAGCGAGCGAAGATCCTCCCGGAACGTCACCGGACTATTCCGCGAGCTCGAGCTTCTGCGACGGATCGTGAGGTCTCTCCCGGTGCGGGCCATCCTCGCCCAACCAGTCCTCGCGCTGCCGCAGGAACGGCATGGCAAGGATCTTTCCGATCGTCACGTCCTCCGCGCGCTCGTAGGCCGGCACGCCGATCTCGATCGCGGCCTGCGGGACGCCGAGCAGGACCGTGCGGTGCATGTAATCCCAGGCGGAGAGGAGGCTCGACCAGTTGCCGTTGGCCTCGTTGCGGTAATTGGAATGGTGGATGCCGTGCATGCGAGGCGTCACGATGATCCGGCAGAGAATTTTTTCCAGGCCGAGCGGCAAGCGGCTGTTGGAATGGTGAAACACGATCGAGACCGACAGCAGGCCCTGCCAGATCCACAGCGACAGCGGGTCCGCGCCGAGGATCACGACCTGCAGGATCCGGTAGCCGACGGAGAGACCCTGCTCTCCGAAATGAAAACGAAAAGCCGTCGAGGCGTCCATGTCCCGGTCCACGTGATGGACCAGGTGGAAACGCCAGAAGAACGGGACGACGTGGTTCATGCGGTGCCAGATCCAGAGCGTGTAGTCGAGCAGCACGACGAGGAGTACGACCGCGACGGGCCGCGGCATTGCGATCCAGTTGAAGATCCCGACGTGACCGCGGGCGACCCAGCGCGCGACCGGTACGAGCAACGGCGTCTGCAGGAGCGTCACGGCTCCCAGCGCGATGCCGCCCGCCGTCAGGTTGCGCGCGACGCGACGCCATTTCGATTCCCGTTGTTTCCGAAGGGGCTGCCGTGTCTCGTAGAAGAGGAAAAGGAGAAAAGCGGCGGCGGTCGCGACCACCGCGGTCCAGAACACTCTCTGCGCCTCTGCGTGCATTTCTCTGGACAGAGTTTACTTCTTTGAGATCAAGACTTTGGCGCAAGTACATCCTGAACGGGCACGGTTCCTGCCTCAATGGGAGAGGAACCTCGCCGGGACGGCGAAAAGGAGGCGCTCTTCATGACCCAGCCCGCGGGTCAACACCACCCGGGCAAATGGCGCCTGGCGATCGCGCGCGGATTCACGCGCGTCGAGGACGTCCTCTACGTCGGTCTCGGCATCCTGCTCGCCTTGAGCGGCACGGCGCTGCTCGTCAACGTCGCCGCCGCCTTTGGGAAGACTGTCCTTGCCGGCGCGACGGCGATCAGCATCGTGTCGCTCCTGGACCGCATTCTCCTGATCCTGATGATCGTCGAGCTCCTCTACACCGTGCAGGTTTCGTTCCGGGAGCACACGCTCGTCCCCGAGCCGTTCTTGATCGTCGGATTGATCGCGGTGACCCGGAGGATTCTGGTGGTCACCGCGGAGTTCGCCACGATCCTGGAAAAGGGGACCGACGGCGCCTTCCGCAACGGGATGTACGAGCTCGCCTTGCTCACCGTCATGGTTGTTGCGCTGGTGCTTTCGCTTCGCCTTCTCCGCAAGCGCGGGGAGGTGCTGCCGTCGAAGCCTCCGGACTAGGAGTGGACGACAGTCGACAGTCAGTAGGCAGCGAAGACGAATACCTGGGCATGCTGTTAGGGCGCGAAGAAACCGGAACGGTCGAGGAACCCTTTGACCACCGCCGTCTCGACCCTGAGCTTGGCCGCGCCGGCGAGCAGGTCCTCGGCCAGGACCGGGTGCCAGTTGCGGCGGCTCGAGTCGCAGAGCCCGGCGATATCGAGAGGCTCGATCGCTCGTGCAATCTTGCGGAGCAGTTCCTCTCTTTCGCCAGCCACGAGCCCGCCGCGGGCGGCGGCGCGCAGAACGGTATTGCAGCAATCCCGGAGCGCCGGGCCGAAGACCGGATCGTCGGCGCGCAGGAATTCGGGAAGCGCCGCTTCTCGCGAGAGGCGGCGAGCGGCCTCGGTGAAGCTCGCCGCCGCGAAGTAGAGCTTTGACAGCGCGGCGAAGAGGGGAAAATCGCCGAGGCTCGCGAAGAGTGCGGACACCAGGAGCGCCGCCGTGTCCGCTTCCGCCAGGGTCACTTTCTCGTACGACTCGAGGCGCTCCGCGAAGGATTCCTGTCCCCACGAGGTTTCGATCGCTTCCGCCAGGCGAAGGACGCCGAGGAGAGTCAGCGGAAATCCGGTCGAAAGGAGCGGGTCCACGAACGCGGCGGCCGAGGGAAGGAGGGCCCAGTTCTGGCCGGCGGCCCGGCCGCTTCGGAATGGGAGCGAATCGCGAAAAACGAAAGGAAGCGCTGGGCGGGCTTCGGAGAATTGCCGCCGCACCGTGGGCAGGCGTTCGAGAAGCCGATCCCACGCGGGCGCGCCCTCGGCGAGTCGCACTTCTGCGGCCAGGGCCGGGGTCGCCGCGACGCCGGCGCTCGTGATCCCATTGTTGAACCGGAGAACCCAGATCCACCCTCCCTCGAAAACGTGGTGAACCGCCGCGGCGTCCACCGGATAGGGCGGTGCCTCGGACGACGGAAAGATCCCGATCTCGTCCAGGCGCCGGACTCCGGTGAAATGCGTGTAGAGGCCCTGCGTCGCCGGCAGATCCGGAAAACGTGACGACGGCAGGACGAGAAAGCGGGCAAGAGCTCCCCCCGGACCGCTCGCATCGGCCACGAAGCGCGTGGCGAGCGAGACACGGCGGCCCGCGCGCTCTCCTTCGAGCTCGAACCCTCCGTTTGCCGTCCGGACGGAGTCGAGCCGCATGCGGTCGAGGAGCTCCGCTCCCTCGGCGCGGGCCTCATCGGCCAGAAAGGAGTCGAAGTCCGCGCGGTACCAGTGCGTGTCCGCGACCTCGTCCTTCGGGCTCGCCGCGACGAGGAGCTGGTCGCTCCTGTCCGCGGCTCCGACAAAGAGATGCCCGAGCCGGTGGCCGTAGAACGTGAAGCCCCGCTTGACGCCGCAGGCGATCCCCGGGAAGCTCCGCTGCCAGGTGCCCCACGCCGACAGGGGGCGGATCCTGGAAAGATCGTAGCGGTCGCACAACTCTTCCAGGAGCAGGTTCGCGAGCGGCGAGGACGATTCGCCGATGGCAAAACGCGGATGCGCCCCGCGCTCGATCAGGGCGACCGAGCGCCCGAGGCGGCGGCACACGATCGCGAGCAGCGAACCGGCAAAGCCCGACCCGACGACAACGACGTCGAAGGCCTCCGTGCGGCTCAACGCGACCCTCCGCAGGCGCGGCAGGAGACCGGCGGCGGGACTTTCTGGGCGAGGTTCATCGCGCGGAGTCGGCTGGCTCGGGCCGCGAAGCACGCGCTGCACCGGCTGAAGCGTTCGAGGTCCCAGAGGTCCGCCAGGATCCGGCCGCGGCGCAGCTCCAGTCCTGACGCCGTGGACTCCTCGACCGCCGCCAGGTCCGGCGGAGAGAAATCGCCGCGCTCTTCCAGCGCATCGATCGCGCCGTTGCCGGAGCGCGTCGGAATCAGCGACACGACAGCCGCCCCGCAGTCGAAAGCGAACTCCGCGGAGCGCAGGGACCAGTCGACCGCTTCCCGCGGGGCGACGAACGGCAGGCCGACGAGGACGAAGACGCGCAAGGAGATGCCGGCCTCGCGCAGAAACGCCGCGGCGCTCCGGAATTCCTCGAGCGTCATCCGCTTGTTCAACCGCGGCAGGACCTCCGGATGAATCGTCTCGAGCCCGAGCGCGACTTCCAGCGAACCGTCGAGAAGAGCGCGCAACCGAAGGGTCGCGTCGCCGCAAAGGGCGGGATGCGACTCGACGATGACCCGCTCGAAGCCGGAGAGGAGCCCCGCGATCTCCGCATAGTCGTCCCGCGGGATCGCCTTCGGGTCGAAAAAGCTTCCGGCGTTGTAGAGCTTGACCCACCGCGCCGGCGGCAGGTGCCGGAGCGCCGTCCGGATCTGCTCGGGGATCGCTCCGGCCGGAACCGATTCCGTCAATGTGTTGCGCCAGAGGTCGCACATCAGGCAACGCCAGGGACATTCGCGGTTGGTCAGGAAGATCGTGGATACGGAGACCGTCTCGCCCGCGCCGCCGGGTTCCTCCTCCGCCAGCTCCGCGTAGGCGCGCCGTGGGTCCAACGTGTTGTGCTTGCCGCGGCGATCGAGAATCCAGCGATCGCGTTCCGCGGCCGCCCGCGGATAGGCCGCCGTCACGAGTAGAGCGAGAGGAAGTGCATCCTGTAGTCCGCCTCGCCGAACGGGAACCGGCGGGACAGCTCGCCCGCGGGCAGGGCGCCGTGCTGGAAGCGGCGCTTGGGAAAAACCGGCATCCGGAGGCCGGTCAGGGCCTCGACGCCCCGGGACACGATCTCCCCTTTCAGAGCATAGAGCCGCTCGTGGTCCCCGCGCGTCAGGTCCGCGAAGGGAATCGCTTCCGCGGCCTCGATGACGCCCGGCCGCGTGAACGGAGAAAACCCCGAGAACCCGAAGCGGGAGAGCGGCGCGTAAGTGCGCGTGTAGGAGCGGCTGTGGCCTCCCGAGTACGTCAGCGAGTGCTTCATCCGTCCGACACCCCATCCTTCCTGGTAGAGGAGCGGGTTGTTCACGACGCTTCGGATCGTCAGCTCCGGGTTCTCCTCGATCGGATAGTCCTTCAAGTTCTCGTCCCCGCCGTCTCCGTCCAGGAGAAAGCGCCAATCCGGATACCGGGCCCGGATGCCGCCGCAGAGCGCGAGAGCCATCGCGGCGCACTCGACGTCGAGCGGCTTGTAGTCCTCCAAGACGGCGACGGCCGCGAAGGGATCGAGCGCGTCAGATCGGGCCTCGATCGGCTCGAGGAACATCGCCAGACCGAGCGCGTCCAGAAAGCGACGGGCCTGCTCGAGATCGGCGCTGCCGCCGCCGAGCGAAAGGGTGAAGGCCTTCAGGCGGCCGGGATTTATCCCGAGCTTTCCCAGCAGGTGGTACGTCACGAGGAAGACGGCGCCGCTGTCGATGCCGCCGGAAAAGCAGACGCCGATCGGCTCGGACTCGGGCAGGCTCGCAAGCCATTTGCCGATCTCTTCCGCGAGCGCTCCGATGTAGCGCTCGCCAAGCCGCGCGGGCTCGGCCGGGCCCGTCGCGCGCTCCGGCGTAAAGAAGCGCGCATAGCCGGCGTCGGGGTCCGGGCAGCCCACCAGCCGGACCTCCACGACGTGGTGCGCCGGCACCATGCGCGTGTAGCTCGGGTGGAACTGGCCGGCCAGGCCTTCGCGCTCGAGCCAGGCGCGGATCGCGTCGATCCGATCCGAGGCCACGAGGGCCGGGCCGTCGCTCCGCTTGGCGAGGAAGTAGCGCAGCGGTCGGTCCATCGAGCGCGCCAGACGCACCGTCTCCCCGTCGCGCGCCACGAGCGCGAAGGAACCGTCGATCTCCCGCACGCGTTGGGGATCGCCCTTGCCGACGCGGGCGCGCGCCTCCCCGACGCTCATGTTGTGAAGCCGGTTGACGGCAGGATCCACGAGGTCCACGACGCGTTCGATCGGGCGGTCGATCATGGGACGCCTCCCCAGACGCAAACCAGGACTCTGCCGCTAATCCTAGGACAATACGCGTCGCCGAGCTGAGAGGGCCCGCGTCACATCTTCATGCCGGCGTGCCCGGCATGGCCGCCCCCGGAGTGGGGCATGCCCCACCGCAGACGCAGGAACGCGTGGAAGGAGATGGGGAAGCTTCCGTAGACTGGCTTCAGAGAGGACGGGAAGCTGTACACCGTCACGTCCGCGCCCAGCCCCGTCCGCAACCCGGCCGACACGTCGAAATCGCGGACGTATCCGCCGGTGTAGGCGCCGATGCGCGCGAGACTTCCCGCGCTCCCCTCCGGATCCGCGGAGATCCGCTTCGTGAGTAGAAGCTGCCGATCCTTCTGGACGAGTTCCGCGCGCCCGTAGACCTGATCCTTCGGGGTGAGCTGGTAAGCGCCCTCGAGAAGGTACGCGTCGCTCGTTCCGTGCGTCTCGTCGTTTCTGCCCCACAAGACCGTGACAGCCAACGGCCGGTCGCCCTCCGCCCCGTATGCGAGCGCGGCTGTGGTCCGGTGCGTGTTCCCGGGCTCGAGGGCCTCTGGGTGCCGGAGGTAGCCGTGAGAGATCTGGCCGGACCAGCCGCCTCCGAAGAAAAACCTCGCACGGACGGATGCCGAGTCGATGCTCCCCCCCTCGATGTCCCAGCGGTGCTCGTCCGGTTCCTCTCCCCGAAAGGCGGAGCCTTCGAGCGCGATCCACTTCCAGCCGCCGCCGAGCGTGACCACGTTGAAAGCGATGTGCGTCGAGTCTTCCCAGTGGTGGCCGAGGGGCGCCGTCGGGTTCTCTCCCGATGACGCGCGGTGCATGAAGGCGACCGGGCCGAGAGCCGGCTCGCCGACGGGCGCGAGCTGCGCCCAGGCGCCGGCATCGGGTCCGAGATCGAGCCGGTACGTTGCGGAAAGGTTCATGAAGAAGTCGTGCGGGTGCTGCCGGTCGACGAGAGGCTGTCCCCGGTAGCTCTCCCCGGTCTGGAAGAGCTCCCGCGATCCGAGCTTCGCAAACGTGACGGGCTCGAGCGAGTTCATCATCATGAGCGAGAGCCGCCCGAGCCCGATCCTCTTCTGGACGTGGACCATGTTCCAGTTGCTGGACTCGATCGCGTTGCCTCCGGACGGCCCCCCCTGGCGGTTGAAAGACAGGCGCGCGACCCCCAGGTCCATCAGGTGCCAGCCCATGTCCGCCATGCCCGCCATCGAATCGCGGGGCGTCATGCCGGTCATCAGGTTCATGTCCGACTGGAAGAGGTTGCGGCTCGTGTCCCGAGTCTCTTCTGACCCGGGCATTGACATGTCCCTGTGCGTGTGGTCCATCCTCTTCATCGGATCCTCGGCGGCGGGCGCAGGAGCCTCCCCCGTGGCCGGCGTCGGAGACGGCTTGGGAGATGGTGTGGGCGACGGCGGGGCAGGGTGGTGCTCGTGCTGCGCGAGCGCGCAACCGGCGACCAACCATCCGGCGGCAAACAGGACTGACGGGAATGCTTTCATTTCGGGACCTCGTGTCACGGGCTTCAGGTCTGCTCCGTTCCCCGCGTCGGAACGCCGGGAGGCACAGTGCCGACTCGTATCGACGAGGTTTCAGATTCGGAGGACGGATCGTCGCGGGGAAGAATCGGGACTTCGGCCGAACGCGGACTCGTGCCTGGAAATCGAAGTTGTTGCCCCGGGCAACCAGGGGGCAGGCTCGAACGCCTCGAAGACCGGCGCGGAGTCGAGACTAATCCAAGCATTGGGGGAGGCCCCAGCGAGGAGGACGGCGCTGCCCCGGCCATCGCATGGGCCGTGGCAGGGTCCCGGGGACGATTCCGCAGGCCGCGAGCGCGCATCCCCGGCGGCATGAAGAGGGCAAGTCGCAAGCGCCGCCGGTTCCGGCTTCGAATTCTGTGAAGACGCGCAGCGCAGGTCGCAGATTCCAGCGAAGGCCGGAAGCGCCGCAAGGATGGCGGCAATCGCGATGGCGAGCCCTCTTCTCGTGTTCATTCCAGACCTCACAACCCCCGGAGCCGCGCTGACAATTCCTGGGAAGTCGGTCATGCCTTCAATATGACTGACACACTCGTTTTCCCGCGGCTCTTGTCTAGTTCGTGTTCCTTCAACATCGTCCAGATTACGGGCGTGACGATGAGGACATGAAGAAGCGAGCTGACCATTCCGCCCAGGACCGGCGTCGCGATCGGCTTCATGACCTCGGAGCCTGTGGCCGTGGACCACATGATCGGGAGGAGGCCCATGACGACCGTCGAGACAGTCATGAGCTTCGGGCGGAGGCGCAGCACGGCGCCCTCCATCGCCGCTTCGCGGATCCTCTCCTTCGTCAGCGGCCCCTCGGCCGCTTTCCGGTGGAGCGCTTCTTCCAGGTAAACCACCATCACGACGGCCGTCTGCACGGCGGTGCCGAAGAGCGCGATGTAACCGACCCAGACAGCGACGCTCATGTGGAACTCGGTCTTCCAGCCGTTGGCGACGGCGAGCGTGTGCAGCAGCCAGAGCAGGAGGTTCCCGCCCGTCAGGGCGAACGGGATCGCGAGGACGACGTGGGCGGCTTCCTTCCAGGAGCGATAGGTCATGTAAAGCAGGACGAAGATGATCGCGAAGCAGAGCGGGACAACGATCGCGAGCCGGTTGCGCGCCCGCATCTGGTTCTCGTACTGCCCCGACCACTGGAGGAAGTAGCCAGGGTCGAGGCGGACCCGCTGCTCGACGATCTTCTTTGCCTCGTCGACGAAAGACCCGACGTCCCGCCCCCGGACGTTCAAGAAGACTCGCTCGCGGAGCAGCCCGTTCTCCGAGGAAACCATCGAGGGGCCAGGCTGGATGCGAATGTCGGTGACCTGGCCGAGAGGGACATGGGTCATTGGACCGATCGGTTCCCGGCCCATGGCGGAGCCGGCGGGGGCCATGCCCGTCCCGGGGCCGGATTGCGGCGCTGATCCCGATTGCGATGAGGTCTCTCGCATGGCGGAGCCCGCGGCCGCCGGGACGAGGATCCTCTTGATCGAGTCCAGGTCGTTTCGCAGCTCTCGAGCGTACCGGACCTGCACGGGGAAACGGTTGCGGCCTTCGATGGTCGCCGTCAGGTTCTGGCCGCCGATGGCGGTCTCGATCACGTCGAGCACGTCGCCGACGTTGACTCCATAGCGCGCCGCGGCCTCCCGGTCTACGCGGATCTCGAGATAGGGGGTCCCCAGGATCTGCTCGGGATAAACGTCCGCGGCGCCGGCAACGCCACGCACCACGTCCGCGATCTCGTTTGCCTTTTTCTCCAACGTGGACAGATCAGGCCCGAAGATCTTGACGCCCACTTGCGTCGGGATCCCCGTCGCCAGCATGTCGATCCGATTACGGATCGGCTGCTGCCAGATCGTCGTGACGCCCGGCATCTGCGACTTCGCCGTCATCTCGGCCATCAGATCGTCCCTGGTCAGGCCCTTGCGCCACTCGCCGCGGGGCTTTAACTCGACGAGCGTTTCGTACATGTTGATCGGAGCCGGATCGAGCGGGCTTTCCGCCCGTCCCACTTTGCCGACCACGGACGCGACCTCCGGAAACGTTCGAAGCGCCGCGTCCTGCTTCTTCATGATCTCGATGGCATCGGTCAGCGACACGGCGTTTGCCGTGATCGGCATGAACATCAAGGTCCCTTCGTCGAGCGGCGGCATGAATTCCTTCCCGACGCCGGCCGTCACGTGCGTATCCAGCCATGCCGCTCCGCTCTCGATACGGTCCGAAATCTTCGTGGCGGCGCCCGATCCGGCGGCCGCAAGGACGCTCGCGGGGAATTTCACGGGAGCGAGCAGCACCCCCGCCCCGGCCACGAGCACGAGGCTGACGACAAAGAACGCGACCGCGATCAACAGCGTCCGCTTCTTGTGGGCGAGCGCGGCGGCCAGCACCGGCTCGTACAACCGCCGGGCGACCCGCATGACCGGGTTGTCTTCCTCCCGATGCACCCGCCCGCGCATGAGAAGGACCGCCAGGACCGGAACGAGCGTGACGGAAAGGAGAGTCGCACCGACCATCGCGAACGTCTTGGCGAACGCGAGCGGATGGAAGAGCTTCCCTTCCTCCCCCGTCAACGAGAAGACCGGCAGGAACGCCAGGATGATGATGACCATCGAGAAGAAGATCGGCCGCCCGATCTGCTTGGCGGCCGTCCGGACGATCTCGAGCAGAGGAGTCTTTCCTCCATCGCTTTCGACGTGGCGAAAGACGTTTTCCGTGATCACGATTCCCGCGTCCACGAGGACCCCGATCGCGATCGCGATCCCCCCGAGCGACATGATGTTGGACGTGATCCCGAAGACACGCATGAGGATGAACGAAGTCAGGATCGCCAGGGGCAGCGGAAGCGTCACGATCAGGATCGAGCGGAAGTGCAGGAGGAAGACGACGTGAGCCAGGGTGACGAGCGCGATCTCTTCGAAGAGCGCTCTCTTCAGAGTCCCGACCGCGTGCGCGATCAGTTGCGACCGGTCGTAGAAGGGAACGAGCCGTACGCCGCGAGGAAGCCCTTTCGACAGCTCGGTGATCTTCGTCTTCACGCGGTCGATGATCTCGGGCGCGCTTTCGCCGTAGCGCATCGTTACGACCCCGCCGACGACCTCGCGGCCGTTCTTCTCGAGCGCTCCCCGCCGGAACTCGGGGCCGAGCTGGACCGTTCCGAGGTTGGAGACGTAGACCGGAGTCCCGCCGCGCGCGGTCACGACGATCTTCTCGACGTCCGCAACATCGTGAATCAGGCCCATTCCGCGCACGACGTACTCGATGCCGCCCTGCTGGATCGTCTTCCCGCCGACGTTGTTGTTGCTCATCTGGACGGAGCTCACGACATCGCGGATCGACACGTTGAAGGCGGAAAGCTTTTTGGGGTCGAGGTCGATCTGGTACTGCCGGACGAAGCCGCCGATGGACGCGACCTCGGCGACGCCGGGAACCGCGTTCAACTGATAGCGCACGAACCAGTCCTGGATCGCCCGCAGCGTCCCCAGGTCCTGGCCCTCGCCTTCCAGCGTGTACCAGAACACCTGCCCGACTGCCGAGGCGTCGGGGCCGAGGATCGGAGTCACCCCTTTGGGCAGGAGCGAGGCGATCAGGTTCATCCGCTCCAGGATCCGCGTCCTCGCGAAGTACAGGTCGGTTCCGTCCTGGA
>Ga0070708_100003339_pt1 | contig 12563 bp, 13 predicted proteins | sample KBSK5503metaG_FD_65469 | JGI IMG/M metagenome (GOLD analysis project Ga0070708, IMG submission 65469) | Corn, switchgrass and miscanthus rhizosphere microbial communities from Kellogg Biological Station, Michigan, USA - KBS K5-50-3 metaG | ecosystem: Host-associated > Plants > Roots >...
CAGGTCTTCCTCCTCGGGCACGCTGTCCCGACGCCCCGAGCGCACCTCGTCTTGCCACAGCCGGACGAGGGAAGGGATGTCGGCCGGCCGGCCGGGCCTCATGGAAGGGACAAAACCAGGGGTCCTCACGCTGTCGCGCGCGCCACCACCTCGTGGACCTCGGGCAGAGCGCGCCGGATCCTTTCCTCCAGCTCAGTCTCGATGCGGTGCGCCTGCTCCAGGCTGATTGCGCCGTCGACCTCAGCCACCACGTGAGCGTGGATCCGTTGGTGGCGGTCGCTCAGCTCGACGTCGACGCACCTTTTGACCTCGGGGTGAGACTCGACGATCTGACGCATGCGGGATGCGAGTTGCGCAAACCGGGCTGTCACATCCACACCGCTGACAACACGAGGCTCCATCGGCTCGAGGTGGATGTCGACGCGTGTGGCATCGGGAAGCTCTGTCCGCAGCGTGTCCTCCAGGGCGGCGCTGGCCTGGGATGCTTTGGCCAGGGTCATGTCGCCAGGCAGCTTTGCGTGCATGGTCAGGTGAAGAGACCCGTCAGCCTCGCGCTCGACGGTCACGTTGTGCAGGTCGCGAACGCCGCCGTTGCGCGCGGCTGCGGCGTGGATCCGTTCGACGAGGTCGCCCTGCAGCGCCTGGCCTTCCACGAGCACGGAAAGGTCCAGCGTCGGCAGGACGGAGCGGGCCTTGCGCTTGATCTCGTCCGCCAGCGCACCCGCAGCCTCGACCGAAAGCATCCTGCGCGTGGCGATGCTGGCGTCACCGATGAGGTTCGGACCGGAACGCCGCACGCGCACCGAGCGCACCTCGCGCACACCACTGACGTCACCGATCGCCGCGCGGAGCTGCCTTTCAGCGTCGCCTGCAGAGCGGTCGATGAGGATGTCACCCGACCTCCAGGCCACGCGCGCCGCCGCCCGGAAGATGATTGCGGCGACGAGGAGGGCCGCCGCCGAGTCGGCCCACGTGAACCCCATCCGGATGCCGACGAGGCCGGCCAGAACCCCGACGGTGGCGAGCACGTCGGCCACCCGGTCCGTGGCGTCGGCCAGCATCGCCTCGCTCGAAGCAAGACGGCCGACGCGACGAAGGACGACGGCCCGTCCGCTCTCGATCAAGAGAGTCCCGATCAGCAGCGCGAAGGCGTACACCGCAGGGTTGACGGGCGGTCCCCCCTCGATCAGGCGGCGGGTAGCCTCAAACGCGATGCCGACGGCGGTGATCATCAAGAGGGTGCCTTCGGTGAAAGCGGCGAGATTCTCGGCCCGCCCGTGGCCGTACGGGTGCTCGCGGTCCGCGGGCTTGCGCGCGGTGCGCACAGCCACGAGGGTGAACGTGCTGGCGACCAGGTCGAAGATCGAGTGGACGGCCTCGCTCAAGATGCCAAGGCTTCCGGTCAAAAGGCCGACGGCGAGCTTGCCCAGCACCAGGGTCACGCCGATGAAGACCGAGCCGAGCATGACGCGCTCCGGCCGTTTCGCCAAAGACTCCATCGAACCCACTGTAGCGGGCGCTTTCTACTTCAAGAGCGACGTCGAGTTGAGGAGCTGCGCTTCGGTCCCCAGGGCGATGAGGAGGTCGCCCTCCTGCAGGCGAAGGTCGGGGCTGGGGCTTACGTACAACGTCCCGTCGTGACGCCTCAGCGCAAGCAGCTTCGCCGCGGAAGCATCGAGCAGCCCAGCCTCGGCGATGGTCTTGTCGACCGCCGCCATGCCCGCACCGATGAGCAGCTCCTCGACACCAATCCCGGCCTCGCCGTGGTGGAGGGTGTCCAGCACGTCGACCAGCGCCGGGCGCACGGCGAGCTCTGCGATGCGGTGGCCGGCCATCTGGTACGGAGAGATCGTCCTGGTCGCGCCCGCCAGCTCGAGCCGCCGGATCGATTCGGGGCGTCCCGCCCTCGCGATGATGTAGAGCTTCGGGTTGAGTGCGCGAGCCGCGAGGACGATATACACCGCCCTCTCGTCCGAGTCGACGGCGGAAATCAGACCCCGGGCCCGCTCGATCCCTGCCTGCCTGAGCATGTCCTCGCTCGAGGCGTCCCCCTCGAGGTGGAGGCGTCCCTCGGACCGCAGGCGTCCGACGGCTTCCTCCGTCTGGTCGATGACCGCGTACGGGACCTTGTGGGCCTCGAACTCGGACACGATCTCGGTCCCGATGCGGCCGTACCCGCACAGGATGAAATGGTCGTTGAGCTGGTTCAGGCTGCGCTCCAACTGGCGCTGTCTCCTGTACTTGCCAAATGCGTTGTCAGCGAGGGTCTCGGCAAAGACGCCGAATCCGTAGAGCATGGTACCCACGCCGGTGACGATCAGCGTCGATGTGAAGATGCGGCCGGCCGCGGCCTGCGGATGGATCTCGGTGTAGCCGACCGTGCTGATGGTGATGATCACCATGTAGAAGGAGTCGAGCAGGTTCCAGCCGTCGATCAGCATGTAGCCGCTGATCCCGTACACGATGATCACCCCGAGCAGCGCGGCGGCCAGCCGAAATCGAGACAGCGGGTGATCGAGTCGAGCCCTGCTCATTGTTTCGCTCGCCGCCGCTTCTCCATCGTGTCAACAGCTTTCCAGTGAGCTGGGTGAGCCCACGTTCGGGCGAACGCCTCGATCGTCGCGTCGGCCAGCTCGGGGTTGCGGTGCGGGCGCACTGAGTCGACCGAGCGCTTGATGCCGGCGATCGCTGCCACCGGAACGGCGGCGATCGAGCGCGCCAGCTCGGCAAGCCTCGCGTCGAACTTCTCGCTGGGCGCCACCTCCTCAACGAGGCCAACGCGCAGCGCTTCATCGGCTGCGATCGCCTGGCCCCCGAGCAGAAGGTGCAGCGCCCGACCACGACCGACGAGCGCGGCGAGGCGTTCGGACGCGCCCCACGCCGGCATCAGTCCGAGCGTCACCTGCGCGAAGCCGATCCGCGCATGCGCCGCCGCCAGGCGCACATCGCACGCGACCGCGAGCTCGGCGCCGCCGCCAAAGGCGTCGCCGTTCAGGCCGGCGATGACCGGGATGGGCAGCTGCGGAAGGCGATCGAGGGTGGCGCGCATGCGACGCGCCATCGATGCAGCGTCGGCCTCCGAGCGCATGTGCTCCAGCTCCTTGAGGTCCCCGCCCGCGCAGAAGGCTTGGTGCCCTACGCCGCGTATGACCAGCACGCGCGCCCGCGCGCGCTTCAGTTCATCGAGCGCCTCGTCGAGCTCGGCCATGGTCTGCAGCGCCAGCGCGTTGCGCGATCTCGGCCGGTTGATCGATAGCGTCGCGACGCCGCGCGTGACCTCGAGGACGAGGTCCCGCAACTAGCCGCCCCCGCCCGGACCTTCCAAGCCTGGTTTGGTCATCTTGCCCAGGTCGAGCACCTTGTTCAGGGTCGCTTCGCTGACTCCCTTGCTGCGCGCGAGCTGGCGGATGCTCTTGCCGGTGCGCATCGATTCTTTGGCGAGCTTGGCCGCTTCGTCATAGCCGAGGACCGGGTTGAGCGCCGTGGCGAGCATCGGGCTGCGCTCGACGAGCTCAGGCCCTCGGTCGGTCGCCTGCAGTCCTTCGACGCAGCGCTCCGAGAAGTTGCGCACCGATGCGGCCAGGAGGGTGATCGATTCCAGCGTGGCCGCCCCGGCGACGGGCATCATCACGTTCAGCTCGAAGAAGCTGCCCGACTGCCCGCTGATCGTCACAGTCAGGTCGTTGCCGTAGACCCGGGCGATCACCATCAGCAGCGACTCGACGATCACCGGGTTCACCTTGCCCGGCATGATGCTCGACCCCGGCTGGGTCTCAGGCAACCGCAGCTCGCCCAGGCCGGCGACCGGTCCGGTACCCATCAGCCGGATGTCGGATCCGATCTTCCAAAGGCTGGTCGCGATGGTGCGCAGCGCACCGTGCGCCGCGACCAGCACGTCGAGCGTGGCCTGAGCGTGGAAGTGGTTCTGTGTCTCGCGCACCGGAAGGCCCGTGGCCTTGGCCAGCCTCGCGGCGACGATGCGCGCGTACTGAGGGTGCGTGTTGATACCGGTCCCGACCGCCGTGCCACCGAGGGGGATCTTGGCCAGCTCATCGATGGCGGCTCGCGCGCGGCGGATCGACTCCTCGACCTGTCCCGCGTACCCCTTGAACTCCTGGCCCAGGCGAATCGGAGTGGCGTCCTGGAGATGTGTCCGGCCGGTCTTGACCACCGGCCAGAACTCCTTGCTCTTGGCCTCGAGCGCTTTGCGCAAACGCTCCAGCGCCGGGATGAGCTCATCCTGGATCGCCATCGCTGACGCCAGCTGAATCGCCGTCGGGATCACGTCATTGGATGACTGCCCGAGGTTCACGTGGTCGTTGGGATGGACGAGGCGAGACCCTCTCTCACCGCCGAGGATCTCCGTCGCCCTGGTCGCGATCACCTCGTTGGCGTTGGTGTTGGTCGAGGTGCCCGAACCGGTCTGGTAGATGTCGATGGGGAACTGCGCGTCCAGCTCACCGTCGATCACCTGCTGGGCGGCCGCCGCGACCGCCCGGGCGCGCCGGCGCGACAGGATGCCCAGCTCACGATTCGTTTGGGCCGCCGCCTTCTTGACCAGGCCCAGGGCGCGGATGAAACGTCGGGGAAACGGCTGTCCGGAGATTGGAAAGTTCAGGACGGCGCGCTGGGTCGACGCGCCGTAGTACGCGTCGGCGGGGACCTCCATCTCGCCCATCGAGTCCTTTTCCACGCGCGTCCCCTTCTTCTTACCCACGGCCAGATTCTAGAGTTGGCTGGTGCGACTGGCGGCTGTCGACGTCGGGAGCAACACCGTACATGCGCTCGTGGCCGACGTGGTGCGTGGCCGGCTGGAGGACGTCGCCCACTACGTCGAGATGCCCGAACTGGGTGCGCGGGTCGCGCGGACTGGGGAGATCGGTCCTGGTGCGAAAGCCGCGATCCGCGCGCTGCGTTCGGTCGTCGCCAGGGCGCGCAGCAACAACTTCGACGTGCTGATCGCATCCGCCACCCAGGCGGTGCGCCAGGCCAAGGATGGCCCCGAGTTCGCGCGGGCGGCCGGTGAGGCGATCGGCACCACAGTGCACGTGATCTCGGCCAGGAGGGAGGCGGAGCTCAGCTTTTTAGGCGTGGCCAGCCGCCATGCGGTGCGACGCGAGTGGGCGATGGTCGACCTGGGTGGCGGGTCCACCGAGGTGGTGATCGCCCGCGGCCGAGAGATGCTGCGCGCGGCCACCCTGCCCATCGGCTCTGGCGTGCTGTCCGGCACCTATCTCTCTGACCCGCCCAAACCGGAGGAGCGCGCGCGCATGCGCAGGGCCGCGCTGAGGGAGCTGGCTCACGCACCGGACGGCGATGTCGAGCGACTTGTCGCCACCGGTGGGACAGCGTCCAACCTGCCCTTGGTGCTCACCCACCGCAACCCGCCGCCCGTGCTGACGACCGCCGACCTCCTGACCTGCGAAGCGCGGCTGGACGTGGGCCGTGCGACCGAAGTGGCGAGGGCGGTCGGGCTGCCGGCCAACCGGGTGAAGGCGATGCGGGCAGGCGTCGAAGCGCTCTTGCTGTTCCTCGACTGGTACGGCCTCGCCCTGCTTCAGATCAGCCACGAGGGCCTTCGCCACGGGATGCTCCTTGCCTACCTGGAACGGGGCAATGATTGGTGGCGATAGAGCGTTGAGCCCTGTGGGTAGGATGAATTCATGGACAGGGTGAGCTCGCGCGCATCGGCGCTCAAAGTCGCGCTGGCGCTCACCTGCGTGGTGCTTGTGGTGGAGCTGGCCGGCGGCCTGCTCTCCCACTCGCTGGCGCTGCTTTCAGACGCCGGCCACGTGCTGACCGACGTCTTCGCACTTGGCCTGGCCTGGTTTGCGGTCTCGCAGGCGAACCGCCCGGCCGACGCTCGGCGCAGCTACGGCTACCACCGGGTCGGCATCCTTGCGGCGCTTGTCAATTCCGTGACCCTGATTCTCATCGTCCTGGCGATCGCCTACGAGGCGATCCGAAGGCTCGCCAACCCCGAACCGGTCCAGGGGGGCATCGTGATCGTCGCCGCGCTGGTCGGCATCGCCATCAACGCCTATGTCGCGTTCGGCCTGCGAGGAGAGGCTCGCAGCCTGAACGTGCGAGCGGCCTTGCTGCATGTGATCGGGGATATCGGGGCGTCGGTGGGTGTCGTCGTCGCGGGCACCGTGATCGTGCTCACCGGCTGGCTCTACGTCGATCCTCTCCTCTCGTTGGGTATAGCGGTCCTCATTGCCTTCAGCGCGTGGAAGATCGTCCGCGAGACGGTCAACCTGCTGATGGAAGGCACGCCGGCCGAGATCGACCTGGCCTCGGTGACGAAAGAGATTGCGAGCACCGAGCTGGTCACGAGCATGCACGACCTCCACGTGTGGGCCTTGTCGTCAGACGAAGTGGCCCTGAGCTGCCATGTGGTGGTGGGCGATTGCCCGCTCGGCGATGCCGAACACGTCGTTCGCGACCTCGAGAGCCGCCTGTGCGCGAAGTTCGCGATCGGTCACACCACGATCCAGGTCGAGAGCTGCCATCCGTGCGGCGAGATCCACCACGGCGCCGGCGACCACAACCACCCCCACCAGCACAAGGTCTTCGTCAGCTCTGGGGCAGAAGAGCATCCTCGCGCTGCAGGATCCGCCGCGCGACGGCAATAGCCGACGCGTAGGTCGAGTCCATTCCTCGATAGCTGAGCCCGCGCGCGCCCAGCGTGCGAGCCTGCGTGTATGGAGTGTCGGATGCATAGTGGACGATCCCGAGGTCGAAGTTGATCTGCGCCATGTTCACGCTCTCACCCAGCGGGTACCGGTCGGGCTGCACGATCTCGTAACAGGCGTCGAGATAAGGTCCGGCTTCCATCTCCACGACCGTGTAGCGCCCGTGGTAGTAGAAGTCGAGGTAGTCGCGGTTCTGTAGGAACGTTCCGCGCACGGTGACCGCCCTCTGGTTGTCGAGCGCCGAACCGTAGACGAGGTTGGGCTGCACATCGTTGGCCGTGAAGCAGTTGGCCAGCCAGTACGTGTTGCCGGAGTGCTCGTTCTGGACCACGTTGGGGATCATCACGTCCCCCACGTCCGCGTTGAGCGTCGCCGCCTTGCCGAGGACGTACAGGCCCTTCACCCACGATGCCTGCTCCGCGACCTGGCGAAGGATGTGGTATGCGGCCTGGCCGAGCGGGTAGTCCACGTTGAGGATGCATGCGTCCGAGGCGCGCAGCTTCTTTTCGTCCACCGCGCCGACGCGCGGATCGATCGCTTTCGGGTCCAGCTTCGAGAGCATGAACACCTGCGCGGCGGAGTCGACCCCTGTCCCTTTGGCAGGGACATGACGCACGCCGTTGGCCGCTTCCATCTCGGCTCGCCGGCGGCGCATGCGCTCGCTGTCAGGATGCTGGTCGAAGACCTGGCGCGCGCCGTAGTACAGCCAGTTGTCGCGGGAGGCGCGGATGTGGCCTGCCTCCAGCTTGCGTCGCTCAGCATCCAGCTCGGGATGCTGCCTTCCGACCCAATCGACGATCTCGCTTTCGAACTGGCGCGCAACTCCGGTCAGGACGTTGACCAGGCTGTGGGAGTTGGAGGAGACGAAGTAGATCGGCGCGTCGCGCGCGCCCATATCGCCCATGGCGGCTGCGATCGGCAGCCACCAGCGGCTCGCGTTGCGCGCATAACCGAGATGGCTGCCGCCGATGAGGCGCAGGACGATCCTGCATTCCTCGCGCTTGATGGCCGCCAGGTTGGAGTCGAAGGAATCTCCCCAGGATTCGTGCAGCCGGCGCCAGTCGTCCTCGGTCGCGCCGGCCGCAGCACGAGCCTGCTCGTCTGACAGGTCGACGTCCTGGAGAGCGCGATGCAGCTTGTTCCACTCGATCTGATAGGCGACGAGTGTCGGGACCAGGTCGTCGATGTCGGAGGCGGATGCGATGAGCACGGCCAGCGTGTTCTTCCCGTCGTGGTACCAACGGCGCCGCCGCGCCGGCGCCTTCACCTCCTGCCAGCTGAGGATGTCGGCATGAAGCACGGCGCGAAAACCCTGCGGGCTCTGGCCCATGACCACGTGCCGGCAGCGGCTGATCCCTTCCGGCAGCCGGCGGATCGCGTAGAGGAGAGCGCCCATGTCGGTCTGAGGCGCTGCGGCCAGCGGGTGCAGGACCGAGCCCATCCCGAGATGCGCCTGCACGAGCGATTCGATCTTGATGTCGCCTGAGCTCTGCAGCATGGTGATGTAGGTCCGCACGTAGAGCTCGACAGCGTGCTTGCCGGACCAGCCCGATCCGGGCGGCGATTCCATCCGAGCACCTTACAAAAGGTTGACCTTCTGCGTGAGGAACCAAGAGGCAGTGCGTTGAGATAGTTAGGGGCGTGATGAGACGCTTGATCAACTTCCGCTCCCTCCGGATCCTCGGGTTCGCTGCCGGCGCCGTCGCTGTGTCCGGCGCTGCAGTGCTGGTCACCGCATCGGCCGCCGGCCTGAACGTCGGGTTCCGCCCATCATCGCCCCACACCACGCAACCTGAAACGGCCGCGATCAGCCAGAAGGCCGACGCGACCGCCGTCTGCAACGCCTTCATAGGGCACCTCGCGACGAACCTTGGCAAGAGCCAGAGCCAGGTCAACGCCGCGATCCAGAAGGCGATCGGCGAGACGCTGGCCGACGAGGTCAAGAAGGGCGATCTCACCCAGGCGCAGGCCGACGCACTCAAGAAGAAGCTCGCGAGCCAGCCGCCGTGCGCCCTCTCGGGAATCGGCCATGGCGAGGCCCACGGCGACAAGGCGACGATCGGGGCTTACATGCCGCAGCTGTTGACGGCGGCCGCCTCGGCTCTCGGGATCAGCGAAACGCAGCTGAAGACCGATCTCGCCAACGGCAAGTCGCTGTCACAGATCGCGGCTGCCAAGAACCCACCCGTGACCGAAGCCCAGTTCCGCACCAACCTGATCGCCAACCTGAAGCCGCTGCTCGACACCGCGGTCACGAACAAGAAGCTGACTGCGACCCAGGAGGCCGCGATCCTCCAGCACCTGCAGACGGGCCCGATCCCGTACTGGAACGCGCCGATCAAGCACGGACCGACGACTCCGGCCAGCCCGAAAGCGACGGCGACCTAGATCTTAGTTCTGTAGCTCTTCTGGTGGGCCGCCCAGGCGGCGCATCAGCTCCTCCAGGAGCTGGCGCGTCTCGGGGTCGGCCATCAGACGCTCCTGCATCTGCTCAGCGGAGCGCCGGATCTCGGGGTCGGCCATCAAGCGCTCGGACATCGCCTGGAAGCGCGAGGTCATATCCTTCATCGCGCTCTCCTGGGCCACCTGCAGGAGGATCGGCTGGCTTGCCGCGGCGACCACCGCTTCGGCCTGCGCGCGAATCATCTCGATGCCCTTGCAGCCGAGGCACTCGCCCTTCAGGCCGCAATGGCAGAGCTGTGGGCGCAGGCGGTCGAGCGCCACGTGAAGCTCGGACATGTCGGCGGGGCCGGCCACGATCGAGAGATTACGAGGGTTTGGACTTCCCCGTGTACATCGACTCGATCTGGTCCTGGTAGTGCTGCTCGACGACTTTGCGCTTGACGTCCATCTTCAAAGACAGCTCGCCGCTCTGCTCGGTGAAGTCCTCCGGCAACAGCGAGAAGTACTTGATCGTTTCCCAGTTCCCCAGGGTCGCGTTGACGCCATCGATGGTCTTCTGGATGTGCGCTTTCACGCCGGCTTCGTCGAGGCCCTGTTTGCGCGCAGCGTCTCTGTCCGGAACGATGAGAGCGGTGACGTACGGCCGGCCTTCCCCGATGATCACCGACCGCACGATCATCGGGTCTCGCGCAAGCGCGAACTCCAGCTGGACCGGAGCGACGTATTTACCTCCGGCCGTCTTGAAGATGGACTTCTTACGGTCGGTGATCTTGAGAAAGCCGTCGGAGTCGATCTCACCGATGTCACCGGAATAGATCCAGCCGTCTTTCAGCATCTCGGCCGTGGCTTCGGGCTTGTGGTGATAACCCAGCATGTTGCCCGGGCTCTTGACCAGGATCTCGCCATCGCCTGCGATCTTCAGCTCGACGCCGGGGAACGGCTTGCCGACCGTCAAGAAGCGATGCTCGTTCAGCGTGTTGGAGCAGGCGCCTGATGAGGTTTCAGTCATGCCCCATCCATTCAGGATCGGCACGCCGATCGCCCAGAAAAACGCCTCGATCTCCCGTGCCAGTGCGGCTCCTCCACTGATGAAGAAGCGCAGCCGGCCGCCGGTCAGCCGCCGGCGAAGCGGCGCCAGCACGAGCCTGTCGGCCACCCTGTGCTGGGCGAGCAGCAGAGGACCCCTGGTCGAGTCATGCGCGTAACGCGTCCCGACGCCTATGGCCCAGCGGAACAAGGCCTTACGGACAGGGCTCGCCTCGCGCACGCGCGCCATCACACCGGCGTGCATCTTTTCGTACATGCGCGGGACGCTGCACATGATGGTGGGCTGTACCTCTCCAAGCTCCTCAGCCAGGTGGTCGATTCCGCGTGAGATCCAGGTCTGGCCGCCGAACATGAGCCCGACGAAGATTCCGTTGATGCGCTCGAAGACATGTGCATACGGCAGGAACGAGAGCGTCGAGTCGGTATCGCTCAGCGGATGCACCTTCAGGATCGCCCGGCAGATGTCGACGAGGTTGCGGTGAGCCAGCTCGACGCCCTTCGGATCACCGGTTGTGCCGGACGTGTAAACGATCGTGCACACGTAGTCTGGCTGAATCGCCGCAAGCCGCGAGTTGATCTCCGCAAGGTGCTGCGGCGGCTCGGATACCCACCCGGCCACGTCCTTGTCCATGAACACCACGGCGCGTAAAGGTCCGCCGGTGGAGAGCCGCTCGGCCTTGGCCGCATCCGACACGATCGCCGCGGTGGCTTCACTGTCGATCGCGATCTTCTTAGCCATGTCTGCGCTGACGTTCGGGTAGATGGGCACCGTGATCGCGCCCGCAGCCTGGATGGCGTAATCACAGTAGAGCCACTCGAGCCGGTTCTCCGACATCAGGATCACGCGGTCGCCAGATTTCACGCCTATGTCGACGAGCCCGGAAGCCACCGCCAGGACGTCACGCTTCATGTCCGCCCACGTCTCGACCTGCCACGCATCTCCGCGCAGGTAGTGGATCAGGGGGCGTTGTCCAAGCTTTGCCGCCTGGCGGAAAAACACACCGACTGTGGTGCGGTCGGCGATCGCTTCAGGATTCACGTCCTGAGTCGAGGCAGGCGATGTCCTCAACGACGTGGTGTTATTTGACCGCCTTGATCGTGAGCGTCAGGGTTCCTGAGGGAACGCTGACAGTGATCTTGTCGCCCTTCTTCCGGCCGACGAGCGCGCGGCCAACGGGCGACTCGACCGAGATGCGGCCCGCCGAAGGGTCGCTTTCGACCGCGCCGACCAGGTGATACGTTTCGACGTCACCCTCGTTGTCGACCACCTCGATGGTCGAACCGGGTTGCGCCGTGCTCGAGTGCGTGTCCTTGATGATCTGCGCTCGCCCGATCATCTCCTGCAGCTCGTAGATCCGGCTGTCCAGCAGCCCGACCTCCTCCTTGGCCTGCTCGTATTCGGGGTTGTCCTCGATGTCACCCGGCTGAAAAGCCTCTTTCAGGCGCTCACCCGCTTCAGCACGCCGCCTCAGCGCGACCTCCAGGTCGCGCTTGAGCTTCTCGAGCCCCTCGGGAGTCAGCAAGACAGGTTCGGTTAGGTCCATCACTTCCCATCTGAAATGATAACCCGGCGCATGGACCCCACCGATCTGAGGGCCGGGCTGGCCGAACGGCTCGCGGGCAGCGAACCCATCGACGCGCAGACCTTCAACGCAGCCTGCTTCATGCTGTCCCGCGCTCTCGAGGAGCTGGAGCTCTCGGCGCCGGAGGCGGCGCCGCTCGTAAGACGCCTGCTGCGTGTCGTGGGACGCGTAGTGATCGACACCGGGGTGCCGGGCGCGGACCCCGCGGTCTGGCCCAACACCGAGGACATGTCGCTGCAGTGGATCGACGAGGCCCTGCGCGCCCTCGGCTACGAGGTTCGGCCCTTGCCCGACAGTGGACGGCCTGAGTTGAACCGAGACGAGCCGGACTGGGGCCGCGAGACTAGTTGATCAGGCGGGCGGCGGGAGGGGCGGGGGAGTAGTTCGGGTTGAAGTCGATCCCGACAGCACCGGCGCCCGAGACGCTCGCCGTGTAGCAGATGACCTGGCCGGCCAGAGGCGAGCGGTCGCCACCGTTGATATCCCACGACGCCCCTGGTGTGTAGATGGTTCCGATGTACTGGGTTGAAGCGCCGCCGTTCATGCTGTTGGAGCAGGTGTTGCTCGCTGGGGCATAGATCACGATCCAGTTGTACTGCTCGCCGGCGAACACGTAGGTCGCACCTTGAGCGTTCTGGCTCAGGCACGAGCCGCTGGGGAAGTAGAACTGCACCGCTCCAGGGGTCACCTTGGCCGTCGTGCACGGCGCAGTCGGGTCTCCAGGGTTGGGCGAGACAACGCAGTAGTTTTCATTCGCCACATCGCCACCGGCGTAGGGCGGGTATTGGAGCGCCATCGGCGCATTCTCCTGAGACAGCAGGCCGGCGGGAGGTGG
>Ga0070708_100003341_pt1 | contig 12559 bp, 11 predicted proteins | sample KBSK5503metaG_FD_65469 | JGI IMG/M metagenome (GOLD analysis project Ga0070708, IMG submission 65469) | Corn, switchgrass and miscanthus rhizosphere microbial communities from Kellogg Biological Station, Michigan, USA - KBS K5-50-3 metaG | ecosystem: Host-associated > Plants > Roots >...
GCGTTCCCTCCGCAAGCTCCTCAAGCAGTCCCGGTTCCAGATCACCTCGTGGTTTCGTACCGGACTTCTCGGTCTCTCTGATCTTTTCAGCAGCGAGCCGGATCACCTCTTCGACGCGATCCTCTTCACGTGGACTCAAGATTCGCTTGGCCAAGTCCCCGATGGCAGAGGCGATGCCTGCAGCAACCAGCTGGCCCTCGGGGGTCGGCACCGCAAGAGTGATGCTGGTCTGCAAGACAGCGGTGGCCGCGTTGAGGCCGACCTCCCGGATGGTCCGCCGTTGCCCAGAGTCAGGATGTCGTTTCTTTACTCGCGTCGCCTGTTGACCGTTGCGGGGCACGAACGCAGTTTACGTCTGCTGGTTCGTATTCGGAAATCGCTGATCAGAGAAGATGGCGGAGCCTATAGGTGACCTTTTCGGTCGTGCCAGAGCCTGCGCCAGTACCTATGGTCAGCTTTGCCGAATGCCTTAACCCCAAGCCACAGGAAAAGGAGTACGAGCGTGTCTGGGCGTCGTTTAAAGTACCGGACAACCCGCTGACCAACGAACCAGTCTATTGACCGAACCAGGCGGGTCACCGACTAGTACAACGCGGAAACGCTACTGTTCGGGCGAATGCAACAGGGAGTGGTCAGAAGGGCGTGGGTGTCTTGTGGCCTGTAAACTTCTCGTTCCAAGGGCGAGATGGGTAACGAAAAGAAGCCGGTAGGACCTCCGCCCGACAACACACGGGGCGAGGTTGCAGAGGGGATAGCTCGTGCGGCGGTATCCGCAGTTCCGGTCGTAGGAGGCCCAGCCGCCGAGCTTCTAGGACTCGTCGTGGATGCACCGCTTCATCGAAGGTATCGGGCGTGGCTGGAGCGGCTTGCGGCAGTAGTCGATGATCTTCAGGCTCACGGCCTCGACGTGAGGAGTCTAGAGGACAACGATGCCTTCATCACGGTCCTTACGAACGCCACTCAGGCCGCCGGTCGGACGCATGACCAAGAGAAGCTAGACGCTCTCCGTAACGCAATCGCAAACTCGGCCCTTCCGACGGCTCCCCAAGAGCACGAACAGATGATGTTTGTGCGCTTCGTCGATGAATTTACGGGTATGCATCTGCGCATCCTCGCCCTTCTCCGCGACCCAGCCGGTTGGTTTCAGTCACGTGGGCTTGTTCGGCCCAATCTCATCATGGGATCACGCACTGCCGTTCTCGAAGCCGGTCTTCCAGAGCTACAGGGCCACTCGGATACCTACATGCTGGCGGTGAATGAGTTAGCCGCACGGGGTCTGGAGAATGGTTCCGTGAGTGGCATAGTGACCGAGCAGGGCTTGTGGCAGGCATTGACCACACAATTGGGCAACCGATTCCTCGACTTCGTATCACGACCAAAGTAGTAAGTCCGCAGCCGCTGCGCTAGAGGATGCCACGCCTGCGGAGCGGGCCAAAATCGCCTCCAGCATCTTGGCCACCATCGTCGTCAAAGGCCGCCGCATCGAAAGTTTCCGGCCTCGGCCGGCGTGAGCACCCTATTTCGAGGAGTTGGCCCAGAATGTGCGTTCAAAGCGGGAGACGAGTCTCCGCCGCTATGGGGTCTGGACGTCGATCACGACGCGGGTGGGATTCGCGAGCTCGAGGGTGCGGATGCAGGCTGCCTGGGAAAGACCGGCGCCCCAACTCAGGACTGCCTCGAAGTCGCCCAACTGCTCGACCTCCTGGACGACCGGCAGGCCGGGCGTCAGGTCGCGACTGTTGGTGTAGCTCGTGGCGCCGCTCGCCCCATGGAAAACGATGCGCAGGCCCGCCGAGCCGCGCAGCGTCACCGACTGACCGCTCGGATCCTTGACGAATTGCGCCGATGCCTGGCGCGAGACGGTGTAGCCGGGAAGGTGCGCGGTGCCGCCGGCCTGTGGCGCGAACTCGAAGACGATCCGGTCGTAGCCCGGTTGGTGCGCAACGCGCACCGCGGTCAGCTGCATGGCCAGCCCACTGTCCGCCCCGCCACTGTGGTCGAGGCAGCTGAAGGGGCCGAGATCGGTCCCGGACGGCGAGACCGTCGGAACCGGAGTCGGTGCGGCCGTTGTCGAGGCGGAACTGCTGGTGGCCACGTCGATCACAAGCCGCGAGGGGTTGCTAAGCGGCAGCACGCGAACGCATTGCGACGATGACAGGCCGATGCCATAAGTCAGCACGCGCTCGAAGTTACCCAGCTGGGCGATTTCACGGACCGCTGAAAGGCGCGGCGTCAAGTCAGTGGCCACGCCGCCGGCCAGGTCTGCATCGCGGAACACCAGCTTGAGCCCGGCGCTGCCGTCGAGGGTCACGCTCTGCCCGCTGGCGTCGCGGACGAACGTCGCCGACTCCTGGCGCGTGAGGTCCCACGAGGGGATGCCGCCGTTGAAGTCGAACACCACCCGGTCGTAGCCATCGCCGGCGTGCGAGCCGGGCCGAATGTTCGCCAGCTGCGTGGTAAGCCCGCTCGTCCCTCCAGATCGGTCCTGGCAGAGGAACGGCTGCGGCGTTGGCGATGGGCTCGGCTGAAGGATTTTGGTGAAGTTGCTTGTCACGACGTTGAGGATCGCGGGGTTGCGAAACGCCAGGACCGCGACCGCGACCAGCACCAGCGCACCAGCGAGGGCCAGCTGCGGCGCCATGCCCGCGCGCGTACGCGGGGCGATGCCGTCGCGGATTCGGCCGCGCAGCCGGCGTGGAAACTCTCGGGTTTCCTCGGCCTCGCTGTGCAGGTGCTGCCGAAGGTTCTTCTCGAAGTCGTCGCTCATGCGAAGGCCTCCTGCGAACCGGTCAACTCGCGCAGGCGGCGCAGGGCGGTCTTCAACCGCGACTTCGTGGTGTCCACCGGCACCTTGAGCATCCGCGCCGTGTCCTCAACGCTCAGGTCCTGGTAGTAATGGAGCGCAACCGCGGCCCGTTGCTCGACCGTCAGCTGATCGAGCGCATGCGCCAGGTCGAGACGCGCCTCGCTCGAGACCTCAGGCTTGCTGCTCCCAAGCCGGCCGAAGCGCTCGGTCAGCGCCTGGAAGCGATGCCGCCGCCGGTACGTCGAGATGCTTTCATTCATGGCGATTCTTGTGAGCCAGGGGCCCGGATCTTCGTCGCGCAAACTACCGATCCGCTGCCACGCCTTGAGAAATGTCTCCTGGATCGCATCCTCCGCAAGTGCCTCGTCGCGCAGGATCAAACGGGCGGTCCGGAGCAACTGCAGGCCGTAGCGGTCCACCACCTCCTCGAAGGCGTCGCGATCGCCGGCCCGCCAGCGCTCGATGACGCGGCCGAGAGTCGGGTCCATGAGCATGCCAATGGTATCGACGCGCCGAGGGTCGTGAACGGGTCATTTCCTGGCGAATCGGCGAAGGCCGGCGACGGTGAGTACGCCGGTCACCGCGAGCAGCCCGAGGATCAGGGCGACGATCGGGAAGGTTGCCGGTTGCGCCGGCTGGGCTGGATGGCTGGTCGCGGCCAGATCGGACGCCGTAGCCGGCTCGCTGCCGACGGTCGACGGGCTCGTGCTTGCGGACGGGGCGGCCGATGGGGCTGAGCTGGTCGCGGCGGTCGCGTCCGCCGGCGTTTGAACGTCGATCACCAGGCGAGTCGGACCGGTGAGCTCGAGAACGCGGAAGCACGCCGGCGTCGCGAGACCGATACCGTAACTCACGACCCGTTCGAAGTTGCCAATCTGGGCGACTTCACGAATTTCTGGCAAGTTGGGTTTGACGTCGCTCGGCGCCCCGCTGACGATGTCGGCGTTCCTAATCACCAGCCGGATGCCGGCCGAGCCGCTGAGGACGACAGGCTGGCCGCTCGCGTCACGGACGAATTGCGCCGTCGCCTGCTGGGTCAGCTGATACTGCGGCATGGTGCTGGCGGTGGGGAACCCGATCACCAGCCGGTCATAGCCATCGTGGTGCGCGACCCGCACGTCGTAGACCGTTGCGGCGGCGCCGGCGACACCTCCAGACCGGTCGGTGCAGGTGAACGCACCGAGGCTGTCGGCGGATGCGTTGGCAGCCGTCAGCGTCATGGCACCCGCCGTCAGGACAAGTGTCCCGAGCGTCAATCGGATGTGAGATCTAAGAATCGAGAACATTACGGTTTCCTCCTATGAGTCCGTCTACGGTGGCGGCGTTCTGGCCGTCCAACTCTTAAGACGCCCTGATTGGGCGGAGCGGGTGAAGGCGGCTCAGGCGGCGTTGACGCGGTTGCGGCCGCCGGCCTTGGCCTGATAGAGCGCCCGGTCGGCGGCGGCGATCAAGCTGGCCGCGTCGTCCCCGTCGCCAGGGAATGTGGCGACGCCAAGGCTGATCGTCACCGGTTCGCCAGTTGGGAGGAATTTGGCGCCTTCGGTCACAGCGCGGAGCGTTTCGGACAGACCGACCGCCCCGGTCTTATCGGTGTCTCCCATCAGCACGGCAAATTCCTCACCGCCGATGCGGAAGGCCGCATCCGTCGCGCGCTTGGGCACCAATTGGATCAGGCGACCGATCTGCTGGAGGGCGCGGTCCCCCTCCTGGTGACCGAATCGGTCGTTGACCTGTTTGAAATGGTCGAGGTCGGCCATGATCAAGGAGAACGGCTGCCCGGACTGGCTTGACCGAGCGACCTCAGCCAGCAGGAGCCGGTCGAACTCGCGGCGGTTGGCCAGCCCGGTCAACGGGTCGATCCGGGAAAGCGTGTCGATGAACTCGTACATGGTGGCGTTCTGGATCGCCAGCGACGCATGGCCGATGACCGTCCGCAGGAAGGCACCGTGCTCAGCCGTATAGGCGGGACGCCGCCGTGACGTCAGTGCCACGATCCCGATACGCTGCCCCTGCGCATCGAGCAAGGGCGCGGCCATGCAGGGCATCTCACCGTCGAGCCAGAAGGGAAGGATCAGCCCGCCATCGCCCGCCATGACGGTGGCGACCCAACGATCGTGCGGATCGAGCGAGCTTGGAAAGTCTTCCGCGACTTTGACCGCCAGCTCGAATCCGCCCTGGGGCGCGTGGATCCAGATCGCCACACCGTCACCAGCGAAGAAGCGGCTCAGGCCGGAACTCAGCCGATCGAGGACCGCGGTGAGCTGCATGACCTCATTGAATTCGGCCATCAGGTCGATCAGCGCTCGCGCCTGGCCGTAGCGGCGCTGGAGTTCGCCGTTTTGCTCCAGCAGCTGCAGCTGGCGGGCGACCACCGGCTCGGTCAACGCCCAGAGCCGGACCAGCGCCGCGCGTGCCAGTTTGTCGCGGGTCTCCGGTGCTCGCTGCCTCAGGTTTTCGGGTGTCAGCTCGCTGATGGCCTGCAGGGCCGCACGCTGGGGAGCGGCCCGGTGTTTCGCCAGCCGGAAGCCGGCCAACCCGGCGGCCAGAAGCGCGAGCGCCGTGGCCGCTAGCACGGCAGCCACAAGGAAAGGTTGAAGGCCAGGCACATAGGATTAAACGAGACGGATCGATGGAAACGTCGAGCTGAAACGGGTTTGTGGCGGCGGTTAGCTCGAGGCCAGCGCCGCTTCACCTTCGACGATCGTCCCTTGTGCTGTCCGCCGCACCCGACGGATCCCTGGGACCAAAACGATCGCGAAGCTGGGGACCGCCAGGATGATGGCGGCGGCGACGAGCGTTGTTGGGATCCCGAAGTGTTGCGCCGCAGGCCCGGCCACGGCGTATCCGGCCGGCATCGCGATCAGCGAGATCAGCCAGTCATATGAGGTGACTCGCGAGAGAACTGGAGCAGGGATCAGCTGTTGCATGGTTGCTTCCCAGACCTCGTTGAGAAATGCCAGGCCGGCAAAGGCGATGACACACGTGAGCCCGATGATCAGAAGCGGAAGCGGAACGGCAAGGGCGAGGAGCATGAGCGCCGTCGGCGTCAGCGCAAGGTTGGCCGCGACCAACGGTCGCGACGGCATCAGTCGCAGCGTGATGATGCCGCCGACAACCGAGCCCACGCCGAGGCAAGCTGAGATCAGCCCCCATGCGGATGGGCCACCCAAGTGGCGCAGAGCCACGATTGGCCCCAGCACATAGAGCGCGGCGATCGCAAAGTTCCAGAGCGCATGGGCGCAGAGATTCAGCCAATACCACGGGCGGATCGCGAGCTGGTGCCACCCGAGGGCGAGATCCTGAAGGAATGACTGCGGTGCAGCCTTGACGGCGCGCTCGACATGAAGCATGGCAAGGGTCGCGGCGCTGACGATGAAGGTGATCCCGTTGATGATGAAGACCCAACCCGGACCGAACAAGGCGACGAGCAGCCCAGAGAGGAGAGGCCCGCCGACCGAGGTGATGCTTCGCGATAACCCCATGAGCGCGTTCGCCTGCTGCAGGCGAGCCGCACTGACGGTCGCGGGGACCAGTCCAGTCGACGACGGCTGGAAGAACGCCGCGGCCACTCCGTAAACGATGGCTCCCACCACCAAGTGCCAGATCCGGGCCGTGCCCGTGATCAGCAAGACGCCGACAATCAATTGCTGCGCGGCGCGCACTAGGTCCGATGCCAGCATGACGACCTGCCGAGGCAAACGATCGGCCCAGACCCCGCCGACGAGATAGAAGGCGACGCGGCTCACCACGCCAGCAGCCAGGACAAGCCCCAATTGGGTGGCGCTGCCGCCAATCCGCAGGACGGCAAACGCGAGTGCGATCGACATGAGGCCGTCGCCGATCGCCGAGGTCGCCTGGCCCGCCCAGAGCAAGCGAAATCGCGGCTCGGATAAGGCTTCGAGACTCGAAGGCAGACGCAACCGGCTCATTTTATGGACGGTCTCGGAACCTTTGGGCCTAGCCCACGTCTTATCTGATGATGGTTCGCCCAGCCTCGGTCGTGCTCAACCGCCTGCGGGCAACGTGGTTTGGGTCGGTGCTGGCAGTGGCCTGGCTGGCGTTCCTGATCCTCGTTCCCTGGGTCCGCCAATGCTTCGGTATTGCGGCGGTGCGGGGCGGGACCGGAGGCATCTACTGCACCTGGACTCCAGCATTGCCGAACCCAACTGGACTCGGACTGTTCCTGCTGCTGGTATTCGTGGCGATCATCGTTACGGTGCCGCTCGTGTTTCCTAGCCGCCCAGTCTTGTTGCTGGTGGGTTTGGGTAGCGCCGCTATCGTCGTGGCGATGATCGTGATTTCTCTTGATTTGGATCGCTACCTCGCGGTCAGCCGGCTTGGTCTCTACCTCAGGAGCGAGGCTCAAGCCGCCCTGTTGCTCCTGCTGCCGGCAAGCGTCGCCTGGATTGTGGCGGGATTCAGACGGCAGGGCCGGGCGCGGCGAGTGGCTTCTGGGTGAAGTCGAAGCAGTCGGACATGTCGTCGGCCGCCTTGTCGCGAGCGTTGATCGAGGGCAGGCCGAAGGTCTTTTCGCAGAACTTGACCAGGCTGACGTGCGTATGCTGCATGTGCGAGATGTACGCAGCCTTGGCGTAAGGGCTCAAGACCAAGCATCCGACCCGCGTTCCATAAGTGAACTGCGTCCCGTCGGTCCATTTCTCGACCAACTGCGGAGTCACGTGGTCGTACCAGCCACCCCAGTCGTCCCAGGTGATGAAGATGACGGTGTTGGGCCAGAGCCCACCCTTGACGATGGCATCGACCTGATCTGCCGTCCATTTCTGGCCGGCCAGTACCGATTCGACCGGGTGCTCGCTGAGTCCGGTCGGGCCGTAGAGCCAAGAGACGGTTGGAAGTTTTCCAGCGGCGGCATCGGTCGCAAATTGCGTCGCCTCAACATTGTTCTTATTGCCCTTCAGCGCGGTGATGTAGCCCTGCGCATAGCCACCGTAGTTGCGCCAGGTCAGGCCAGCTTTCTCGACATTGGCCGGGAGCGACGGCAGATTGAACGGAGGCTGCAGGTTGATCGGGTCACGGTAGTGGGGGTTGTTGATGATCGGCGAGTCGGCCGCGATCAGCATCAGGTGATTCGGCGTCGATGGGCCGGCGACCGCGGTGAAGTACTTGTCGCACAGCGTGTACTGCTGCGCGTAGCGCCAATAGTTCGGGATGTTCGCCTGGCCGTACTGTTCTTTCGGGGCAGCGGCTCGCTTGAGCCAGGCCGCATGGTCGTGCGGATGGTCGGTTGACGGCGGATCGGACGCGGAGGCGAGATTTGGATCGCCGTCGGCGCCTGGAAAACGGCCGAAGTAGTTATCGAACGCGTGGTTTTCCTTGACGATGATCACCACGTGCTGAATCGTGCCCTTCGGAGTTGGTCCCGGTGATGGTGTGGGCGACGGCGTCGGCTTCGGACTCGGTTTCGGACGTTTGCGTTTCGAGGCAGATTTCCTCATCCCGTGGCCAGTCTATGGGCTGATCGCCACTATTCACCGCGGAGGGCTGTCACGTTATCGTGAGGGTATGCAAACTGAGCCTGGACCGGCTACCGCGCTTGCTGAGGGGCCGCTGAACGAGGACGAACTCAAGAAATTGGACGCCTATTGGCGTGCAGCCAATTATCTTTCGGTCGGCCAGATCTACCTGCTCGACAATCCCCTGTTACGTGAGCCGCTGCAGGTCAAGCACATCAAGCCTCGGCTGTTGGGCCACTGGGGGACCACACCAGGCCTGAATTTTCTCTATGCGCACATGAACCGATTGATCAAGGCACGGGATCTGAACGCGATCTTCATCTGCGGCCCAGGCCATGGCGGCCCGGGGATGGTCGCAAATGCCTATCTCGAGGGAACTTACAGCGAGGTCTACCCGTCGATCAGCCGCGATGCGGTCGGCCTGCAAAAACTTTTCCGGCAGTTCTCATTCCCTGGCGGGATCCCAAGCCATGACGCGCCCGAGACGCCGGGATCGATCCATGAAGGCGGCGAGCTTGGATACGCGCTCACCCACGCCTACGGCGCCGCGTTCGACAACCCGGACCTCAAGGTTTTCTGCGTTATCGGTGACGGCGAGGCGGAGACCGGACCACTGGCGGCCAGCTGGCATTCGAACAAGTTCCTCGACCCGATCACCGATGGCGCTGTGCTTCCCATTCTTCACTTGAATGGATGGAAAATTGCAAACCCGACGGTGCTTGCTCGCATCCCCGAGAGCGAGCTACGCCAGCTGCTCGGAGGCTATGGCTACACGCCGTACATCATTGCCGGCGATGACCCGATGGAGATGCACCAGCGGATGGCGGCCCTGCTGGAGCTGGTACTCGACGAGATCGAGGAGATCCAGGGCGCGGCACGCAAGAAGAAGCGCCCGACGCGTCCTCTCTGGCCGATGATCGTGATGCGAACGCCGAAGGGGTGGACCGGTCCCAAGTTCGTGGACGGGTTGCCGGTCGAGGGAACCTGGCGCTCCCACCAGGTTCCGGTCGACGACATGACGAATCCGGAACATCTGCGGATCCTGGACGAATGGCTGCGTAGCTACCATTCGGAGGAGCTGTTCGACGAGCGCGGGTCGTTGCGGGCCGAGCTGGCAGCCCTGGCACCGACGGGTCAGCGGCGGATGAGCGCGAATCCGCACACGAACGGCGGCGAGCTGACCCAGGAGCTGCGCTTACCGGACTTTCGCGATTATGCCGTGAGGGTCGACAAGCCCGGCACGACGTTTGACGAAGCGACCAGGGTCCTGGGACGGTATCTGCGCGACGTCATCGCCAACAATCCGCGGAACTTCCGTTTGATGGGACCGGATGAAACCGTCTCGAACCGCCTGACCGCCGTCTTCGATGTGACCAACCGGGCCTGGATGGCGGAGACGCTGCCGATCGACGATCACCTCGCACCCGACGGACGGGTGATGGAAGTACTGAGCGAACACCTCTGCCAGGGCTGGCTCGAGGGCTACACGCTGACCGGGCGGCACGGTCTGTTCAACTGCTACGAGGCGTTCATCCATATCGTCGATTCGATGTTCAATCAGCACGCCAAGTGGCTCGAGGTGACCAACCGTATTTCGTGGCGCCGGCCGATTCCATCCTTCAACTACCTGCTGAGCTCGCACGTCTGGCGCCAGGACCATAACGGCTTCACCCACCAGGACCCCGGCTTCATCGATCTCGTGCTAAACAAAAAGGCCGAGGTGGTCCGGGTCTACCTGGCGCCCGACACGAACTGCCTGCTTTCGATCGCCGACCATTGCTTGACCAGTAAGCAGTACGTGAACGTTATCGTGGCCGGCAAGCAGCGAGCGCTCAACTACCTTTCGATGGACGAGGCGATCGTCCATTGCACCCGCGGCATCGGGATCTGGGACTGGGCCAGCAACGACACCGGCGAGCCGGACCTGGTGATGGCCTGCGCCGGCGATATCCCCACGCTGGAAACGCTGGCCGCGACCGACCTCCTGCGCAAGCACCTGCCCGATCTCAAGGTCCGGGTTATCAACGTGGTGGACCTGATGAAGCTGCAACCTCAAGCCGAGCATCCACACGGCCTTTCCGACGCCGAGTTCGATGCGCTGTTCACTACCGACCGGCCGGTGATCTTCGCCTATCACGGATACCCGTGGCTGATCCATCGCCTGACCTACAGGCGGACGAACCACGGCAACCTGCACGTCCGGGGATACAAGGAAGAGGGCACCACGACGACGCCGTTCGACATGGTGATGCTCAATGACCTTGACCGGTTCCACCTCGTGATCGACGTCATCGACCGCGTTCCGGGACTGGGCGCGCGCGCGGGGCACGTCCGTCAGCGCATGGTGGACGAACGGCTGCGGCATCGGCAATACACCCGGGACCACGGAGAGGATGCCCCGGACGTGCGCGACTGGACCTGGCCCTATTAGGGCGTGCGCGTCCTTGTTCTGAACGTCGGCTCGAGCTCGCTGAAGGGCAGCATCGTCGACACGGTTGATCTCGCCGCGATCGCAAGAGACGAAGTCTCCCTCGGCGCGGATGCGACGAAGCAGCAGGCGATCGAGCGGACGGTGCGGTCGCTGCTGGTGAAGCTAAAGGTCACCCCCAAGCCCCCACCCCGACCCTCCCCCCCAGGCGGGGGATGGAGCGTCGCCGAAGGGGGGAGGGGATATTCAGTTGAGGCGGTGGGGCACCGGGTGGTGCATGGCGGGACCAAGTTCCGCACGGCCGTTCGCGTCAACGACCGTGTTTTGAAGGGCATCGAGGCGCTGGCAGAGTTTGCACCGCTGCACAACCCGGTCGCGGCCGCGACCATTCGCGCCGCCGAGGTAGCCCTTCCCAAGATTCCGCAGGTCGCGGCGTTCGACACCGCCTTTCACGCGACGCTCAGCGAGGAGCAATACGTCTACCCGGTGCCCTGGCGCTGGACTCGCGAGTACGGCATTCGGCGTTTCGGCTTCCACGGCCTGTCGGTCGAGTGGTCGATGCGTCGGGCCGCGGAACTGCTGGGCCGCCCGGCCGCGGAGCTGGGGCTGATAGTTGCCCACCTCGGCAGCGGCTGCTCGGTGACGGCGGTGCTGAACGGGCGGTCGGTCGCCACCTCGATGGGGCTGACGCCAATGGAGGGCCTGATGATGGGCACGCGGGCCGGCTCGATCGATCCCGGCATCCTTCTATATATGTTGCGCACACGCCGGACCGGCTGGCGCGACCTCGAGACCGCCCTCGATCACCAGTCCGGGCTGGTGGGTGTGTCCGGCCGGGCGGTCGGGATGCGGGAGCTCGAGAAGGCCGCCGGAGATGGAAACCAGCGAGCCCGTCTCGCCATCGATATGTTCGGGAGCCGCGCCGCGGCGGGCATCGCGGCAGCAGCTACGGCGCTGCCTCGCCTCGACGCCCTGATCTTTACGGGAGGAATCGGCGAAAACTCGGCCTCGGTGCGGTCGGCGATCGTCCGACGCCTGGCGCCACTTGGACTCCGGGCCGTTCCAGCCAGCAGCGTGCGAAACGACGCGGTAATCAACGAGCAAGGTAGTCCTGTGATGGTGCTTCGGATTGAAGCTCGGGAGGACGCGACCATCGCCCGTCAGGTATCAGAGCTACTGGGACGCTCCGGTCGCGCAGTTACCGGGTGACCGTGATGGCGACGCGCTGGACGTCCTGGATGTTGGGGCTTTCCAGCGGCGCCCACAGGAGGGTGTACTTCCCTGGTATTGCCGCTGAAGGGACATCGAGCCTCATGGCAAACGTGACGCTCGCGCCTGCTGCGATGTGTTGCACTGGTTGACAGTTGAGGAGAAACAGGTGCTTGCCGGGTAATGGCCCAGCCTGGGCGCTGATCGGGAAGAGGTCTTCGTGGTAGGAGGGGCAGGGGTCGCTGAAAGCCGCGGGTGATTGCCCGAGGTTTGTGATGGTCACGGTATAGCTGAGAATGTCGCCTGCGCGGACGGACGCCGGGACGTCGAGGCGGTAACTGAAGGGGTAGGGAGCGGGCATTGCATCCGCCGGCGGCGCGGCGGCCTGGAATGCACCCACCGCGATCGAGCCGTGGCATGGCGCGATCGTCACTGGGTGCTGAGCGGCATGAGCCGTGGATAACGTAAGCGCCCCTCCCAGGTTTGGCAACTCCAACTGGATTGCGGTAGCGGTCTCGGCCGACGGGCAGGGACCACCCCCGGTCGTCTGATCGATTCCCGGCCAAGCGAAGGGCACGTAGGCTTGCCTCGAGTCGCCCCTGGCAGCCATCAGCACCGGGTCGCTTCGATCCGTGATCCGAT
>Ga0070708_100003343_pt1 | contig 12554 bp, 12 predicted proteins | sample KBSK5503metaG_FD_65469 | JGI IMG/M metagenome (GOLD analysis project Ga0070708, IMG submission 65469) | Corn, switchgrass and miscanthus rhizosphere microbial communities from Kellogg Biological Station, Michigan, USA - KBS K5-50-3 metaG | ecosystem: Host-associated > Plants > Roots >...
GCGGTCGGGTACCACCGCACGGTCCCTCCGGTCCTCGCCGGACCGGCCGCCGCGGTGTTCCTCCTCTGGTCCGCGTACCTGCTCGCCACCTTCGCCGGGCGGCGGGCCGTCCGATACAGGCTGACCGCGCAGAGGCTGGAGGTGGAGCGGGGCATGCTGGGCAAGCGCTACGAGAGCGTCGACCTCTGGCGCATCCGCGACGTGGTGCTGGAGCAGACCCTGCTGGAGCGCCTGCGCGGCGTCGGCCGGATCACGGTGCTCTCGTCGGATCAGGTGGAGCCGCAGCTCACCCTCGGGCCGATCGCGGCGGCGAAAGCTCTGTACGATCAGCTCCGCGACGCCGTGGCGGCGGCCCGCAAGGAAGCGCGGGTCATCCCCCTGGCCTAGAACACATCCCACGACCGACTGCAGAGTGATCATCCTCAAGCGTAGCCCCTGAGCCGCCTGCGGCGGCCGGGGCTAACGGTTCACTCCAGCGCCTGGCGCAAGTCGGCGATCAGATCTTCCGGATCCTCGAGCCCCACGCTCATCCGCACCATGCCCTCGTCGACCCCCGCCCGGCGCAGCTCTTCGGGGCTGTAGCCGGTGTGGCTGAAGAGGATGGGCAGGCTGGTGAGCGTCTCGGGGCCCCCGAGGCTCGCGGCTCGCGCGATCAGCTCGAGGCGGTCCCAGAAGCGGAAGGCCCTCTCTTTCGTTCCCACGGAGAAGGTGACCATGCCGCCCGATCCATTCATCTGCCGGCGCGCGAGCTCGTAGTCGGGATGGCTGGGCAGGCCCGGGTACCAGACGCGCTTCACCGCGCCCTGTGACTCGAGCCAGCGGGCGACGGCGAGCGCGCTCGCGCATTGCCGCTCGATGCGCACCGCGAACGTCTTGAGGCCGCGGAGCAGATCGTAGGCGACCTGGGCGTCGAGCACGGAGCCCAGCTTCCGGGCGATCCCGCGGACCTTCTCCACCAGCTCGCGCCTGCCGGCGATCACGCCGCCCAGGTGATCGCTGTGCCCGTTGAGGAACTTGGTGGCGGAGTGCATCACGAGATCGACCCCCAGGCCGAGCGGCCGCTGGATCAGCGCGGGCGCGAAGGTCGAGTCGATCAGCGAGATCGATCCAGCGCTCCTGCAGGCGCGCGCCACCGCCGCGATGTCCACCACCCGGAGCGCCGGGTTGGTGGGCGATTCGAACACGCAGAGCCGGGCGCCGCCCTTCGCGCAGGCATCGGCGAGGCCTTCGGGTTCCGCCATCCGCGTGGTCACCCCGAATCGGCTGAGCACGTCCCGCAAGAGCTTGTACGTGCCGCCGTAGAGCGCGGTCGCCGCCACCACCTCGTCGCCGCCGGAGGCGAGGGCCATCACCGCCGCGGTCATCGCTCCCATTCCGCTCCCGAAGAGGACGCAAGAATCGGCGCCTTCGAGCCGCGCCACGGCTTCCTCCGCCGCGCGCACGGTCGGGTTCTCGTCGCGGCTGTACATGTAGAGACCGCCTTCGCCGCGCGCGTAGCGCTGCACCGCCTCGGCGTTCTCGAAGCGGAAGGTCGTGGACTGGATGATGGGAGTCGTGACGGGGGCGTTCGCGCCCTCGGGCGCTCCGGCATGGGCGGCGATGGTGGCGATCTTCATGCCGCGCGGTCTATCCGCAGGCCGTGTGCCGTTCAAGCGGGCTGTTCAGGACAAAAAAAGCCCCCGGACGTCATGTCCGGGGGCGGGAAGTTGAAGCGCCTCGTGCTGGGCTGGCGGGGGGGGACCATTCGCCCGGCGTTCGACACGCTTCAGCCCCACTATGTGAGCAGCATCCGTGCCAAGTAGTCGGACTTTGATTTTACGAGGGAACTACACCGACGCACACGGTGGGAACCATTGCAGAGTTGAAATGCGGGATTGCACTCTCGCCCCTAGAGGGCTATCGGGCGGAGATCAACTGCTCGAACTCCGGCGCCCCCTTGAGCCCGTCGAACATCGGGTCGGCGGCAAGCCAGCTCCGGACCTTGGCGGGCTCTTTCTCCAGCGCCTTCCTCAGGGCGGCGAGCGCCTCCGAGCGGCGGTCCCAAAGCGAGTAGAGCGCGGCGACGTTGTAGTTGAGCAGCACGTCGTCGGGATTCAGCTCGCGCGCCCGGGCGTAGCAGCGCTCCGCCTCCTGGTAGAAGCCCTTCTGCGCGTAGGAGATGCCCAGATCGAGCCAGCCCTCGTAGTTTTCCGGCTCCAGGCGGACGACCTCGTTGAGCAGGGCGATGGCGGCGCGGTAGTCGCCTTCGTCCATCAGCATCGCCGCCAGCTCGTGGCGGGCGAGCGGATCCTGCGGGTCCAGCTCGATGGCCGAGTAGAACTCCTTCTTGGCCTCGTCGCGCCGGTCCAGGTCGGCGTAGGTCATGCCGAGGTTCAGGTGCGCGTCGGGATATTCGGGGTCGAGCTCGATGGCTTCCTTGTACTGCTCGATGGCCATCTCGTGGGCGTGGGTGGCGAGGAAGCAAGCCAGGTTGTAGTGGGCGGTCGGGCTCTCCGGCTCCAGCTTCAGCGCCGTCAGGTATTCCTCCATCGCCTGCGCATAGAGCTTCTTCTCCGAATAGACGGTGGCGAGGTTGTCGTGGGCATGGGCGGAGGTCGGGTCGAGCTCGATGGCCTTCTTGAACTCCTTGATGGCCTCGTCGAGCCAACCCCGGTCCGCCAGCTCGATGCCGCGGGAGTTGTGCTCGTCCGACCGGACGATCTTGTCCGGCCCTTTGGTGTCGCGGCCCATGGTCTTGAGATAACACGAAAGGGGGGCCCCAGCCTTCCAGCGACCCTGCCTTCCGCGCCCCCCTGTCAGTCGCCGGAAGCCGCGTTGTACTTGCCGAAATTCTTCAGGCTTTTGTTGGACTTGACCGTCGCCTTGCGCGCCGTGTTGCTCGCCTGGTTGCCCGCGAGGCTGTCGGTGGTTCCGCTGAAGAGCTCGCGGATGTCGCGGCCGAAGACGGTCACCACGCCGATGGCGGCGATGGCGACCAGCGCGACGATGATCAGGTACTCGCTGAGCCCCTGCCCGGATTGGGAGCGGAACAGCTCGCGGACGAAATGACGCATGCGTGACCTCCCTCGTTCCATGCGAAGAGCGTAGATCCGGACGATCGCTCTCCGCATCGGTCGGGGATCGGACACTCATGGGCCCGAGTGGCGGCGGCGGCGCAGCGGCAGATAATCCCTTCGTGCGTTCGAAGAAGCTGGAGCAGATCTGCGAGGAGCTGGCGCGGACCGTGGGAGCGGCGCCGGACTCCTGCATCGTGGCCTGGGACGAGAGCGCGGCTCCGCGGATCGTCTTCGCCACCGGGCATACCGAGGCGGTCCTGATGGCCAAGGCTGGCGACCTGATCGGCCATCCGGCAGGGGCGCTGTTCGCGGGCGGCGAGCGCGCCGCCAAGGACCTGGCGCTGGCCTGCGCCAACGTGCCCGCGGCGGAGCAGCGCCCGATGCTCCGGGGCGGGAAGCCGTTCCCGGCGCAACTGCTGCTTCGCGGAGTCAACGGCGGCGCGGTGGCGCTGGTGCGCGACCTGACCGCGGGGTTGGACCAGGCGGATGCGGCCCTTCGCGCGGAGGACCTCGCCCGCTTCGCCTCGCTGGTCGCGCACGAGATCCGCAATCCGCTCAGCGCGGTGAAGATCGCCCTGCAGACGCTGGAGCGCCACGGCACCCTGGCGCAGAACGACCTGCGCCGCACTTCCATCGCGCTGCGCGAGGTGCTGAACATCGAGCTGCTGCTCAACGAGGTGCTGGAGTTCGCCCGGCCGCCCTCGCTCTCGCTGGTGCCGGGCGATCCGCGTCCCTCCGTCGAGGAGGCGGTCGCGGGCGTGGAGGCGGAGTGGTCGGCGCGCGGCGTGACCTTCTCGCGCAAGCTCCCCGAGCGGATGGCTCCCTCCGTGCTCGATCCGGTGCGCGTCCGCACCGCGGTGAAGATCCTCTGCCGCCAGGCGGCGGTGGCGGCGGAAGAGGTGGGCGGCGGGATCGTCGAGGTCGCGGTGCGAGAGCTGCCTCAGGGGTGGGAGCTGTCGGTCGCCGATCCGGGGCGAACGCTCTCGCCGGAGCTGCGCGAGAAGGCGTTCGTTCCCTTCACGCCGCAGCGGGCGCGCGGGAGCGGCCTCGGGCTGGCTGTGGTGGCGCGGATCGCGCGCGAGCACGGGGGCGAGGCCCGCATCGAGGAGCGGCCAGGTGGCGGAAATGCTATTTTCCTCACCTTCTCCTCGTGAGCGCGATGGACCGCATCCTGATCGTCGACGACGACCGATCGATCCGCGAGCTCCTCTCCATGCACCTCGAGGAGCGAGGATTCGGCGTGCTCTCCGCCGCCACCGGCGCCGAGGGTTTCCAGAAGGCCGCGGAGTTCACTCCCTCGGCCATCGTCCTCGACATGCGGCTCCCGGACGCATCCGGCATCGACCTGATCCCCGAGCTGAAGAAGCGGACCGCCGAAGCCCCGGTGCTGATGATCACCGCGCACCACGACATGGGCAGCACCATCCTCGCCATGAAGGCCGGCGCCTTCGACTACATCCACAAGCCCATCGACATCCAGGCGTTCGACGTCGCCCTCGACCGCGCGCTGGAAATGCGCCGCCTCTCCCGGGGGACCGATTACCTCTCCGTGCAGGGCGGACGGGCCTTCAAGATCGACGACATCGTCGGCACCTCGCCGACGATGCAGCAGCTCTTCAAGGACGTGGGACGGGTGGCGGCCTCGCGGGCCACCGTGCTCATCCAGGGCGAGAGCGGCACCGGCAAGGAGCTGATCGCCCGCGTCATCCACAGCTACTCCGCTCCGCAGAAGCCGTTCATCGCCATCAACTGCTCGGCCATCGTCGACACGCTGCTGGAGACCGAGCTCTTCGGTCACGAGAAAGGCGCCTTCACCGGCGCCCTGCAGACCAAGCTGGGCAAGTTCGAGGTGGCCGAGGACGGCAGCATCTTCCTCGACGAGATCGGCGAGCTGTCGCAGAACCTGCAGGCGAAGCTCCTGCGCGTGCTCCAGGAGCGCGAGGTGGAGCGCGTGGGCGGCGTGCGGCGCATCCCCATCCACGCGCGCATCCTGGCCGCCACCAACCGCAACCTGGCCGAGGAGGTCCGCTCCGGCCGCTTCCGCGAGGACCTCTATCAACGGCTGAAAGTGGTGACCCTGCGGCTGCCCCCGCTGCGCGAGCGGGTGGAGGACATCCCGCTCCTGGTCGAGCACCTGCTCGTGAAGGTGAACCAGCGCCTGCACAAGACGCTGCGGCGCGTCCCGCGCGAGGTGATCGAGCGGCTGCAGAAGCGCTCCTGGCCCGGGAACGTGCGCGAGCTCGAGAACGTCCTGACGCGAGCGGCGGTCCTGTCCCAGGGCGAGCTGCTCCTGGAGGAGCACCTGGTCGACGAGTCGGCCGCTCCTCGCCCCGACGCCACCCCGCCTCCGCCGGCGACCGCGGGCCGGGTCGCCACGCTGGATGAGGTCGAGCGCGCCCACATCGTCCGCGTCTGGGCGCTGACGAAGGGCCACAAGGGCAGGACTTGTCAGATGTTGGGCATTTCCCGGCCGACGTTGGAACGAAAGCTGAAAAAATACCGGATCGCGGAGGGGGTAGATTAAACGTTTCGTTCAGTCATTTGTACGATCTGAACTGAACGATCCGTTGAATCGTCTGCTTGGCCGATGTGTGAACTATCTTTCACATCTTTGAATTCACTGCATTTTGGATAGTGCTCACTGCTTGGCATGCCCGGTGCTCTGACAGCCTGGCGACACCCCTTCCGCCCGGAGCAACAGCATGCGTCCCCTCACCACCGATCCCCGCTTCCAGCCGCAGTTCCAACCTCTCGCGTCACCGAGCTTGCCGCCGGCCGACGTGGTCGACTTCCGCGGCTACTTCAAAGTCGAGACCTTCGGCCACGGAGCCGTCATCTACCGGCCGGGATTGCCGGCCGACAAGGTCTACCTGCTCCGCTCCGGACGCGTCCGTCTGTTGCGGCAGGGCAAGGGCAAGAGCCGGTCGGTGCTCTCCATCCTCAAGCCCGGAGATCTGTTCGGCGAGGTGCTGCGGCCGGAAGGATCGCTGATGGAAGAGCTGGCGGTCTCCTCCGGCAAGTGCGAGGTGTGGAGCATCGAAGGCCGCGACTTCCGCGCCCTCCTCGAGGCCCGTCCCGCGCTGGCCGTCGACGTGATCCGCGCCCTCAACGACCGCGTCCGCCAGCTCCGGCAGCGCGTCCTCGGCCTCACCCGCAAGGACGTCCCCGCCCGCCTGGCGGAGATGCTGATCGCGCTGGCGCAAGCGCACGGCGAGCGCATCGCTCCCGGGAACGAGCTCTGCCTGCATGGCATCACCCAGCAGGACCTGGCGGATCTGGTCGGCGCCTCCCGTTCATTCGTCTCCACCTTGATCAACAAGATGAAGCGGGACGGCCTGCTCGCGAATCAGGGAAGGCTCCTGGTGTTGCGAGACGAGGAAGGCCTCAACCGCGTAGCTGCCCGCGAGAAGTAGCCGCGGGGCGGTGGCGGCCGCTGACGGTCGAGTTCCCCCCCTCGCCCGAGCCGACCGCCGCCGCCGGTTTTTCCGGGCACCCGAACTCCCCCCTCGGGGCCCGTGAAAAGAGAAGGGTCGCTCGCTTCCCAGCGGGCGGCCCTTCGGTTTTCCTAGCTTCGACGTGCCGGGGACACCACGATTCGGTTTCGTAGCTTCGACGTGCCGGGGACACCATGAAATGGTGTCCCCTAGCCGCGTGCGTGGTGACCTAGAAGTCGACGCGAGTCCCGCCTGCCCGGAGTCGATGATCGCGAATCATTCGCCTCAGCCTGAACCGTCGTCTATGCGCTCGCGTCAGCCCTGAACCGTCGTCTAGGCTTTAGCTTCCTTCTTCTTTTTCGCAGCAGGCTTCGCTTCCTTCTTCGCCGCCGCCTTCTTCTTCGGCGGCGTCGCGGGCGCGTTGGCGTACTTCTTCTTGAAGCGATCGATGCGCCCCTGCGTGTCGATCAGCTTCTGCTTGCCGGTGAAGAACGGGTGGCAGTTGCTGCAGATGTCGAGGTGCAGATCGCCGTGCGTGGAGCGGGTCTCCCAGGTGGCGCCGCAGGCGCAGTGGACCTTGGCGGTGGGATAGGCCGGGTGGATGTTCTCGCGCATGTGTGCTTCTCTTTCGGGGGCCGCAAAAAAGGGTGCGAGTGAATAACGGATCAGCCTGCTAAAATCAAGGCGTTGACTGCGCGGTCAAAACCGGACGAGCGTGCCCCCGCCGTGAAGCTCTCGATCGTCATTCCCGTCTACAACGAAGAACGCCACGTCCTCGACGTGCTCCGCCGCGTCGCCGCCGTTCCCATCGACAAGGAACTGGTGATCGTCAACGACGCCAGCCGCGACGGGACCCGCCACGTGCTGGACACCATCGAGCGGGACCCGGCTTCCGTCCTCGCCAGCGCGCGCGGGCCAACCGACGTCCGCATCTTCCACCAACCTGTGAACCGGGGAAAAGGCGCCGCGCTCCACCGCGGATTCGCCGAGGCGCTGGGCGACGTCGTGGTGGTGCAGGACGCGGACCTCGAGTACGACCCGATGGAGCTGCCGGGACTGGTCGAGCCCATCCGCAACGGCGAGGCCGACGTGGTCTACGGCTCGCGCTTCCTCCGGGGTCACCAGGGGTTCCCGTTCTGGCACACGCTGGCCAACCGGATGCTCACGTTCGCCAGCAACCTCGTCACCGGCTTCCGCCTCACCGACATGGAGACCTGCTACAAGGTCATGCGCGCGGACGTGCTGAAGGATCTCCCGCTCCGCGAGGAGAGGTTCGGGTTCGAGCCCGAGGTCACCGCGCTGCTCGCGCACCGCAGCCGGCGCGAGACGCTCCGGATCGTCGAGCGGCCCATCTCGTACCGGCCGCGCACCGTGGAAGAGGGCAAGAAGATCGGCCTCAAGGACGCCTTCCGCGCCGTGTACTGCATCCTGCGATACGGCCTCGTCGCTCCTCCCGACCGCAAGGCCGCCCTTCCCGCGCGCGCGTCCCCGGAGCCGTGACGCGCGAGCGGATCACCGCCGTGGTGGCGGTCCTCGCCGTGGTGGGCCTGCTGCGCTCGGCATGGTTTCACTTCGTCTCCGAGCCGCGGAACGACGTCCGCCGCGAGCGGATCGACCCGCGCTATGTTCCGCTGAAGGCGCTCCTGCCCGCGACCGGTGAAGTGGGATACGTCTGCGACGTTCCCATGCTCCCCTGGCCGGCGGGATTCGACGATTCGCCGGTAGGGAACCGCATGTACGAGCAGGCGCAGTATGCGCTCGCGCCGCTGGTGCTGCGGTACGACGACCGCCGGGCTCCTCTCGTCGTCGCCAACCTCGCGGATCCGGCCAGGCTTCCGGAGGTGCAGAAGCGCACGGGACTGGTCCTCGTCGCCGAACCGCGGCCCGGTACGGCGGTGTTGCGGCCGCCATGATCCTGCTGGCGCTGCTCGCCATCGCGCTCCCCGGCGCCGGGCTCGTCGCCTGGGCATTTCCCGAGCGCGCGACGACGGGCGCCGATCGGGCGCTGCGGATCTCCATCGCTCTCGCCTTGGGGCTCGGCGCGTGGTCCGCGGCGTATGCGGCCGGCCGCATGATGGGCGTCCCGACGCCGGCCAAGGACGTCCTCCTCGTCGCGCTGGGCGCGGCGCTGCTCTTCGCCTCGCGGGCCCGGCCGGCGGCGACGGAGAGGACCGCGGACGCCGCTCCACGCTGGTTGTGGATGCTCTTCTTCGCCGCCTGCGCCGTCTCGATCGCCGCCTTCGCCGAGCACGACTGGCGCTTTCCCGACGGCGGCTGGGACGCCTGGATGATCTGGAACCTGCGCGCGCGGTTCTTGGTGCGGGACCCGGACCTGCGCGCGGCGTTCTCTCCCGATCTGCTGCTCTGGGCCCACGCGGACTACCCCTGGCTCATCCCCGGCGCGGTGGCCCAGGGATTCGTGCTCGCGGGGAGGGAGACCAGGCTCGTCCCCCTCGCCATCGCGGCGGAATTCGGAGTCCTCGCCGTTTCCGTGGCCTCGCTCACGGCGACGAGGCTGTACGGATCCCGCTGGGGTCTGCTGGCGGCGCTGGCCATTCTCACCTTGCCGGCATTTCCCATCCTGGTTTCCAACCAGCAGTCCGACATTCCTCTCGGCGTCTACCTGGCCTGCGCAGGCGCGCTGATCGTTCTCGCTTGCGCGCGGGACGAGCGGCCTGCGCGGATGCTCGCGCTGGCAGGTTTCGCGGCCGGCCTCGGGGCCTGGACCAAGAACGAGGGGGTCCTCTACGCCGTCTGCCTCGCCCTGGGTCTTCTCGTCCGCACCCGGGATGTCCGCGGGACGCTCGCCTTCGCCGCCGGCGCCGTTCCCGCCGGCCTGCTCCTCCTCGGCTTCAAGATCTTCTACGCGCCCGCGAACGATCTGGCCCGCCTCTCCACCGCCGCCAGCCTGATCGCGCACGCGCTCGATCCGCTGCGCTGGGGAGAGCTCCTCGTGTACGCGCTCCGGCGCGTCGTCTTCTTCCAGTCCTTCGCGCTGTTCCTGGTGGCCGAGGTCGTCGCGCTCACCGTCTGGGTGCGGCGCACGCCGGGGACGCCGCTCGGCACCGCGTTGATCCTCGCCGTCGCCGCTTTCGCGGCCATCTACGTCCTGCAGCCGCACCCGCTGAGGTGGATCTTCCGCACCTCGGTCGATCGGCTCATCCTGCAGCTCTGGCCGGCGACGGTCCTCGCGACGTTGCTACCGCTAGCGCGAACCACAGCGCGTACATGACCTTGGTGTCGTAGAGCACGTCGTGCACCTGGGCCATGGTGAACCAGGCAGCGAGCGCTGCCAGGCCGCCGACCGCGAACGGGCTTGCGCTGCGCAAGACCATCCGCAGCGCGGCCACCAGCAGCCAGAGCAAGGTGAGGAGCCCGAGCGGACCCGTCTCCGCCAGCGTGGACAGCTCCAGGTTGTGCGCCCAGGTCCGCATGAAGAAGCCGGGATCCACCCGGTCGTAGTAGCTGCCGCAGACGCGTGGGTAGTTGGCGAAACCGATGCCGTGCAGCGGGTGATCGCGGATGATCTCGAGCGAGCGAGACCAGATGAACACGCGGTCCGCGTTGCTGGCCGCCGAGAAGGCGGTGCTGAAGCGGGCGCGGACGCCGGGATGCAGCGCCGCCAGCGCCGCCAGCGCGCCGAGGGCGAGCCCCAATGCCCGCCGGCGCGTCCGCAGCAGGATGACGAGCGCCGCCACCACGATCCCGAGATACGCGGCCCGGTCGAAGGTCACCGCCAGAGCGCCCAACCCCACTACCGACGCGGACGCGACCCCGATGGAGTACGCGCGGGGCAATGCTCCCGAGGCCAGGGCTCCGCCGAGAAGGGCGAGCAGGATCGTCGCGTTGTGGCCGAACGTCAGCCTGGAGGTGAAGAACCCCATCGCTCCGAACCGCCCGTCGACGCCGGGCGCCTGCACCAGGGCTGGGTCGGGCCGCAATCCGAGCAGGTGGACGACGTCCGTTCCGGTCCGGTACTGGACCAGGCCGATCACCGACGAGCAGAAGAGGCCGATGGCGGCGCAAAGCAGCAGATGCTTCGGGGTCTCCTCGGGCAAGAGCCTGAGGGCGTGCGAGACGACGAAGAAGCCGATGACCGATCGCCACAGCGTGGCGGCGGCAAGGCCCGGTGAGCCGTAGGGGGAGAGCACGACGGACAGGACGGCGACGGCGGCGAAGGCGAGGGCGGGGACGTCCAGGGGAGTCCGCAACGGCCGCGGTGGAGAGAGCAGGACGCCCGCCGCCGCGACGGCGAGCGCGATCTGCATTCCGGCGATCGAGACGGGGAGGAAGAAGGCGTGCGCCAAGAGCCCGGCCAGGGCGAGCCCCGCGGCGATTTTCCGTCGGTCCAAGGCGCGTCTACATACTACAGTGCGCGCCGATGCCGCTTCTGGACCGGCTCCTCTTGCGGGAGATCGCGATCCCGCTCGGTGTGGGGTTGCTCGCCATCCTGCAGCTCCTGGTCATCCTGCAGCTCTTGCAGCTGAACGAAGTCGTCTTCACCAGCGCGGTGACCGTCACCGATCTGATGAGGGTCACGGCGGCGCTGGCGCCCCACTTCCTCGTCTCCGCCGTTCCGCTCGCCTTCATGCTCGGCGTCCAGCTCGGGCTGGGACGGCTGGCGGCGGACCAGGAAGTGCTCGCGCTGAGCGCCGCGGGCACGCACCCGCTGCGGTTCTACCGGGTGCCCGCCGCCATCGGCGCGGGCCTGGCGGTGGTGGTCGCGGCGCTGACGCAGTGGGCGGAACCCTGGGGACTGCAGCAGCTCAACCGGGCGCTCAACGACGTGATCAAGCGCAATCTCCAGTCCCGCATGGAGCCGGGGATCTTCAACGACGGGCTCCCCAGGTTCATGATCTACGTCTCCAGCGAGGATCCCGCGGAGACCAGCGCGTTCGCCACCTGGCACGGTGTGCTGATCGAGGACGAGGTCGGTGACGGGGCGCCGCTGCTCGCGCTGGCCGAGCTGGGCCGCATCGAGGACCCCGGAGGACAGGCCCTGGCCCTGCGTCTCTTTCGCGGCGAGCTGCACCGGATGGAAGCAAAGGGCGAGACGGTGGCGCGCTTCCAGGAGGGCCGCTTCGTGATCGGCGTGCAGGATTCGCTCGCCAACAAGAACAAGTTCGCGCGCAACGAGGCGGCGTTGAGCTGGGACGAGCTGCGCGAGCGCGTCTCGGATCTGAAGGCGCGAGGCCAGTGGCGCGAAGTAGCCCGGGTGCGGGTGGAGATGGTCCGGCGCTGGGCCGTACCCCTCATCTGCCTCGCTTTCGCGATCCTCGGCGTCCCGCTGGCGGTGGCGACGCGGGGAGGTCGCGCATCGGCCTACGTGGTCACGCTCGGCGTCTTCGTCGGCTTCTACGCGCTCTCGCGGTTCGGCGTCGCCTTGGCGGAAAACGGGCTCAACCCCTGGGTGGCCGGGTTCCTCCCGGTGGCGGTCGTGTTCGCCCTGGGCGGGGCCTTCACGTATCAGCTCGTCCGCAACGGGATCGGGAAGCCATTGTGAGGCGCGTCTGGCTTGCGCTGCTCTTCGCCTGTTCCCTGCGGGGAAAGGCGGAGGTGCCGATCTTCAACTACCACTCGGTCGGGGAAGCGGCCTCCAACTACATGGTTCCCGTGGCCGCCTTCGAGGAGGAACTCGATTGGCTCGCGGGCGCGGGATTCCGTACCATCACGCTCCACGAGCTCGCCGAGTCCAGGGCGGGCCATGGGGTCCTGCCCAAGCGCGCGGTGATCCTCACTTTCGACGACGGAAGATCGGACGCGTTGAACGTCGTCCTGCCTCTGCTGCGCAAGCGCGGCATGCGCGCCACCTTCTTCATCATCACCGGACGCGTCGGGGAGCCGGGCTTCCTCACCTGGGAGGACGTCCGCGCGCTCGCTGCGGCGGGGATGGAGATCGGATCGCATACGCAGACCCATGCGCGGCTGACGGATCTGACGGACGAAGCGGCGGAGGAGGAGTTGAAGGGGTACGCCAGGATCTCGACGGGCTGTCCGATCTCCTTCTCCAGACGGGCCTTGGACCCCTTCAACTCCTCCTCCGCCGCTTCGTCCGTCAGATCCG
>Ga0070708_100003344_pt1 | contig 12554 bp, 9 predicted proteins | sample KBSK5503metaG_FD_65469 | JGI IMG/M metagenome (GOLD analysis project Ga0070708, IMG submission 65469) | Corn, switchgrass and miscanthus rhizosphere microbial communities from Kellogg Biological Station, Michigan, USA - KBS K5-50-3 metaG | ecosystem: Host-associated > Plants > Roots >...
GCGGCATGGTCGCGGCTCTGCCTGCTCCCATCCCTGCCGAACGAGGGGTCGGCATATCCAAACGTCATAATCTTCAGCGGCTTGACCGCTGTCTCTCCCGCTGGTTGAAAGGTGCCAGGTGCCGCGCGGCGCTGCTCGCGGCAACCCGTCGTGCTGTCGTGACAGCACCGGTCGGGCGCCATCGGCCACGCTGCGCGATCAGACCTTAGTGCAAACCGTGCGGCCCACCGTGCACACCAGGACGAGCGGGTACCTCGCGCCCGGCCGCCAGTCGGCGGGATAGGCCGCGAAGCCTTCGAGTAGCGTGCCGTCCGCGTCTTGCGCCTTCCGCGGCGATCTTGATACCGGCGATCTTGATACCTATGCTGCGCGGTCAGCCGCGGCCATCGGCAGGCCCGCGCGCTATGCCAGCAGCCTGGCACGGCAGGCGAGCTGCAGGGCGAGCCGCTGGTCGGGATCGTCGAGGTCGACGCCGAGCAGGTCGGTGATCCGGCGCAGCCGGTAGGTCACCGCGTTACGGTGCAGGTGCAGCGCTTCCGCCGTCCGGACGATCGAGCCCTGCTGGTCGAGGTAGGCAGCAAGAGTCCGGATCGCGGTCTCGCCCCTGGCCGGGCCGAGCCGCTCAAGCGGTGCAAGCTGGTCGCGGACCGATGTGCGCGCGGTGTCGGATGCGTACCACTCCATCAGCATGCGCTTGATGCCAACCGCGTCGTGGGTTGCCACGCCATCCGACCGGCCCGACGCCCGGGCGGCAACGAGGGCGAGGCGGGCTTCGGCGGCCGAGGCGCGCAGGCCCATCGGTCCCTCATGCGGAGTCCCCACGCCCCCGCGCACACGCAGCCCGGGAAGCCGGGCCCGGATGGCTTCAAGCGCGCGCTCGGCGGACCGCGCCGCACGCAGGCCGGCCTGCGGGCCGGGATAGGAGCTGGTCATGCGCACCAGGACCACCGCCCGCGCGATGCGGGAAGCGTGCCAGGTGCCGCCGGTCCGTGCCGCGGCCTGCAGCGCCACCTGCCCGGCGGTCTCCAGCAGCTCGAACCGGTGCACCTCGTCGCGCTCGATCTCATCGAGGTTCTCTGCCTCGACCCGGACGGCCAGGTGCCATCCGGCTACCGGCACGCCAAGCTGCCTGGCACGGTCAAGCAGTTCCTCGCTGAGCGCCGCGTCTGACATCAGCATCTCGGCAAGCAGTTCGCTGCGGGACCTGATCGGCAGTTCGCGTGCCTGCCTCGTCAGGTCCAGCAGCCTCGCGGCAGCGGACGCCGCCGCGTGCAGGACAAGCCGAGCGGCGGTGGCGAGGTCGCCGTGCGCGTCCGGGGCGGTGAGATACCCAAGCGGAGTCTGGCCGACGGTGATCGGCACGCCGGGCTCGCCAGCGGCCGGGGGATCTCCCGCAGCCGCTGGCTGGGCATGGAACTCGACGGCAATGCCTAGCGCGCGGCTGACGCACGCGCGCAGGCCATCGAGGTCAGCGCCGTCCGCTTCGGCGCGGAGCACCGCCTCGAGGCCGCGCTCGGCCAGCTCGAGCGCTCGCTCCGCGCCGCCGCCGATTTCCCGTATCAGCCCGGACAGTAGCCGGGTGAGTTCTATCTCGGCCGGGACCGAGACCAGCGCGATATCGGCCCGCTCGGCGATGTCCACCGAGGTCGCAGGCGGCCGCCACAGCTCTTCGGAAAACGCCGCGACGGCCGCCACCTCGTGGATCGCGGCCCAGCGCAAGGCCATGTCGAGGCGGTAGTCCATAGCCTCAGCCGAGGCAGACCTCGACAAGACGACGAAGCTCGCCGCCGGGGCGTGGTCCAGCTCGGCGAATCCCTCCGCCAGCAGGACCCTGGTCACCTGCCGGTCCCCGCCGCTTTCGCTGACGCGCCGAAGCCCGGCGAGCAGCGAGCTATCGGTGATCGTGTCGACGGTGGTCATCAGCGAACGAGTTTAGGCGCAGAGCACAGTTCAGTCACCAGCGCAGTGCAATCTGCCCATTCACCTGTCGTTCTCCCGCTGCGAGCATCGAGTCATGGAATACCTGACCGCTACCCCGGCAAGGGCCGCAGCCGAGGAGGCACCAGACTGGTGGCCGTATTCCAGTGAGTTCCCGCACTGGTATGTCTGGCGCGGCGTCGCGGGCTTGGTCTATGCCCGGCGGGTAAGGTCGAGTCCCCCGATCGTGTTCCGCGGCATCGACGCATTAGACCTCCGCGATCAGATCAGGCAGGCAGACATATCGCGATGACGAGCCGCCGGTTCCGCCTGGCGGTGGACATCGGCGGCACGTTCACTGATCTCGTGGCGGTGGACACCGCGACGGGCCAGGTCGCGCGGGCGAAAGCAGGCACGACTCCGAGCCAGATGGAGCGGGGAGTTCTCACCGCTTTCGGGCAATCCGGGGTCTCGGCACGCGAGGTCGCCACCTTCATCCACGGCACGACGGTTGTCATCAACACCTTGACAGAGCGCCGCGGGGTATCGACGGCCCTGGTGACCACCCGAGGATTCCGCGACGTGCTTGAGATCGGCAGGGCGAACCGGCCTGACCTCTACAACCTCGCGTATCGCAAGCCGGTGCCGTTCGTGCCGCGCCGCCTGCGCTTCGAGATCAGCGAGCGCATGTCCTACCGCGGCGAGGTGATTCAGCCGCTGCGGGAAGCGGACGTCATCGAACTGGCTGGCCGGCTGATGCGCGAGGGCGTAGCGGCGGTGGCAGTCTGCCTGCTGCACGCCTGGGCGAATCCAGCGCATGAGCAGCGCGCAGCCGATTTGCTCGCCGCCCGGCTTCCGGGCGTCGCCATCGTCCCCTCATACCAGCTCAGCGGGCAGTGGCGGGAATACGAGCGGACCTCGACAGCGGTCCTTTCCGCGTATGTCCAGCCGGTTGTGGCAACCTATCTCGGCTCGTTAACGAGATCACTCCGCTCCGCCGGAGTCCGCGCTCCGCTGTTCGCCATGCGGTCGAACGGAGGCGTGTGCTCGTTCAAGCGGGCGGCGCAAGCGCCGATCACGCTGCTGGAGTCCGGACCAGTGGCCGGCGTGACCGCGGCCGCTGCGCTCGGCAGCCGGCTTGGCGCGCGGCATGTCCTGACCCTTGACATCGGCGGGACCACGGCCAAGACGGCCGCCGTACGTGACGGGCAGGTGCGGATCAACTCCCAGCACAACCTCGGTGCCACGCCGGCCCTGGCCGGGTATCCGGTGCAGGCGCCCACCGTCGAGATCGTAGAGATCGGCGCGGGCGGCGGGTCGATCGTCTGGGCGGATCCGGCGGGCGGGCTGCACGTGGGACCGAGGAGCGCCGGCGCGGACCCGGGGCCGGCTTGTTACCACCGCGGCGGGACCGAGCCGACGCTGACTGATGCGAACCTGGTCGCGGGCAGGCTCGATCCGGATTACTTCCTCGGCGGTGCCATGCCCCTGGATGCGGAGGCGGCCGAGAAGGCACTCGCCCGGCTCGGAGCTAGCCTCGGCGTCGATGCGCGGCAGGCCGCGCGGGGCGTGCTGCGCTACGCGGTCGCGCAGATGAGTCACGCCATCCGGCTGGTGACGCTGCGGCGCGGATATGACCCCAGGGACTTCGCGTTCATCGCATACGGAGGGGCCGGCCCGCTGCACGCGCCGCTGCTCGCCCGCGAGCTTGGCATCGCCAAGACCATCATCCCGCCCTCGCCAGGCCACTTCTCCGCCTTCGGGATGCTCGCGGGGGAACTGCGCGCCGACGCGGTCCGCACGGTGATGTGCCCGCTGGCGGAGGCGGACCTCGCCGCGTTGTGCGCCGGCGTCGAGCAGGAGGCGCTGCACCAGCTCGGCCCGCAGGCCCAGGGCGCTGCGCTGCGCAGGTACGCCGAGCTCCGTTACCGCGGCCAAGAGCACACGCTCGAGGTACCGCTCGCTGACGCGGCGGGCGTGAACCTCGAGCCCGCCGAGCTGCGGGCGGCATTCGACCGCCGGTCGCTCGAGGCCTATGCGTTCCGTCTCGACTCCCCGCTCGAGCTGGTATCGCTGCGGGTGAACGCGACCGCGCCGAGCGATCACGCGGTCGCCTGGCGAGCCGATGGCCGCGGCACCGAGAACGGTGCGGATGGCCAGCCAGGGCCGTCCGCCAGCGCACGGCTGGTGGACCTGGACCCGTATGGCGGGGTCACCCGCACTCGCGTTATCGGCAGGCTCGAGCTGGCAGCCGGGGGGCGGGTCAGCGGGCCGTGCGTAGTCGAGGAGCCCGCGGCCACGACGCTGGTGCTCCCTGGCCAGACCGTGTGCGCCGACGAGCTCGGCAATCTGGTGATCGGGGAGGGGGCGTGAGCACCGACCGCTTCACGATGGACTGCCTGCGGGAGGGCTTCGCCGCGATCACCGACGAGATGTTCGTGTCGCTGCAGCGGACCTCGCAGAGCCCGGTCATCTACGAGGTGCTGGACTTCGGCGTCGGCGTAACCGACGCGGGAGGTGACCTGGTTTCCCAGGGCAATGGGGTGGCCGGCTTCCTCGGGCCGCTCGGTGACGCGGTCAAGGAGACGATCGCCCGGGTCCCCGACCTGATGCCCGGCGACGTCATCATCGCCAATGACCCCTACCTCGGTGGCGGCACCCACCTGTCCGACGTGGCGCTGATCCGCCCCGTGTTCACCGGCGGGCAGCTGATCGCCTTCGCCGCCGCGAAGGGGCACTGGACCGAGGTCGGCGGCAAGGATCCCGGGTCGTGGACGGCCGACTCGACCGACATCTATGCCGAGGGCCTGCAGCTGCCGTTCGTGCGCGCTTACCGGGCGGGGGCTGCCGTCCAGGAAATTATCGCGATTCTCGCCGCCAACAGCCGCCTGCCAGACATGACCCTCGGCGACCTGTCAGCGCAGGCAGCCTGCCTCGAGGTGGCCGAGCGCCGGCTGCACGAGATGTGCGATCGGTTCGGCGGGCAAGCGGTGACGGAGTCGATGCGCGTCATACTCGACCGGAGCGAGCAGCTTGCCCGGCTGACGCTAGGCAAGATCCCGCACGGCGTCTTCGAGGCATCGGACATGACCGACGAGGACGGGCTGGGTAACGGCCCGTTCCCGGTCCGGGTGCGGGTGCAGATCTCGCGCTCCGGCGTGGTGTGCGACTTCACCGGGAGTCACCCGCAGGTTCCCGGGCCGATCAACTGCACCTGGAGCGGGCTGGTGTCCGGGGTGCGCACGGTGTTCAAGGCCATCACCGACCCGGCCGAGCCCGCCACCGACGGCTGGTTCCGGCCGCTGGAGATCATCTGCCCGCCGGGGACCATCTTCACCGCGCAGCGGCCGGCGCCGGTCGCGGCGTACTTCGAATCCGCCGACCTTGCCAGCGACCTGGTCTGGAAAGCGCTCGCCCCGGCATTCCCCGACCGGCTGACCGCGGGCAGCTACATCTCCACCTGCTCAACCTCGCTGGCGGTGACTCATCCAGACACCGGCGAGCCAGCCCTGCTCGTCGAGCCGCAGCCGGGAGGCTGGGGCGCCAGCGCGGTAAAGGACGGCGAGCACGGCCTGATCACCGCCGGAGACGGTGAGACCTATGTGATCCCGGTCGAGGTTGCCGAGCAGCGTTACGGAATCCGGGTCGAGCGGTTCGGCTTCGACATCGTGCCAGGAGCCGGGGCTGGCCGCCGCCGAGGCGGCCGGGGCCTGGTCCGGGAATACCGCATCCTGTGCGACGATGCGCTGCTGACGATCGCCTGGGGCCGCCATCTCGTCCCCCCGTGGGGCGTGGCAGGCGGCCACGACGGCTCCCGCAACTATGTGGAGGTTATCCGCGCTGACGGCCGCCGGGTGCCGCCGTTCGGCAAGGCCTCCCGGTTCCCGCTGAGCCGGGGAGACCTGGTCCGGCTGGTCACCGGAACCGGCGGCGGGTACGGTGACCCGGGCGAGCGCGACCCAGCGCTGGTACTCGCCGACCTGCGTGACGAGGTGATCACGGTGCGCGAGGCAGCGGATATCTACGGGGTGGCCCCGCCGCCCGGGCTGCGCGGGTGAGAATTAGGCTGCCTAGCAAAGCTGGAGTTTTCCATGAATTACGGGACCATCACCGCTAACTCCCTGCGGCCGCCGCCGCGACCATGAAGCGGCTGCTCGATACCGCCAGCCTCCGTGCGCTTGCCCGGGGGTGCGCGATCCTGGGCGCCGGCGGCGGCGGTGATCCGTATCTCGGGCTGCTGCAGGCCCTGCAGGCAACCGAGGGCTTCGGGCCGGCGCCGCTGGTCGACCTGGACGAGCTGCCCGATGATTCGCTGATCATGCCGTGCGGGGGGATCGGCGCGCCGACGGTCAGCATCGAGAAGATCGAGAACGGGGACGAGGGCGCCCGCTTGCGCGAGCATCTGGAGTACATGACCGGCAACCGCGTCGCGGCGCTGATGTCCGCTGAAATCGGCGGGTCGAACGGCCTGCTGCCGATCTCCTGGGCGGCGCGGATGGGACTGCCGGTCGTCGATGCTGACGGCATGGGCCGGGCCTTTCCCGAGATCCCGCAGGTCACCATGCACCTCGCCGGGATCTCGCCGAGCCCGGCCATCATGACCGACGAGCGGGGCAACCTGGTCGTGTTCCGGGCCATCTCCGGCCACTGGATGGAGCGGCTGGAACGGGCTGCCGCGGTCGAGTTCGGCGGGGCCGCCTGCTCGACCGAGTACACGCTCACGGTGGCGCAGGCCCGCGGGGCGACGGTGCGGAACTCGGTGTCGCTCGCGATCAGGATCGGCGAGTCGCTCACCGGGGCGGCGAACCCGGTGGCCGCGCTGATTTCCGAACTCGGTGCCTACCGGCTGGTCGCGGGAAAGGTGTCGGACGTCGAGCGCCGGACCACGAAGGGATTCGTCCGCGGATCCGTGCTGGTCGAGGGCCTCGGCGACGACGCGGGCCGGCTGATCCGGCTGGAGCTGCAGAACGAGAACCTCGTCGCGCTTGAGCGGGGGCGGGTGCTCGCGTCGGTCCCTGACCTGATCTCGGTGCTGGACAGCGAGACTGCCGATGCCATCGTGACCGAGCGGGTCAGGTACGGTCAGCGGGTCACGGTGATCGCCTTCGGCTGCGACCCGATCTGGCGCAGCGACGCCGGGCTCGCCGTTGCCGGGCCGCGGGCGTTCGGCTACGACTTCGATTACCTGCCAGTGGAGGAGCTTGCCGGTGCAGCAGCTTGACTGCCGCCTCGGCATTGACGTGGGCGGCACCAACACCGACGCGGTGATCATGGATCCCGCGGACAGGGTGCTCGCCAAGGCCAAGGTGGCCTGCACGCCGGACATCACCGGCGGCATCACGGCGGCCATCGACGCGGTGTTGCGCACGCCGGGTATCGATCCCGGCCAGATTACTCACGTGATGCTCGGCACCACCCACGCGACCAACGCGGTCCTCGAGCGCAGGCGGCTGCGCCGGGTAGCGGTGATCAGGATCGGCGGGCCTGCCACGTACAGCATCCGGCCCATGTTCGAGTGGCCGCGTGATCTCGCTAACGTTGTCTCGGCGGGAGAGACGATCGTGGACGGCGGCATCGAGTTCGACGGCCGTGACCTGTCCCCGTTCGACGGCGATGCGGTCGCGCGGTTCCTCGCCGAGGTCGGTGGCACGGCAGAGGCCGTCGCCATCGCGAGCGTCTTCGCCCCGGTCTCACCCCGGCATGAGCTGCTGGCCGCGGAAGTCGTCAAGCGCGAACTCGGCGAGATACCGGTCTCACTCAGCCACGAGATCGGCTCGGTCGGCCTGCTGGAGCGGGAGAACGCCACGATCCTGAACGCGGCCCTGATCGACGTCGCGCGCGACGTGGCCAGCGCCATGCAGGCGGCGCTGGCGGCGCACGGCCTGCAGCCCGCGACGTTCTTCGCGCAGAACGACGGCACGCTGATGGCACTCGACCATGCGCTGCGGTATCCGGTGCTGACCATCGGCAGCGGGCCGGCCAACAGCATCCGCGGCGCCGCGTTCCTCACCGACACCACGGACTCGCTCGTCGTCGACGTGGGCGGCACCTCGACCGATGTGGGCGTCCTGATCAACGGCTTTCCCCGCGAGTCCTCCCACGGCGTCGAGATCGGCGGGATCCGCACGAACTTCCGGATGCCTGACCTGGTCACGATCGCGCTCGGCGGCGGCTCGGTAATCTCGCTGGAAACCGGCCGCATCGGGCCGCAGAGCGTCGGCTACCGGCTGCAGACCGAGGCCCTGGTGTTCGGCGGCGCCGTGGCGACCCTCACCGACAGTGCCGTCGCGACCGGGCGGGCAGAGCTCGGCGATCCCGGGCTGATCAGGGATCACCAGGAGCTGCTCGCGGACGCCGCGCGGCGTGCCGACGCCAGGCTCGCCGACGCGATCGACCGGGTGAAGACAGCCAAGGGCGACCGCTCGCTGATCGCCGTCGGCGGCGGTAGCATCCTCGTCCCGGACGAGATTCCCGGGGTCAGCGAGGTCATCCGGCCCGAGCATTTCGACGCGGCCAACGCCATCGGCGCGGCGATCGCCTCGGTGAGCGGCAACGTGGACCGGATTTTCCATATCGGTGCGGGCGGCAGGCAGGCCGTGCTTGATGAGGCGCGTGACGAGGCACGGGAGCATGCGGTTGCCGCGGGCGCGGACCCCGGCACCGTGCAGACCGTCGAGATCGAGGAGATCCCGCTGGCGTACCTCACCTCGCCCGCCATACGCATCCGCGTCAAGGCAGCAGGCGCCCTCGGGGGCCTGCAGGAACAGCACCTTCAAGCCCGGCTGGCCCGGCAGTCCCGCGTTGCCCGGCAATCCCTGTCGTCGGCTAGCCCATAGCACAAGTACCACGGAGGATTCCATGAAGCGCCATCCCGCACTGCTGCTTGCATCCGGCTCAGTTCTGGCGCTACTGCTCGCCGCCTGCGGCAGCAGCGCGCCGTCACCGCAGGCGAGCGGGCACCCGGCCGCTAATCAGACCTTCACCTACGACACGTACTCGCCCGTGGGGGTGGACGGCTGGGATCCGGCGACCGAGTACTCCAACGGCATCATCGCGATGAGCAACATGTACGAGACGCTCACCCGCTACAACCCGGCGACCCATCAGGTGAGCCCGTTGCTCGCGACCAGCTGGTCGTCCTCGCAGCACGGGCTGACCTGGACGTTCCAGCTGCGCCAGGGTGTCCGCTTCCACACCGGGCGGATGATGACGGCACAGGCCGCGAAGGCAGCCATTCAGCGCACGATGAAGCTGAACGGCGGCGCCGCGTACATCTGGGGCGCGGTGCGAGCCATCGACACCCCCGGGCCTGCCACGCTCGTGTTCCACCTCAAGTACCCGGCGCCGCTCGACCTCGAGGCGTCGGCCGACTACTCCGCCTACATCTACGACACGAAGGCGGCGGGCGGCGGGAGCCTGACCAAATGGCTGAACACGCCGCACGACGCGGGCACCGGCCCCTATACGCTCGCGAGCTGGAACAAGGGCCAGGAGTTCGAGGTCGTCCAGAAGGCCTACCCGCAGTACTGGGGCGGGTGGAGCGGCGCGCATTTCAAGCGCGTGGTGTTCCGGGTGGTGCCGCAGGACACCACGGCCGTGCAGCTGCTGCGGACCGGGCAGGTCAGCTTCGTCGAGCAGATGAGCCCGTCGCTGTGGAGCTCGCTGCGGGGCGCGTCGGGCATCAGGCTGATGTCCACCCCGTCCTGGCAGAACCTGCTCGGCCAGCTCAACGCCCGCAAGCTGAGCCTGCCGGTACGCCAGGCGATCTCCTACGCCATCAACTACCAGGGCATCATCGCCGCGCTGCACGGCGCGGGCGTCGCGTCAAGCGGCATCGTGCCGGCCGGGCTGCTCGGCCATTTCAGCAACCTGCCGAACTACCACTACGACCCGGCCAAGGCGGGGCAGCTGCTGAACCAGGCGGGCTACGGGCCGGGCAAGAAGCGGCTGAACCTGTCCCTGACCTACACCCAGGGGGACTCGAACGAGCAGGTGGTGGCAACGCTCATCAAGTCCAGCCTGGCCAAGCTGAACGTCAACGTGAGCGTGCAGTCGCTGGCCTGGCCGACCCAGTGGGGCAAGGCCAAGTCGTCGAACGCCGCGCAGCACCAGGACATCTTCATGGAGTACTGGTGGCCGGACTACGCCGACCCCTACTCATGGTTCATCAACCTGCTGTACACGCAGAAGCAGCCGTACTTCAACCTCTCCTACTATTCCAACCGGAGCCTGGACAGCCAGATCAATAAGGTCGAGTCACTCGTCGCGACCAACAGGACCGCAGGCGATCAGCTCTACCGGTCGATGCAGGTGACCATCCTGCGGCAGGCCCCGATCGCGTTCCTTTACAACGCGAACTACCAGTACGCGATGGCGTCAAGCTTCTCCGGGCTTCAGGTCAACCAGGCCTATCCGAACGTCGTCTTCGCCTACAACCTGAAGCCGCTCGGCAGTTGACGGCGTACGTCGCCCGCCGGGCTGCCCTCGCGGTTCTGGTGGTCACCGGCGTCATCATCGTGACGTTCGTGGTCGCCCACGTGATCCCGGGCGACCCGGCGGCGACCTGGGCGGGCCCGCACGCGCCGCCGGCCCAGGTCGCGGCGGCGCGGCGGTTCCTCGGGCTGGACCGGCCGCTGCCGGTGCAGCTCGCCGCTTATTTCGGCGGCATCGCGACGGGGGACTGGGGCGTGGCGATCCACACCCACCGGCCGGTGCTTTCCGACCTCGGTGTCGTCGCCCCGGCCTCGCTGGAGCTCGTGATAGCCGCGCTGATCATCGCGCTGGCGTCCGGGGTGCCGCTCGGCCTGGTGTCCGCGCGGTGGCCGGGGCGGCCCGTCGACCATGCCGTCCGCGCCGGGTCGATCCTCGGCGTGTCGATGCCCATCTTCTGGATGGCGCTGATCTTCCAGCTGGTCTTTTCACAGCACCTGCACCTGCTGCCGGTGGCCGGCGAATACTCACCTGGCCTGCTGTTCACCAGTCCGCTGGCCCACCGCACCGGCTTTGCCGTGGTTGACGCCGCGCTGACCGGCAACTGGCCGATGCTCGGCAGCACGCTCGCCCACCTGATCCTGCCGGCGCTGGTCGTTGCCGCGTACCCGGCGGGGCTCATCGCCCGCCTGGTGCGGGCGCAGGTGCTTGACACTGTCGGCGAGACGCATGTGCAGATGGCCAGGGCGCTCGGCTTCCCCGAGCGGGCCGTGTTCGGGCGGTACCTGATGAAGCTGGCCTGGAATCCGCTGGCCGCCGCGGTGGCCCTGGTCTTCGGCTACTCGCTGGTGAACACGTTCCTGGTCGAGTCGATCTTCGACTGGCCCGGCCTCGGCAGCTACGCGGCGGCCTCGATCGGCACCCTGGACACCCCGGCGATCCTCGGCGTCACGCTGTTCATCGCGATCGTGTACGTGATCGCCAACCTGCTCGTGGACCTGGTCCAGGCCTGGCTCGACCCGAGGATCAGGCTGAGATGATCGACACGCCGCCGATCAGGCCCGCCGCTGTCGCCGCCCCGCGCCGCGCCATCATCGGCGCCAGGCTCCGTGCGAACCCGCTGCTCGTGGCCGGCGGGGCCGTCGCGGCGCTGATCGTCGTTGTAGCGGTGCTCGCGCCGCTGCTCGCGCCATTCCCCGGCGACGCGGGCACGGCGACCAATCCGTTCGCCGTGCTGCGGCCGCCCTCGGCGCAGCACTGGTTCGGGACCGACCACGTGGGCCGCGACATCGCGTCCCGGGTCATCTACGGTGCCCGGGTCTCGCCGCTGATCGCGTTCTTCGTGCTGCTGATCGCGTGCCTGATCGGGATCCCGCTGGGGATCATGGCCGGCTATTTCGGCGGCTGGCTCGATGATCTGATCATGCGGGTGACCGACATCTTCCTCGCGTTCCCCGCGCTATTGCTGGCCCTCGCGCTTGCGGCGGTGCTTCCGCCCAGCCTGACCAGCGTGACGATCGCGATCTCGGCCACCTGGTGGCCCTGGTACACGCGGCTGATCCGCGGCCAGGCCGCCTCGGTGGCCGGGCGTCCCTATATTGAGAGCTGCCGCGCGCTCGGGATATCGCGGCGGCGGATCATCGCCAGGCACGTCCTGCCCAACGCGATCACGCCATTGATCGTCCAGGTCTCCCTTGACGTGGGGGGCGTGATCCTGACCGCATCGGCGCTGTCCTTCCTGGGCCTCGGCGCGCAGGATCCGACGCCCGACTGGGGGCTGATGGTCGCCGAGGGGCAGAACTACTTCACCACCGCCTGGTGGGTCGTCACCTTCCCCGGGCTGGCGATCCTGGTCACCGCATTCGCCTTCAACCTGGTCGGTGACGGACTTCGCGACCTGCTCGACCCGAGGCGGGTGATCCTCCGGTGAGGCTGGAGATCACCGGGCTCGAGGTGCGCTTCGGTACCCGGCCGGTCGTGTCGATCGCCGAGCTCGCGCTGGGCGACGCCGAGATCGTGGGGCTGGCGGGCGAGAGCGGATCGGGCAAGTCGATGACCACGCTGGCCATACTCGGGCTGGCTGGGACCGTCGGCGCCAGCGTTACCGGGAGCATCAGGCTGGATGGGCGGGAGCTGATCGGCCTGCCCGATGGTGCGCTGCGGAACCTGCGCGGGCGCCGGATCGCGGCTATCTTCCAGAGCCCGTC
>Ga0070708_100003348_pt1 | contig 12546 bp, 10 predicted proteins | sample KBSK5503metaG_FD_65469 | JGI IMG/M metagenome (GOLD analysis project Ga0070708, IMG submission 65469) | Corn, switchgrass and miscanthus rhizosphere microbial communities from Kellogg Biological Station, Michigan, USA - KBS K5-50-3 metaG | ecosystem: Host-associated > Plants > Roots >...
GGAGATGTGATCCTTCACAAACTGTCCGTACTCGTCAGTCGGGACCCCGCTGGCGTTCATCAATCCGATCTTCTTCATCACCTTCTGGATCAGTTCCGAGTCTTTCGTTATCCCGGCGGCCTGAAAAAGTTTGTGCCTGTCGTCGTCAGACATTGACGAGGACGAACTGGTTGAGGGCGCAGCCGAAGAGTTGCTGTTGCTGGACCCACTATTTTGGTTTCGGTTCGAGTTCGAGTTCGAATTATAGTTATAGTTCGAGTTCGTAGAGCTGGTTCGGTTTCGATACATGCTAAAATAAATGATGCAACCTGCCACTAGGATCCCAATCAAGCCCAGGCAGCCAACCGCGCCGCAGCCCGCGGCAATTTTTTGATTCTTGGTCATTTGTTTTCCTCTTCTCTAACTGTAATTGAATAACATTGCTTCACACGTTCAACGCCTGGCCTTCATCCACGCGATGCAGCGCTCAAGGTGCGCGTGAATGTTGGCCGCGCTCGCGTGATGAATACGTCCGTGACCCGGCAGGACCCACTCGAATTCGTAATGCAAAAGCTTTTCCATCGATCGTATCTGCTCGTCCCAGGAATACCAGCAAACGCTTCGAAAGGCGGTCAATGTTTCGCGCTCGGCTGACCATGCAAGGTGATCGCCGGTAAACAAGAAGCGGTTTTGGTAGAGCAGGACCACGTGGCCGCGCGTGTGGCCGGGAGTCGGAATCGCAATCAAATCGCGGTCAAGTTGAACTTCTTCTTCGCCATCGATCGCGTGCTCTATTCCGAGTCGCTTCGCGCCATCGGTCGTGTGCATGACACGAATGCAGGCAAACTTCTCGGCAAATCTCGCGTGGTCAGCAACGTCGTCGCGGTGCGTCAGAAACATTTTGCGCACACCACCCATCACTGCCATGCGCTTGACGAGTTGCGTAGCAAAGCGCGGCGAATCGACGAGCACATTGCCGCCCTCCGACTCCGGACGGAGGATCAAATAGCTCCACGCGCCAAAGCTCGACTCTGCGGTGAACCCGCAAAAGTATACATTCTCTGCAATCGGCGCAGGAAAGGAGTCAATGCCGGCGTGGAAGTTGTGACGTTGCAAAGTACCGATCGATCCGGTGGGACAAGCAACCAGGGCCATCAAAGCGCGGCGCGTTTCCTCCGTCGTCGCCGGTTGGTGATAGACGACCGACGCCTCGCCGACGTCGCGAAACGACTCGGGCGCAAGCTGACGGCAGGCGTCGCAATCGATGCAGCTCGAGTCGACGAAGAAATCGCCCGGAACATTTTCGGGCAGACGCTGTTGGATATTGGCCATGCTAACTGAAACCTTGACTTGAATAATGGCGTAATGAGGGTTTCCGTTCAAGCACTGGCGGCCTCGTTGCTTGCAAGGCGGATCTTCAACACTTAAGATTCCAAGTCAAGTCGCCCAAATATGCTATTCACTTCAGGAGAATAATAACGCGAACAGCCCGAGACGTTTTTGGTCGATGTGTCAAGCGAGCTGCGCGGCGATCTGTATCGGCAGGGACGCAAAATCGGTCGCATCTGGACCAGAGAAAACAGGCGGCAGGAGGCAGGAGCAGGCGGCAGGTGGCAGGAGCAGGCGCTGTGAACTATCTATTCGACATCCTGCCGTCTGCCCCTGCCTCCTGCCCCTGCCTCCTGCCGCCTGCTCCTGCCATCTGCCGTCTGCCGTCTGGTTAGAGTCCAAACTCATTAATCAACCGGTGCAGATACGAACGGCTGATGCCCAGTCGTTTGGCGGCAGCGACCTTATTGCCGCCCTCGCTTTGCAGTGCGCTCGCGATCATCCGACGCTTCAGGGCTGTGGCTGCGCCCTCCAGGGTCGTCTCGTCAGATCCACTGGAGTCCGGCAATACGCGCAACAACTTTTCGGGCAGGAACTCCAGTCCTAATGTTGGACCACTGCTCAGCACAACCAGCCGCTCGATCAGGTTTTCCAATTCGCGAACATTCCCGGCCCATTCATAATCCTGTAGCGCTTCAATCAAAAGCGGATCGAGTTCCCGCGCGGGCCGCCCATGTTTATCTGCGGCCTTAGCCGCAAAGTGGGCCGCGAGCATAGGTATGTCTTCTCGCCGATCACGCAGCGCAGGCAACTTCAGTGGCACCACATTGAGGCGGTAAAACAGATCGCGGCGAAAGGCGCCGGCCTCCACTTCCTTTTCCAGATCGCTATTGCTGGCGGCAATTAAGCGAATGTCCACCGTAATGGTCTTCGTTCCGCCCACGCGCTCGAACGCTCGCTCTTGCAAGACACGCAACAGTTTGACCTGCACCGCCGGCGTAAGCTCGCCAATTTCGTCAAGCAGCAGCGTGCCGCCATCGGCTAGTTCGAAACGGCCTTTTCTCATTTGCGTTGCTGAAGTGAACGAGCCCTTCTCATGACCAAATAACTCGGATTCGATTAGCGATTCCGGCAGCGCCGCGCAACTGACCGCCACAAATGGTTCATTGGCGCGCGGGCTCTCTTCGTGAATAGCGCGCGCGAGCATCTCTTTGCCGGTGCCGTTCTCGCCGATAAGCAAGACGGTCGCGCTGGTCGCGGCCACAGCGCGCGCCTGTTTGATTGTTTTCTGCAGCGACGTGCTCGCGCCGATCAGATGACCGAAGCCTTTCGCCGCCGCCAGCTCATCCCGCAGATGAATGATCTCCTGCTCAAGTCGACGCACGCGCACGGCCTGACGCACGATGTGCAGGACCTCGTCCGTCTCAATCGGCTTTTGAAAAAAGCCGTAGGCTCCGCGCTTCACCGTTTCCCGCGCCGCGTCCTTCGAATCGCTGGCGGTGATTACCACGACCGGTACCGGCGGCCGCTCGCGGCGAGCCGCCTCGACGATCGCCAGGCCTTCCGAGAGATCATCAACATGCGGAGGCAAATGCAGGTCACTCAGAACGACGTCAATCCGTTCGCGCTGGAGCAGCTCGACGGCTTCTTCCCGCGACGTCGCCTCGAGCACGCGATAATCTTCCTTGAGTGCCCAAAAAAGTCCGCGGCGAATTGCGTCATCGTCGTCAACCACGAGCACAGTTCCTTTTGTTTCTGCTTGATTGCCCATCGTTAACTAATGCACGTCACCTCTGGCCGGGGACTCGACAGTCACCGCCGTTGTAGTTTCTGGGCTTACTTTGTGGGAGGTTTATCAGGCGCAACCAGACAAGATTGTTGGACCGCTTCGATCTAGTCACGCGATTTGATCTGCGCCGATGCTAACACGACACGAAATGTTGTGCCAGAGCCTTCTGCAGATTCGACTTCAATTGTGCCGCCGTTGGCCCTGACGACCTCGCGACAGGTGTACAGTCCCAGGCCCACTCCCCTGGGCTTCCTCGTGGCAAACGGGCGAAAGAGTCGCTTCTTGATGAACTCTGCGCTCATACCAACTCCGGTGTCGGTGACGCTGAAGAACACTTTGCCGCGATCCGCAGGTCCGGCTTCGACTGTCAGTTTCCCCTTTTTTCCGGCCATCGCTTCCAGCGCGTTCAGCACAAGGTTCTCCATCACTTTCTGAATACGTTCGCCGTCAGCCAATGCAACCAGACGCTCCGGAAGCCGGTCGTCGATTTGATGTGTTTCGCTCAGGGGTTCGCCGATTTGCGTCAGCACGCGTTTCAACAACGGCACAAGGTCGGTCGGCCGAGGCATTTTGAATTCACCGCTCAGGGTGTTTACGGGATTGCTCAATCTGGTAACGAGCGCCCGGAGTTTGTCAGTTGCGTCCGTGAGCGCTTTCATCGCGTCGGCGCGAAATTCCGGATTATCGAAATGCCGTTCCATGTTGCCGACCATCAGCGACAGGCCCTCAATTGCGTTTTTCAGATCGTGCGTCAGCATCGCTGATAGTTTGACGAATGATTGAAACTGCCGCGTCTCTGCCTCGCTCGCGAGCTGTTCGCGCATGCGTTCGGTGATCAAGTTGACACTGTCGGCCAGCAGCCGCATATCATCGCTGGAGCGCACCTGCAAACGCTGATCGAGTTGTCCTCCCGCTATCGCCGCCACGCTTTCGCTGACGCGTTCGATACTGCGCGTCTTTCGCTGGTAAAAAGCGGTTAGCAAAACTGCGGTCACCAACCCGATCAGCAGCGAGAGCGCGATGCCTATCCATCCGGCGACTCGAGGACCATGTGCTGCGAGCGAATAGTTACGAGCCACAGCCAGCGAAAGATTTACCGGCTTAATGGGAGCGTAGACGGCCAGCCACTCGTCGCCTTCAGAAGACCGATAGAAACTCGAGCCGCTCTGACCAGAGATCATCGCACGGGCAGCAGGCGCGAAATACGGCATCGACCCGCCAATCGGTTGGTGCCTGAGATCATTGTTCGTGTGGTAGACGATCTTTGCTGAAGCGTCCAGAACGATCACCTGCCGCGATGGCCCGGCGGCTCTATCCACGGCTAGTGAAAGCTCCACACCTCGCGCCGCTTCTGAAAAGAGCGAATCAAGTCTGAGGTCCGCCACCAGCGCTACCCGCAGTGTCTTCGAATTATTGTCTTCCGCAAGAACGGGGACCGTGCATCGCAGAGTCTCTCCGAACGACGCGTGCGGTGCGACCGAGCATAAAACTGACTGCTCGCCGACGGTCCACACGCGCCCGTCAGGCTGGGCCAGGCTGGGGAGGAGATCCTTCGTGCGAAAGATTGGCGGACTACTGCCCGGCTTGTCCCCTCTTGGCTCGGCGCTGAACATCACTCGTCCGCTTGGATTCACCGCTGCGATCCCGGCGTAGAACCGCGGATTGCTCAGCACCGCCGCCACTGCGCTTTTCACTTCATCGGGCAGTTCACTGGTCTCAGGCGCTCCAACGCGCGAAAGCGTAGCAGATGACGGTAGCTGAGCTGGACCTGATAGAACGATTTCACGATTGGTCGCGGTGCGGACGTAATCACGCATCGGTTGGGCGCGCGCCAAGAGCCTCAGTTCATCCTCGCGCTCGCGCAGCAGCGCCTCGAAGTCATGGGTAACGTCAGCCAAGCCATCTTCGAGATCGCGGCGCAGTAGCTCTTCAGTCGCTTTTGATCCGTTGCGAAAATTGACGAGGCTAATGACGAGTAAAGGAACGACGCAAAAGAGCAAGAAGGTGAGAAAAAGTCTCGGTCGGATGAGCAACGCACGTTCTCCTGGAGTTTGAGTTCAGACGAGATATTACTCCATTCGGCTGTAATGTCACAGACTAAAAAATCTGTGCTAAGCCGGCACTCGTCCGAATTCGGACAGCAGCGGCGCCAGCGCCTGAATGACTTGCGCGTGCGCCGCGCCATTCGTCGCAACAAGACCATTGAGGTGTTGTAGTTCCGGTGAATTGTAGCGAATCGACTGGCCAAACAGATCCGTGAACGATCCCCCTGCTTCTCTGAGAATCACCTGCGGCGCGCATGTGTCCCACTGTTTCGTGCGCGGCGACAGATGTATATAGAGATCGCACCGGCGCTCGACGATCAGGCCGACTTTGATCCCGACTGAGCCGCGCCGGATCTCCTGCTTGACGCCAAACGCTTTGACGACTCGGTCCATGCGCGGACTGCGGTGCGAACGGCTCGCGGCCAGACACATCAGCGAGAACTCGGTTTGATCGGACACAGATGCTTGAACGGGCTCTTCATTCTGTCGCTCGATCCATGTCCCCTGACCTCGCACCGCGCGATACAACACGCCAGTCAAAGGTTGATAAACCACGCCGAGCACACTGTCGCCGTCCTGGACGAGCCCGATCTGCACGGCAAAATCTCCATTACCGTCGATGAAGCCGTTCGTACCGTCCAGCGGATCGATCATCCAAACGCGACGCTTGCGCAACCGACGATCAGTATCGACTGACTCTTCAGCGAGAATGCCGTCATCAGGAAATTCCCGGAGGATTGCGTGAACGATGAGATCGTTTGCCAGACGATCAGCTTGCGTCACCGGCTCCCTGCGATCCAGATCATACTTCTGCTCGATGTCCAGTGGCCCCTGATAAAGATCGAGCACGGCTGCGCCCGCCTCGCGCGCGAGTTCGACCGCGAGGCGCAGCTCGCGTTTGTATGATTGGGTCTCGATCATCGATCTTGATTAGCCGAAGAATTAGCCACAGAGGCACAGAGACACAGAGAAATAGAAGCAAGAAGAATCTGAGAGCGTGGTGCTCATGATGATGACTCTGCGGCTCCTTTTTTCTGCCTACTGCTTACTGCCTTGTGTCTTCTCTTCTCTGTGTCTCTGTGCCTCTGTGGCTATCCCTGTCGCCCAGCTTCGCGGACCACGTCCAGCGTCGTGTCGATGTCGGCGCGCGTAGTCCGAAAGTTTGTGATGCACGCGCGCAACGCAAACTTGCCCTTAAGGGTAGCGTTCGAAAGGTACGCCCGCCCTCCGCTTTGCACCGCATGCATGATTCTCGTATTCAACTGATCAAGCTCTCCGTTTAGGCGAACGAGATCGTCTCCGGAAGCTGCGTTCAGTTTTGCTCGCAGTTCGCGCGGTACGTAACGAAAACAGCAGATGCTCAGCTCCCCCGGCGCAAGCAATTCAAAGTCCTCTGCTTCCCGAACCCGCTCTCGCATGTACGCGCCCAACGAAATGTCCTCGCTGATAGCCCGTGCTATGCGGCGCGTCCCGTAGTAGCGCAATGTTAACCAGATCTTCAAGGCGCGAAAACGTCGCGATAGCTCGACGCCGTAATCCCAGAAGGCAAACGCCTCGTCTCCGGCATGTCCGTGAACCTTGACGTAATCGGCTTCATTAGCGGCGAATGCCGCGCGCGCCACTGCCGGATCGCGAAACAATAGACACCCGGAATCGACGGGCGTGTAGAGCCATTTGTGCGGATCGAGCGAGACGGAATCCGCGCGCTCAATGCCGGCGAAAAATCGCCGCTTGCGTTCGTCAAGAGCGCCGAGTGCGCCGTAGGCGCCATCGATGTGCAACCAAAGACCATCCTCCTTTGCCACCTGAGCGATCTCATTGAGCGGATCGATCGCGCCCGTATTCACCGTACCCGCACTCGCGGCGATACAAAACGGTTTCAGGCCAGCCTTCAGATCGCTTTTGATGTGCTCGCGCAAGGCTTGCACGTTCATCCGGAATTGATCGTCTGATTCGACCAGGCGAACTTGATCGCGACCAAGACCGAGAGTGTCAGCCGCTTTAGGAATCGACATGTGAATCTGATCGGAAGCGTAGATTGTCATCGGCGTCTGCGCCGACCACAATCCTTCGCGCGATGGGTTTCCTCCGGACTTCGCACGATGCGCAATCAACAGCGCGATCAGATTGGCCATCGAGCCGCCACTGGTCAGTAGCCCTTGTGCGTTATTGCTGTAACCGATCAACGAGCCGAGCCACTGCACAACAATCCTTTCGACTTCCGTGGCTGCGGGTCCAGACCGCCATGAGGTGACACTGGAATTCAGCGCCGACGCGATCAGATCCGCGAAAGCGCCGGGCGGAGTCGCAGGTGACGCCACGTAACCAAAAAAGCGCGGATGGCCGTTGTGGCGGCTGCCGTCGATGATTGCGCGAACGTCGTTGAGTAATTTCTCGATCGGCTCGCCTTCCACAGGAAGATCAGAACCCAAGCGACGCAACGTGTCGCCGCCGGATGTACCCGGAAAAACCGGTAGCTCGGACACACGTGCGAAATAATCCGTTACCAGCGCCACAGCCTGTGACGACAGTTTGCCCATCGCCTCGTCCGAAATGTCGAGAGAAGACACGCGCGCGTTTGCGTCGGCGTTCTGGTCGTTTTCAGAGTCCTTCATTTGATTCCCGGAGCGATCGCCACCAGAAGCGACAGGCGCTCAGCGCTCACGTTCGTGACGCCGTGCGGAACACCCGCGGGCGCGACCACCAACATTCCGGCGCGCGCCTCACGCTCTTCAGCGCCGATGGTAAAGCGGCCGCGTCCTTCAAGCACGAAATAGATCTTGTCTGCGCCCTGATGCGCGTGGACGATTTGCGTTTGATTCGACTCGAGACAGTTCAAACCAATACTGACGTGGTCGCCCTGCCAGAGTGTGGTCTTGTAAAACTTTTCCGTGTTGACCCCAGCGCTTTCGCGCCAATCGATGAAGTGATCCATGGGTTCCCTCGAGTTCGATGTGACGTTACAGAGAGTCGCTGGCCGGCGACCTTCAAAGCTACCACACTCGCGCGCGGGCAACGAAGCCTGGGCTTGCGCGATGTACAGAACCGTGAGCGGTAGCGAGCGGGTATTCTGCGAGGACAGCCATTGACCCGTTCGCTACCGCTCGCGGTTCTGTACAATCTTCAAATTAGGACATCAGTACGCTTGCGGCGATTAGCGTCTGACGAGTATAGTCTGACACTCGCATCACTTCGGCTTCGGTTTCACGTCATGGCCATCCAGGGCTGCGCAACACTCGAAGGGACGACGCGCTATCGTGCGCGCTTCAACGATCACACGGCGGAGAACCATTTCCGCCTGGAACAGAATCTATGGCTGTCATCCATCGGCATCGGCACGTATCTCGGCAACGCAGACGACGCAACGGATAGCAGATACACAGATGCGATCGTCCGCGCAGTTGAACTCGGTGTGAACGTTATCGACACCGCCGCGAACTATCGTTTTCAACGAAGCGAGCGATCAATTGGCGAGGCATTGCGGCAGTTAACAACTGATGGCGGGTTCGCCCGCGACGAGATTCTCGTCTGCACCAAGGGCGGCTATCTGCCTTTTGATGGCGCGCCGCCGGCGGACGTCCGTCGTTACGTCGAAGAGACATTCGTGCGGCTCGGCATCGCTAGTTTCGCCGACATCGCCGGCGGCAGCCATTGCATGACGCCTGCCTATCTGCAGAACCAGTTGGACCAGTCACTGCGGAACATGGATCTTTCCTGCATCGACCTCTATTACATCCACAATCCCGAGTCCCAACTCGGTGTGGTTTCACTTGCGGAGTTTTACGTGCGACTGCGCGCGGCGTTTGAGTTGCTCGAAAAGAGCATTGCCGGCGGAAAGATCAGGATGTACGGCATCGCAAGCTGGAACGGCTTCCGAATTTCTCCTGATTCGCGCGACTACCATTCACTGGAACAAATCGTCGGCATCGCGCGCGAAGTAGGAGGCGATTCGCACGGCTTTCGTTTTATCCAGCTTCCCTTCAATCTGGCAATGCCCGAAAGCTTCGTGGCGCAAAACCAAATCGTCAGCGGCGAAGCGATGTCTGTGCTCGAGGCTGCCGAAATCCTGGGCGTTTCGGTGGTGGCGAGCGCTTCAATTTTGCAGGGTCGCGTCGCCGCCGGGTTGCCCGAAGCGTTGCGCGAGCCGCTCGGCTCGCTCGCCACGGACGCGCAAACCGGCATCCAGTTTGTGCGCTCGACGCCTGGAATCACCACGGCGTTGGTGGGCATGAGTCGTCGAGAGCACGTTGAGGAGAACCTTCAGCTCGCTCGAGTCGAGGCGGTTCATCCTGAGTATTTCATGAGGTTGTTTGCGGAGTAGCACGCACTTAAGAAGCTCTGAACAAGTATCTCGACGCGTAGCGTCGATGTGAGTTTAGCCCGGCCTTTCAAGGCCGGGAAAAGCCAACGGAGTAATTAGCGTCGCGTAGCGACGCCTGAAATGAGTGCGAATGCAGTCGTCGCTACGCGACGAGACTGGGCAAACCGCCTGATCCCGGCGTTGAAACGCCGGGCTAAACTCATACCGACGCTATGCGTCGAAAGCACTGGATCAGATTCCTTTAGTCTGTGATCGTTTTTGCGTCTACGAAATCAAAGCGGATCTCAGACTGAAGTCTGTGCTACAAATTAATGCTCGAAAAACGCTTCAATTCCTTCGCCGAGTTCTGGCCTTTCTACGTTGCCGAGCACAGCAAGCAGGGCACGCGACTGTTGCATCTACTCGGCACCACCACTGGTCTGGTCTGGGCAGTTTATTCCGTCGCCACCGGCAGATGGTGGCTGTTTGTCTTGGGGCTGATTCCCGGTTACGGCTGCGCCTGGATTGCCCACTTCTTCATCGAGAAAAACAAACCAGCGAGCTTCCGACATCCGCTTTGGTCATTCATGGGCGACTACAAAATGATCGCGATGATGATTGCCGGCAAGATGGAGGCAGAGGTCGAGCGCGCGAAACTAGCCCCTCGTCGTCGGAACAGACTCCAGTGACTTAAGTTCAGTCTTCGTCTTGGCGCCTTTGCACCTTTGCGTCTTTGCGCGAAATCAGTTCTCCGCAAAGACGCCAAGCGGCAAAGAAACCTCAGCCGGCAAGTCAAATTGTCTGGGTCGGCGTTAAGACTCTCGGCATCATCGCCAGCTTGTGCAGATTCAGAATGTGAGCCACAAACGCGGCTCGCGCATAGAACGCGTGCGAGGTGCTGCCATGGCCCCGACCTTTCGTCCGCGCTTGAATGTATCTCCCCGTCTCACCGGTTAGTAACAGAATTCCTTTGCTGCGAATAGTCTGGCGAATGGCCTCGTAGTCTTCCTTCACTTGTTTGTAGATCGCTGGATTGTCGAGATCAAACTTGGCGGCTGAATGCAGGATCGAAGTAGTCTCCTGCACGTTTTCAAAGATGCGCGCCACTACGATCATGCTGCGCAGCTTGTCGTAAAGATGACTATCTTCAAACTTGCTGGCGATGACTTCTGCCGGTTCGAGCATAGTTACAGCCATCGACTCTTTCACGCGCACCGTGCCGTCAGGCAGGCGCCTCAGCGGCACGACCTTCAATTCCCAGGTGCCAAAGTCAGGCGCTTGCAGCGAATTTTGTGGCAGGCCCAGATATCGCTCGATTACCTGACCGGCCCAGCCTTTGTTCTTGCGGCCATTCTTCCAGACGGTGATGCCGTAACGATCCGCCAGCGGCCGCAGATCTTCGCCGGCAAGCCGCTTGATGCGCGCCAGGGCCTCGCGCCGATCAAGTCTTTGGGTTTGAATAATGAGGCGCATACCAAAGTCAACGCAGAGAGTAAATCAAAGTAAGACCCTGCCAGACGGTTTTCTTACTAAGGTTTCGCGAGGACAAAGTGATAAAGTGATCGCGCTAATGAGCCGAACACAGTTTTCGCGCCAGCGGAGTATAAAATAGATTCACTAATCGCGGAAGACCGCGGCGAAAGGGCCGCCAATGATGAAAGGCAACATTCCTATTCCTGAACTCGCGGCTGGTGAAGAAGTCTGGCTGATCGTCGTCGTCAGCTCGGTGCGCGAAAGGAGAACGCAGCAGGGCAAACTGTTCTACGACGCGCAGGCGCGCAACGCCACCGGCACGCTCAATTTGAAGATCTGGGGCGAGGCGCTGGAGACCTGGAAAGAAATGAAGCCCGGATTGTGGGGCATCACCGGCCGGCTGGAGAGTTTTCAGGACCGAACGCAATTCGTTGTTTCGGAATACCGCCCTATCACGCTGGAAAAATATCGCGAACATCAAAGCGCCGATCCGGTTCTGCCGCGCGCCTACACGCTCGACATCGAGACGCTCGCGCTGCCGGAATTTCGCGACCGCGTTGGATCCCAACTCGAACGCGTCTTCCGGCTTGGCAACATGCGTCTAGAGCAACAACAACGATATCTCGAAGACATCGCGGCCGAGGAGGAGCGCTGCTACCAGCTCGGATCTTTGAGCGCTGCGTCGGGGCGCATCCTCTGCATCGCAGTGCATGTTGGTCCAGTACCAGGACTCGGTTTCGAGGGTGTGCGGATGGGCGAGAGTGAATACGTCTTTGGCATCGACCCGGAAAGTAACGAGCAGGAAGAGAAGCAGGCGCTGACCGACTTCCTCAGTCTTATGAGCGGCTTTGATGTGGAAACCGACGAACTGGTCGGCCACAACATCATCGGCTTCGATCTGCCGTTCATCTTTCAGAGGTGCCTGGTACATTGCCTTTCGGCAAAGCCGTTTATCAATTTGGGTGAGTACAACGTGCGCGGCGTGTTCGACACCATGCGTCATTGGTGGCTGGGCGATCGACGAGCGCGCGTCAGTCTCGACGACATTGCGTGGGCGCTGGGCATTGAATCGAGTAAGACTGCCGAAGTTGAAGGCAGCAAAGTGTTCGAGCTTTACGAAGCCGGCAAGCTCGCCGAGATTCGCGAATACAATCTGAACGACGTGCGCCTCACGCGAAAGGTTTACGAGCGCATAGTGGCGTGCTTTGGACGGTGAAATTGTCTGACCGTTACGCTATCTTGAACTGACTTATGGAAAACCTGGTTCCCCTTCTGACTCTGTTGATTGGCCTGGCTGTTGGCGCCGCGGTCGTGTGGTTGGTACTGCGCACCAGGCTGAAATACGAATATGAGCGCGCCCGCGCCGAAGGCGAAAGCGAACGTGCCACGCTGGCTGAGCGGATTCTTGGCAAGGACCATCAGCTCCAGGAGCTGCGGGAAGCGTTCGACCGAGAAGCCGCCGATAACAAACAGATTCAGGAAGAGAACACAGACCTGCGAGCCTTGGTTTCGTCCGTCGAAACCCGGCTTGAGGAAGAGCGAAAATCCGCCCACGAAAAACTGGAGGCGTTCAAGCAGGCGACTCAGGAACTGTCTGATCGTTTCAAGGCGCTCTCGGCCGAGGCGCTGCG
>Ga0070708_100003349_pt1 | contig 12544 bp, 16 predicted proteins | sample KBSK5503metaG_FD_65469 | JGI IMG/M metagenome (GOLD analysis project Ga0070708, IMG submission 65469) | Corn, switchgrass and miscanthus rhizosphere microbial communities from Kellogg Biological Station, Michigan, USA - KBS K5-50-3 metaG | ecosystem: Host-associated > Plants > Roots >...
CCCCCGGGCCAACCAACCAAGATCACGAAAGATTCAGGCTAGTCATGAGGACCGATTCCGTGATGAACGTCAACAGTCGGCATCACGTCATGGCGGTCACCGGACGGGAGTTGTGTCGACGGCGCGCTCATCCTCCGTAGAACCGGCACAGCTCGAACAGGTGAGCGGACAGGAGAAGAAGCGGATGAATGAGATGATGCCGACGGTTCTGCTCGACGAACAACGCCAGTTCGTTTTCGGGCAACGGCCTGTGCCCGCACCCCGCCCTGAACAAGTCCTGGTCGAGGTAGACCTATGCGGCATCTGCGCAGTGACCTTCATGCCGCCGATCTACCGCAGGTCTACCGCGGCGGCTTCGTGCTGGGGCATGAATTCAGTGGCCGCGTCGTGGCGACCAGCGATGACGTCTCCGGATGGAGTGTCGGGGAACGTGTCGCCTTGAATCCGAACGGAAACATCGACCGGACTTGCGAGTTCTGGCTGGTCGGCCGCACGAACTTCTGCCATCAGGCCACGATGGAAACTGCGCTGGGATTTCAGTCCGACGGCGGACTCGAGCCCTTTGTCGTCGTATCACCGAAGACGCTTCGGCGCGTGCCCGAAGGAGCCGGCCGGTTCGAGGCGGCGTGGGTCGAGCCGACCGCAACAGCCCTGCGGGCGGTACGGCTGGCAGGGAGCGTGGCCGGCAGGAAGGTGTTGGTGACTGGCGGTGGCCAATCGGTCAGCTCGCCTGCCGGCTAGCGTCACACTTGGAGGCCGCGCGAATCTTTCTCATCGAGCCAGCGCAAGAGCGACGCGCATTCGCTCAGCTATCTCATGTAGATGTGGCACTGACCCCTGAGGATGCAGCAGCCCAACTTTCATCGGTTGACCCAGCTGCTCTCGAGGTTGATGTAGTTCTGGAGTGTTCGGGCAGCGCGGCAGCCACCGCACTAGCACTGCAGGCGCTGCGTCCTGGCGGCGTACTCGTCGTCGTAGGTGCTGGGCCCGGCTCAGGCCTCGACCCGATGACGATCCTCCTCAAGGAGATCAGGGTGCACGGCTCGTTCACATACATCGACGAGTTCGACGACGCGATCGAACTGCTCGCGGCGGGCAAGATCGAAATCGCCGACTTGACCACGGCGGTCGCTCCGCTCGATCAAGCCCGCGCGGCGATCGAGTCCCTTCGCGCCGCGCAGACGATGAAGGTTCTAGTCGATCCACACGCCTAAAAGAGCGTTCCTCTCATGTCCCCGCATCGCCATCATCCTTGGCGGCACACGCCCCGGCCGTCGTGGCGAACAGGTCGCGACGTCACCTGGCGGCTACTGCTGGCTTTCCACGCCGACCGAGCCAGCTATTTGTCGGCCGCCATGCGGTCGTCGGCTTCATGCTGTTCCACCAGGCGCTCGCACCCGCGTCCTGGGTCACTGAGTGGCGGCGGCCAGAGCCGTGCGGATCACTTCGTGCCCGCAAGGACGGCTCCACCCACTCCGGCAGCCCGCCGCTAGTAGCACCTCTTCATCACGCGAGGACCGAGCGCAAGCCGTGCATTCTCTCGTGCACAGAACTGGTCGATCTGATTCCTGGCAAGACAGATAATCTATGTAATCGATAGGAATTCATATTCGGCGATCCGGCGCTGACGAATGCTACGAGTCGCCTACCTCCTATGTCACGCATTGTGGTCAGCGCTGGCCATGCGTCCAAGCCGGCGGTTGGCCGGGGTCAGGCTGGCCGCGGCCGGCGCTGGGCCAGCAGGACCTGGTATGTGCACGCCTGCTCGCGGCCGGGGGTCGGCATTGCGGGCGCCAGCAAGTCCCTCTGCGGCGCCAGCAGCTGGCAGGACCGGCGGTCAGTAGCCGGTGATGATGGTCGTTATTGGCAACTCGAACCGGCGCTCGGCCTGATGTGGCAAGTCGGCCCTGAGCCAGCGCGAGATGGGCTGCGGCAAGGTGGCCACGATGATCTCGTCAAACTGATGGTCGGCGAGCACCTTCTCAATGGCCTCCAGCGGGCTGGGGCTGCCGAGATCGCCCTCGGCAGGCACGCCTATCTCCGCGAGGCCGGCCAGCATCAGGCTGAGGCGCTCCCGGGCCCGCGCGGTCGCCTCCTCATCGGTGGCGGGGCGAGCGTAATGCGTCGCCCACCACCACATGCCGGGCTGGGGGAGGACGCCGCCGGCCGCCACCGGGTCATACTGCGCGGCTTTGGTATCCGGGACTATCACGAAGAAGGAACAAGGCCCCGCACTGATCCGCTGGCGCAGCTCTTCCCGCAGCTCCGCCCCCTGCAGGGTCTGATTCGCGACAACAAGATACCTGCGCATGGACACCACCCGGTTCAACGTATCCCGCCGAACCGCACGCTGGGGACAGCACGGCGGCTCCCTGCGGTCTCCGGCATCCTGCGCCGGGTGCTCCGGGATCCCGCGACCGCCCACGCTCACCTGCCGGCCAGGTTAGCGTCACGCTTGGCGACTGGCCCTTTCGCCACTTGCCGAGCAATATCCGCCGATCTGCACGGTTCTCAAGCGCGGGCTCTCTGGGGTCGTGGCCGCGCATAACGGATAATCGGTCGCGCTCCCCAGGAATTCCTGACACGGCGGTGAACGCGGCAGCGCCTCCACTGCCCGATCGCGCCGCGGCCCGCCTGCGGCGCGGTTGCAGGTACCGGCTCATTCTCTCCCGGTCTCCCGCAGGGAACGCGCACCAGGCGCCGACATCCGGCTACCCGCCGGCGAGAACCGGGGTGGTCTCCCGGCCTGCTCGTTGCCGAGTGTCCGCGACCGCGAGAACACGGCCGCCATGGCACCCTTAGGCGCCGCCGCCGCGGAGCGGGCCGGCGATCCCACGACCGATAAGAGCTGTTGGTCCTGCCGCTGCAGCAGGTGGTCTACGGGCAGCTGCTGTACCTGGTCACCGTTGAGTCGGTGATCACCGCGCTGCTGGGAACCCGGCAGCGCTGGCAGCCCATCCGCCGGGCCGGGATCTTCGCCGCGCATCCCCGGCCCCGGCATCACCACAAACGCCCGCTCCGCTCCGATAGCACTTCCCGGCGCGCGTGTCCCGCGTCAGCGCGATCCACGGATGCCTAACGCGGCAGCAGTGAGGACACGGTTAGCCCGATGAAGATGACCGCCGGGCTGTCGATGGCCGGGGCTTGGCGGCCCTGCGGCCGCGGCGGACCGGGCGAGTGTAACGCCATGACCGCGCCCGGCGCTTCGTCTGTGAGATGCCACAGCTCCCAGTTCCAGCCCACCCAGGCCGCGGGCTGCACCAGCCGCTGCTGGTCATACTGCTGACCGGGCAGCCGTTCCCACCGAATGCCCGATGCCGCTGCAGACAATGGCGGGAATGCTCGCCAGCCTGGCCGGCCGGCTAGGTGGGAGCTGTCCGGGGAGGCGGAAGCGCGAACGGAGGTCACCCGCCCGGCGCGTGTCATCACCGTTTCCCCGGCGGGCATCGGAGGGGCGGTGGGGACAGGTGAGCCGCCGCGCGGCCCCTACCACTGTGCTCGGCCCCCGCTCCCCGGAGGCGCTTCAGAACCTCGCCGAGTCGGGCTCATCGCGGCGGGCGGTGCGCCGGACGCGGCGCAACGCGGCAGCACGGCGTTCGTATGCAGCCGCGGCTACCATCGTCGGCCCGCTTGATCGGTCAGCAGATCAGCGCGTGCGTTTCCGCCGCGTGGCGTCCGCTGGCCAAGTCGTTATGCTCACTGCGCTCGTGCTGCTCAACATGGCGACCGCCGCGGCCTTCATCGGCTGGCTCCTGCTGCCCGGGCATGTCCCTGGGTACGGCCACGCTGCGTTCGGCGGCTGGCGCCTGAACGCTGCCAGGGTGAGCTTCTGTGTCGTGGTATTGGTCGAAGTCATCCGGCTGGCCCAGAACTTCGCAGTCTGGATCTTTACATTTGCCGCCAAGGATCCGGTGCCAAAGGCGCTGCCCAGTGGGTTGCGGGTCGCGATGCTGACCACGATCGTGCCCTCGAAGGAACCGCTTGAGGTCGTGGAGCGAACGATTCGCGCGATGAAGAAGGTCGCGTACCGCGGCTACGTGGATATCTGGATTCTTGACGAGGGCAACGATCCGGCGGTGAAAGCCATGGCGGCGCGGATGGGCGTGCTGCACTTCAGCCGCAGGGGAATACCGCAGTTCAACCGGCCGGCTGGCCAGTTCCGGGCGAAGACGAAGGCGGGCAACCACAACGCCTGGCGTGCTCAGCACGAGCATGCCTACGACGTCGTGGCGCAGATGGATCCCGATCACGTTCCGCTACCGTGCTTCCTCGAGCGCACGCTGGGTTACTTCCGGGACCCGGACGTGGCGTTCGTCGTGGCGCCTCAGGTGTACGGCAACATGTACGACAACTGGGTCACGCACGGCGCCTCCGTGCAGCAGTATCTGTTCAGCGGGGTCGTCGAGCGGGGCGGCAACGGCCTGGCCGCGCCGCTGCTGATCGGCACTAACCACCTCTACCGGCCGTCGGCCTGGCAGCAGATCGGTGGGTACCAGGACTCGATCATCGAGGACCATCTCACCAGCATGCGAGTGCAGGGGACGATGAACCCGGCCACCGGACTGCGCTGGAAAGGCGTCTATACGCCTGATGTGCTGGCCATCGGCGAGGCGCCAGCATCCTGGGCTGACTATTTCAACCAGCAGAAGCGCTGGTCGTACGGGATCTGGGAGATCCTGCTGAAGGGCAGGCTGCGGGTCGGCATCAGGCTGACCGCTCGCCAGCGAATGATGTACGGCCTTGTCCAGTTCTACTACCCGAGCGTCGGCGCGGCGGTGCTGCTCGGCAGCATCGCCACCTCGATCTATCTGCTCTTGGGGGTGACGGCGCTGCAGGTAAACGGCCTGGTCTGGGCAGGCCTGTGGCTGGCCAACCTGTCGACCTGGTTCGCCCTCTGGCTATGGCTGCGCCGGTTCAACCTGGCCAAGCACGAGCGGCGCGAGATTGGCATGCCAGGCATGCTGCTGGCCTTGTTCGCCGGCCCGGTCTATGTGGCAGCCGGATTCCGGGCGCTGCTGCGCATGCCCCTGCGGTACGTCGTCACGGCCAAGGGCGCGCTCCGCAGCGGCGACTCGCTCGGCACGTTCCGGCTGCACATGTTCTGGGCTGCGGCCGCGGCCTCGCTGCTCGCTATCAGCTTCCGCCTGCACCACGACCTTGTTGTGCTGCGGATCTGGGCCGTGCTGGCGCTCGTGACAGGTGCCGGGCCACTGATCATCGCCGGTCCAGGCATGCTATTCGGCGACTCGGCTGACCGGGCTGGATCGGCCGGCCCGGACGCGCACGCGTGGCAGCAGCAGCTGCTGGCCGAATTCAGCGATCCTTCGCTCCGGCTGCTGTTCGACCTGGCGGTCACCCAGCGGCAGGGCGCTCTCGAGTCCCTTCCCGCAGCCCAGCCTGGCTGGCCGGCGCTCGACCTCGTGGCTCCCGGGCAGCCGCAGCCTGCCGCACTCCGGCGGGGCAGCGGAAGCTGGATGGAGCGGGACCGTGACGGTCATGTCACCGTGCCGCGCAACCGCGAAGCGGCTCAGGCGGGAAGGCGTCGGGGCAGCGCGATGGCCGGTGCGGTGCACAGTCATGTGCGCGGCTAAGCGACCAGCCGGCCCGCGGCCGAGGGAGGGCCGATGCGGCTGACGGTCCCGAGGTTCCTGGCCGTCGTGTTCGGTGCTGCACTCGGCGGTTACGTCTTCCTGGTAGCGCCGCATATGCCAGGAGGCACCCGGCCGCTGGCAACGCGCCACGCTGCGCAGAACGGCAGTATTTCCGTCAAGCCCGACAAGAAGGCTGGCGTTTTCCCGCCGGCCGGGAAGAAGTTTGTCGGCATCATGACGAGCGACGGGCCGTACAATTACGGAACGCTCGATAAGTTCACAGAGGCGATAGGCCGTGCGCCGTCAGTATATGAGTTCTCCCAGGGCTGGGCCGTCAACAAGTTCAACGCAGGCGTCATCAACAGTGTGGCCGACCGCGGCATGCTGCCGCTGATCTCATGGGAGCCGTGGAATTACCACCTGATGCCGATAGTTGACCCGCTCCGGGACTATCAGCCCGCGTACCGGCTGTCGCACATCATAGGCGGCCGTTACGACAATTACATCCGGTCGTGGGCAGAAGGGATTAAGGCACTTGGTTATACAGTCGCCATCCGCTTCGCCCAGGAGATGAACGGCTTCTGGTATCCATGGGGAGTGGCGAACGGGAACAGGCCTGGGCAGTACGTCCGGGCTTGGCGCCATGTGCATGACATCTTCACTCAGGTTGGCGCCACGAATGTCATATGGATCTGGGCGCCGAACGTCGTGTGGAATAACTCACCGAAGCTGGTGCAGTTCTATCCCGGCAACAACTATGTCACATGGATAGGGCTGTCTGGCTACTACGGCACGCCTGGGATGGGCAACTACGAGACATTTAACGAGATCTTCGGCCCTACCATTTCCGAGGTCCGGGCGTTCACGCACAAGCCTATTATCATCGCCGAGACAGGTGCCACGGAAGTCAGCGGCCTGATGCCAAGGTGGATTAAGGAAATGTTCCGGGAGCTGCCAGCTCACAAGGGCATCATCGGTATCGTCTGGTTCGAGGCCGTCGACGTGGTGGACTGGCGGGTAGCCAGCTATCCGGAGGCGGCGGCTGCGTTCGGCGCTGGCTATGCCAGTCCGCTCTATCATGTGCGCTGGTCACCCGGGATGACGGCGCTGCTCACGCTGTCCGGGAAGTAGCCCAGGCAGCACCGCCCGGTATGCGCTTTCCGGGAATGCTGCCTATTTTCGGCGGCCGTGAGCGGGAGCCTTCGCGACTGGCGCGAGGGTAAATATTTTGTACTCGCCACGACCGGACGACGTCTGGTACGGGATGATTTTGAGCAGGCGATAGGTTCGATAACGGCTGATGTCCTGCAGGATGAGCTGGTCAACTGTCTGGGTGTCGCCGAATGCGAGTACGATCGTGGTGAAGTAGCGGTTGCGGATCGCGGCGGCATAAGCTGGCTGGTTTGAGACGTACTTGCCTGTCTTCGTGTTCACATAGCCAAAGTAAAACGTATTGTCAATCTCTGCCCATTGAATGCCGGCGCGCAGGTAATAGGCAGCTACGTTCGAGTCCTCAATCAGGTAGTAACCGCCGGGCCGGGACATCCCGCTGAGGGTTGCTATCATCGCGCTTGAATTTGGCCAGTCATGGTACTGGGCGTCCGCCACTGACGCTCCGATGGTCCCGGCCAGGATGACCATCGCGGTGCAGACGGCGAGCGTGCCGTTGAGCAGGGAGGCCCTGACGCGTGCATGCACGCTGAGGCGGGGGAGCAGCACGAGAAGGTAGCCGGCAACCGAGGAGGCGAACCAGGCGCCGTAGCCGACGTGCTTGAACGCGCTCACGGTCGTGTGGACTCGCGCCTGTTCGGCCGGCGCGAGGAATTCCGCTGCCGCCATCGTCCAGGCCAAGGCTGTAGTGGGCGCGTTGCGCTGCCGACCGAAAGTTACGGCTGCGGCGCCAAGGATGGCGAGCACGGCGATGACCCCCGTGGCCTTGACGCTCAGGGTGAGGACCGCCGTGACCGAGTCGGCGCCGGTGGCCCTGTGCAGCGTCGTCGACGCTATGCCCTGAGCGTAAGAAGGCCCAGCCTGACGATAAGCGACCGCCAGCAGGGCCCCGGTGAGCAGCGTCATTACGGCACCGGCTGTCAGGCCTGCGACGCGGCCGCGCGCTTGCCACACAGCAAGCGCCACGACCATTACGACCACCGGATCGAATAGCGTCGCCGTGTACTTCGTGGCATCTGCCACAACGAGGGCAACGCACCCGCAAGTGATCAGCATGAGCCGGGCGGGCAGGCGGGTCGATGCCGCGCGTACCCCAAGCCAGGTCGCCAGCGCGAGCAGGGTCAGAGCCAGCGCGTCGTAGGTGGCGAAGGCGCCGAGAAACTGGGCCGGGCCGATCCAGCCGAACAGAGCGGCGGCGAAGCACGCAGCCGTGCGACTGGACAGCACTCTCCTAGTAACCCCGTGCAGCAGTACGGTCGCGACGAGCATGAATGCCAGGCTGAGCAGCCTGGCCGCGGCGAGACCGCCAAGGCTGTCGGCGATGGCTCCGAGGGGCGGGTACAAGACCGGCGCGCCGGAAAGGTAGGTGGCGAAGTCCGGGATCGGCGTGTGGTGCTGGAGGTGGGTGAGTTCAAGATGGCCGACGGCGAGGTAGAGAGCCTCATCCTGGAAGGCGGTTGCGGTCCACACCAGCCGGAGTGACAAGGCCGCCTGGATCGCCAGGATTATTATCAGCGGCCATCCGCGCGCGGTCAGCAGCCGGGCCAGCCCGCGTGCGGGCTCGTCAGCCCAGCGGGCCTGCTGACGGTCCGCCGCCAAGGGATTCAGCGGTGGCGTGATGCCGAGCATGGATTCCGTTCCGTCAGACTTTGCCCCTAGGAACAGAGCGCAGAGAGGCCCTGCCGCGTTACTGCGGCTCGCCGAGGCGCTGCCGCACGTCGGCCGCAGCCAGTTCTAACCAGTAAATCGCCTGGGGCCTCAGCCACAGCGCGGCAGCATCCGGCGGAGCCGGGTTCTCTGAGCCTGTGGTCAGGCGGCAGGGGCGAAGGTGACGGTGAATCCGAGGGCCTCCAGCTGGCGGACGTGGTTACGGGTCTTGCGGTCTTTGTCGATACGGCTGGTGTAGTGCCCGGGCCCGAGGTCGCGGTAGCGGGCGGCGCGGTTGGCCAGCAGGTGCCAGATGAATACCAGGATGGAGCGGGCGACGGCGACCAGGGCCTTGAGCTTGCCGAGGCGCTTGACGATCCGCCGATAGCGTTCACCGAGAAAGGTGTCGGTGCGGGCGGCCGCGGCGGCGGCCTCGCCGAGTGCTCCATTGAGGTAGGGGTTGCCCTTGCCGGTCCGCCCTGTGCAGTTCTTCGCGCCGGACTGGATGGTCCGCGGGCTCAGCCTGGCCCCACGACACCAGGTACTCGGGGTGGGAAACCGGGTCATGTCCAGCCCGACTTCGGCGATGACCTCTTGGGCGGCATCCGGCCGATGCCGATGATCTCATCCAGCCGGTCAACCGCGGGCAGCACCGGGGCGCCCGCGCCCAGCCCGGCGCCCGGGCCGGTGGTGCCGTCCGGGTCCACCGCCTGGGCGGCGGGGCGGCGCCCGATGCGTCGCGAGCATCGCCGTCGCCGGTCACGGCACACTCGAGCTACCCGACCGAGCGCACCCGCGGGGGCGGGGGCAGCTGCCAGGATCGACGGCCAGCATGGTGAGACGTGCGAACGAAAACACCGGCCCGTGAGTCGATCCGTTGCGGGGCACCCGGCTCTGGTCAACCACGGCCACGGAGCGAACATAACGACGCCTTACCGAGCCGAGGACGCGGTCGAGCCCTTGCGCCCTATTCGGCGATATGCGGCCAGCGCGCAAGGACAAGCCCCAGGCGGATGCTCACTATCCGTGATGGCCGGGCCCGCTGGATAGCTGCGGCTGCCTGCCTCGAGGTCTCGCCGCGCGCCAGTCAGGAACGTGTGCCCGGGCAGCATGTCGCGCGTGGCTGCTTGCTGTATCACATGCCTCGCGGTTCATGCCTCGGCGCTAGTGTCCAGGGCAATCCACGATGGCGGCTCGCCGAGGCCTGAGACGCGTCCGGCTTCCTGCCAGCGGCCGCGTGGCTTGCCCTGGGTAAGCACGTCGTACTCGCGTTCGCCGTGGTCGCGGCGCCGGTACCTGATGCGCATGGCTACAGACCTGCCTCGCGGCCTCGCTGAGCGATGGCCTGGGCGTGGTCGACGGTGAACAGCTCGGCCAGGAATTCGAGGGGCGGCTCGTGCATCCCGAACTCCTGCTCGGCGTACTCCGGTGCCCGGTAAGGCGTGAGTTCGCCCGGGCTGCGAGACGGTAGCACGATGTGGTGAAGGTGCCAGTGGCCCCGGTGCTTGTCAGTCTCGTAGCGGGGCGGCAGTCCGTCCGGTGTCTCGTGCAGTGGCATCAGGCTCCTGCCTCCCTGTCCGCGTCGCGGCTGCCGAGTGCGTCATCGACTCTGATGTTGCGGCCGTACAGGACGCCGTAGATGAGTTCCCTCACCGTTCGCGAGGCCGCGCGGCATGGCCTCGATCTGGCAGCCGGGGCAGATGCCGTCGCGCTCGGACGCCATGCCCGTGCATCCTGGCGTCCTGCAGGTGCACCCGGCGGTCATCGTGGATCCCGGTGAAGCTGTAGTGCCTTGACGGCGCTGATCGCCATGTCTACCGTCACCGGGCTGAAGCCTGCGAGAAACTGCAGTACCTGCTGGCTCTCTGCGTCGGTCAGCGCCGCCACCCGCAAGGTCACAGCGTCTGGGTCACCGACGCTCGTCTCGTAAGAACGCTGGAACCTGGTCGCCATCAGGCACCTGCCTCGATCTGGCCTGGTGGCCAGGCCGTCAGATGCGGGCATGGCCAGTCCGACTGGGGCCCCGCGCACACTTCGCCGGGCATTTCTGTGAGCTTGTGCTGGTGCCTGCGCAGCGCAACTTTTAGCGACGCCACGCGATCGTCGCTGGAGGCGGTCAGGACGGCGTAGAGGCCGAGTGCCTCACTGGCCTGCGCCTCGTCCAGCTCGTCGCCGTGCTCGCGGGCCACGGCCCGGATCCTGGCGGCCTGCTCAGCCGGAGGCCGACCCGCGAGGTCGTCAGTGAACGTCATCTCAGCCCGCCTCCAGCTGAGCCTGCGGCTGGCGGACGTACAAGCCACCGTTTGCCTGCCAGCCCCGCTCGGCGAGGTAAGGATCCGCGTGTGGCGTGCCGTCCGGCAGCGTCGCCGCCACCAGCGCCCGGACCGGGCTGACCTGGTCGGCGTCCAGGACGCGGCGCAGCGGAAACCGTCCCGCGTCCTCCGGCTCCGCCCCCGACCATGCGAAGTGCGCCGTCTCGGGGTCGGCCTCAGTGCACTCCGGGGAGCCGTACAGGTGGTCAGGGGCATCCCGGTCAGCGTCCGCCCCACGCCCGTGCTCCCCCATCCGCCCCGGCAGATCCCGATTGATTCCGGCGTAGCGGTGGGCGTGCCGGTCCGGCTGGCTGGCGGGCTCGTCCGGAAGCGGACTCCAGCGGGCCCCGTCGGGCCCGGGGTCTGGGCCCGGGGGTTCCAGCTCCGAGTACAGCTCGGCGAGGCGGTCAATCTCGGCGTCGAGTTCGGCCCCCGCCAGCGCCGGGAGGGGTTCGCGCGCCTCCCGGGTGAGCGGTTCGCCGAGCTGGGCCATGATCCGCGCGGCGCGCTCGGCGGTGATCTGGTGCAGGTAGCCGGGCCGTTCGCCGGTCAGCTCGTCGAGCCCGTCCGCCTCGGCGAACAGCGCGTCGGCCTCCGCCTGCAGCCGGGCTTCTTGCTGTGCTTGTTCCCGCGCGGCCGCGTGGGCGTGCCGTCCGAACATCTGGTCCTCCTGTAGTTGCTGTGGTGTGTCGGGCCTGGTGCTGGTGATCCACTCGTCCACGGGCTGGCCTAGCTCGCGGCCGTGGAACTGGACAGTTTCCAGGGCGCCTTTCTGCGCGACCCCGTCGGCCTCGAGCGCGGTGTCGAACTGCGCGAAGTACTCGCCGGGGTGGGCCACTGGCGGATGGCCGCCTGGTGGGCGGCGCGGGCTCCGCTCCGCAACCGACGGGTGAACTCGGCCGCCTGAGCGGCGGTCGCGGACGCGGTCAGGCTCCGACAGGCCCAGCGCCCTGCTGAGGGTTACCAGGTTGATCACCGGCGGCAGCTCGGGGAGTTCCGCCTTTCTCAGTGGCTGCGTCACTGCGTCTCCCGTTCAGCCCGCCTCGAGGTCCGCTTGGACCTCGTTAAGGGCCTGCTCCCTGGCGTGCTGCAGCGCCATCTGCTCGGCAGTGGCCCGGGGCCAGCCCTCCTTGACCATGAGGTCCCGGTCGAACTCCGGGGATGACCAGTAGTCGCTCAGCGGGTCCGCCCCGGTCTCCCTGCCGCGCTCGACGGATTCCCGGATCACCTGGTCTGACGGGTGCACGTCGTAGACCGGCCGCCACCATGCCCGGCCGGTCACGGTCCCGCCTCCCTGACCAGTCCCTCGCCGCGGCCGCGGGCGGAGGTGAAGTCGGCCCGCGAGTAGCGCGGGACCGATGCTGTGACTGTCCAGCCGTAGTCGTCGACCTCTTGGCGCAGCCGCTCGAGCGAGGCCTTGGTGTAGACCGGGCCGATCGCCAGCTGGTAGCCAGCATCGTCGGTGACGAGGACTACGCGGCCCGTCATCGTCCTGCCTCCGGGTCACCCGGCCGCGGTCCCGGGTTCCCATTCCGCGAGCCAGGCGGGCCCGCATAACGCGGAGGCTCGCCGGTGTCCGGGTCAAGCCCGAGCTCCCCGCAGTGCGCTTCATACAGCCCGTCCACCCACGCCTCGTACCTGTCGGCCTCTTCGCTGTCGAACTCCCTCTCGGGCTTCCGGAGCTCGACGGGCTGTGTCCAGCAGCCGGGGTCACTAGTCAACCCGCGGTCGTAGGCCTCGATCTGGCTCAGGTCCGACTCCGGCGGCGGCGCCGGCTCGTATTCGCGGTAGGTGCTCAACTTCCTGCCTCCCTGCCTGCTTCGG